>Ga0335078_10000944_pt1 | contig 44305 bp, 30 predicted proteins | sample Lox_Sample_32_FD_206711 | JGI IMG/M metagenome (GOLD analysis project Ga0335078, IMG submission 206711) | Soil microbial communities from Loxahatchee National Wildlife Refuge, Florida, United States - Lox_Sample_3.2 | ecosystem: Environmental > Terrestrial > Soil > Wetlands | place: USA...
TTCGGAGCAATTAGAAACCATTGACTCGATGAATTTTGCTGAGGTTTTGGAAGAAGAACTGGGTGAGAGCCCGATCAACTATAAGAAGATCACATTCATCCTTGAAAAACTATCAGCCCTGGAAAATGAAGAATTAATCGATATCGTCTTAGATAATTTGGAACCGTTGTACCCCGTTGCGCACGCTCTGAATGCTTTTTTTCGAGAATTCGAACACTTACCATCAACGCAAAAGAAAAAAATAGCCGACGCACTCCTGAAGCCCATTTTGCCGAACCAACGAAACAGGGCCCCAGAATACTATGCAGTGTGGATTTTGGATTTGTTCGCCAATCACGAAGAATGGAACCACGCACACCAGCTTCTGCAAGTTTTTCGAGACACACAATCCCAGACTATTAAGCGTTATGCAGCCCTAGCCATCGGTAATTGCGGATCTCGTTCGGAGGCCCTTGTATTTAAAGAGCACATTGCTGCAGCGACTCCGCTCACCCGAACAGCGATCTTGATTGCGAGCAGGAAGTTGCCTAACGATGAGCGAACCCATTGGCGGAGAGGCTTGACTCTGAGTGATCCGCTGGAAAAAGCGATACCTTGACGAAATCGTTACAGAGGTTAGATTGATGGAATTAACGTTTAGCCTTTCCGTAATGGAAGAGGAATCGGCTGAGGATGTATTTTCCCAGAACATTCGATATGCCGAATGGTGGCATCGCAAAAGAACACGAAAGCAACAGTCACCATTGAGGAAGCGTCTTGAAACTCTCTTTAGCGAATTGCCCAAAGAGGCTGTCGATCTGATAACCGATGATCCAGGGAGGTTGATTGGGGAGATGGTGCGAACCCGAAATGTTCTCGTCCATGCTGATCAATCCAGGCGTTCTGATATTGCAAGAGGTAGGAGGTTAAAGGTGGTTACAACTAAGCTCGGTGTGCTGCTTTGGCTTCACACGGGCCTTACTGATTTTGGGGATGAAGCGGTCAGGGATGCCGTTATTGGAATAGGCACAAATCGAAGTTTGAACAAATATCTCTCACCGACTGACAGATTGAATGGCGGACAGTTGCAGTTGCCTTTTTGAGCAGCGCTCTGTTTTTTCGATTCGACATAACCTACATTTCCCTCCCACCCGCGCCCGCCCGTGGGGGTGGCCGGATTTTCCCGGCCTCTATAGCTATCCCCCCTCCCGCATTGACACCCAACCGGCAGCGCCCTAGACTGAACAGGCGCGCGGAACAACGCTGCGGCAGGGGATTTCAAGGACTGGCATTCAAGGACACACATGGCCTGGCTGCAAAACAAGTTCGAAAAGAACTTCCTCATCACGACCGTTGACTACGTCTTCAACTGGGCCCGCAAATCGGCGGTCTGGCCGATGACGTTCGGCCTGGCCTGCTGCGCCATCGAGATGATCGCCTCATCCACCGCTCGCTTCGACATTGCCCGCTTCGGTTCGGAAGTATTCCGTCCCAGCCCGCGGCAGAGCGATTTGATGATCGTCGCCGGCACGGTTACGCTCAAAATGGCGCCGGTGGTGAAGCGCATCTACGATCAGATGCCCGACCCCAAGTGGGTGATTTCGATGGGCGCGTGCTCCTCCGTCGGCGGTCCGTTCAATACGTACGCGGTGCTGCAGGGCGTGGATAAGATCGTGCCGACCGATGTTTACGTGATCGGCTGCCCCCCGCGCCCGGAGAACCTGTTTTACGCGCTGCTCAAGCTGCAGGACAAGATTGATCAGATGACGCTGGCCAAGAAGCCCACCGAAGTTCGGCTGGATGCGAACATGGTGGAATCGTTCAAGCGCCAGGTGATGATTGCCCAGACGCTGCAGCCGAAATGAGACCTTACTTTGCCTGACTGCTTGCCGGCCGCTTGAAGACATAAGCCGCGCCCTGATACTTGTTGTTTCCGATAGTGGCATAAGGCGCACCTACGACTAAGCTTTCACCCTCAATCTGTAAACAAGAGCCGAGCCGGTCATCTTCCTTTTCTTTCCCGCCTGGCGACATCAGCTCCCAAGTTTCAGCGAGCTTTCCACTCCAACCGCCAGCCGGTTTCATGAATCCATAGACTGCGCTCTGGCGTTTCGTGGCGGAGACCGAAGGCGCTCCCGCCAGCACCATATCGCCCTGAATCGAAACCGCAAGGCCAAGCTGATCTCCCGGCCCGCCATCGGCCGGTATTAGCTTTGCGCTATATGTCGAACTCGATGCCCACCGGCCTGACGGTTTCACAAATAGATAGACGGCGCCGGCGGCATCCTTGCCCGGAGCGCCGGCGACGACGACCTTTCCATCCGTCGAAACCGACGATCCGAACTGACTGTCCTTGGCGCCATCGGAGGCGGTCAACTTGGCGGTTTCGTGCGTGTCTTTCCATCCCTGAGCTGATTTCGCGAACAGATAAGACGCACCCTGATGAGCGATAGGCCCAACGTTCGCGAATCGCGCGCCAGCGATGACCGCATCGCCGCTGATCGCGACCGAGTAGCCAAGTTGATCGTCTTTTGCCGCGTCCGATGCAATCAGCTTGGCGCTCGCACGGGTTGTTGTCGCCCAACCCTTTGACGGCTTTTGAAACACATACACCGCGCCGGCAAAATTGCTCGGACCGACATTGGCGCCGTCGGCCCCAATGACAACCGTGTCTTCACGCATCGCGACCGACGACCCGAAGTACGATTTCGCCGCGCCATCCGTGGCGGTCAGCTTCGCGGTCTGCGTCATGTTTGTCCAGCCTTTGGCGGGCTGGACGAAAATATACGCCGCTCCTTGAGCGATCTTGGAGTCAACGTCCGCTCCATCGGCTCCCACGACCACCGTGTTTCCGCTGATCGAAACCGACGATCCGAAAAATGCGTTGATCTGCCCATCGGTTGCCGTCAACTTCGCCGTCTGCCGCCAACCCTGGCCGGTTCGCCGAAAGATGTAGGCCGATCCTTGGGCTTCGTGTCCGGCGACGGTCGCATAGGGCGCGCCTACAACCACCGTGTCGCCGCTGATGGCAACGGAATATCCCAGTTCGTTGCTGGCCCGTCCGTCCGATGCGGTTAACTTTGCGGGCGTGTTGGATGCAGCAGGCGTCTGTTTAGCAAAGCCCGCCTGGCCAAATGCATTACTGCACGCAGATATCAAAAGAGCGACGTAACAAGCACAGACAATCCTTCGCATCAAAACTGCTCCTGAGAAATTAAGGGGAACCTAGATTAAACCGATATGTGAATCCGGCCCGCACATAGATTCCCGGGTTCGGAAATCCTACGTATTCATGATACTGACTGTTCAACAGATTATCGGCGCGGAAGTGCAAGTTCAGGTTATCCCTTAGCTCATAGTTAAGGATTAGATTCGTCGTGGAATATCCCCCGACCACGTCAATGTTGGGTACGGGTATCTGATAATCGAATCGCGACCCGACCACCAGGGTTTCCACTCGCGTATGCAGATGGCGGTTGACCCTCCAATCCAGATTCATGCCCTCTCGCCAGTGTGGAACATAGCGCAGCGGCTCGTCCGTGCCTTTCAGGCTCCAGTGCAGATAGGATACCTCGCCACCCAACTGCAGCCGGCTCGTAATATTGACGCTGCCGCCCAGTTCCATTCCTTGGGTGATGACTTTATCGCGATTGATCAGCAGAAAAACGTCGGGATCGAAATCCACCAGATTGGTTACGGAGCTGTAAAAGTAGGTGGCTGAAAGTTTCGCGCGCCGGCGGAATGATTGCTCGATGCCGAGATCAAAGCTTTGGCTATATTCCGGCTGCAGCGCCGGATTTCCGATTATCGGCTCCGACAGAGCATAAAAAGAGGGAATGAAAAATCCTTTGCCCCAGGTGCCGCGCAGCCGCGTGCTCTGCGTAAGCAGGTAATTCAGGCCGACGCGCGGCGAAAAGACGTTGTGATACCCGCCGGTTTTGTTGAAATCGAGGCCAGCTGTCGCAGTGAGCCGTGGCAACCGGTAAACCAGTTCGGGAGTGACATCAAGGCTGTCGCGGTCAAGATGGAAGCTGAACGGAGTCGTGCCGGAGATAATGCTCTGATTCGATCCGCTTTCGTCATGCCATGCGACACCCAGATGCGCGGTCAGAGCCGATGAAATTTTGAAGTTGTTGCCCACTCCGAAGTGCAGGCGGTGATAATCCGTATCGCCCAGCGTAGAGGGCAGCGAGAAAAATGTGGGCGGAATCTGGTCCCAGATCGCCGGCGTGAAGTTGTGGTCGCCGCGGTGGAACGCATCGAAATCCAGGTTGTAAGTCCACCAGGGTTTCCATTGCGCCTGGTACGTCACGCCGCCGACTAGCTCGCCGGAATGGTCCTGCTCCGCCTCTTTCAAGAGCGCGTACTCCGGGCCGCCGCTTCCTTCCGCGTAGCCCGCCGATTCACGGTTCTGATAGCGAAACGTGAATTGCAGGAGGCGCTGCTGTCCCAGATCGGCCGTTGAGTTGAATGCCACCGTTCCCAGATCGTACTTGTCGAGTCCGATTTGCTCGCCGACCGTCATGTACGAGCCGCCCAGCGAGTAGTCGAACATCTTGAATCTGCCCACTGCGCTGGTTCCGAATTCGGCGGTGGCAAAATTGCCGCCTTCGGCATTGAACTCAATGAATGGCGAGTCTTCGTGCCGGCGCGAAACAACGTTGATGACGCCGGCCACCGCCTCCGACCCATACATGGATGACATGGGTCCGCGCACAATTTCAATGCGCTCGACGTTATCCGTGCTCAGCGTGGAAAAGTCGAAAGATCCGCCCAACGTATTAGTGATGTCGTTGACCGGAATGCCGTCAATCATCACCATGACCAAATTTTCTTTCGCCCCGCGGATGAAAACCGTGGTCAGGCCGCCTTGGCCACCGGCGCGCTGCATATCGAGAAAGGGCACTTGCCGCAAAATGTCGCTCACAGTGGTGGCACCGCTCTGGCGAATCTGCTCATGCGTGACGACGGTTAAAGAGGCCGTGGTCGCGGAAACTGGAATCGGCTCGCTGGAGACCGTGACCACCAGGTCTTCCTGACGGATGGGAGGCTGCGAAGTCATTTGGCCTGGAGCCTGCGACGGCGTGCTCTGCGGGGATTGCGCGCGGCAAAGCCCGATCACGATGACCGACTGGAAGACCAACAGAAGAAGAAACCGTACCCACATAAGACGGCACCATCCCCAAAACAAATGACTATAAACCATTTCGGTAATCGGGAGGCTACTCAAAAGTAACGATGCCGGCTGCGATCTGGCGGAAGCGAGTGGGAGTCGAACTTGAGGCGATTACGCGGCGTCTGAGCCGCGTGCCGAAATCCTGAGCGCAGCGAAGGACCCGGCGAGAAGTGGCGGAAGCGAGTGGGAGTCGAACTTGAGGCGATTACGCGGCGTCTGAGCCGCGTGCCGAAATCCTGAGCGCAGCGAAGGATCTGGCGTGAAGTGGCGGAAGCGAGTGGGAGTCGAACTTGAGGCGATTACGCGGCGTCTGAGCCGCGTGCCGAAATCCTGAGCGCAGCGAAGGATCTGGCGTGCAGTGGCGGAAGCGAGTGGGAGTCGAACCCACCGTCGCCGCCGAAAGACGACGACCGCCGGTTTTGAAGACCGGGAGAGTCACCGGACCCCATGCGCTTCCAGTTGTGTGTGAAGGAGTGGGGAATTGGAGGCGCGGGTCGGAATCGAACCGACGCATAAAGGTTTTGCAGACCTCTCCCTTACCACTTGGGTACCGCGCCCTGATGATTAAATTAGCTGGACACGGGGGAAAAGTCCACTCCCGGCGTCCTGGGCTTGGTCGGACTATTTGGTTGTGACCGACCCTCGCCACGCCGGAATCGCAGACGCGCCACGGGCCAAATGGCCGAGGCTCGGGTCTTGCAGCGTTATGACATCCGGGCCGTTGGTCTTGCCGGTGATGATCGGTTTATTTGGAACGGTCTCGTAGGCGTAGCCGGTAAGCGCCCAGTATGTATGCTTAGCTCTGATCCTAACCTTGAGGCGCGCCCATCCGAAATGGTACTTTCCAGAGATAGCAAATTTTAGTCCAAGATAGCGATTCTTCACATTGACCCATGGACCAAAGTAGTTAATTTTTCTCGAACCAAAACGAAACTGAGTTGCGGCCATCAACCCCTGCAAGTGAATGGCGCTCCGGACGCTGACGCCTGGAGGAAGGGCCGAGACGTAAACCCTATCGTTACTTCCAACAATGTAGTTGCGGCCACCGGACGCTTCCAGTGCGCTAAGAACAGCTATGTGCTCGGTACCCTTGGAAGTGGTGCTGGTTATGGTATTTGAATAGAATCGGAATTTGAAGTCGGCTATTCCATCGTTGTTTACATCCAGGAGCCACGGCCTCAGCTTGTAGGTTTTGGTGTAGATGATCTTGGCCTCGGTAGGCTGCGCCAGCGCCAGTAAACTCACTCCCGCAGCGCCAGCCGCGAGAGCATACGAGTTGAGCCGCCGAGACAGTGATTCAGAAAGGTGGGCTGTTTGACGCTTCATAGGTTTTCTCCACAGCGAGGGCGGTTGACAGTATCCTCCCGAACCCGCGTGCGCGTCAATCAAAGTTTCCATGCGCATCTCCCTGAGCACTTTCTTCGCCTCTCACGAACCCGCATACTCGATGTGTGCCTGCTGACGCCAATTCGCGTGTGGTCTCGAGCTTTCTGGATTACCTGCAGGTGGAAAAGGGACTCGCGCCTTTAAGTATTCGCGCTTATGCCAGCGATATCCGCCAGTTTGCGGAGTTTCTCGGAAAAGGCAGGCGTGCATTGCTGAACGCCCGACAGGCAGACGTGCGCGATTTCATTCAGCAGTTGTTCGCTAACTCGGTGGACGGGCGCTCGGTAGGGCGCAAGCTCTCAGCGCTGCGCCACCTGTATCGTTACCTGCTGCTCGACAAGCTGATTGAGCGCGATCCCACGCTCAATATTGACTCGCCAAAGCAATGGAAGGTTCTGCCGAAAGCGCTGGCGCGGGACGAAATGGAATCGTTGCTGGAGGCACCTGCCGCTCGCAGGCACAGGCAGGCCCAGGCGCTCGCGCTGCGCAATCACGCCATGATGGAGGTCTTTTACGCTGGGGCGCTGCGGGTTTCCGAGATCATCGGTCTCAGGATGGAAGACTTGAAGCTCGACGTCGGTTATGTGCTGGTGCGCGGGAAGGGTGACAAAGAGCGGATCGTGCCGCTGGGGAAATCGGCGCAAAAGGCGCTGGGCGGATATCTCAAAAACGCACGCCCGGTGCTTGCGGCAGGGAAGAGTTCGGCGCTTCTGTTCCCTGGGCGTGGGGCGCGCAAACTGACCCGGCAGCGGGTCTGGCAGATGGTCGGCGCGGCTTCGGTGGCGATGGGACGCCATGCCAGCCCGCATATGCTGCGCCATAGCTGTGCCACGCATATGGTGGAAAATGGAGCCGACTTGCGTACCGTACAGACCATCCTGGGCCATGCCGACATTTCGACCACGCAGGTTTACACGCACGTGGCGCTGGATCGGCTGAAGAATGTGTACCAGAAGCACCATCCGAGAGCGAAGGCGAGATGAGAGAGTCATTTACCACGGAGTCACCCTTGGGCTGCGCTCAGGGCAGGCTCCGGCAGAAAGGCGGTTCTACTCCGGTCCAAAAAGCACTGGTCAATTTTCTCAGCTCGCTACGCGGCCGGAATGTCTCGGCGCACACGTTGCGGGCTTATCGCAATGACCTGCAGAATTTTTCGAAATACGTTGGTTCGCGCAGCTGGCGCGCGATCGATCATCTCACGATCCGCGGATTTCTCTCGCACCTTTACGAAAAAGGCCTGAGCAAGGGTTCGGTTGCTCGCTCGCTTGCGGCGGTGCGCTCGCTGTATCGCTGGCTGGCGCAGGAGGGAGTGGTGGAGCAGAATCCGGCGGCGCTGGTGGCAACGCCTAAGCTGCCGAAGAAGCTGCCACGGGTTCCCACCATTGAAGAAGTCAACACCGTGCTCGACGGGAAGATGCCAGAGGTCGCCGCATTTCCCGAGCGCGATTGCCTGATGTTCGAATTGCTTTATGGGTGCGGCATCCGCAACTCCGAGCTGATTGGGATCAATCTTGACGACATTCGCCTGAGCGCGGAGGCGCTTCTGATTCGCGGCAAAGGGAAGAAACAACGCTACGTTCCCTTTGGCGACTCGGTGCGAGCCGCGCTGAGCACGTACTTGCCGGCGCGCCAACGGTTGCTGGCGGAGAAAAAGAAAAACTCGCCAGCATTGCTGATCAACCAGCGCGGCGGACGGTTGACCACCCGCAGCGTCGGCCGGATCGTCAAGAAAATTGCCGTTGCCAAAGGGCTCTCACCTGATGTGCATCCACATACGCTGCGCCACGCCTTCGGCACGCACATGCTGGAAGAAGGTGCCGACTTGCGTGCGATCCAGGAGATGCTCGGGCACGAGCGTTTGTCCACGACGCAGCGCTATACCCAGCTTTCCATGAAGCACGTGCTGCAGGTATACGATCAAACGCATCCGCGGGCAAAGTGATTCACCACAGAGGCACAGAGATGACCGGAAAACTCTATGGTTTTGTCATCCCGAGCTTGCTCTCTCGCCGTGCAAGCGCGGCCGCGATGCGGCTCGGAAGGATAAGAGAATAGCCTGCCGCATTTAGCTTCCGTTTTACCGCCTCCGCTGAATCAGCGCGCGGATCGCAACTCCTCCCACATCGCTACTACTCTGCCCCGCAACTCCACCGTGAGCCTGGCATAGGCTTCCTCGGATGCCTGCGTTTCCGCCGGCGGAAAAATAGGCTCGCCGAAGCTGATTCTCAGCGGCGCGAATTTCTGAAACGGTCGGCCGCGCGGCCAGGCATCGTGAAAGCCTTCGATCGCGACAGGCACGATCGGCACCTGCAGGTGAATGGAGAGAATCGCTGCGCCCTTCTTGAAGTTTTTCGGAGGACCGTCAATCGAGCGTTCGCCCTCGGGATAGAGAATGAGCACGTGGCCGTGGCGCAGCCCGAAAGCCCCGGCGCGCATGGCGGGAATCAGGTTGGCGTCGGGATCTACGACCACGACGCGCAGCCAGCGCGCCAGCCGGCGCATGAAGCCTTCGCCGAAGATGTCGCTGGTTCCCACCGATACTAACTCTCGGAAAATGGGCCAAGGTAAGAAGCTGCTCATGATGATCGGATCCAGATAGCTTTGATGGTTTGAGCACAAGATAAACGGAGGCTGGGCCGGCAGTTTCTCAAGGCCGGACACGTGCAACTGAAAGCGGTCGCGAGCGAACATTTGCACGATGCGCGAGAAATAAAACAACATTCTCTCCGCCGGATGCCGCTGCGCCAACGCAACAACGTCGGGATCGGTGGGATCCTGACTAAGAACTTCTGTCCAACCGGCAACTCCTTCGCGTTTATCGTCACGCAGTTCGGCATGCAACACGGCGTCAAGCAGCTCCTGCACCGTATAGATCCGGGCTAGACGGGATTCATCCACATTCCCGCCGAGTTCTTTCTCCAGAGCGACCAGCAATTCGACCCGCTGCATGGAATCAAGGCCGAGGTCGAGTTCGAGATTGTTGGAAGGGCGAATCCAATCGGCGGTCGTCCTCGCAGCGCCGCGGACGATCTCAATGGCACGCCGCACGCCCGGTTGCGCAAGCCACAACTCGTCTTCGGCCGAAAGCGGCGGCTTCACGTGAAGATTTGCATTTGCCGATGGTTTGCCCAGGGTGGCTCTCACGCGCTTTTCGACTTCAAAACGCTTGATCTTGCGCGTCGTGGTTCGGGGCAAATCTTCCTGCCAGATTTCGTAGCTGCCAATGCGTTTTGTCGAAGGCAGCTGGATGGAAAGACTTTCGATGTCATAGCGAAGAACTTCTCTGGCATTGACGATATTCCGCTGCCTGAGAACTTCGAAGTTAGGAACCACTACGGCATGGAGCCGGTCGGCAAAGGGGTCGCCCGGCGAGCCCTCGAGTCCGATGGCCGCGATTTCCTTGATGAAGGGTGACTGCAGATAATGCGCCTCGATCTCTTCCGGATAGATATTCTTACCGTTGCTGAGGACGATGACTTCTTTCTGGCGGCCGGTGATGAAAAGATTGCCGCCGGCATCGAAGTAGCCGAGATCGCCGGTATGAAGCCAGCCGCCTTTCAGCGCCGAGGCGGTGGCGTCGGGACGGTTCCAGTAGCCTTTCATCACGATGGCCCCGCGGATGGCAATTTCGCCCACATCGCGGCCCAGGTCCTGGTTCGGTTGCGGATCAACGATTTTCCCTTCGACCCCCTTGAGCGGTTTGCCCACCGAACCGATCACATTATCGCGGGGCGAAGTCGCGAACGCGGCGGCGCTGGTTTCGGTGAGGCCGTACGCTTGCAGCACATCAATGCCCAATGCGTGGAAATCGCGGCCAATCTGCGCATCGAAGCGCGATCCTCCCGTAACCAGATAACGCATGTCCGTCCCCAAAGTCTGATGGATCTTGGGAAAGAAAATTCGGCCAGGGTTCCAACCAAGCCGCCGGCAGAAGCGGGTGATGCTCATGAGCAAACGAAACACGCGCTCTGCGACCTTTCCGCGCTGGTTCACTTCTTTGAAAATGCGCTCGTGGATCAGGTAGAAGAACTGCGGCACTACGGCGAAGGCTGTGATCTTTCGGTCCTGCAAAGCGCGCAGCAGATCGGTGGTGTTCAGCGTCTCGAGATACACCACCCGCGATCCCTTGACCAAGGGCAGAAGCAGGTTGGCCATCTGCGACAGCACGTGGAACAGCGGCAAGACGCCGAGCAGGGCATCGTCCGGGCCGATTTCGGCCCAACTGAACACGGCCTCGACCTCGCCGAGAATATTGGCGTGAGTGAGCATCACGCCTTTGGGGTCGGCGGTCGTGCCGGAGGTGTACAGCAGCGAGGCGAGGCTCTCGGATGAGACCGGTAACGGCGTGAAACTAGGCGACGAAACTGACAGGATGCTCTGCAGGCTTGTGGCGCCGCTCGCATCTCCGTCCAGTAACACGATTGCGGTTCCTGGCCCAGCAATCGCCGCTCGTGCGATCTCTAAGTGTTTCCGATCGCAAAACAGCAGCGAGCTCCCGCTATCCGTCAAGAGCTTGGCTACCTGATCCGCGTGGAACGCTGTATCCAGCGGAACCGCCGCGTATCCCGCTGCGATGATCCCCAGGTAGGCGGCCACCCAGCGCGGGTGATTGTCGGACAGAATCGCGATTCGGCTTCCGGCATCAAATTTCTGTTGTGTAAGCCATGAGCCGATGGCCTCCGCCATGGCGCGCAGTTCGGCATAGGTCAGGCTTTCGATTCCATCGCGAAGGACGATTTCCAGGGCGATGTTCTTGGGCCAGCGCTCCGCGCACTCGCAAAAGCGATCGTAGAAAGTGGACATGAGAAGGAATGAAGAAATATACCTGAAAAGCAGCTGTTGGCTATTGGCGGTTGGCCCTTGGCGGCAGAAAATCCTATGGCTAAGGAGGATCGTCAACTGCCAGAGGTTAACGGCCAACAGCAGACTCGCGACCCGGCTGCCCACAGCGCATCTAATATGCTAGGCTTCTAAAAGACTAGGGCCGGCGCCGCGTTGTCCGCCCTCCAAGGAATCTCAATTGATCAGTGCCCTGGTGGCCAAGGTTTTCGGGACCCAAAATGAGCGCGAAATTAAGCGCCTGATGCCTCGCGTGGAGGCCATCAATGCGCTTGAACCCGCCATGCAGAAGCTCAGCGATGAGGAATTGCGCGGGAAAACGGAGGAATTCCGCCGGCGCATACAGGAACGCCTGACCCAGGTTGCCGGCGAAGCGGATGCGACGCCGGAGCGCTTGAGAGAAATTGATGAAGAGCGACGCAAGCTGGCGAATGAAGTGCTCGATGAAATTCTGGTCGAAGCCTTTGCCGTGGTTCGCGAAGCCGGCCGCCGCGTGCTCAATATGCGGCATTTCGATGTGCAGCTGATCGGCGGCATCGTGCTGCATCAGGGCAAAATCGCCGAGATGAAAACCGGCGAAGGCAAGACCCTTGTCGCGACTTTGCCAGTGTATCTCAACGCCCTCACGGGGCGCGGTGTCCACGTGGTCACGGTCAACGATTACCTGGCTAAGCGCGACTCCGAGTGGATGGGCAAGCTCTACCGCTTCCTGGGCCTGACCGTGGGGGTTATTGTTCACGATCTCGACGATCAGCAGCGCCGCGAGGCCTATGCCGCCGACGTCACCTACGGAACCAATAACGAGTTCGGTTTCGACTATCTGCGCGACAACATGAAGTTCGATCTGCGCGATTGCGTGCAGCGCGGCCACAATTTTGCCATCGTGGACGAAGTGGACTCGATCCTGATTGACGAAGCCCGTACCCCGCTGATCATCTCCGGTGCCAGTGAAGAATCCACCGACAAGTACGCACGTGTGAACCGCATCATTCCCAAACTCGAAAAGGGCGAGGAAATTGACACTGCCCCCGGCGAACCGAAAGAGCTTACCGGCGACTATGTGGTGGACGAAAAGCACCGCAACATCACGGTGACCGACGAAGGCTGGGAAAAAGTTGAGAGCCTGCTCGGCATCGGCAACATTGCCGATCCGGAAAACTGGGATCTTAAGCATCACGTGGAAACCGCCGTCAAAGCTCATGCGCTCTATCATCGCGATGTCGAATATGTGGTCAAGGAAGGCGAAGTCCTCATTGTGGATGAATTCACCGGCCGTCTGATGCCGGGGCGGCGCTGGTCCGACGGTTTGCATCAGGCGGTCGAGGCCAAAGAAAACGTCAAGATCGAGCGCGAAAATCAGACGCTGGCCACGATCACCTTCCAGAATTATTTCCGCATGCACAAAAAGCTCGCCGGCATGACCGGCACGGCGGAAACCGAAGCGCCGGAGTTCGAAAAGATTTACAAGTTGGAAGTGATGGTCATCCCGACCAACAAGCCTCTGCTGCGCAAAGAGAATCCCGACGTGGTCTATCGTACGGAGAAGGAAAAATACTTCGCCGCAGCGGACGAAATTGCGAGGCTGAATGCCAGCGGTCAGCCGGTGCTGGTGGGAACGGTTTCCATCGAGAAATCGGAGCGGCTTTCCGAGTTGCTGAAGAAGAAAGGCATCAAGCACTGGGTTCTGAACGCCAAGCAGCACGAAAAAGAAGCGGAGATCGTTGCCCAGGCCGGCCGCAAGGGCATGGTGACGATCGCCACCAACATGGCCGGCCGCGGGACCGACATTCTGCTCGGTGGCAATCCCGAATTCGTGGCCAAGCAGGAGTGCCTGAAAAAAGGCTTTGCGCAGCCGTTGCGCGCGGCGCAGGGCAAAATTCTGGTGGATGCTGACCAGGCCAAGAACACCGTGTGGTATTACGCCGGGAATGAATACGTCGTGCCCACGGATCAGTGGCTCGAAACCTTCAACCGCTACAAGGAGCAGACTGACAAAGAACATGATGAAGTAGTCGGCGTCGGCGGGTTGCACATCTTCGGCACCGAGCGCCACGAATCGCGGCGCATTGATAACCAGCTGCGAGGGCGCGCTGGCCGCCAGGGCGATCCGGGATCCTCGCGCTTTTATCTTTCGCTCGAAGACGATCTGATGCGCATCTTCGCCAAGGAGTGGGTTTCAACCCTTCTGCAGCGCCTGGGCATGGAAGAAGGTGTGCCGATCGAATCGCGGCTGATTTCGCGGCGAATCGAAAAGGCACAAGAGGCCGTCGAGGCACAGAACTTCGAAGCGCGCAAACACCTTCTCGAATACGACGACGTAATGAACAAGCAGCGCGAGGCGGTGTACGGCTTGCGCCGGCAACTGCTGGAAGGCGTGGAACAGAAGGATTTGATCCTCGAAGATTACGTCGCCGGCATTCTTAGCGAATTGATGGATCAGTTTTGTGCCGTAAAGACCCACGTCGCCGACTGGGACCTAAAAGGCCTTAAAGATGCCATTTTCACCCGCTTTGGCGTTGACATCCTGGCGGAAGGAATCAAGCCGGAGACCCTGAACCGCCAGGAACTGGGCGATGCCATCTTCGACAAACTGAAAGCGCGTTACGACGCCAAAGAAAACCTGATCGGTCCCGACGCCATGCGGCATCACGAGCGCATGATCATGCTGAGCGTACTCGATTCGCAGTGGAAAGATCATCTGCGCGACATGGATCATTTGAAGGAAGGAATCGGCCTGCGCGGATACGGGCAGCACGATCCGCTGGTCGAATACAAGCGCGAATCCTTCGACATGTTTGAGGCCATGATGAGGCGCTCGCAGGAAGACACGGTCCGTTATCTGTACCTGATGCAGGTGCTGGAACGTCCAACCGCGCCGGCGCGTCCTCCGGAAGATGGCGGGCAAGGCGCGCCCGAAACCGGTGCTCCCTTAAGAATGGGTGGCGACGGAAACGGCAGGAGGCCGCACCAGGTTGCGACTTCAATGGACGAAATCGAAGAAGCCTTCCAGCGCCGGAAGCGCCGTGAACTCGAGCAGGCGCGTATGGCGGGATCGGGCGACCAGCAGCAGGTGCAGCAGGTCGTGCGTGGCGCGGCGAAGATTGGACGTAACGATCCTTGCCCCTGCGGCTCGGGGAAAAAATATAAGAAATGCTGCGGAGCGGGCGGCTGATTGTCCCGGTTGGCATCTGCATTCCAACGTCATGCTGTTCGCTTTGCGAAGTTCGCGCAGCGTTCAGGATGACAGTTTACTTGGACGTTGGCTTGGTCACGACGAACGACTTCACCACAATGTTATTCGGCTGAACCCCCACCGGAATCATGGTCAACAGCGAATACTCCCCCGGCTCGAATTTCTTCTTGGGTATGCGTTTCTGAATGACCGTCACGTCACCGGACTCGGAATCCAGCACAAGCAAATAGTTCTGGCTCTGCGAAAGGGCGAGTCCATCGGGATGGCTTCCCACCGGCAAGGTCGCAATCAGTTTTCCCAGGTCAATGTCGTAAACCGCGACCGAGTTCGATCCGAAATTACTGGCGTATAGCCGCGAGTTATCGGCGGAAACAATGCCGTGCGCGGGATGTGTTCCGATCAAGTAGCTGCCGCCCACTTCGTTGGTTGTGGTTTCGATGATCGAAATGCTGTCGGAGTCGAAGTTGCTGACCATTATCTCGCCGCCGTCGGGCTTCAGCACAAGGTGAACCGGAGTCTTGCCCACATCGAGCAGGGCCAGCAGTTTGTCAGTTTTCAGGTCAACCGAGGCAACCTGGGCCGAGCCAGTACAGGCGACGAAAGCTTTACTGCCGTCGGGCAAGATGGCGATGTCTTCCGGCTGCTGACAAACCGAAATTGTGCTGCGCACCGCGAGGTGTTGGGCGTCAATCAATGAAACCGTGCTATCGCCGCGGTTACTGACCACTATCGTTTGGCCGTCCGGGGAAACGCGAGCCAGCCCCGGAGAAATGCCAACACGGATGTTGCCGATTACTGTGCGCTTTTCAAGATCAATCACCGAAACATTGTTCGAGCCGGAGTTGGCCACGTAGCCACGCCTGCCGTCGGAGGAAACGTCAATGAAGTACGGCCGGCCATGCACGCCGAGGGTTGCGACGACAGTATTGCGCTCAGCATCAATGAGGCTGATGTTGTTCGAGGCGGTGTTCACCACGTAGATCTCGTTCTTCTTGCTGTTGGCCGCAATGCCGGTGGGTTCGGCGCCGACTTTAATTGTCTTGGCCGGCTCGAAGGTGCGCAGGTCAATCACGCTGACTGTATTGCTCTTGCCGTTGGTGACGTAGGCATACTCGCGGTAAGCAGGCCCATAGCTCTCAAGTTGGCGCGGATGAAAATACCACCAGGCCAGGCCGGCGAGGATGGGCACGAGGACAATAGTGAGAAGGATTTTTCTCAAGCTCAAGAATCGCAGACGCGACTGACGGGTGTTGCTGAGACTAGTACGGGACTTCGATATTCACTCCCACCGCGATTGGATGGCCGTCCATGGTTGCGGGCGTAAACGTCCATTGACTGACCGCTTCGATCGCCTTTTGATCCAGCTCCGGATGCGATGTCCTTACGACCCTAATGTCGCGCGTTTTCCCTTCTGCATTGACCACAACGTTTAGTACAACCACACCACCTGCTCCGTGACCGGTTCGGCCATATTTCGGGCCCGGCGTATGGACTGCGCGGGGCGGCCTTATTTCGCGGTGGATTTTCAGCGGGAACGAAAGTTCTGACAATCCCCTCCCAATGTCAGTTTCCGAACCGACCTCGAGAGGGGCGGAAGCCGTCGCTACGAGAGCGGGTTCTTGCGTGCCCTGTCTTCCGGTCTCTTGCGCGCGAAACGCGATTCCGAACGCCGCCGCGCTAAATCCCATGCACACCGTCGCATGATGTATGACTCTGTGGTTCATGTCGCCTAACGTCGAGACGTATCGGTGCTGACCACGGCTGCTGAACTAGGCGAGGCAGCTTCGGCCACCGTCCTTCCCACTACCGGCGCGATCTGCCGCACCTGCGCCATCAACTCATCGAATTGATCGGGATAGAGCGACTGCATGCCGTCGGAGAGCGCTTTATCCGGTTCGTTGTGCACTTCAACAATCAATCCGTCCGCGCCGACCGCAACCGCAGCCCGCGAAAGCGGAGTGACTTTGTTGCGCTTGCCGGTGCCGTGGCTGGGATCAACGACGATGGGCAAGTGGCTCAGCCGCTGCACCGCGGGAATGATGCTGAGATCGAGCGTATTTCGCGTGTGATCGGCGAAGGTGCGCACACCGCGCTCGCACAGGATCACGTTGTAATTGCCTTCGCTCATTACGTATTCGGCCGCCATCAGAAACTCTTCCAGCGTTGCCGACAGGCCACGCTTGAGCAAAACAGGCTTGCGGGCCCGCCCCGCGCGCTTCAATAGAGAAAAATTTTGCATGTTGCGCGCGCCAATCTGGATCACGTCGGCGTACTCTTCCACCAGTTCCAGCGACTCGTTATCAATGGCCTCGGTTACGATTTTCATGCCGGTCTGTTCGCGAATCTCGGCCATGATGCGCAGGCCGTCTTCCTCCAATCCCTGGAAGGAATACGGCGAGGTGCGCGGCTTGTAGGCGCCGCCTCGAAAAAACTGTGCTCCGGCGCGCGAGACGCGCTCGGCCACGGCGAAGGCCTGCTCGCGGCTTTCTATGGCGCACGGCCCGGCGATGATGGCCAGCTCTGCGCCGCCAACCGTGGCGCCGGTGCCGGCGAAGCGGATGATGGTGTTGTCTTCCTTGATGTCGCGGCTCACCAGTTTGTAGGGCTTGGTGACGCGGATGACTTCCTGAACCCCTGCCATCTCTTCCAGCGTGCCGGGTTCGACCTCGCCTTTGTTGCCGGTGATGCCGATGGCGGTGCGCTCCGCCCCTGGGATGGAGTGGGCGCGATAGCCGAGAGCCTCGATTCTTTGACAGACCGCCCGCACCTGATCATCGGTAGCGTGCGCCTGCATGACAACCAGCATAGTTCCTACCTCGAACTATGCAGTTTACCACGCGGGATTGAGCGCCTTGCCCGTCCTGTCGAGCGCCTGGTCTGCCTGCCTCTATACTGCTTTTGATGCCGCGCTCGATGGCCCACGAACAGGACATCCTCAAAATGCCATTGCCGAAACGCCCCCTACGCCTGACTTCACGGCGCATCGGCATTCACACCTCAACTGCTGGGGGCGTAGCCAATGCTGCTGAGCGAGCTTATCGCCTGGGCTGCAATACGTTTCAGATTTTTTCGTCCAGCCCGCGGCAATGGGCGCCTTATGAGTTGAGCCGCCCGCAGTGCGACGACATGTTACGCCTGCGCGAAAAATACGATCTGAAACCGCTCGTCGTTCATACGAACTACCTGGTTAATCTGGCAGCAACGAACGAAGTTGTTCTGAAGAAATCCATCGAGGCGTTTCGAGGAGAGATCGAACGGGCATTGGCGCTATGCGCGGATTATCTTGTGCTGCACCCAGGATCATTTCGTGGCACACATCGCGAAGCCGGACTGGTGCAGACGGCGGCGGCAATTTCCGCCGCATCCCAGAACATGGATCTCGCCAAGGGCGGCTTGACCATACTGATCGAAAATACCGCCGGCGCTGAATTCTCGCTCGGCGGAAACTTTGAGCAGGTGGCGGAAATTCTGAGCCGACTTCGCGACCTGGTTCCTGTCGCTGCCTGCTTGGATACCTGTCACGCGCACGTCGCCGGATATGACATCGTCAGCGAAGCTGGCATGGCGGAAACGCTCCTGCATTTGCATGAAACGATCGGCCTGAAAAATGTTCTGCTCTGGCATTGCAATGACGCGAAGGCCGCCCGGGGATCGAAGCTGGACCGTCATCAGCACATCGGGAAGGGAAATATCGGATTGGAGTCATTTAGGCGACTGCTGAATGATCCTCGTCTGGCACATGCGGCGTTCATCGCGGAAACGCCGATTGACCTGCCGGGAGATGACAAGAGAAACGTGGCGGCGTTGAAGCGCTTAGTCGGGATGAAGGCAACAACAGCCGCGGATTAATCGAACACAAATAATCCGTCAGGATTCGGGTAAATCTGGCGCTACATGTTCAAAGTGTCATCGCCGGATCAGATATCCGTTCGGCGCAAACGTGGCTGCGAAACGATACTCCCGCTCGCGGTCGTGGGAATAGTCGTCGGGATGACGGTGCATATATTCTTCGATAGCTTCAAACGGACCTTCGCCCCAGCCAAAAGCTACAGGATGGCCATTGATATTGCTGTCCTCCACCACCATATAATCACCTGACTTCAGCAAGGGACGCAGCAATTCCATCTCTGCCAGTACATGTTGCTTAGTGTGGTCGCTGTCGAGGATGGCAAACACCGGCCCTGGCAAGTTTGCTCGCTGCTCGGTAATCACCTCCGCAACCTTCGGGTCAGAGGATGAACTGTGAAAGAACACGATGTTCGGATCCTGACGCGCGCGTTCCGCGATCCGGTTCGGTTCCACGTCCACGGAGAGCACGCAATACGGCTGCCCCAGCGAGCGTAGCAGGTGGGAAAAGTACAGAGCCGATCCTCCGTAACAACTGCCGAATTCAATCAACAAGCCTGGCCGCAATTCGTACAAAATCTCCTGATAGTTCCACAGATCAAAGGGAAGTTTCTGAATCGGGATGCCGAACCACTTGGTTTGCTGCCATAAGCCCGAGTCGTAATACCACATGTGATAAGCGCGGCCTACTCTTTCGCGGGTGTGTTGGCGCCGGAAAGCGCGAACTCCTGCACGCAGAGCTCTTAGTCTCTCCCAATACGAATCGTTCATCTTTTTCCGGTGATTTTCGTCAAGGCAGTTCTTCGGCAGTCATTGCCAGCCTGCAATGAAACAGATTATATATCCAGTCACATGCGCATATGCTTGGTTGGGGCCGCCAATCTGACAAACAATCCGCGCTTGCTGCGGGAAGCGGATTTTCTCGCCCAGCACCACGATGTGCGCGTGGTTTGCGTGGGATCGAGCCGTGAGGCGGCCGAGGCAGATGCGCGCCTGATGGCCCGTCGGTCATGGCGCTTGCAGCGCGTGGAATCCGCTCGCGCCGACTGGCTTCCTTCAGAGGTCGGCCGCACGGCGTGGTTTCGATCAGCGTTCGCGCGCACCCGGCGACGCCTGGCGGAATCGGCATTTCGCTTTGTAAGGAGTCAGGGCCTGGCGGAGCGCAGTGTGTGCGCGAGTTTGGGAGAGTTGTGCAGCTTGGCCGCGGCCCAGCCTGCGGATTGGTTTGTCGCACACACCCAACCAGCGCTGCCGGCCGCCGCAGCGGCAGCTGCAAAATGGAATGCGCGGCTGGGATTCGATTGCGAAGACTTGCTGAGCGAGATGGGTGACGAGTTTTGTGAAGCCAACCGCCGGATCGAGAAGAAATATCTGGCGCGCTGCGATTACATCACTGCCACTTCAAATGCCATGGCGGAATATTTGTCCAAGGCCCATGGGGTTCCGCCTCCGGTCGTTCTCTACAACGTCCTTCCCCTGTCGTTGGCGGATGGATTGTTGCCGCCCGCGCAGCGGCCGGCGCACACAAAGTTGCGATTGCACTGGGCTGGCCAGACCATCGGGATGGATCGCGGTTTGCAGGATGCTTTTGAGGCGTGTGCCGGTCTCGGCGATCAGATTGAAATTCACCTGCGCGGCAAGGTTTCAGACCTCGACAAAGCAGCCTTGCTCGCTCACGCCGGACGCTTTCAGATCGCGGACCGAGTTCATGTTCATCCGCGGATTGACTCTGATGAGCTGATTCATTCTATGGCGGAGCATGACGTCGGGCTAGCTCTGGAGCGGCATCAGAACCGCAACTACAACCTCACAGTTACGAACAAGGTTTTCAGCTATATGCTGGCCGGTCTGGCGATTGCCGCCACGGATACCGTGGGGCAGAGAGAAGTCCTGAGTCAGGCGCCGGGGGCGGGGATACTCTATCCCGCCGGCGATGCGGCAAGCCTGCGGAAACTGCTGCAATCATGGCTGAACCATCCGCAGCAGTTGGCCCGGGCCAGGCAAGCGGCATGGGATGCCGCTCGATCACGTTTCTGCTGGGACGTCGAGCAGGGAAAATTCGCACAATTGTTTGCAGGCGACTGACGATCTGTTCCCGGGCCATTACTTGCATTGCGGCGCGGTGGGCACGCTGGCCGCCACGGGAAGTGGCGCCAATCCATATTTTTGCAACATGACATTCAGCGGCTGAATTTTCTGGCTGTTCAGGTCGCGCCATTGCCCGAGTCTCTTGCTAAGATTCTGGCAAAGATCAAGCATACCTTCCTGCAGCAGGGAAGCAGGCCGCTCATCGCTGCCCTGGACCATGGTCGCGAGCCGCGCCAGTTCGCGATTTGCTGAACCAACCCCAAAGTCCTGCGGCTTGCCGTCGGCAATGTCCTTCGCCGACTCATCCAGTGCTTTTGCGGCGTCGGCGGCGTCTTTCATATTTGGATTCGTGCTGAGTGTTTTCAGTCGGTCGGCAATCGCCTCCCGCAGCGCCGCCACTTGATTGTAGCTTTCGTAGCTGGCGTTCATCTGCGCGGAGATGCTGCGCTCGGCATTCAGTTGCTGCACCAGATCGGCTTGCGATACCGGCACCCGCGGATCGAGCGTCACGGTCAGATTCTGGCGATAGGTTTGGCCGTTCACCGACAGCACTACGAGATAGGTTCCCGGTACCGCGAACGGCCCCAAAGGTTGCTCGTGGGGAAATTCTTCGGGGATAGCATGATCGGCAAGCGTGTATTCGATGTAATCCAGCCGACCTCCGTAATAGCTGTAAAGCAGCGCTTTCGGCGCGGCATAGCGCAGGTCCCAAATAAAGCGGTTGAGGCCGGCTCTCTTCGTGAGCGCCGGCGGCGGAGCGAACCAGTAGCTGGGGACGTTGGCCGGAGTTGTGTCCACCGGCAGAGGAACGCTGGAATATTCCCGCACCAGGTTGTTTTGCGAGTCGTAGATGCTAAGCTTCAAATCGCCGGAAGGAACCGAGTTCAGAAAATAATCGATGATCGCGCCATCGGGAGGATTTTTCCCCGCTGGCGTTTCTACCGGCAGCGGCGTGTCCTGGTAAATATCCCAGCGCGTGCGCACTGCGTCCTGCGGGCGCAGAAGATAAACATCCGGTGGCATGGCGCCGGGTTCCAGTTGGCGTAGCGGCGTGATGTCATCGAGAATCCAAAGCGAGCGCCCGAAAGTCGAGGCCACCAGATCGTTGCCATGAACATCCAGATCGGTGACGGTGGCGGTGGGCAGGTTTAGCTGCAGGCTTTGCCAGTGATCGCCATCGTCCCAGGAAACATAAACGCCATTAACGGTGCCGGCGTAGAGCAGGCCCTGGCGCAGCGGATCTTCGCGAACCACGCGCCCCGTCTCCGAGTCCAGTATGCCAGAGGTGATCGCTTGCCAGGTCTGGCCGTAATCGCGCGTGCGGTAAACGAGCGGATGCGTTTCCAGCAGGGCATTGATCACCGCGTAAGCCTCGGCGCCATTGTGCAGGGACGCCTCGATGGAGGTCACAGTGCTGCGCTCGGGCAGGTTGGGAATGCTCACGTTCTGCCAGTTCTTGCCGTCTTTGGTGATTTGAATCAGGCCGGCACCGGTTCCCACCCAGATTTCGCCCGCCTTCACCCGTGAAACCGCCAGAGTTGTGATGACGGCTCTGCGCGGATTCGGCTTTTCCTTCGATCCCGGCAACTGCGTTAGATCCGGGCTGATTTCCTTCCAGCTATAGCCGCCGTCCGTCGTTTTCAATACGTATTGCGCACCAAGGTAAAGCGTGTGTGGATCCTGCGGCGAAAATGCAATCGGCGCCATATTGGCCGTGTGGTATTTCTCGCTGCGAACGAACAACTGTGTAATCTGGCCGGTCATCTCGTCGAAGCGCAACAAGCCGCCATACCAGCTTCCCGCGTAAACATGATTCGGGTTCAACGGGTCGGCATAAATATAGGAAAATTCAAAGCCTCCCACCGGTTCCCACTCACGGTAGGTGATTTCGCCGTAATCGCTGCGGCTGAGCACAGCCGCGGTGCCGGAATCCTGTTGCGCAGCATAAACGCGGTAAGGGTATTTCTGGTCGGTGGAAACGTGATAAAACTGCCCGGTTGGCTGGTTGTACCACTCGGTCCAGGTCTGGCCGCCGTTTACGCTGACGACCGCGCCCTGGTCCACGCCAAGAATAATGTTGTGCGTGTTGGAGGGATTGATCCAAAGAGTGTGATAGTCGTCGCCGCTGGGCGCGCCCTGCCAGGCTTCGAACGTGCGTCCGCCGTCGGTCGAGCGATACATGGAAGTTTGCGCTATGTAAACATTATTCGCGTTCCTGGGATCGACGAACACCCGGCTGAAATACCCGCTGCCGACGATGCGAGGATCGGTTGTGCTGCGCTCCCAGGTGGCGCCGCCGTCGTGCGATTGAAAAAGGCCCTGGGTTGCAATCGCAAACAGGTGCATTCCGCCACTGCCGGGAGCGACAGCCACTCCCACTCGCCCCATTGGTTCCGTCGGAAGGCCTTTGCCTTCGACCGCGGTCCAGGTCGAGCCCTCGTCTGACGATTTGTAGATGGCCGCATCCTGGCCCTTCGGGCCTTGATCGCGGTCAAAGGGAGACGTGGGGTCCACCGGCCGACGCCATAGCGCAGCATAGAGAATGCTGGGATTGTCCGGATCTGCTTCGAGGTTGGCAACTCCGGTTTCGTTATCTTTGAACAGAACTTTCTGCCAGCTTTTGCCGCCGTCCGTCGTTTTATATACTCCGCGCTCGGAACCAGGGGCACGATCACCGCTTGCGGCCACCAGCACGATTTCGGGATTGTGAGCATCCACGATCACGCCGGTAATCACGTGCGTCTGGCGCAGGCCACTATTGGTCCACGTGGAACCGGCGTCAGTGGACTTGTACACGCCGTTGCCCTGCGTTTGTTCTCCCGTACCCACATAGATGACATTGGGATTTGACGGCGAGACCGCGAGCGCGCCAATCGAAGCGACGTGAGCCTGATCGAAGATCGGTTTCCACACGCGCCCGGCATCTTCGGTCTTCCATATCCCGCCGCCGGGTGTTCCCATGTAATAGACCTCCGGCTGGCTGGGCACGCCGCAGACAGTGGTGACGCGGCCGCCGCGAAACGGCCCGATCAGACGCCAGTGCATGGCGCTGAGAAGGTCAGGTGAAAAATCGTTGTCTTCTCTCTCCTGGGTAAACGCTGTGGCGGTCGCGAGAATGAGGGTGATAAGAACGACGAGACGAGGGTTCCTGATGCGCACGAATCCTTTCCTCCGGAAACGCGGCAGTATAACACCGGAACGGATCGGCAGCGATGCTTCAGTCAACCGCGAGACGGCGGCGCACCACCCTCAGCTAGCTTGCGCGGTGATAGGTCGTCCAGACTCCCTGGCAAGCGGTTGTGCCTGGGGAGGGCGGAACAAGGTTCTGTTCAAGGCGTCGGCCAGGATTGTAGGAAATTCCGAGATGAGCAGATTGACGTCCAATTGCAAAGGGCGTTCTGTACGATCACGGTACAACGTCATAGTGCCGCGAAGGCGATGACCGCCACTGGCGAGTGGAAGACTAAGGCTCCAGTTCCTCGCCGTGTTTGTCTGAGAATGCATTTTCTGCCACCACAGGCATCGCGAGCCGTCGCCGTCGGAAATCAGCTGCAGGCCGGGAAGCGCACCGGCCCGGTTGGGCAAGGAATGAGAGCGTAATTCAAAGGCGTCGAAATCGTTAGCCGCGAACGCCTCGATGAGAATGCGGCACAGCCCGTCGAAATCGGCCGCTCCCTTCAGCGCCTCAATCGCCCGCCGGATCGCAAGATCGTTGATGAAAATCTGTCTCTGCTCGAATGTGCGTTGGGCAAAGCGTCCGAGTTCGCCGAACTCGAGATAACCGAGGTGTTGCACGCCGATCCAGACGCCGCTGCCCAGGACCACGAAGGCAATCCCCATGGTGCTGCCGCCCGGCCACAACAGGAAAAGGCTGCACAAAGCAAACATCGCAGAGACGGCGTACAGGATGATCACCGCCTGCCGTTGCGAAAGCCCGCGTTCCAGCAGTTTGTGATGAATATGCTCGCGGTCCGCGGAAAACAGCGAGCGCCCGCTTATCCAGCGCCGCAGCATCGAAAGCACGGTTTCCAGAATCGGCAATCCGAACGAAACCACCGGTATGGCAACCGCAAGAATGGTGGGCGACTTCACCGCTCCCTGCAATGCAAGAGCACTCAGCATGAAGCCGATGAACAGACTTCCCGAATCGCCCAGAAAAATTGTGGCAGGATTAAAGTTGAAGCGTAAAAATCCGAGAATCGCGCCCGCTAGAGCCAACGCCATCATCGAGACGAGAGAGGCATGGCTCAGCAACGATACCGTGAGCACCACGATGGTGGAAAACAACGCCGAACCGGCTGCCAGTCCATCCAGGCCGTCAATCAGGTTGAACGCGTTCGTGATGGCTAATACCCACAGGATCGTGAAAGGCAATGCCGCGAACCACGGAAGATCGCGATGCCCAAAGAACAGTGGCAGATCGTGCACGCGAAGCCCGCCGGCGAAGAGTACGCACGCCGCTGCCGTCTGCACCGTGAACTTGAAGTACGGTCCGGCGGAGCGGGTATCGTCATAAACACCGAGCAAGAGAATCAGGAATCCCGCAAAGAGAATCGTCAGGGGCGCTCGCCAGGAGAAATCGGCGAACCCATGCGGATGGAACAGGCTTGCGGCGAGGACCAGAATCGTACCGATCAGGAAAGCGGGAAAAATCGCCACGCCGCCGAGTCGAGGCACCGCGGTCCGATGCAGATGCCGCTCCAGATGCGGCATAACAACCCAGCCGCGCGCGTTCGCCAGGTTGCGAACCCATCTGGTGAGAACGAACGAGCAGAACAACGAGACGGCAAACACACCCAGATATAAGAACGTCACCATCTCCCCCTCAGAGATAGCGCACTCTCGCGAGCGAACCCGCGAAAACCGAACTTGGCCGCGCAGGCCGGCCGCCAATGCGTACCGCACCTGAAACGGCTGCTCATCTAGCTATTCGGAGACCCCTTTGGGGGAGGAAGGAGACCCGGGCAGAACGTCCTGTCAGACCCGCTCTGGAAGGCATGGCCAGCCCGCGAGTCCAAGAAAATCTACCTCGGGAAGATATCCGAATCAATTTCCACAAGCAACACTTTTGTTTGATTAGCCCACAAAAAGTCAGCTGAATTGCGCCGGAGCACGGTTTATGCCACGTTTTTGCCATTGTCGGCGCTGTGAGAGCGGCCTAGAATCGTAGCACTATGAGACAGTTTGCAATAATTTGCGCATGTGCTGTGACCTGGAGTTTGATCTTTCCCGCCCCGCTTGTGCTCGGACAGGCAGCCAGTTCGGCTCCATCGAACCCCTCGGCCGCCAATCAGGTGGCCGAGCCGGCGAACTCCCAGGCTTTGCATATTGGCCCCGGAGATGAGTTGGAAATCACCGTTTTCGGTGCCTCCGATCTTTCCCAGCATCTGCGCGTAGGTTCCGACGGCACGATTTCGATGCCTCTTCTTGGCTCTGTGCATGTGGCGGGCGCAACCAGCGCCGAAGCCGAGAAGATGATCTCCGACAACCTGCAGGAGAAGGGAATCTTGAATCACCCTCAGGTCGCGGTGTTCGTGAAGGAATACACCAACAGCGAAATTTCCGTGGTGGGCGAAGTCAATAAGCCGGGAGTTTATTCTAGCCTCGGTCCGCATCGTCTGCTCGACATTCTGCAAATCGCCGGCGGCGTGACCGACAAGGCCGCAAGTACGGTGACGATTTCGCACAATCAGGGTGGAGGCGTTTCCACCGTGGATCTTTCCCCGAAAGATCCCGCCGCGATGGCGCGGAACAATATTGAGCTGCGGCCCGGTGACACCATCGTGGTACCGAAGGCCGGCGTCGTTTATGTTCTCGGCGAGGTAAACCGGCCCGGCGGCTATATTTCAAACTCCACGGTCGGAGTTTCTGTATTGCAGGTGATGGCTGCGGCCGGCGGCCCTACTCACCTGGCAGCGTCGGGCAAGACCAAGATGCTGCGCCGTGACGGCAACGGTGTGCGGGAGACTCCCGTACCCCTGCAAAGGCTGATGGAAGGCAAGCAACCCGACATGCCCGTGCAACCGGACGACATTCTCTACGTCCCCAGCAGCAAGATCAAGAGCGTGCTCAGTCTGGGTGCGATCATCACGCTGGCCAGCCAGGCGGCAGTGTACCGCATACCGTAGAGTATTTTCTGCTACGGCTAGACTTTGATGCCGTGGCCCATCGCCAGAAGAAAAATCGCGCTCTTTCCTTCCGCGTGCGGAGAGAAGAAGCGCACGACGTCATCATCGTAAAAAGTGAGCCCGCTCGCGCCCAGGTGTTGCGCGTACGCCCCGAGATACATCTTGCCGGCAATAATTCCCGCTTCCAGCTGAACTGCGCGGTAGCCTCGATTTCCGAAGCGTTGCAGAACTGCGGCCAGGTCCGCGAGAAAGAAGAAATCCACGGCCGCGTCCGCAGGAAGCTCTTGCTCCAATCCTAAATAGCCCGCCCGTGCGCGGAAGTCGCCGGGCTTCAAACACTCCAGAGTTTTCTGCATGCGGTGAAAGAAGTAGGCGCCCGGATCGAGTCCTTCGACCGCATGCACAATCAGATAGAGGTCATTGAGTTGCGATCCCAGGGGATCGAGGAAATCGGCAGGCACACCTCGAGTGGCCCGGTCGAGCACGGTGGAAAGCTGCGCAAACTGTATCGGCGTGCGGGCGAACTTGCGGCTGGAGCCGCGACGCAGGATCACCTGCTCGATGGTGTCGCGCGGACTATCGGCATCGGACAAAGGCTGCAAGGGGATCGCTGGCCCGTTCCGCGAAGGTGCCGTGACCTGCGGGGTCTGACCGCGCCAACTGGCGGCTTCCTCGGAAGTCTGCAATGACGAGAGCGCGTGCAGTTCGCGCATCTGAGGGTAATCCACCTCGTGGGCGGAAAGCGGCACAGTGGAGAGCCCGAGCGGCGAAACGTCCACAGAGATTTGTGGTGAAACTTCCGCTGCATGGCCGACAGCAACCAGCGAGAAAGCCACCTCCCGCTCGCAATCAACATCGAGCACCTTATTTACCTTCGCGTCCAGGAAGCCGCAGACCACGCGTGCAGGAAGGCCCAACGCAGTGGCCACGGCCAGCAGATTTGCCAATATGGTGCCGTTATCCCAGCCAAAATGGCGGTAGGTGCGCGCCTGATATTTCCAGGCGTTGCGCCAATAGGTGCAAGTGCAAACCACCAGCAGAGGCGCATGAGCCACGGCGGGCCCGGCGCCGGCAGCTTCGACCAGCATGTGGCGGTAGTCTCCCCTGCGCAGTCTCTGCAGGCCGAACTGCGCCGGCGCGAAGTGATAGAGCCCGGCATCGAGCTCCGGAAGCGGCCCGCACGCCACGTAGAGTTCGACCTCATACAGTGCCCCGGTGCACGCCGCCGCCCGAAAATAAATTTCGCCGCCGGGATATTCTCTTCGCTTCGTAATGCCGGCGGAGAGGTAAAGCAGTTGCGCCAGTGCATCTCGATCCGGAACGATTTGCGCTCGCGCCGGAACATTTTCGGCGACCGCGGAAAGCGCCGCAATCCCTGTCTGCCGCATATCGCGCGGAAGCGGCGAAGGCTCCAGGGTGGGATAAATCTTGAATAGCAGAGGACGGTTTGCCCAATCCAAACCATGCGGATTGCTGCGCACGCTCTGATAAGAGTGCTTGGTGGCGTTGTGGTAAGACCATGCGGCTTCGGTATCGCGGTTATTCGTCATGGCTTGTGTTCGCCGATTCTGCGGTGATCACGTTCGCCATCCTCGGAAGTTGGGCTCTTAGCGAGAACCGGTCGCCGATCGTCGTCTCCGATTTCGCCTCCGCCTCCACTCTCCCATGACCGATTGCGGACAGCACCCCCTTCACATCGCCATGCTCGCAAGCATAGCCCAGATTCGCTCCTGCGTTGCCGTCCATGATGTCAATGATGTGACTCTCTTTCGGACCAATGTACAGGAACGGTTTCCCCACCGCGAGAATGTTGTAGACCTTGCAGGGATGCACAATGCCGACGAACTCATTGCCCATCACCACCACGTGCAGGTCGGCAGCCGACAGGGAAGCGGAAAGCTCTGCGATGGGCTGATAAGGGAGGCACAGGACGTTCGCCATCTTCTGTGCCCGATCCTTTACCTTCGGGAATTCACTGCCGCCGCCGACAAAACAGAAAACGATGTCGCGGTCGCCGGAGAGGCGGTCCGCCGCCTCCAGCAGGGTATCCAAAGGGTGGCAAGGGCTGTGGTTCCCCGAATACATCACGACAAACTTTTCGGTCAGATGATGTCGAGAGCGGAAATTCTCGCGGCCCTGAGGATCGAATCTCACTTGATCGTCATGCGACCACGGCGGCACGACGGAGACTTTCGCTTCATCAGCGCCCTTGTGAACGAGGCGTTCCTTCATGAAACGATCCATGACAATGATGCGATCGGCGCGGCGCAAACTGTAGCGCAACATCCATGAGAGCAGCCGGGCCGCCAGGGAATTCTCTCGCAACCAGCCTGCGGCGATGGCTTCGTCCGGATTCAGATCCATGGACCATATAACCAGGCGGTGCGCTTTGAGCGGCACAGCCAGCGCGGCAATGAAGGAAATCAACGGCGGCGAGGTCAGGCTCAGAATGACATCAAAGCGCGGTAAGAAAAGAAGTCGGGCGCTGCAGGCAGCGATAAGTGCGGCGAAGTCGAGCGCCCGCCGCCACCTCTTGCTCTTACCGAAGCTGGTGGATGGCAATCGCAGGATCTCGATGGTTTTCCAGGTTTCACGCTTGGGAAAAATCTGGCCGGGATCGTCATAACCGTGGCGGCTGCACAGCACGGTTACTTCATGGCCCGCATCGGCGAGGGCAATCGCCAGGTCGGTTGCATGCTGTGCCGTAGAGACATGGTCCGGATAGAATGCGTGGTTCAAAATCAGGATTTTCATCGTCGGGACGGTTTGGGAAGCCTTCTCGTCCACCATATCACTGTCGGGAAGCGAGGTAGAAGCGTCGCGGACGAAGGCGGGCAGAGCTGCACTTGAGGAAAGAACAACCGGCTGCGCCCGAGTCTGGGTGCAGCCGGCCGTTGCAATTAGGGAGTGATCTCGTAGACTACGCCCTCGGTCCCGTAATTGCCGCCGATCGTCGTAGTGCCGTACAGATTACCCTTGCTGTCGAATCTCACGGAGTTATCCGGTTCGCCGCCGTCGTCGCCGCCCGTGAAAGAGTACAGCGTGTTCTCCGTCCACCCGCTGGCGCCCTTGGTCAAACTGAACACCGCGCCGCACCCGTAGAAGCAGCCGGAATTGTTGCCGCCTCCCCAGGTCGTCCCGTAAAGGCTCTTTCCGTTGCTGACCAACGGGGCCGCCGGATAACCTCCATCCGACTGGCCGGTGAAAGTGTAGATGGTTTTCTCCGTCCAGCTCTTGCCGTGCTTGAGTTCGAATACCGTGCCGAAATAATTCGCGCCGCCGGCCTGCGCTGTGCCATAGAGGTTCCCAGCTGCATCAAACAGCAGAGGAGCCACCGGGTTGCCACCGTCGCTGCCGCCTGTGAGCGAGTACAGAGTCTTGTTCGCCCACTGCTTGGCTCCTTTTTTCAATTCGTACACGGTCCCCGCGCCGTACACCCCGTAGCCGTTGGTCGTGCCGTAGATGTTTCCGGCCTTGTCGAAGATGATGCCGGCATAGGGGAACCCGCCATCCGCGCCGCCGCTGAAAGCATACAGCACACTTTCTTTCCACGCTTTCTTGCCGGGGGTGAGCTTGAAAACGACGCCGCAACCGTAGCCGCCGAAGCCGCTGGTGTTGCATCCGCCTTGCACGCCGCCGACGTTGGTGGTGCCGTAGATGTTGCCCTGCTTGTCCACAGTCAGAACATCCTGCGGATACGCTCCATCGGTGCAGCCGGACTGGCTGCAGAAGCTGTAGAGCACCTTTTCCTTCCAAGCGCCGCCTTTGTTCTTCGGTGGGCTCAGCTCGAAAACCGTCCCGCAGGTGCCGCCCGGACAACCGCCGGTCGGAGTTCCGCCCAGGTCGGTGGCGCCGTAGAGATTGCCCTTCGCGTCAATGGCCAGCCCGTTATAGGGGTAGCCGCCGTCAGAACCGCCGGTGAAGGTATAGATGACCGTTTCTTTCCAGCCTCCCCCGGACTGGGGCGCAAGCTTAAAGACGACGCCGCAGGACTCCCCAAAAGGACTGCAATTGGGATAGCCGCCGCCGGTCAGGGTCGTGCCATAGAGATTGCCAGCCTTATCGGCAACCAGCGCTGACAAGGGATTGCTGCCGTCGCTGGTGCCGCCGGTAAATGTATAAATGGCTGCCTCGGTGCCCGCAAAGGTTGAGGCCGTCATCACCAGAAGCATGAAAGCCACAGCCAGAATCGTGACCGAGACATGCCTCCGCCCCTCAGTGAAGTAATTCATCTTCAGAGTCCCTCATTTCAAGAATTGTGGCGGGGGAATGGGGGAGATCAGAACGATTCCGTCCGCGGGGCGCAAGTATATTCGATGAACCGCGCCACAGACAAGGATTTTGCGCTGGAAAGCAAAAAATCTAGATCGGGTTCGGGCGATACACCCATGCCGGGGAATCGTCGGCGGTGGGCGATTCCTGCCTCGCGTTCTCGATGAGATAATGGCCAGGGGCCAGCGAGCAGACCGGGTCGGTTACCTGTGCATCGCCGGCAATCAGGAAAGCCTGGCAGCGGCAACCGCCGAAATCCTCGGTGCGCCGCTCGCAACTGCGGCACGGCTCCGGCATCCATTGCTCGCCGCGGAACCGCCGAAATGCCCCGGATTCTCGCCAAATCCAATCGAGCGAATGCTCGCGGACGCTGTCGAATGTCATACCAGGAATCACGCCCGCCGCGTGGCATGGCAGCGCGTATCCTGCAGGATCGAGCAAAATCATCTTTCGTCCCCAACCGCCCATGCAGGCCTTGGGAAAGCGCGCGTGATAGTCGGGGACAACGCAATCGATTTTCATTCGCCCGCTCACTCTCTGTTGCGCCAGAGCAATGATCGAGAGGCAGCGCTCGAGCTGCCCAGCCGTGGGCATCAGAGCAGCGCGGTTCCTGAGCGCCCAGCCATAATATTGCGCGTGCGCAATCTCCAGTCGATCGGGGGCAAGCTGCTCGGCGAACGAAATCATCTCATCCAGATGATCGAGGTTTTGCCGGTGAACGACCAGATTCATTGTGAAGGCAACGCGAAACTTGCGAACGGCGCGAGCAAGTTCGATCTTGTGGGACTGCGCGTTTGCGCCAGCGACCCAGTTGGCTTTTTCTTCTCGCGCATCCTGAAAACTGAGTTGCACATGATCGAGTCCGGCATCCACCAATCTGCTCAAACGCGTCTCGGGCAGGCCAATTCCTGAGGTGATCAGATTGCTGTATAGGCCGGCGGCGCGAGCGCCCGCAACCAGATCGGCAAGATCGGCACGCGCTGCGGGCTCGCCGCCGGTAAGATGAACATGCACAATCCCCAATCCGCCAGCTTCTTGAAAGACCCGAATCCACTCCGAGGTCGGCAACTCCGACTTCGCGCGCACCATCTCCAGAGGGTTGGAGCAATAGACGCAGTGCAGCGGACAACGGTGCGTAAGCTCGGCAATCAATGCGAGCGGATGTGGAATCAGCGGGCGGGTCGGGTCGGCCATCAATAATCTACGATACGCTTCTGGCGCAACGCTTCCAGGAAAGCTTCAACGTCTTCACGCATTCTCAACGGTCCAGCCCCGGGATAGCGTTCGGATAACGCGGCGACAATTTGTTCAATCGTCCGTTCGCCGTCGCAAAGCGATAGAATACTCAGGCCCGTGGCCCGAACCCGGAGCATGCCTTCGGGATAAAGCACGACGCGATTCTCGCCTTGCGATCCCCAGCGGCATCCGGCGGCAAAACGCGGTCTAGCCGAGTCAGCGAGGCGCGCCATGCTCACGACTCCCCGATCCGGAATGCGCCCGGCGGGGGCCATCCCGGCTGCACATAGGCAAAATACAGCGCATCGAGCTGCGCCCAGAGAATGTCGCACTTCGTGCGCAGGGCACCGATGGCCAACTCCTGCTCCTCTCGCGCGTGCGCCTGTTCGATCACCCACTGCAGAGCAAACTGAGCGTCCTCGGGCGCCTGATCGAGCCGCGCCGTAAAATAATCCAGTCCTCCGGAGAGCCACGGATAGTGTTGCCGCAACCGGTCCATGCGCAGCGCGATCAGGTCCCGGGAGAACATCTCGGTCAGCGATGAAGCTACAGCCTCGAGAAAACTGCGATTCCGCACCAGGTCGAGGTAAGCGTCCACGGCATAGCGCACAGCCGGAAGAATTTCATCACCGCGCAGCACGCGTTCGCGATCGAGCCCGGTGGCTTCTGCCAGGCGAATCCAGCGCTCAATCCCGCCTTCCTGATTGGCGGTGCCATCGTGATCCACGATTCGCTTGCGCCAGGCGCGGCGAAAAGCGGAATCGTCGCTGCGTGAAAGGATGATGGCGTCTTTTATTGGAATCCGGCTCTGGTAGTAATAACGGTTCAGCGCCCAGGCCTGCAATTGCCCGCGGCTCAATTTCCCCTCGTGCATCATCAGGTGAAAGGGATGCCGGTGGTGATAGCGCTCTTCACCGACGCGCCGGAGCCGGGCTTTCAACTCGTCGGCAGAAAGCACGGTAGCGTTGGCTGTAGTTTGAACCGCAAAGTTCAACTTGGGTTCCATGGCCTCGTGAATACCAGCAATGGCATGATTATGATAGTTCCTCGGCGTCGTCTGCGGCGCATGGTTCTGGGGGTTCCAGTCTTGCTCCCAGGCAACGCCGAATCGCAGCTACAATTCAATGCTCCAGCCGTCTTCCGCAATCTCCCAGCCCGCCGCCCGCACCTGGGCATACTCGGGTCCGGATTCATCCAGCATGGGATTGGTGTTATTCACGTGGACAAGAACTTTGCGCGGATGCCGTAGGCCGTCCAGTTGGCGCAAGCCTCCATCCGACCCGGAAACCGGGATGTGTCCCATCTGACGCGCCGTCGCACCGTCGCCTTGTACTCGAATCAGTTCATCGTCGGTCCAAAAAGTGCCGTCGAACAAAACAAGATCGGCGGCCTCTAGCCTCTCCCGCAGCGCCTGGTCCACCTCCGGAACCGTGGGCAAGTACGCGAGCGTGCGGCCTGAGCTGGATGTCACCATCAGACCAAGCAGACCTTCGTCTGCTTGCAGACTGTCTACGCGCCTCGATGATACGTAGGCGGGATAACAACCGCCCAACGAAAATGCGGCACAACAGAGCCCGGAACTAGCGAGCGGAAAACTCTCACCGGGTCGAATTTCCATCCAAAAAACTTGCTCGGGTACGCGGTTCAGCATGGCGAACACGTTGTTGTCTTCTCGCAGAATGCGCCGGACCGAGGGTGTGCAGTAAATGCGGAACGGCTGCAATTCACGCAGCGAAAGCAAGCCCACAACCTGATCGAGATCCGCGCTGGTGAGCACGACACCGGCAATTGGCGAACCGCGCCCGCTGCCCGAAGGATGCAATGCGGGACAGGCCTCGATCTGCTGGCGAAGATCGGGAGAGGCATTCAGAAGGAACCAGCTTTGGCCATCCTGGCTGACGGCCACCTGAGTCTGGGAACGGCGCGAGCCCCGGAAAGTTCCAGCGCGCAACGCAGAGCAGTTGCGGCAGCTGCAATTCCATTGCGGAAAGCCCCCGCCTGCGGCCGACCCCAGAATGCTTACGCGCATGCGCGGAGGTTAGAGCTGCGCGGAGGCGTAAGAATTGATCTCACAATTCAAGCAAACTTCTTCAAACTGCGGTGTTGTCCATTCCATAAGAATCCCCACAAAACAGTGAAATGCCCAGCCAGTATACATGTTTCCGGCCGGTATGCAAACGACCGCCGCTACCTGGAGGCCGTGCCGAAAGGCCGAAAGCCTCGGTCCTACACTGTATGGCGGCGAAAACAATTCGGGAGTGGTATTCAGGTTAAGGTGGTATTCAAGGTAAGTAAGTCCGGCAGGGAGTCCGTCCTTTATCGTTTTTAGAACGCGCGGGATGGTCATCCATACGCAGGTCTGATCCTTGATTCGGCTGGCCGTGTGTATGGATCAACTGCCGGCACGGCACCTTCTGTTGTGGGATTGTGTTTGAGGTCGGCTTTAACTGATTTTTCTTTTTCTTGTCACACGATTGCCCGTCGCACCCGCAGAGTCTCGCCAACCCGTTCTCGATCAATAACTTGGAGTTACACCAAGGTACAGCAGGAGACATCACTAGAGACAGTTGACAAGCAGGCTTTCAGTCCCTATACTATGCCGAGCGGCGTCTCGAAGTTTTGAGCGCCAAGGCTACCGGTCGCTGGCGGAAACGCCGGCAAACTCCCTTAAACCGGTCGTTAAGTCCCCCAAAATTTGCTCCCCTCAAAATCCTGCTCTGCTGAAGGAGTGTATGCCCATGAAGTGCCGCATCGCCAAACTGGCCTTGCCCGTCTCTTGTGTTCTGACATTGTGTGTGTTGAGTCTGTGTGCCGTGCTGTTCGCTCTGGACAAGCCGGCTGCGCTCGGCGCCCACCGCAATTCCCCGAAAGGCATGCCCACCGCGGCAGGGGATTCCACCATTCAAACTTCCGCCAAGAAATCAACGGCAGCGCAACAGCGTGCCCTGACCGCTTTTGGCAACCTGCCACTGGCATTCCAGCCCAACCAGGGACAGACCGATGCTCAGGTCAAATATATGACCCACTGGCAAGGCTACGATCTTTTTCTGACCTCGAACCAGGCCGTCTTCACCCTGCCGATGGCGCAGGAAAATTCGACTGCGGCGAACCTGGCACGGGAGAAGCAGACTGCCGTCGCCGCCAAGCACAGCACCGATCATGCTGCGGATAGCTCTGTGACCGGTTCAGTTCTGCGCATGACCATGCTGGGCGCGAATTCACAACCGGCGATCTCCGGCGAGCAACAAGAACCCGGCAAATACAACTACTTCATCGGGCGGGACCCCAAGAACTGGCACACCAACGTTCCTCTGTTCGCGCGCGTACACTATCGCGATGTATATCCCGGCATTGACGTCGTTTACCATGGCGCGCGCCAGGTCGAGTTCGATCTGGTGGTGAAGCCGGGTGCGAACCCGAATCAGGTCGAGTTGGGCTTTGACGGCGCGAAGCAGATGAAGACCGATGCTTCGGGCAATCTGGTTCTGACCTCGGAAGCCGGCGACCTGCAGATGGCGCGGCCGGTGGCTTATCAGGAAAAGAACGGCGTCCGCCAGATGGTGGATGCGCGCTTCGTCGTGAACCAGGATCATCGCGTGGCCTTCGCGCTCGGCGCTTATGACCGCAGCCGCGAGTTGGTAATTGATCCTCCCATCGCAGTCGCCTACGCCACCTATCTTGGCGGCAGCGGCGAAGAAGCGGCCACGGGCATCAACGTGGATCCGGCCGGCAATGCCTACGTAACCGGCGGCACTAACTCGACCAGCTTCCCTGGTTATACCGGCAAGCTGAATGGTAAGTTACACGCCTACGTTACGCAGATTACCGCTGCGGGCGCCCTGGGCTACACCACTGTCGTGGGCGGTTCTTCGAACGATTACAACCAGGCGATCGCCATTGACAGCCAGTACCTTTACATCACCGGCGCCACCAGTTCGACCGACTTCCCGGTCACCGGTGGGGCGGCGCAAACGACCTACGGCGGTGGCACGACTGACGGCTTCGTAGTGAAACTGAAGCTCGACGGCACCAGCAGGGTCTGGGCGACTTATCTTGGCGGCAGCGGCGCTGATGTGGCTTTTGGCATCGCTCTGGATGCTTCCGGAAACGTTTTCGTCGCGGGCGAAACTCACTCAACCGATTTCCCCGTTGCCAACTCTCTGCCCCAGGGCGGCAGCAACAGCGGCTCGGCCGACGGATTCGTCACGGAAGTGAACAACAACGGCTCGCAGTTCCTGGTTTCCAGCTACATCGGAGGCACCGGTCTTGACCTCGCCACCGGCATCAGTTGGAACGCGGCTACCGGCCATGTGTATGTGGGTGGTTCGACGCAGTCTCCGAACCTTCCCGTCACCGCCGGCGCCTTCCAGTCCAGCTGTGGCACCGACGGCAATTGCAACAACGGAGCGAACGGTCCAGAAGACGACGCTTTCGTCGCTGCCTTCGATCCGACCAACACTTCGCAGTACGCTTTCCTGACCTACGTCGGAGGTGAATTGTCGGATGACAGCACCGCCCTTACCACCGACGCGACCGGCAACGTTTACATCACCGGCAAGACCGACTCCACGCTATACCCGGTGCTGAATTCGCTGCCTGGCCAAAGCAGTCTGCTCGGTCCGCAGAACGCATTTATCACGGCCCTCAAACCCGACGGCACAGGCCTGGTTTATTCGACCTACCTGGGCGGCAGCGGCTTTGATAAAGGCTTGGGCGTCGTCGTGGATTCGAACAACGACGCTTACGTCACCGGCACAACCAGTTCGACCGATTTTCCGACCCAAGATCCATCGCAGCAAAACTTCGGCGGCGGCAATTCCGGACAGTTCGACAGCGACGCCTTCGTCACCGAAGTGAACTGGGATTCAGGCTCCAACACACTGAGCCTAATCTTCTCCACGTACTTGGGCGGCGCGGGCGACGAAGACATTCTCGGCGGCTTCGTCAGCATTGACAGCAACGAGAACATCTACGTCATCGGCGACACCAACTCGACCAACTTCCCGGTGCAGGCTCCACTGAACGGTACCGTGATTGACCCAAGTTTGAACGGCGGCGTCAGCAAACAGCCCATCTGCACGGTGAAGGATCGCAATCAGAATCCGCTGCAGGTCGTCTGCCCTGACTCCTTCGTTGCCATGTACGGATTTAACACCGAAGGCGTGATCGTGACCTTTGTGGGATCTGGCTCGGGCACGGTCACTAGCAGTCCGGCAGGCATGAACTGCACCGGCAATCCTTGCGGCGGCAGCTTCCCGACGGGCACCGTGGTTACACTGACCGCGGCCCCGGCGAGCAATTCCGCGTTCGTGGGCTGGAGCGGTGCGGGCTGCTCAGGCACGGGCACCTGCTCCGTGCTGCTGAATTCGAATCAGTTTGTCAGCGTGGACTTCAACGCGGTCTCGGCTCCTCTCAAGGTGACTACGGTCGGCCCTGGCACCGTGACCAGCAGTCCGGCTGGAATCGACTGTCCGACGACCTGCTCCGCCAACTTCCCGATCAACAGCAAGGTGACCTTGACGGCCAAGGCTTCGTCGGGCGCCAGCTTTACCGGATGGAGCGGCGCTTGCTCCGGCACGGGATCGTGCTCGGTGACCATGAACCAGGCCCAGGCGGTCACGGCAACGTTCCAGGGCTTCAGCCTCTCGGCGACGGCGCTATCGCCCTCGTCGGTGCAACCCGGCGGTTCGGCCGAATCCACTGTTACCGTCAACTCTGTCGGCGGTTTCGATCCGACGAAGGTAACCCTGAGCTGCGAAGTTGCTCCGGCGGTGAGTTTCGCGCCGACCTGCCACTTCGGTTCCATCAACTCCAGCGGGGTTTCCACCCTGACCGTGAACACCACGGCGCAGAGCGCCATGGTAGTCATGCACTCGGGGATCATGTATGCCACGTTCCTGCCCATCGGCGGGATGGCATTCCTGGGCGTTGGATTGGGCGCCGGCTCGCGCAAGAAGAAACTGCTCGGCCTGCTTCTGCTGTGTCTGGTGCTCTCCGGCCTGATGTTCCTCGCAGCCTGCGGTTCGGGCGGCGGCGGAACCGGCGGCAGCGGCAACGGTACGCCCGCGAACAGCTATACCATCACAGTAAAGGGCACAGCCAGCGGCTTCACGCAGGGCGGCACAGCTCCCGAGCTGACGCTGACCGTGCAATAACTTAGCCGGAGGCTTACGCCTTCGCGATGTATCGGGCTGCCGGGTGTGACAATCCGGCAGCCTTTTTTCGTGGCATCGCCGGCATCTTACCGCCCGCCTATCGGGCCGCTGAGCCGATGGCGCTACACCTCACCTCGCCCCATGGCCCGCCGCACGCGCAAGGAACCATTGCTGGCTGCTACGCGCCTTCTCGCCCACATGGTTCGGGCTTCTCAGATAGGTTCCATCCGGTTGCATGTGACGCGCTTTCACCGAGTCGGCCAGGTAGGTCGCAAGAATCTCATCCCGCAAGTAGCGGATCACTTTGGCGTCGCGGACAGGAAATACCACTTCCACCCTGCGGTTCAAATTGCGCGGCATCAGGTCAGCGCTGCCCAGGAATATTTCCTCCTGGCCCGCATTCGCAAAATAATACACGCGGCTGTGCTCCAGGAACCTGCCCACGATGCTGGTCACGCGGATGTTGTCGCTGACTCCCTTCATTCCCGGGCGGAGGCAGCAAATCCCGCGCACCAGTAAATCCACCTGAACCCCTGCTTGCGAGGCTTCATACAACAGCTGAATGATGCGCTTATCGACCAGCGCGTTCATTTTGAAAATGAGGCGACCACCCGCGCCGCTCTTCTTGTGCTCGATTTCCCGCCGGATCATCCGCTCAAGGCGATCGCGCAGATTGATCGGCGCCACCAGCAACTTTCGGTATTCCATCTTGGCGGAATAGCCGGTCAGGTAATTGAACAGGTCCGTGCAGTCGGCGCCAATCTCCTCGTCGCAGGTGAACATGCCGATATCTGTGTAAAGCTGTGAGGTAAGACTGTTGTAGTTTCCGGTGGAAAGATGCACGTAGCGCCGGATCACGTCGCCCTCCTGCCGCACCACCAGGGCGGTCTTGGAGTGAACCTTCAGTCCCTGCAGCCCATAGACGACGTGTACGCCCTCGCGTTCCAGCGCGCGGGCCCATTCGATGTTGCTTTCCTCGTCGAAGCGGGCTTTCAGTTCGACCAGCGCCGCGACTTGCTTGTCGTTTTCTACCGCTTCCAGCAGAGCTTCCACGATCGGGGCGTTCTTGCCGACGCGGTAAAGAGTGGTTTTGATGGCCAGCACCGCGGGATCGCGCGCCGCCTGTTTCAGAAATGAGACCACCGGCTGAAAGGAATCGAAAGGATGGTGCAGCAGAATGTCCTGGGTGCGAATGGCCGTAAATATGTCTTCTTCGTCTTTGCCGCCGTCCAGTGCCTTAGGGATTGCCGGAACGAACGGCGCATCCTTCAACTCGGCGCGATCCACCGATCCCAGATGCCGCAGGCGGTTCAACGCCAGCGGTCCCTTTACCCGGTAGATATCGTCGCGATGGACCTCTAAGTGTTCGGTCAGGATGTCGAGCACCGAAGCCGGCATGGCCTGATTGATCTCCACCCGAACCACGTCGGCGAAACGCCGCTGCCAGACGCCTTCTTCAACCGACTCCAGCAGATCGCCGGCCTCAAGCTCCTGAATCTCAGTGTCGGCATCCCGCGTAATGTGAAAAGGATGCGCTTCCAGCACCTCCATTCCCGGAAACAACATCGCCAGGTTGGCCGCGATTAACTGCTCCAGCCAGACAAAACACTCTGCCACCCTACCGTTGCCCTTTTTCTTTTGGGGAGGCGGCTCTACGGGAACGAATTGAGGAATCGAATTGGGAACCTTCACCCGCGCAAAGTGTTCGCCCTCTTTATCGCGAACCAGCACCGCCAGATTAAGGCTGAGGTTGGAAATATGCGGAAACGGCCGGCCCGGATCGAAGGCCAGAGGGGTGAGCGTGGGAAAAATCGTCTCCTGAAAATACTTGTTGGCGGCAGAGCGCTGCCGGGGATTCAATTCCGCGTAGTCAAGCACGTGGATGCCGTTCTGGCGAAGCGCCGGCAGCAACTGTTCGCGCCAGCACTCGTGGGCGGTCTGGATCAGATTGGCGGCCCGCTCGCGAATCGCGGCGAGCTGCCCTGCCGGTGACATTCCGTCCGCACCGCAGTCCACCACGCCATGCTCACTTTGCCTCTTGAGTCCCGCGACGCGCACCATAAAAAACTCATCCAGATTCGAGCCCAGGATGGACAGGAACTTCACCCGCTCCAGCAGCGGCACGGTGGCGTCTTGCGCTTCTTCCAGCACACGCTTCTGAAACTCCAGCAGGCTCAGTTCGCGGTTCACGTAGAAGTGAGGATCATCAAGGCGAACCCCCTCCATGCGCGGGTGCCGATGGGGCCCTGTGGTTTTCTTGGCAACCTTCCCGGCTGGGGACGTTTGTATTTTGGGCATGGGAAACCGTCGTTTTCGCAGGATGAAGCAGCGGCGACCGCACCGGCATTGTAACTTGCAGAATGTGGTTTCGTCCTTGCCTGGGCGGAGAAGCGCGGTTTTTTAACTGTCCTGTAATAATACCGGCGCGGAGAGTTCCGCGGTTTCAGGCTGCCCGCACGAATCGCCGCGATCCCGCTCCCAGCAGCAACATCGTTGGCAGTCGCAACGTGCGAACATTGGATTCTTGCCGCGTTTTAACGTGAATGGCAACGCCTCCCTCATGAGGAAATGGATCGGAGATGACCTCGAACTCCTCCCCGTAAATGCGTATTCGCCGCGAGGCTGCGTAGCCCAGATGTTTTACCTTGGCGCAGATTTCATTGAGCGGACTGCCGCTGGCGACCATAATAGTGCTCCCCCTCGGATAGCATTCCTTTCGATGCGACTAAAATGGGGTTGTGGGTTGTCGTTGTGGGTTATCAACGACCAAATAGTATACGACTCTCCTTCGATCAGGAAACTTTCCCTATTAGTTAACAACGTGAGAGCGGTTCCTGTCCGTGATCGAGATCACGTGCGCCGGTGACGAAGAATCAAGCGAAATAGGCGGCTTCAGCGATCGCGAAAACCTTAGCAGGTTGCGGAAAAACCCGCCCAAACTTGCGCGCGGCAGCGCTTTCAGCACTGCGATAAATGGCTTGTTTTCAGCAGCGGCTTCAGCCGCTGAGGTCGAAATCTGTTCGACCTAGAATCTTTCGCAGCCTGCTAATAGACCTGGCTGGCGAAGGCGAACCAGAACTCTTCGATCGAGCGCACGGCCAGGGTGAAATCCCTCCAGTTTCCAGGCTTGCTGACGTAACGGATTGCGCCCAGTTCATAACAGTGGTTCATATCATGGGTGGATTGCGAAGTGGTAAACACAACTACAGGCAGCGTATGCAAATTGGCATCGCGCTTGATTTCCGCCAGCACCGCCCGTCCATCTTTTCGGGGCAGGTTCAGGTCGAGGATCATGAGATCCGGGCGCGGCGAACCGGCAAATTTCCCCTTGCCGCGCAGAAACGCAATCGCCGCCTCGCCGTCCGCGACCATATGCAGGTGCGTGGTTCGGGTGCTTGCGGTCAGCACTTCGCGGATCAAGTCCACGTCTGCGGGATTGTCGTCCGCCAGCAGGATCTCCGGCGTGGCCGTGGTGGACATGCCCAAACTATCGGCGGCGAAGAGACGACTCTTTAGGCGCATGTCGCTCAGCCCATGCCCTCGGTCAGCGCTGCGCGATACAAATCGAGCATTTGACGGCTGATGGCCGGCCACGAGAAATCCCGCTGCATCCAGTCTCGCCCTCGCGCTCCCATCTGCTGCAAAGGCATGACCCGGATGGCACGAATGGCCCGGGCAAGGCTCTCCGGATCGTTTGCCACCCACAGCCCGCATTTCTCGCGCTCCAGCCCGCTCCACGGGGTGCCTTTGCCGGCGATGACCGGCACGCCATGCGCCAGGGCCTCAGCCACCACAATGCCGAAACTCTCTTTGTAAGAAGGAACAACCGCCACATCGCAGCTCTCAAATAATTTTCGCTTGGCCTCCGCCAGAACTCCTCCGGCCATCTCCACGCGTCCGCCGAGTCCGAGCGCGGAAATCCGTTCCCGAAGCCGCGCTGCATACGCGGGCGCGCCCCACCCGGCGATCGTCAGTCCCCAGGCAAAGTCTGACAGCCTGCTGCAAGCCTGCAATAGATTTTCAATGCCTTTGATTGGATCGAGGCGGCCCAGAAAAAGCAGCCGCAGCTTCTCACTCCGCCCGGCCCATTCCACGACGGCGGGAATTTCCACGCCATTGGGAATCACTCGCGCCCGCATCTTTGGAAACCGAGCCAGAGTTTCATCCTTTTCCTTGCCCGATGAAACCTGCAGAATCAGGCGCGAGCGGTCGACTCCCTCGTACCACAGAAAATCCCACGCTGCTTTCGCGCCTCGGCGCGACGATCCCTGCCATCTCTGCAGGGCGCCCAGCGGCGACCACACAACCGGCTTATGCAGCCAGCGCGAATGCAGAAGCGTTGGAAAGGTAGGGAAGCTGTACACGTAGAAAAGATGCACCACGTCAGCCCAGGACATATAGGGCCACAACAACCGCATCAACATCGGGGAGACCGATTGCCGCCAGCGACGAGCGCAGTAGCGGACAGTGAATCCTTCGGCGAACAGCACTTCTTTGTCGGTCGGAACCTGCAGAGCCTCATTCCGGCCGTTGGCGTTCGTGGTCAGCACTCGAGTTTCGCAACCCTGCTTCGCCAGATGGCGGCAAAGTTGGTAGGTCGCGTCAATCGGTCCACCGTACACGTGCGCCGGGTAGAACGATGGCGTCACGTGCAAGACTTTGATTGTGTCCGGGAACGCCAAACTCCCGTATCTTACAGAATCTTTCCGTTTGCGGCGAACCGCGCCGATGTTTAGTATGGCGATGTCTCACGGGGATCCATTGCGTCACAGAATCGCCTTAGTCACCTCCGGGTTGGGAACTCGGTATGGAGGAATCGGCGTTGTTGATCGGATGATCGCTTCCGCCCTCGCGGCCAATCATGAGCTTCTGCTGTGGGAACATCCCGCCTTCTGGCCGCGCTTTTTGCGCATCCCGGCGATCGCGTGGCGCACCGGAATCGGCGGCCTGAAGCGGCCCGATCTCGTCATCTACGACCACGTTCATTTAGCCGTCCTGCATACCCTCATTCCCACATTGAAAGGCATCCCCTACGTAGTCTTCATTCATGGCGTCGAACTCTGGGAGCCGCTGCCCGAGCGCCGCCGCCGTGCGCTCGAGGGCGCGGATCTTCTTGTGACCAACTCCGCAACTACCGCCAATGAGGCGCGTAAGGCGAATCCTTGGCTGCCCGATATCAAGGTCACCTGGCTGGGTGTGCCTCGCCAATCCGAACCGGTGGATGTAAGCAAATCCCCGCCGGTCGGAGTGATGGTGGGACGTATTCTGAAGATTGAGCGCTATAAGGGCCACGATGCCGTTCTCGACGCCTGGCCGATCATTCGGTCCGCTGTTCCCGGCGCGAGGCTCATCATCGTTGGCACGGGCGATGACGAAGACCGCCTGCGGGAAAGAGTGAGCAACGAACGGCGGCGCGGAGTTGACTTCTGTGGGCGCTTAACCGATGCGCAGCGTGATGAGATAGTCCGCTCGGGCCGCCTGCTTTTTTTTCCCTCCACCGGCGAGGGATTCGGACTCGCCGGCGTGGAAGCGGCGAGCGCCGGCGTGCCCTTCGTTGGGCTCGCCGGCACCGTGACCGAAGAACTGTTCCCGCCGGGAACCGGGGCGGTTTTGGCGAAAAAAGGTGACGGCCAAAGCATTGCCGAAGCGGCCCTCCCGGCGCTCTCCGATGCGCAACATGCAGCGCAACTGGGGCAGGCTGCCCGGGCCCGCGTGGAAGAATATTTTCTTGAGGAACATTTTGAAAAACGCTTTCTTGAAGCCATTGCGCCATTGATGCCGTAGGTAACGGCAAGGGCACGACGTGAGGCGCTGCGGCTAAATATTTTTAGTCATTCCGAGCCGCACGGAACCGCGCTTGCGCGGTGAGAGCGTGCCGAGGAACCTGCTGTTTTGGGAAGGGATGCGCTGTAGGGCGCGACCACCGCAAGCGCTCTAGGGCGGTTATCACTGAGGGGTTAGCAAAACTGTTTGTAATGATTCGAGAACTCAATCACCGCGCTCTCCT
>Ga0335078_10000946_pt1 | contig 44188 bp, 31 predicted proteins | sample Lox_Sample_32_FD_206711 | JGI IMG/M metagenome (GOLD analysis project Ga0335078, IMG submission 206711) | Soil microbial communities from Loxahatchee National Wildlife Refuge, Florida, United States - Lox_Sample_3.2 | ecosystem: Environmental > Terrestrial > Soil > Wetlands | place: USA...
ACTTCGCCAAGCGCCTCAAGACCCTTCGAGGACTTACCCCCTATCAGTTCATCTGCCAACAATGGCAGAAAAGCCCACTCCGATTCTCCATCAACCCGCTCCATCACACCGTGGGACTAAACACCTAGAGCTTGGTCAATCCAAGCACGTGATGATCGACAAGCCCTCCCTTCATCACGTAGACGAGCTTGTTGTTGCTATCGGGGTCGGTGGGACGCAAAAAGAATCCCGGGTCGATCAGAAAACGAATTGTGTTTTCAACGACCCCCTCAATCACCTCGCCGTTCGGGAATTGCACCTGCACCCAGATTCCGGGAAGGATAGGCTCGTGAGCGTGGAAGCGAAGGTCTTTGCGATGCGGTTTGCCCTTAAGGTCATTTACAAAGAAGACGGCATTAATCTCGTTGGCCGGAATCTCCTGAGCGACGTTCGATTCGAAATCGCGAATCCGAAACACATTGCAGGCCGGTTCAGGCGAGGTCAGCGCGGTTTCGTGCGCTAAGGACCAGCGTGGCGAGTCAAGGTAGCCCTTGATGACCCGGTCGCCGCAGCGAATTACTACAGGCTCCGACGAAAGCGGCGTTGTCTCATGGGCCGAGACCATGGTCTCACTCACAAGGCGCTCGGTCTTTGTTGTCTTTCGGCGGGGCTCAAATTGTACTGTTTGATCTTGTAAAGCAGGGCTTTGTAGCTTATCTGCAGCTTGCTTGCGGCTGCCTTTCGATTCCATCCCGTACCCTCCAGGGTTTGGGCAATCGCCACGGATTCTGCGTCGCCCTTGATGCTCTTTACTAGGCGCTTCAAACCAGGGACGGCGATTGTGTCTCCGCCGCCGGAACTGGCGGGGCTCGCCAATTGCATCGGCCTCAAGTCACTGATGATTGCCTGTTCGTCGCCAAGAATGAAATAGCGCTTGATGATGTTTTCCAGCTCCCGCAGGTTCCCCGGCCAGTAATGACTGCACAGGGCTTGCATGAGTATGGGCGAAATAGGCAACGGCATGCTGCCATGTTTCGCCGCAACCTTGCGCATGAAATAGTGAGCAAAGACCGGGATTTCCTCGCTGCGCTCTCGCAAGGGAGGCATCTTCAGCGTAAAGCCGTTCAACCGGTAATAGAGGTCCTCCCGGAACTTCTTTTGGGCAATGGCCTCTTTGATGTCGAGATTGGTGGCGGCGATCACGCGCACATTCACGCGAATCGTGAACCGGCCGCCCAGGCGGGCAAAGGTGCCGTCCTGTAGAACCTGGAGCAGCTTGGCCTGCAGCGCTGCCGGCATTTCGCCGATCTCGTCCAGAAAGATGGTGCCGCCGTTGCACAATTCGAATTTGCCAGGTTTGGATTTGACCGCCCCCGTAAAAGCTCCTTGCTCGTAGCCAAACAGTTCACTCTCCAGCAAGTCGGCGGGCATCGCCGCGCAATTCACTTTCAGAAAGCTGCGGTTGCTCCGTGCCGACATTTTGTGGATGAACAGTGTCGCGACTTCCTTGCCTGTCCCGCTCTCCCCCAGAATGAGGACAGGGATGTCAGTACGCGCCACGAGTCTGCATTGTGCCTCCAATTCGTGCATGCGCCTGGAGGACAGAACAAATGTCGTATCTTCATCCAGGGGAATTTCCTGGACCTGATCTTCGCCAGCACCTGCGTTCGCTCCGCAATGCCGAAGATGCTGCTCTACCGCGTTATCGACATCGATCTTCACGAACGGCTTGAGAATCACGTCGCTGGCGCCAAGGCGTGTTGCCTGCAACACTTCCTTCATATCCACAGCACGCGCAAACAACACGATAGGCAGCGAGGGCTTGATAGCGCGAATGCCGGCCAGCCGTCTGAGGGCGTCTTCGCGCCCGTTGCCGTTGCCGCCATGCCAGTCCATTAATAGCAGATCGGCGCTGTTCGACTCTTGCAGACTGGCAGTCAAATCTGCCGGCGCGGTAAAAAGGTTAACCTGGAAGCGATCAGATAAGATCCGGTGCACGTAATCGAGAAGCGCCGGATCTGTACCCAAGGCCGCAATTTGCGGCGAACGTCTCATCTGAGTCTTCATACTCACTCTGTGCGCAGACTACTCGGCCCAAGCTCTTTGAACCCAAGCATTTCGGGGGGGTGTTGAAGGAATTGAAACTCGTCAATGCAATAGCAGCAATCAAACGAGCCCATTCATAGCCGATAAGTGGAAAAAGTTTTCCTACCGACCGTGAACATCCTTGCAATCTTTTCGAAATGTTCGATCAAGCTTGAACATCTGGGGGGTGACAAAATCGTACCACTGAATGTGGCAAATGGTTCACTTTTTGCGCAAACTTTTTCATAAAATCATGCTGAAAGTAACAGGCTACTATTACCAAAAGTGCCCGGCACGGATCGAGGAATTCCATTTGTGGCTCAATCATAAGCACTTCTTGGTTACTTTTGCAGCAACTTCTGGTTACCTTTCTGTGGGTCAAATTACGTCTCGCATCTTCTTCGTTTGGGCATCGAAATTGCTATGCCATCTCGCAGACACTTGGTCCCATCCCTGAAACGGAGCCAACCAAATGCCCTTGGCATCTGCAAGCGAAACTGTGGATCTGCGGGAACTTCCTCCGGTCGAGGTGTTCTTTGGACGTTCGATAAAGATGGCTGCTGCGCACGAAAAGCTGCAGCGGGTGGCAGGCACCGACGTTCCAGTACTGATCCAGGGGGAAAGCGGCACCGGTAAAGAGATCCTGGCCAAGATGCTTCACGCCTTCTCCCGGCGCTCCAATTTCCCCTGGATCAAGGTAACCTGCCCAGCGATACCGCTCCCGCTTATCGAGTCGGAGCTCTTTGGATACGAAAAGGGGGCCTTTACTGGGGCTCATGCCACCAAGCGCGGCCGGGTTGAGCTGGCTCATGAGGGCACGCTCTTCCTGGATGAGGTCGGCAGCTTGGACGTAACCGTTCAGGCCAAGCTGCTCCAGCTTCTCCAGGACGGGAATTTCTCGCGCGTCGGGGCGCAGGACTCTAGGCAGGTCGACACACGCCTCGTCACCACAGCCTGCGGAAACTTGCGGCAGCAGATCGACGATGGCAGCTTCCGGCTCGACTTCTTCTTCCGCATCAACGCCGTAACCATCGAATTGCCGCCGTTGCGCCAGCGTATCGTCGACCTCCCGATGCTCATCGGTTACTTTTTCGAGATTCATTCGAAAGCGATGCGCCAAACCGCCAAGCCTCTCTCCCGCGAAATGATGCGCATGATGGAGCGCTACCACTGGCCGGGTAACATCCGCCAACTGGAGAACATGGTACGCAACTATGTTCTCATCGGCAGCGAAGATGCGTTGATTTCGGAAATGGTACCGGCTGCGCAGGCTCGCCTGACCACCGAAATCGACCTCGCCAGCCCCGTGTCGCTCAAAGAGATCACCCGCGCCGCTACGCAGGACCTGGAGCGCGAGATCATTCTGCGCGTTCTGCAGTCCAATGGCTGGAACCGTTCCAAAGCCGCCAGGTGGCTCAACATCAGCTACCGGTCTCTGCTTTACAAGCTGCAGGAATTCCATATCGGTCCCAATCCTGATAAGGACGACGACACAAGGCTCACAGACGCAATTCCGCAGAACGAGCCTCGTGGCACGATTGAAGAATCCCTATTCGAAATACCCGAGACAAGGGATAGAAACGAACCGAGCGCGCTGTTGCATTGACGATTGTTTTGCTCTCCGTGCGACAATGGAGAGCTTCCGGATCAAACGGCAAAACGCCCCTCCGAACAGTCTGTTACGGAACGCGCGGCCAAGATTCGCGGCCGGTTGGCGCCAAAGGCCCAGGCGACCTGCGATACCGAGTCTCCGGCCCCATGGCGCAACAGCATGGAAGCCCGCTGTACCCGGCCTGCCGCTTCGCGCGCGACTGCGACAGAGCAGTGAGCATTTCCCTCTCTTGACGGCTCAGACGCAACGCAGCGACTGAGAAAAGGCGCGCCTCCCTCCTCGTATGCCGACACCAGGAGTTACGCAAAAATCTTGAACGTCGCAATGTTATTTAGGAATCATTCTATTAGTCGATGCGCGGAGTGCCGTGGCGCAGCACGAGGCCGGTGATGCCGAAAAAGCTGATCAGCGCCAACGCAATGACGAGGTAGAACGCCAGGGGGTGCAGCCAACCCGGGGAATAAGTCAGGTCCTGTCCCACCCACAGCAGCAGGATTGTGGCCATTACCGCAAATTGACCGGCAATGACCAGAAACGTGTGACCGAGGCCGCGCCGCCTGTCCAGTGCCTCAACCTGGGCGGGAGTCAGATTGCGCTCTTCGGGGGGAAGCAGAGGATTTGCCATCGAATTTCTCCTCACCGGACGGACATGATGGGGACATCCGGGTCCGGTGCTCCTATGTTCAATTGAATCACACGCCGCCCGCTTCGCCAACTGCTCGGGCTCAGGCAATCTTGATTCCATTACTCTAAGAACCTATTGAAAAGCTGGTTGCGGGGCGGCGCTTTGAAAGGGGCCCGGCTTTCCGCCACGGCGGATGCCGCAGAATGCCCCAAAAATCTGCGGGCTTCACCTCCTGAGGAAAGCTTTGGCGGGACTCGGCACGACTGAGAGTAGTTTTTTCAACAGATTCCAAGGCCTCCGAAGGGATGAAAACGGCATGTCGATGCGACTGTTATGCTGGTTCCGACAACCAATTTTGCGATGAGCACAAGCATGAATTCTATCGAACGGCCGCGTCTGACGCCTTCAGTGCGCGCGGTATGGCTGCTCTTTGCAGTCATTTTTGTCGCAGTTTATTTTGCTTCATTGTTTTCGCCCCCGTTGCTCGATGACGTGGACGCGTCGCATGCCCAGGCGGCGCAGCATATGGCCGAGAGCGGCGACCTCATCACGGCAAAAACGAACGGCATCCGCTACATTGAGAAGCCGCCGTTGCCCTACTGGATCGTGGCCGGAATGTACCGGATATTCGGCGAAAACACTTTTGCGACACACCTGCCCAACGCGCTGGCCATGCTGGCGCTCGCATGGCTTGCGTGGCTGTGGGCGCGGCGCGCGTGGGGTGGGCGCGCCGGTTTCTATGCCGGCTTAGGCGTGCTCACCTCAGTGGGATGCTTTCTCTTCACACGCTTTATCATTCCCGAGGCAATCCTCGCGTTCTTCCTGCTGCTTGCCCTCTATGCGCTAATCGTGAGCCTCGAAGACAATCGACCGTCACTGATCTATTGGGCCTGGGCGGGTGTGGCATTGGCGCTACTGACCAAAGGACTCATCGCGCCGGTATTCTTCTTTGGAGCAGCGATTCCGTATCTTCTGCTGAGCGGACAGTGGCAGCGTTGGAAGTCGCTCAAGCCGGTGACGGGGCCGCTGCTGTTTCTCACGATCGCAGCGCCGTGGCACATCGCGTGCGGCGTCATCAATCACGACTACGGACACCCTGTAGGCAACCACCCCACCGTCGGCAACGTCCACGGCTTCTTTTATCAGTACTTCATCAACGAACACGTGCTGCGTTTCTTCAACTTGCGTTACCCCCACGACTACAACAAAATGCCCGCCATCTGGTACTGGCTGGCACACCTCGTGTGGATCTTTCCGTGGAGCTTATTTTTGCCAGCCGTAGCGGCCGTGGCGTGGAAGACGCGGCGCGGCTGGGTCAAGCATCTGCGGCACGATGCCGGCGGCACAGTGGGTGTTTCCCTCAACAATGCCATGACCGAAGTCGTAGCCGGCAATGTGCCGCAGGTGAAGTTCCGCACGCGCACTATCTGGCTGTTGAGCCTCTTCACCGCCTGGACCCTCCTGTTCTTTTCCGTCTCGACGAATCAGGAGTACTACACATTTCCCGTATGGCCACCGCTCGCGATGCTGATCGCGGGCGCTGTGGCGGATATCGAGGAACAGCGCGGCGCAAATGGCGGGCCGGCTCTCTCCACGTGGTGGCTCACCGGCGCGCAAGCATTGTTTGCCGCGATCGGCGTAGCCTCGGCAGTCGTGCTCGCCTGGGGATTGTGGACCTCGCGACATCTGCCCTACGTTTCGGACATTGGAGTGTTGCTGGCGCATCGCGGCGTCGGCGATTACACGCTTTCGATGTCGCATCTGTTCGATTTGACGGGCGAGTCGTTTGCAGCGCTGCGGCTGCCGGCGGCGCTCGCCGGTATCGCACTGCTCCTAGGGCCGATGGCGGGATGGCTATTGCGTCTCAATGAGAAACATCTTGCGTCGACGGTCAGCGTGGCACTCACCATGACGGTTTTTCTCGTCGCCGCGCATATCGCATTTGCGCGTTTTGAGCCCATGTTGAGTTCGAAACAGATGGCCGATACCATCATGACCAAGGGCTCGCACAGCGACATTCTAATTGTTTTCGGAGAGCAATCGTCCGCCTCTTCGGTCATTTTTTACACGAACGACTTCTTCAGCGGCCGGCCGGCAGAGCTAGTGTTGCCGCGCTGCGGCCAGCACAATGAGGGAACGACGCTGCTATGGGGCTCGTGCTACCCTGATGCGCCAGACATTTATCTGAGTGACGCGAAGCTTGCGGCGATCTGGGGCACGGGCCCGCGCAAGTGGATCTTCGCCGAGGATCCGGACCGCGACAAGGTAAAGCACACGCTCAAGGGGCGGCTCTATGAGGTGCAAACACTCGCCGACAAGACGTTGTGGACGGACCGGCCGCTGCCGTAGTCCGGTTGTGAATGTTTTAGGCGGCAACGCCGCCAACTCCAGCGGCGAGTGGACTGGGCTATCGACTTGCATTATTCTGTTGCAACAAAGTCTCTAATCGGTCGATTCCGCAGCGCGCCCATAGTGCTCCTGCCTCCTGCCGTTGCAAGCAAGGAATGGAATCTTTTCGCTGATCGAGGCTTTAGGATTCTCCGTTGAGTCCGGGGAAATGCTTACGATGTGCGCATCCAGCTCGGCTGAATCAACGACCCACTATGCTGTCGAAACGGGCATTAGTGGTCCTAAGGACTTCATGTTGATGGTTCCCGTTTTGGGCAGGTTGATTGCAGCCGAGCTTCCGCGAATTCTGAAGACGCATCTTCGTCTATCTTCTTATTGCATCGCGGACGAGATAGGTTGATCAAAATGGGCTTTGCCTTAACCGTCTTATACTTTATTAATTGTTATCTCACGCCGGTAACTCTCTTCGGACCGCTGGCGCGGTATCGCATCGAACTAATACTAGCAATCTTACTCCTTCTGATTTCAGCGCCAAGAATGATGAGGTCGTTTGTATTCAGGACGCCGCAGGCTCTCGCATTGGCAGGGCTGGCCGTAGCGGTTTTCTCCTCCGTACTCGTTGGAGCACACTGGCCAGGAGGGGCCGTGAACGCATTTGTCGGATTTATCCCGAACATCTACGCGTACTTTATCCTCTGTTTGCACTGCAACTCCAGGAGGAAGCTTTATGTTGTTGTTCTCATGATGCTCTTAGTTTGCTTGTTTGTTATCGCAAATGGGGCGATCGATTTGCATCGCGGACTTCCCGCCGGGGGCCCACCAGTCTCAGTATCTACCGGGGCTGCCGACATTGGCCTGTGGAACTTAGAGCATCCATATGTTCTCGCGATGAAGGATGATGCGGGAGAGTGGTTCTACCGGCTCAGAGGCCTGGGGGAGATCAACGATCCCAATGATTTCGGCCAGTTACTCATATGCGTGATTCCTCTCTTATTCATATTTTGGCGACGGAAAAAGAGATTATTCAATATTGCGTTTGTTATCCTGCCTTGTTGTCTGCTGCAATATGGCATTTATCTCACTCATTCGCGTGGAGCATTGGTGGCTTTGGTCGCGGTCGTGTTGGTCGCGGCCCGGCGACGTATCGGCGCCGTGCCCGCCGCCATCGTCGCTGGTTTGCTTTTTGCCGGGGCTATGGCGCTGCATTTCACAGGTGGACGAGCGATTTCTGCCGGCGCAGGTGCGGACCGCACAGAACTTTGGGGAGAAAGCCTGCAAATTCTGAAATCCTATCCAGTTTTTGGAATCGGGTATGCTCACTTGTCCGAATACATTGGCCACACTGCGCACAACTCGGTTGTCGTTTGCGCCGTTGAACTGGGCCTTTTTGGCTTGTTTTTTTGGTCTCTCTTTTTATTGTCGACCGTGCGCAGCTCGCTCTTGATTGCTTCGCCAAAGAACGTGCATGACGCGCGGAATCCAGAGGCCGAGGACGGTCTCCTTTATTTCAGAACGTGGAAAGGCACGGCGCTTGGCAAGACAGACATTAATCGCTTGGGATTTTGCCTGACTCTCTCTTTGACAGGCTTTCTTGCTGCAGGATGGTTTTTGTCACGCGCCACGGTGATGACGTTCTTTCTCCTCGGTGGCTTGTCCGAGATCGTCTATGAAACAGCACGGCGTCAGGGCATGGTTTCTTCTCGCCTTCCCCTGGCAAAATCCCTCATCTATTCCGCGGCGTTGACCGTTAGCCTGGTAGCGGTGGTTTACGTCATGTTGCGCATTGTCAACCTCATGCACTGAGCCAAACCCGCGAAGAACTTGCGAGCATTTGCATTGAAGCAATCCTGGATAGTCTGCAGCTGTTTTGGGGTTCAAGGATTCAATCATGAAGATTGCTCACGTGGTCGACAGCATGGAGGTGGGTGGAGCAGAAATGCTCGTTGCGCAAATGTGCGACGCGCAACGGGATATGGGGCACACGCCGTGCGTTTTCGCGATTGCCGCTCTTGGAGACATTGGCGTGCGCCTGCAGAGCGATGGTTTTGTCGTGCAAGCGAATGTGGGCCAGCACCTTTTCGACGCCGCACGAAACTTCTACCGTATCTTCAATGAGCTGCGTCCCGACGTCGTCCACCTGCATAATCCCACACCGGCCATCTATGCCGCGCTTCCTGCAAGAATGGCGGGAACGGCCAGCATTGTTTCCACCAGACACAGCCTGGTAGCTGCGCCGCGAAGGCGGGTTGAAGAGATCAAGTACGCTGTCGCGTCACTTCTCTGCGACTGGGTCGTGGGCGTTTGCGACGCAACAACAGCAAATCTTCGGGACATGCACAGTATTCGTCCGCGAAAAATCGTCCGCATCTATAACGGCGCCGTGCCTCTCAGACGCGTAGCAAAACAAGAATGCCCCTCGAAGAGCGGGTTCCTATTGCTGTACGTCGGCCGTCTCGAGCCCGTAAAGAACCACGGGCTCCTCTTACAGGCTTTTCGCCTCGCTCTTTTTTCGCTGCCTAATTTACAGTTATGGATGGTTGGCGATGGCAGTGAAAGAAAGTCGCTTGAGAATCTGGCAACGGGATTGGGAATCGCCAGCCAAGTAACGTTTTGGGGACAACAAATTGACGTAGCTCCGTTCTTCTCCAACGCCGATGCGTTCGTAATGTCGTCAAGATCGGAGGGACTACCGGTTTCGCTTTTGCAGGGTTTCTCACTGGGCGTGCCGGCGATTGTGACGGATGTTGGCGGTATGGCGGAGGCCGTCCGGATGGCGGAAGCCGGAGTCATCGTCTCGGCACTCGATCCTGGCGAAATGGCCGCCGCTATCCTTCAACTCGCGAGAAACGACGAAAGCCGGAATCGATTCTCGGAAAACGCGGCGATCGCGTATGCTGCACATTTCAGTCTTGAAAGAATGCTGGATGCCTATATGGAGCTCTATTGCAAAGCTTGAACCGTCGGCGCGCGGCCGAGAAAGACATTCGTGTACTTGGCGATTGTGTCCTCGATCCGGTGCGCGTCGAGGACCGATTGGTACCCTGCTTCTCCTAAAGCCCGTCTGCGTTCGCCGTTTTCCACAAGCTCATCGAGAGCCGCGCAAAGTTTCCCGCTATCATTTACCGGAACCAGGATTCCATTCCAGCCGTCGAGAACCAGCTCGGGTAAGCCGCCTGTGTCGCTCGCGATCACGGGCAGCTTGAACGACATCGCTTCAAGTACCGCAAGCGGGCACGCTTCCTGCCAAATTGAAGGCTGGCAGTAGATATCACTTGCGTCAAACACTCCAACCTCAGTCGGGTTACTTAAGATTCCCGTGAAAGTTACGGCCTCGGCGATGCCGAGATCGATCGCAAACTGCCGATATCTCGGAAGTTCATCGCCGCCTCCTACGAGCAGAAAGCGAATGCCTGAGCGTTTGCGCAAGAGCATGGTTGCAGCCTCCAGCATAATTTCAACGCCTTTAGATCTCACCATCCAGCACACTTGAGTGATGACGAGATCGGACCCGGAAATGCCGAACTGCTGCCGGAACCTAGTCCGTCGGGCGGGGTCTACTGGGCCAACTTCAACTCCATTTCTGACGACGATGTTAGGGGCGGACGAAGTGCCAAAGATCCTTCCGGTGCGACGCGTAAAATCCGAAACGCTGATAACTGCTGTGAGCGGGGCGGTTAGTAATCTGCCCACAATTCTTTTGGGCAGAGGCAGTGGCGCTGCTGTCTGACCGTATGCTCTGGATGAGTGGTCGTTGAAGAAAACTCTGCGGCACCCCGCCGCTTTAGCGATCCATGGGAAGCAGCGCATGACGCTGTGAAAGGCGTAAACAAAGACCTGTGGGCGATGTTTTCTAAGAAGTTTCCAGAGCGGGCCGGCGCAGGCAAAGCCAAGATCCCCCTGATCGTCCAATCGTTCAATCGTTATGTATGATTTTTGAAAGTACTCGCAGAATTCTAGCGAAATCGGTCCGTCAAAGCACAGGACCGTGTTGCAACCAGCGCGGTCGAGCGCGGCGGCAAGATATTGAAGGAAGCGTTCCAGGCTGCCTATTTTGGTTGGCATCATACCGATGACAAACATTAGGCCAGGTCTTGAAGTCCGGCTAATTATTCCGGAAAGGTTCCTGCCCGTGTCGCTATTGCCCGGATCTGATTTGTGATGTTGAGGCATATCGGCGGGAATGTCTGAAAGAAACGGCGGAGTCCAGCCTTTCACTTGTTCCGCACGCAATCGTAGGTCAACGAAATCGGAGGAGGCATCTGCATAACCTCAAAGTCCGACACCTGGATAGAAAAGAGAGAGTGGGAATTGAAGCCCACATCGGCGTACTTTGTGTTTGTGTCCTGGTCACTTTGCGCGGTGAGAGCGATGTTTCCTCCGTCGGCAAGATACATTCCGTATTTCTGCAAAGCACGGGCAACGACTTTGCCGGCAGGTGTGAGCTGCGACATGTCGAAAGAGGGCTTCAAGCGGAAACGTGCGCCGATCGGCGGCGCTAGTTCGGGCCCCTTAGGGCTGCCGGCGTGCGTGGCTGGGGGCACAAAGACATGTGCACGTATCCTGTCATTCGGGAGAGCGAATCGAAGCGCGTGGTTGATGCTGCCCGCAGCGATTTCGTCAGCATTGAAAAGCAGCGGAGCAATCGGCAATCCGGCTGAATCGGCGCTGGTGCACTGCTCTCCGCGCCCGGACGGCGGATAGACTCGGTTGAGGTCCCATACACCTAGAAAAGTTGCGCTCATGGCGCCATCGGCGTAGTCAGCGGCAATCGCTTCGTAGAGCTTGCCCTCAGGACGATCCACCACGATCAGGTGACAATCACTTCCGTTGCACCGATACCCGTCTTGACCTTCAAGGCCACCGTTCTTGGGAAGGGGAATCGAGGACACTTCGTCGGAGTCGGCGGCGTACCAGGTCGAACCTCTGTGAAACCGTACTCTCGGAGTCGAGGCGTCCGCCGTCAGAACCCGGAGACCGAAATCCACCTGGAATCTGTTGCGATTCCCCCATCCGCCGTTGTCGGCAAGCCAATTGATAATCTCCGACGATCTTGAATCGACAGGCGCCTGGCTTATGTCCTGAGTCCAGGAAGAACCAGACGGAAAATATGGGGCGGGTTCGGTTGCGTGCTGCACCCTTGCGGCACGAACTGCATAGCGCTGCACTGCAAGGATGACAAGCGCAGCAAGGATTCCGAAAATTGAGATGTAGAGAATTCTCTTCGGGTTTCTCATGGTTAACGAATTTCCCCCGTCAGGTGAAACTTAGAATACTCCGGGAACACTTTGCTCGTCTTCCTGCGCCCGTTCCTCCGTCAACGTCGCCGGGGGCTGGGTGCCAAAAGTTTTTTGGGAGGCCAAAGAGCTATGCGAATCCCAGATCCGCCAAAGCGGGCCTCGGGTGGAAAGAACTTTGTAGAGCCCAACGACGGCGGCCGCATTCAGCATGAGCAGCGCGGCAATCGGGCCTCCAATTCGACCCAGTACGGGAATCTTGGACTGAAGGCTGCCAATCGCGAGCAACAGGCCGAGGAGCAGGAGACAAGCGAGCGCCGCGTAAAAATGTGAATTGCCGGCAAGCAGCAGCGAGACGACCAGCACCGAAATGAACAGATAAGGCACGAAAAGACGCAGGATTTTGTGCGAAACGAGTTGGAAAATGACACGATTCTGCGGGGTAAGCACCCATGGCGCAAGTTGTACGAGCTGGAAATTGCCTGCCAACGTGCGCACTTTGCGATGAAATTCAATTCCAGCCTGCTCCGGCTGCCTGTCGATGACGAGCGCTCCCGGCTCAATCACCGACCGATAACCCTGGCGGATGATCGACAGTGGCTGAAACATGTCATCCAGAATCATCCCCGTGGGTTGCGGCACGGCTAACTCCCGGCGGATCGCATAGAAACAGCCGCACACTCCGACCGGCGAATCGTAGCTGGCCTCACATTTTCGAATCCACTTTTCGTAGCGCCAATAGAGCCTGCCGATCGCGCCCGAAACATCGTTCTGTCCTTCGTGAAGTAGGATGAGTTCACCGCTAACGCAGCCAACCGTGGGATCGGCGAAGTGATTCACCATGCGCTGAATGGCTCCGGACGCAATTTCCGGCCGGACATCGTTGAAGACGATTACGTCCGCGGTTGCTTGCTTCATTCCGGCATTGAGCGCGACCGCCTTGCCGCAATGCTCCTCGTGAAGAACAGTTTTCAGTCGCGGATCGGAAAGACCGCCAAGATATTCTGCGGTGCCGTCGGTCGAGCCATCTGAAACAACGATGATTTCTTTAATGTTCGGATAATCCGAGTTAAGCAGTTGGTTTATTTTCTGGGGGAGATACGCCATCCCGTTGCGCACCGCGAGCACAATGCTTACGGTGGGGCTAATCTGGGCGGCGGCGGACCGCCTCTTCAACCATTGCGCAAAAGCCCATATGAGGATGGGATACCCTATATAGACATAAAACACGATACCGATGGATATCCATAGTGCAGCCTTCATCGTGCGCCTCTTCCCAGCATGATGGTCTTTATCGTCTCGAACATGATGAGCAGGTCAAGGCCAAGCGACAGGCGCTTTACGTAGTACAAATCATATTCGAGCTTCCGCTTTGCCTCTTCCAGGCTCGCGCCGTAGTGATACCGCACCTGGGCCCAGCCGGTGATTCCCGGACGGACCATGTGCCGAAGCTCATAAAATGGAATTTCCTTACTTAACCACTCCACAAATTCCGGACGCTCGGGCCGGGGACCGACAAACCCCATGTCGCCCTTCAGCACGTTCCACATCTGAGGGATCTCGTCGAGTCGCGACCTGCGCAGGAATTTTCCAAGCCGAGTAACACGTGAATCGTTCTCACTGGCCCAAGCCGCGCCATCGCTTTCCGCATCTTCTCTCATGGTTCTAAATTTGATCACCGAGAATGTCCGCCCATGGCGTCCAACGCGTGTTTGCCGGAAGAAGATGGGTCCCGGAGAAGAAAGCCAGACCGCCAGCATAATAATCGGAATGAAGGGGAGACATAGAAGCAGGGCGGTCAGCGATACTCCAAAGGAAACTAGACGGCGGGCAAATAGTTTGCCGGTGCCGATCTTAAAGCCGTCCGTGAAGATGAGGCTGCTCGGCATGAGTCCATCGAGCGGCAATTTGCCTTCGAGGCGTTCGATCAGGGTATTCGCGTCATCGATCAAGAAGCCCTTGTACCGCAGGCCCAGAAGCTCATGCAGCGGCATAGATCCTCGCCGCTCGTCAATGGCCACGATCACGCGATCGACGCGCGTGTTGAGTGAGCTCAGAGCCCGCAACTCCGCGGAGAAGCTTCCAGCGTGGTCTTCAAGTGGAATGGCGAGGCTATCTCGTGAAATCACCTCCATGCCTGCATCGCGCCGCTTGCGCAGCATCTCGATTAAGCTGTCTGCACGATTGCCGCGGCCCAGAACATATACCCTTTCCCGAAGTGCCGGGAGATTACATACCCATTCGTAGATCGATCGCCAAATGAGCAACGTTACAGCAAGAATCGCCACCCCGACCACAAACACGTCAGATCCGAAGGCAAACTCGGGATCCCAATAGAGAAGAGCGGCTAGGACAAAGGAAAGCGCGCTCAAAACCAAAAGCATCCGGAAATAGATTTCCCAGCCTCCGGAAATGTGCTGCGGCTCATAAAGATCGAAATAATATGTCAGCAGCAAAGTGAAGACCGTGAGAGTTACTATCTTCAGAAGGCCATTCTCATAGAGCAGGGGGATCGATGGCTCGGGCCCGGATAAGAAAAAAGCGGCAATCAAAAAAGAGCCGGCCACGATCGGAACTTCGCCAAGCACACGTATCACGGTGCGAGTTGAATAGTAGACATTGAAAAGCCGGATCATTCTGTCTCCTATTCGGTTCTTGCTGCCGAAGTTCCCGCTGCATCCGGCTTGCCGTAATAGTAGTAGTCATAGTAAGACTCGCGACGCGGCGGATTCTTAATATCGTTGAGCACAACACCTAGAATGCGCGAGCTGGAAAAACTTGTTTTGGCGCGCTGCGCAACTTCGTACGTCGTCTGCGCCCCGCGAACTACCAAAAGGACCGCATCCGCGGCGCTGGCAAGATCGACAGCATCTGCGAAAACCAAAACTGGCGGCGAGTCGATAAGGATCCAGTCGAACGCTGCAGAAGCGCTGGAGATCAACTCCTTGATTCGCTGATTGTTGATAAGCTCGGACGCGTTCTCGTGAAGCGTTCCGGTAGGGATGAATGTGAGATTCGCCAGGGTAGAGACCGCGTTAGCGCCATTTGAACTGCTTGCAGAACAGCGCTGCATGACCGTGCCTAACTCTGCGGTTCCCGCAAGATAGTCCGACAGGCCAATTGCGTTTGGGGCTCCCAGCAGCTGATTAAGAGACGGGCGCCGCAGATCGCCATCGATAAGCAGGATCTGATTGCTGCTGTTTCTCGCAAGGCTCATAGCCAAATTGGCCGTTACGAAACTCTTGCCTTCCGATGGCATGCCGCTGGAGATGAGAATCGTCTTCAGAGGCGTCTCATTACGTGCCTGATAGATATGCGAGCGCAGGCTGCGAAATTGTTCGAGTCCGCGGCCGTGCTTTGCGAGAGTAGGGAACGAAGGCATAAAGGGAGTCCATTCGTATTCCGCGACCGACTCGGACGCGACGCGATTCTCCTCTGACGGAAAAGCCGATATTTCTTCATGGAGTGGCAGCGCGGCTTGTTGATCTTCAAGCGAAGGCGGATGGCTTTGCCGCTCGCGTTCGGCTCGTAAGAGGGCCTCGTAGATATAGCTCATCGCGCAGTATCCTCAGATTCATCGAGCGGCCCTGCAAGCGGGGCCATAAATTGTGAAACATCGTTGTTCAGGCTCTTTTCCCGAATTATGTCCGTTCGCCCCGAAGCAAACATAGAGGAGTGCTGTTCGAGATTAAGTTCCGCGCTTACCGTTTCGACCATCTGCGGGGAGATAGGGAGCATCTGTCCTGCGTAGGCGCATATCATTGCGTGTTCGCAGATGAGATTGATAAGGCGCGGAATGCCTTGCGTGATGGAGTGTACACGCTCCATTGCAGCCGGGGTAAACAAGGGCTGACTGGCGCCGGCGATGCGCAGTCGCTCGGTGATATAGATGGGTGTCTGGTCGGGAGTAAGCGGATGGGTCTTGCACCAGACGGATACGCGCTGCCGCAACTGACGAACGCGGGGATCGAACAGCTTCCTCTCCAATTCGGGCTGGCCGGAAAGCACGATCTGCAGAAGCTTGTCCGAGGAAGTCTCCAGATTTGTGAGCAGGCGAATCTCTTCCATGAGCTCCCAGGACAGGTTTTGCGCCTCGTCCACAGCAATGACACAGAGGCCGCCTTCGCGATAGCGCTCAATCATCCAACTATTCAGCTGTAGCAGCATCCCGGCTTTGGTGTGCTTCTTAACCGGGATGTCGAATTCAGTGAGCACGAAGTCGAGAAAATCGTGCACGTCGAGGCGTGGATTGAAGACGAACGCCGAGGACACGCGAACCTTGACGAAGGTGCCGAGGACAGCTTTGAGAAGAGTGGTCTTGCCCGTGCCAACTTCGCCTGTCATTACGACAAATCCTCTTCGGGACGCGATGCCGTATTGCAGCGACGCCAGTGTTTCCCGAATTTGCGGAAGCATGCATAAGAAACGCGGATCCGGGCTGGTTCCAAACGGCGAGGCGCGAAGGCCGAAGTTTTTCTCGTACATACCTACGCACCGGCACTTTCCGCTGGAGCATCCTCATGAGAAAAGCTCCTGCCGCCGCCCTCTTGATCCTTGGCCTGTTTCGGGAGGCCATCGATATGAGAAAGGACGGCGAGAGTTGGCAGCTTGGTGAATGCCCAAACATCCAGTTCGCTGCGTAACGTTGCATCGCGATACTCCAGCAATGCGGCGAGCAGAATGCCCAATGTAAGACCGCCCCCCAGGCCCGCAGCGGCGAATTTTGCCAAATTGGGATAGGCGGGCTCGTCGGGAAGATTAGGCGGATCCATCACACGGAACTGCTCGCCTTCCTGGCGATGCTCGAGAGCTGTCGCCATCGATGACTCGTCCATCTTCTTCAGCAGGCTGTTATAGAACTCCGATGCAATGTCATGATCGCGCGTGACCTGCTTATACTCCTGTTCGACTAGCGGACTTGCATCAATGCGCCCCTCATACATCTGTATCTGCTTCTTAATCCTGTCCTGTTCCTCTTTGGCGGTGACGATCGACTGCTGCAGCAACCGAAGTTGCGCCTTTTCTTGTTGAATCTGCGGCGGATCGGACGGATTTACTGAAGAAGTGGTCTTCGCCGGCGTTCCAGGAGCCGGAGAACCTGCAATTTCGGACTGCAGTTCGGCAATCTTTCGGTTGATGGCAAGCACATCCGGATGGTCCGGCGTGTAGAGGGCTTGCAGAGTTTTTTTCTGCTGCAGCAGATCTTTGAGCTCCTTATTTCTTTCGTCGACGGAGATAACTGCACCCAAGCCTCCGTCGTGGACTTCTCGTGACTGCTCAGAGATAGTTGCTTGAAGAAACGTTTCATTCTCCTGTAGGCGGTCAAGCGACTGCGTTGCCGCGCCGAGCTGTGAGGTGAGCGCCTGAAGCGTGCTCTCGTTGGACTTCTCCTGGTCCGGCAGCCTGCCAATGTATTTGCGCTCAAAGTCGGCGAGCTTCGCGTCCTGATCGTCCAGATTCTTCTTGGCATCGGCCAATTGCTGTTTCAGAAACTCGGTAGTGCCTTCCGCCGATTCTTCGCGTGCGCTGAGATTCTCGCTAACAAAAAGAGAGGTGAGCTCACCGCATACTTGTTGAGCGGTGTGCGCGTCCGAGGCCTGAAACATGATGGAGAAGCCCGCGCGGACGCCAGCGGTCACCGGCCTGACCTGAATCGCTTTTTGCGTCGCGGCGACGCGGTCGTCCATTGTGGCCCCTTTGCCTGCAAAGAGACCGAAGCGCTGAATAATGGGCTCGAGACGGGAGCGGCTCAATATCTGTTCCCGCAAAGAGGCCAGGCGCTCGCCAAGATCTTCCGTGAGGACCGGGGTTACATAGTCCGTCGGCACCTTTTGCTGCTCAATCAGCACCGTGGTCTGTGACACGTATTGGGGTGAAATCCAATGCGTGACTCCGACAGCGACGCCGAGAAGCACGACGGGACAAAGGAGGATCAGCCAGAACCGCCGCTTGAGAATTCCAACGTAGTCCTGCATTGTCAGTTCGCGATGCCCGAGCATGGATCTCCTTTGGAACTTAGTGCCTTAGACGTATCTGCGGCGGTGTAAACCCGATACCGAAACCAATCACCTGCCACAGGCCGTTGAGCACGTTGCCAGAAACCTGCGAACTCGGCGATTGCACTGTCCCTGTGTAGCTTGCATAAACGGAAACATAGCGCCCTAAGCTCCTGGTGAACTGCGCAGAACCGTACTTCGCGTCGTAACTGCCTTCGATCGAATTCAGCGCATCGCTGCGGCGATATCCGCCCGCAAATTCAAGTGTGGTTTGACTTCCAACTTGGCGTCCGAATTGCCGGCTGAAAGATCCCGTGACGTCATCCATCCTTCCGCCGTACAAATATCCTCCGCCGCCCATGACACCGTGATCGTAAGCGACGCTCGCTCTGCCAAACCGGGTATTGTCGGAAATTGATGCGGCGCCTGAAAACCCCGTTGACGATGGTATCTCGATGTTTGCCGAAGGGCCGCCAGGAATGCTCATCGAGATGCTGCCCGAGCTGGTTATCCATTGGGGCCCGGCAGAAACGCTTGAAGATACCGTCCGGGTCCACGTGCGCTGCCAGCCAATCGCCGGGGTATTTACATCAAAAGTGATACCGAAATCGGAATAACTGTAATGGGAATATGCGTACTCGCCAAGAAGGGAGTTCCGCGCATTGAGACGTTGCGTCCATCCCAAGTTCGCCGCGATATCGTCTGTGTCGATGCCGTTGCCATTGGGGAAGCGCAGCAGGTTCCAGCTGCCCCCGGCGCTCAAGCTAGAGAAGGCGTTGACTTTGTATCTATATTCGCCGCTGGCATCGTTATTCACCATAGTTGTGTTCAGCGTCAAAATTGGCTCATCCGTTGGAGGAGTTGGACTTGGTTGACCGATCGGCTCGCCTGTGCCCGGCGCTCCGGAAAAACCAGTTACCGACGCACCTTTGCGATAGCCCACTGTGTCACTTAGCTGCAGGGACGAGTGCTCGCCGGCTACTCCCTGGGAAAGCGCAAGGTTTTCGTACGGCCCGTTGTTGTAGTTTGGTCCGGAAATTGTCCAACTGTCGCCGGCGCCAAGGGTAATCGTAGTAGGATGCCGTTCGCTGGTTGTCGAATAACCAAAATCGCCGGAAAGGTTCGCTAACTGCCCGCTGGGGCCGTTGCTGTAGAAATCGGCCATCTGCGAGTAACGCGCGGAATAGGTCAAGTTTCCGCTGATGCTGAGCTTGCGCGGACTGGTCCCTTCCGGGACCACCTGTGCTCCCAGAGGAATCGCCACAGCGAACAGAAGAACGACCGATATATTGAAAACTCGCTTCATCTGCAGACCTTAGGGAACAACAATGGTGTCGCCCGATTTGAGCGTTAGATCGAGAGCGCGGTTTCCTGTCAAGGCCTCTTTGTAGTGCACCGGAATCCTCTGGCGCTTTCCGCCCTCGTCGCGCAGAATGTAGATCTTCTTTTTGTTGGCGAATTCCGACAGTCCGCCTGCGCTGCTGATAGCTTCGAGCAGCGTCATATCGGGGGTCATTTCAACAGGGCCGGTCTTCCCTACTTCGCCGATGAGATAGATCACCTTGCTGTGTATCTGAGACACTACAACCGAAACGTTGGGGTCCTGAACATACTTCTTGAGCTTGTCTCTAATCTGATCGGCCAATTGCGACGGTGTAAGTCCGGCGGCCCGAACATCGCCCACGAGCGGAATGGAGATCATGCCATCGGGACGGACAAGTATGCTTCCGGAAAGCGTTGGCTCTTTCCATACTGTGACAGCAAGTACGTCGTTTCCGCCGATCACGTAGGTATCATTTACGGCTGCGTCCGGTTGAGCAGGCGCCACGGCCGCCGTTGCCGGCTCCTGGGTCTGGGCAAAGCACAAAGCCCGCGGTGCAAGGATTGCGATGATGAAAAAGATCCCCGATTTCAACGTCCGACTCCCGTACGGCTCGATGCAGGCGGAGAATCGATTCCGGCCTGTTTCAGTTTGTAAAGCAGGGCCTTGTAACTAATCCCGAGCTCATCGGCCGCGCGTTTGCGATTGCCGCCCGTTGCAGCCATCACCTCTGAGATCATCCTGCGCTCGATCTGCGTGGATGCGACCCGTGCGGCCTGTTTTAAAGGAGGGGTTCGCCGATTGGCGCTCAACTTTGTCGCCGCGGCCGCCGCCTTAAGCGCAGCGAGGGAGATGGACTGGTCGTCAATTGCGGCGACGGTCTTCATAGCAGTTTGCAATTCGTCCAAATTGTCGGGCCATGCATGCTCCATGAGGAACCCAACAATTTCTTCGTGCAAAACTGGCTTGGGGCGGTCAAACTGCCGCGCGTAGTGCGTCAGCAGGTCATCTGCAAGAGAGAGTATCTCGTTTTTGCGGTAGCGCAATGGTGAGATGCGAAGCGTCAAGGCCGAAATAAAGTAGCAGAAATCCTCCCTTATTCGCCAGTCCCTGACTTCATCGAGGAGTTCCCGGCTTGTACCGCACACCAGGCGGCAGCTCTGCGACCAATCCAGGTGAAGATAGGCATTGACAAGCCACTCTTGCAGGCCGGGGCTCAAATCTCCTATTTCTGCCAGATACAGGGTTCCCTTCGTGGAAAGCAGTGCGGAAATGGCCTGTTCAGTCGCGTCGGAACTCTCCATTTCAGTGTAGGTACCGCGAGACCGGCGCGACATGGCATGAATCTGGCGAGCAATCGACCGCTTACCGACACCATGTTCTCCCATGATGAGAATCGGGCAGTCACACTCAGCGATGCGCGCCATTCCAAGTTGCAACTGGCTCGAAATGGGAGCAAGAGGCTTCATGTGCCGTTTTAGGGTCGGTATGATCGAACTATCTGCCATAGAGAGTCCTAGGGCTGCATCCCTCCCATAGCAATGCGGATTCCAAACCTCGATCACGTCGTGGGGTGGTGGTTTGTTGTGTTTTTGCTGCTCTTACGTTGCTTTGATTAAGAGAATGCGTGCGGCGAATGGAAAGCAATTTCCCTTGGGGACGACAGGTTTTTCCCATCGCGGCTCATCGAAAGTGGAAACTGTTTTCCACTTTTGCATCCAAGCTTGTTCCACGCCGTCTCCTGACCGAGCGAAGTGCACGTGATTTGAACCAATTGGCTTTCGGCATTCCGATTGCTATATGACAACTACTGGGTGGGGCATGCCTAAGGTTTCCGTGTTGACAACTTTGACCCAAGACGAAAGAACACAAACGGATACTGGAATGTCCTGGCTTCGGCGAAAGCGGAATCTTGTTTGGGGCGCATTGCTGATCGCTGCGCTGCTAGCGGCTGCGTATTGCCGGGTCCTTCTGAAGCTTGTGACCGACTGGTGGCAGATTCCGGATTTCTCCCACGGCTTCCTGGTTCCGCCTTTCGCGGCCTACGCGCTGTGGAGAAAACGGGAACGCCTTCGTCACATCGAGATTGCTCCTGCGTGGAGTGGAGTTATATTGCTCGCCTTCGGGCTTGCCGTGCTTCTTCTGGGAGTTTATGGCTCGGAGCTGTTTCTATCGCGTATCTCGCTGGTGATTGTGCTGGCCGGCTTGGCGCTCGGCTTTGGCGGGGGGAAGCTGCTGTCTGAAATGCGTTTCGCCCTTCTTGTTCTGCTGCTGGCAATTCCGATTCCCGCGGTCGTCTTCGCGCAGATCACTCTCCCGCTTCAAATTCTGGCCTCGAAGCTGGCGAGCGCCTTGCTCCCGCTTTTCGGCGTTCCGGTCTTACGCGAGGGGAATATCATTCAGCTTCCCGCAATGAGCCTGGAGGTCGCCGAGGCTTGCAGTGGGATTCGTTCGCTCATGAGCTTGCTCACTCTGTCGATCGTCTACGGCTATTTTTTGGAACGAAGCATGTGGCGGCGGGTTGTGCTCGCGCTTGCCAGCGTGCCCATTGCCATTGCCGCGAACGCGGTGCGACTGCTGGGCACTGGCCTGTGCGTTCAATACTGGGATCCAGACAAGGCTATGGGCTTTTTCCACGAATTTTCCGGCTGGGTGATGTTCCTGGTGTCGCTCGTCTGCCTGGTCGCCTTCGATCGCGCGCTAGGCTTGTTTCCGCTCAAAAGGAGGCGAGCATGAACCGGCTTCGTTTCTGGGCGGTCGTATTGTTGCTGACCGGCACCGTAGTGCTTTTGTATGCGCGAGCGAATCGCAATCTGATCCCGGAGCGTGAGCCTTTGGCGCAGTTTCCGACTACCATTAATGGCTGGTCGGGAACGGATTTGACCATCGACCGGGAAACTCTGGATGTGCTGGGAAACGGAGATTTTCTCTCGCGCAACTACACGGGGCAGGGGCAGCCTGCGCCCATTAACCTGTTCATCGCGTATTTTCCCACGCAGAGAACCGGCAGCACGATCCATTCGCCCCGGAACTGCCTGCCAGGGTCGGGATGGGTGTTCGATTCGTCGCGCTACGTGGACTTAAAGGACGCCAATGGCAAAGCACATCGCGTGGGTGAGTACGTCGTCAGCAACGCACAGGCGAAAGCGTTCGTCATCTATTGGTACGAGGCCCATGGGCGCAGCGTAGCGAGCGAGTATTGGGCCAAGTTCTATCTGGTTGCCGATGCCATGCGCATGAATCGCGCGGATGGAGCACTGGTGCGAATTGTCACGCCGCTCGCTTCGGGTGAAGACGAATCGCAGGCAAAAGCTCGGGCAGAAAGCTTTGCTCAACAGCTCGCGCCTATGCTCACGCGCTTTATTCCCGGCTGATTCCAGGAAGAGCGCCGGACAAAAAAACTCTGGATGAAGGAAAGTTGGGCTCCCCCGCGCCCACGACAGTTAATAAGGATGGAAGACGATGAATAGCATGACAACGGCACTTCAACGGAGCCGCACTGAGTCCCGGAAAAATGCGCGCCGGCGCGGATTTCTTGCATTCACTACTCTCTTCGTTGCCCTTATTGCCCTAGCCGGATGCCACAGCGACCCAGACGTTGCAAAGCAGAAATACCTGGAGAGCGGCAAGCGCTATAGTGCCGAGGGGAAGTGGCGGGAAGCCACCATCCAATTCGGCAATGCGTTGAAGATCGACAGGAACTATCCCGAAGCACATTACCAACTGGCGCTGACCTATCTTCATATGGGCCAGCTGCGCCAGGATATGAGCCAGTTGCGCCAGGCCCGCGATGAATTTCAAAAAACCGTGGATTTGGATCCGATAAACTTCCCTGCCCGCATTTCGCTAGGCAATCTTTTTCTTGCCGGCGGCAGGATCGACGACGCTCGGGCGCAGGCCAATATTGTGTTGGCCGCGCGCCCTAACGACCCCGATCTTCACGCCCTGCTTTCCGCGATCGCTTTCAGGAGTGGAGACAAGGATCTGGCCCTGACCGAAATGCGCCGCGCGGTAGAACTCGACCCCAATCGGGCGACTTTTCACGACAGTCTCGCGCTTTTACTGCCCTCCGATCCGAGCAGCACCACATCGGCGGAGCAGGAGTTGAAGAAGGCTATCTCGCTGGATCCAAAGTCCGTGAACGCGAAGGCATTACTGATGGCTTTCTACATCAAGAATAACCGCTTGCCCGAAGCCGAGCAGGCCGGTTGGAGCGCAGTGGCTACCGATCCGAAAAGCTTGCAGGCGCGGGAGAATCTGGCGCAGGTGATCCTCAAAGAGGGTGATCAAGCCAGGGCCGAGCAGGTGCTTCGCCAGGCCTCGCACGATCTCGCAGACAATCCCCAGGGGGGTCGCCTGCTAGCCGACTACTACATGGCCAGCGGGCAATTCGACAAGGCTAAAGCCGAGTTCGCCGGTCTCGCTGCGAAAAATCCTTCCAATGCCGCCTTGCAAAAGGCATATGTTCGCTCCCTCATTCAGGTCAACGACCTGAGCACCGCTCGCACGGTTGTTGCCTCGTTAATGAAGAAGAATGCTAAGGATCCGCAGGTCATCGCCCTCAATGGAATAGTGTTGATCGATGCCGGCAAGGCCAGTGACGCAGTCAACGCCCTGGAAATTGCGGTCAAGGATAATTCCAAGGACCCGTTTCTGCAGTACTGGCTTGGCAGGGCCGCCCTGGCCAACGGCGATAGCAATCTGGCAGAGAGAAGTTTCCTTGAGGTACAGAAGCTCAACCCATCTCTGTTTGCCGCCGAGGAGGCGCTGGCGAGAATTGCCACTCAACTCGGAGACATGAGCCTATTAGGCGATGTGGCCGACAAAACCATCGCCGCGATTCCACGGGTCGCGGCGGGATATGTTTGGCGTGCTATCGTCGAACTCAGTCATAATGATGCTGCCAGGGCAGATGACGATTTGAAAACCGCCATCTCCGTAGCTCCCCAGGACTACCTCGGCTATCTCGAGCTTGGCAAACTCCGTCTGGCGCAGAAACGTTTTCCTGAGGCAGTCTCACTGCTGGAACAATCCCTGCAACACAACCCCGACTCCGGCGATGCGCTTCGCTCCCTTGTCAGGTACGACCTATACCGGAAGCAGCCCGACAAGGCCCTGGCTCGCGTCAACGAGCAAATCGGCAAGCGGCCGCAGAACAGTCAGTTCTACGATATCCTCACGGAGTTGCAGATCGAGGGCAAGAACTTGGACCAGGCCGCCGCTACTGCCCAGAAAGCCATGCAGCTCAATTCCGAGGACAACGAAGCCATCCTGCTCTATTCGAAGGTTGCGACGTTGCGCGGGCAGACCGCAAACGCCATCGCGGCGTGGCAGCAGTGGCTCACCGCGCACCCCAGCGATGCCTCCGCGGTTGCCCTCCTTGGAACTCTGGAGGAATCGCGCGGAAATAGAGGACAGGCTGAGAGCGATTACAAGAAGGCCCTCGAGCTCAAGCCACGCCAGCCACTGGCAGCAAACAATCTTGCCTACATGATGCTCGAGAACGGCGAAAACACCGACGTCGCGTTGTCCCTCGCGCAAATCGCCCGGCAAAGCATGCCCGACTCGCCCAATACGGCCGATACCCTGGCCTGGGCCTACTACTACAAAGGAACCTATGGTTTTGCGCGTGACCTGCTTGAGGACGCGTTGAAAGTCAACCCCAGCGACGCTGCCATGCAGTACCACCTGGGCATGGTCTACAGCAAGCTCAAAGACAAAAACGACGCATCGATACATCTGAAGAAGGCAATTTCCCTGAATCCCAATTCGCCGGTCGCCAAGGATGCACAAACGGCGCTGGGCGCGTTAGGTTGATTGCTGCTCTGGCCGGCGGCATCCGCCGCCAGTCTGGAATTTCGTTTCCGCAAAATCGCCACGTTGACTTCGTCCACCATTCGTCCCGCAACGCCGATCCGAAACGGATATGTCGAATACAAGAACCATCGCAAAAAACACGGGCTGGTATGGCATCGACAACGTGACCACCCAGCTCGTAAATATCGTCACGTCGATCGCCATTGCGCGGTACCTGGGTCCTACGAAACAAGCCCATATCGTTTGGGTATCCTATATTGCTGCCGTGGTCAGCAGCCTGGGCAGCCTCGGCATTGCCGCAGCCACACGCAAGTATATGGCCGAGTTCATCGGCATGGGCGACAAGGGCACTGCAAGGTACCTGTATTTTCGCACCTTCCGGATGCAGCTTGTGCTGGCTTCGTTGGCCGCTGCGGGCATCGTCCTTTGGGTGCTTTACCATGCGGATGCGGAGTACCGTCTCGCTTGTTCACTGATCGCCTTGAGTATCTGGCCGAGCATGGTCAACGCCATCCCCGCCGGAGCCAACACCGCAACCGAGAATCTTGCCGCCAACCTTCCCGGTTCCCTCGCTTCTACCTTTGTCTACCTGATTTCCATCTTTGCCTGCGTTGTCTTTCATTGGGGGGTCACAGGAGTTGGCGCGGCGCTTCTGCTGATGCGGTCGGTGGATTTTTTGGTGCGGCTGTTGCCCACAATGAAGCGCGTCCTGCAGTGGGATCGAGGCCATGCTCTCCCTGAGGGGCTGCGCAGCCGTATGCTCGCCTTTGCGTGGCAAAGCGTGACCACCATGCTTCTAGCACTCGTGGTTTGGGAGCGGTTTGAGGTCCTGCTGCTGGGGAGCCATAAGCTTTGCGCAGATATTCGCCAAGTTGCTTATTACTCGATTGCCTTCAGCCTGGGCAACATGCTCCTTCTCAGCTCCACGATCTTCGGAGGAGCTGCCGGCACTACCATGTTTGCTCAGTTTGGACGCGACAAGTCGAAGCTACCCCAGCTCGCGTCCGCATGGTTCCGTTACCTTACGCTCACTTCCATCCCGTTGCATGCCGTTGCCACGGCATTGGCTTTTCCGGCACTGATCCTTCTCTATGGCTCCAGGTACCGAGAGGCGGCCATGGTGGTAACAATTGCTCCGCTTCTCTGTATGCCCAAGGCCTATCTCGGGCCGGTCCAGAGCCTCCTGCAAAGCAACGAGCGCCAGGTTTATGTCATCGTCACGATGGTGATTGCAGGCCTCGTGGACATTGGGGTAACGTGGGCGCTCATTCCTGCGTATGGCGCGGTCGGCGCCTGCATCGGCAGCGGGGCAGCGCAGATCACCGCGGTCGGAACCATGTGGGTGATTGGGATGCGTCTTTTCCGCCTGAAGCTGCCGTGGGTTCTCACGGCCAAGGTCGCTTTCATCAGCGCTGTTGCTGCATTCTGCGCGCATTGCGTGGCCGTCTCGATGCGCCCGCTGCCAGGGATTCTCCTCGGCGGGGCCGCTTCAATATTCGTACTCCTATCATTGCTTTATGCTCTTCGCGTATTGGAACCCGAGGATCACGAGCGATTTGCCGTCCTGATCGGCATGTTACCGAAGCCCGTCGCCAGGCCATGTGACGTGCTCCTATCGCTTCTGCTTCACCCGGGACGTACCCGCAATCGCCGTCGTGCAGAGATGGACGCGCATGTATAGCCGCACGCCCAACGATAGCGAGGACCGGCCATCGCTTCCATACGGCCCTCGCGTCAACGACCCAAAGGAAAAAAAGTGTTTGAAGATCAGCGTAGTAATCCCAGCATACAATGCAGAGCGATTTCTGCCGCGCTGCCTGACTTCGGTCTTTGCCCAGACTCTGCCGCCCGATGAAGTTATTGTGGTCGACGATGGATCGACAGACAAAACCAGCGAGGTTGCAGCGGCTTTGGGAGCGCGGGTGGTGAAGCAAAAAAACGGCGGCCAGGCTGCAGCCAGGAATGCTGGAATACACGCTGCATCCAACGAGTGGATCGCGCTGCTTGACGCGGATGACCTGTGGCTGCCCGAAAAGCTCGCGCATCAGGCCGCCGCCATTCGTTCCGATGTCGTTCTCGTTTACACCGGCGCCCGGCACTTCGATGAACGGGGCACACGGGCCATACAACACGCAATCGATCCGCTTACGGCAAGAAAGATGCTTCAGTACTGCAACCCGATCCTGCCTTCATCGGTCCTTCTCCGGCGCCAGGCAGCCTTGGCTTGCGGCGGGATGCGCGAAGCGGCCTACGCTTGCGAAGATTGGGGCATGTGGGTGCGTCTCATGCCTTTCGGCCGGTTTGCCGCAGTTGACGCCCCCTTGACTGAGTACTACGTCCATCCGCTGGGCATGAGCGCTTCGCCGGAAAGAATGCTCGATGGTCTCAGGGTCATCCTGGAGCCGACACTGCTCGTCAACTACCGGGGATTCGAACGCTGGATATGGAGACGGCGAATTTGGGCGGCGCAACTCTACAGCGCTGCGCTGATCGCGCGGGAAAACGTCCTGAAGAGCGAACTTCGCTATTTCGTGCGGTCACTGCTCGCATGGCCCTCTCCCTTTTGGCAACCGCAGCGGTATTCCAGTTTCGCGGTAAGCGTGAAGAACCGATTGCTTTCCAGACAGGCGCTGCCATGAGCGAAAAGCCGCGTATTGCGTTGATTCCCGACAATGCCTGGTGGGTCATCGGCGAGATGGGGAAGCAAATTGCGAGACGATTTGCCTCCAAATATGACTTCTACTTCTTGCCCTTCGGCGTGCTCGCGCGGCGTCCCGACTTCGTCAAGGACCTGGTTGCAACGGCGGACGTCATCCACTGCATGAGCGACTACGAAGGCATTGAATTGTTTTGTCGATTTGACCGGGACAAGCTGCCTCCCATCGTAACTTGGTGTCACCACATAACCGCATGGAACCCTGGGCAACAGTTGGCCGTCGAAATGAGCTCGGCATTGATTGCTTGCACGCCGCAGTGGAGGGATCGCATCAACGAACGCGTGGCCAGCCGCATACCCATCACCGTCGTTCCTCACGGCGTGGATACGGAATTCTTTTGCCGCCAGAAGGTGAAGGCGGCTCGATTCGGAATTCCCTCCGGCCGCTTCGTGATCGGCTATCTCGGGAAAAAGGGAAGCGACTCCGACAACGGAAGAAAAGGCACCGACGTGCTCCTTGAGGTGGTACGCAAGGCTGCAGCGATGATCCCCAATCTTCATCTCGTCATGTGCGGACCGGGATGGGAAAAAGAGGCTGAGGATTTGAAATCCCTGGGTGTTTCTGTCAGCGCAACGGGATATGTTCGCAAGTCGGATCTTCCTGCATTGTATTCTGCGCTTGATGTCTACCTGGTCACGTCACGTGTTGAAGGAGGGCCTTGCACGATCCTTGAGGCCATGGCGTGCGAGACTGCGGTGGTTTCGACGCGCGTCGGGGCGGTTCCTCAGTGGGTCGTGGACGGCGTGAATGGGTACAGTGCCGACACAGGCGATAGCGAGGGCTTACTCGCAGCCATCGTCGCGCTGCACCGGTCTCCCGAGCATAAGACCGCTATCGCGCGGGAGGGGAGATCCACGGCGGCCGCACATTCGTGGGGAAAGACCTTATCTCCGCTCGAGGGCGTTTTCGATGCGCTGATTGAGCAGCGGCGCGCGGCCAGACCTCCAGCGCCCCGCCCACGTTGGATGAACAATCCCGACCGGCTGCTTCGCGCCGGTTGTGCCGCCGATGCACTGCTCACCGTGTACTCGCGAATTCGTAAGCGCTCGTTGAAGGTCACAAAAGGAATCGGGATATTGAGAGCACTGCTGAATGGGTTGTCGATAGCCGATATCGTCATAGGCGCGGCCCTGCTTAGAAGATACAAAAGCCCAACACAGCAACGCTCGATGCTAGAAAACCGAAATATCCGGAGGTGCGCTTCCAATGGCTTCCATCGAGATTGACCTTTCTGTCCCTTCGAATACGGTTTCGGTCGTAATCGCCGTTCATAATGGGGAAAAATTCGTCGCCGAGACGCTTCGGTCGATTCTGGGCCAGACTGCGCCGCCGGCAGAGATAATCGTGGTCAACGACGCATCGACCGATCGCACCGTGCAGGTAGTGGGCGCATTCGGCGCTGCGGTCTCGCTGATCGACGCGCAGTGCCGCGATGCCCGCGCGGCGCGCAACATCGGGGCAGCGCGCGCCAAGAGTAACTGGATAGCCTTCTGCGATGCCGACGACATCTGGCTTCCGACCAAACTCGAAAAGCAACTTCGCCTGGCGAACGAGGCCCCCGGTGTTCATTGCGTGCTCACCGATTTTGCCGATTTCCAGGACGGCGTGGTTTCCAAGCGCAGTCATTTCTCCTTCGCGCCCGCGGACTTCTGGACGCAGGAACCGCACGAGTCGGGCTTTGTGGTGCGCACGCCAATTACCGGAAAACTGACCGTCTTCCAACCCGGCATCACGTCTACCCCTATTGTCAAACGAAGCTTCTATGAGCGGGAAGGCGGATTCGACGAGAAGTCGCCTCGAAGGGCGCACGACACTTGCTATGTATTTCGCTGCCTGTGCGTCGTTCCCTTCGGTGTGGTGCCGGAGGTGCTTACGCTTTACAGGCGTCATCCGGATGCAATGAGCGCGAATTCACTCGAACAACTGCAGTACACCGTCAAGGTCTGGAAGTACATGCTCGCCAACTATCCTCAGACACAGCCCTTTCGCGCACAACTGCGGCAGGGCCTGAAGGCGATGGGCAAGGAGATTGCAGAGACCCGGCGCTATCTGTGGAAACAGCAGGTGAAGCGCCTGCTCGCAATCCGATGACCGAAGTCGATCGAGACCGAGATGCCGATCGCTGAAGCGGTGGGCTTCTGGTTGATTTTCCGCCATTCCGGGCCAATTTATCGTTAGATCCTTCGATCTGGGGTACTCTGTTTTGGCAACCGTGGCGATATGCCTGCTTCGCGGTGAGTGTAAGAAACATCCTGCGGGGCGAGTAGGATGGTGGAGGAAGATCCCGCAGTTAGAAGCGGCGCGATCACGGCAAGTGAAGGTCTCGGTCCGATTGCCCGATTCGTGCGACCTGTTGGAACCTAACCGCATCTTTATTGACATGATTCGCAGACTCAAGTCCGGACAGTTCCGATAGTACTCGCGAAAGAAGACCCCAGGAACAGGAAGGCGCAGTAACCTCGGCATCTTCGCGGCGCTCGAACATATTGCATTATTCAGCCAAGCGAAGAATGCGGTTAGAAAACCTAAGCAATCCGTCCGCTGGTGGACAAAGGGTGCCGTGATAACAAAATCGTGGCCAAGAGTCTTTTCGCAAAGCCCGTCTGTGCTCTTTTTACGTAACGCGAATGGTCCAAGATTACGGCGGCGACCATGACCACCACAATGACATCGCAGGCTCCCACTTCTCTTAGCGGGTCGGTTCTTGTCCTGATCCAGTTCGACGTCTGTGAAGAGATTCGACTCGACCAGCTCCAGCAGACGATGAATGCGCGCACGGTGCAGCAGCCCACGATCAAGCATTCCGTGCCGGCCTACGTACGCTACCAGCGGCCGCCTGTGGCCGAACCACTCAAACCGCTGGTCCTGGGCGGCGGCGAACGCCTCGAGGGAGAAATCAAATACTACGATTACGGTGTCGTCAGCGTCATCTACCAACTCGCGTTCACGGGCGACTGGCAGAGCCTGGTACATTTGGCCAGCCGCTGGGTGTGGGACATGGATTTCGCGGCGCGCGTGGAGCCGGTTGTGCGCCAGCGCCTGGAACGCAACGCCGGCACACTCATCAAGCCCTATGCGCGTTGGCTCAGCGAAGACTACTTCATCTTCCATGTTCGCGCCGACGACGCTGCGCAATTGTCCGCCGACCTGACGCGCGATCACGGCATCGAGATCGCGCAGATCGTCCGCGGCGACCGGATGCGTCTCTCCACGGGCGAGTGCACAGAGGTGCTGCAATCGCGGATTTCCTATTACGACAACGATCTCGTGGTAATTGGCTGGAACGCCGCATTCCTCTATGACACGAACGCCGGCGCAGAAACGGCGATTCAGCTGCTCGAATACGCGAACTCGCAACTGCTTGAGTTTCGTCACTACGACGAGCTGCTCACAGGGATTCTCGATAACGTCTACGATTCACTCGAGCATAGGACGGGCTTGGCGGCGCGTTGGCGAATGGCGCGATCGGCCACGCGGCTGCACACAGTGTTGCTCGACATTGCGGAGCTGACGGAGCGCGCCGACAATGCCATCAAGTTCCTGAGCGACATGTTTGCCGCGCGGCTCTATCGCCTGGCAGCGGTCAAGGTGGGCGTGCCAGACTACAAAGATCTAGTGACGCAAAAACTCAAAACCGCCGAGGATCTTTACCACGACATGATCGAGCATTTCAACCAGGCACGCGGCTTCTTCCTCGAAACCATCGTGGTGCTTATTCTTTTAGTCGAGCTGTTCTATCTCTTTCGTGGCAAGGGGATGTAGTTACAGGAAACCGCTTGTTTCGACATCGCATCTCACCAGCGAAGGAATGGTGTCAGCAGCACCTTTCCGGAGACGATAATGGCTGGGCGCCCCTGCTCCGTGACGCCAAGCCCGTTGCGACGTAAGCATATGAAGCTCCGCAGAAACGCACATCCAAGGCTCGTCCCGGCAGTCCCGGGATCTGGTCGACTAAGATGACGTTGCAGGCGTATTGGATAGGCACAAGGACCGCGAGATTCACGACCTGATAGCCTACTGCCGTCCAGCTCTGATCATAGAACTGTAAGAGTTACTGTGCCTACCTGGGCGCTTAGTTGTCCTGAAGAGCCCGTGATGGTAACCACATAGTTACCGCGAGTTGTCCCCGGCTGCGGGGTCGCTTGGGAAGTTACATCGTGAAGCTTCCCTCCTGCACAACCTGAGGCACCAATAACAATTACGAAAACCACCAGCCATTTCAACAGGGTCACTATTCGGCGCCTTAAGAAACTCCCAACTAGGCAAGCCAGGAGAAACCCCGATCCGGAAGCGGCTAAATTCACGAGCTTACCCTTGTCTTGACCGGCTAAAGCTTGGGTCGTATTTATAGTCAACTGGGAATTCTGAGCAGACGTTCCGAGGATATTCAATGATCCGGGAGTGAGGCTGCAGGTCGGCATTTGGATGGCTTGTCCTGAGGCAATGCTAATAGAGCAAGCGAGCTTCACCGTTCCGGAAAAGCCGTTTGTACCAACAATGCTGACGATACCGGTATTACCGGTTGTTGCGCCGGCTGCGACAGATATGTTGGGTGTCCAGTCGGAGCCTGCAGTAAATCCCGGCATGTTAGGCTGGTCGGGCGCTACTGTCACGGTTGCGACGCCTGTTGCGGAATTATATAGAGTGCTTCCTGAGTAGGTGGCGGTGATCGTATCGGTTCCTGTTTGCAGGGCTCCGGCCGGGATGGTTATGTTAGCCGCCCCACCGGTCAACAACGTGGCGCTGGATAAATAATTTGCGCTGGCTACGGTTATTGTTCCAGTTGGTGTAGGCGTACCGTTGACACTCACACCGACGGAGAGGGCCTCAGAAGTTGTGATGAGAGTTTCGGCCGGAGACAACGTAACTGATGGAGTGGCAGATACCGGATTATTGTTTGATCCGTAGAAGCCGGGATTGATGACATAGCTTGTAACGCCAAAGGGATTCGCGGCTGCAGTGATGGCAACATTGTTTATCGTGTCGTTGATGATATTTACGAAAGATCCGACACCGACCCAGATGTTTTGAAGGCTAACATTTTGGGTTCTGCCCCCCGCGGATTGACCTACGTTCACAGCGTCATTACCCGATGATGTTCCACCCCAAATGTTGTAATCTTTCAGACTGCAGTTCCAACAATCCTGAAGGTGAATACTGGCCAAAGAGGGAGTAACCCCTGGACCGTAATTTCTTTCGGAATAGTCGTCATGTAAGCTGATACCGCATAGAATTGACCCGTCACCGGAAGTTGTTACGTCGACCTCGTGCTGCCCTGCTCCGTTGGAGTGTTCGATCGTATTTCCGACTACGGATACTGAACTGCCGCGAATTCCTCCCCCTCCTGAGCCATAAATGACCAGCCCGGACCCAACGATATCGCTATTGCCGTCGGTAACATTGAGCCAATTATCGGAAATCTGGATATGGCCGGCCGGGTTTTCCAGCCAGATGCAACTAGTATTGCATTCACTGAGGTTGTTTTCCTCGATCGTGGTGTTGGTGGCGAGGTTCTTGATATATATGAGCCCCTTGGTGACAGTTGCCCCGGAAGCTCCAAATGCGCAAATTCCTTTAATAGCCAGGTTCTCTTGAGTACCATCCGTGTGTGCGGCCCCGAAGATTGCCGTGATATTGCTCGACGCTGTCAGATGAATGCCTGCCGAATTATTGCATTGACCGGCTCCAAGGCCGACGGCTGCACTCGCATTATCGAGAGGAAAGACGATGCCCCCATCCGATTCGGTTACCAGGAAAGTTGTGGCCGTGTCAAAGACAAAGGTGATTTGCTTGGTGGGAGAGCTGCAGCCTGAAATGCTACCCGCCAGCGTCTGGGTGGACGCCCCAAGCCCCGTAAGGTCTACAATACCGCCGCCGGGTGGAAGCTGATTACAAGCTGCTCGAATCCACGCATCTGCAGTGCTGCCATAACACCATGTTGGAGCGGCGCCCGGGTTTGCGCATGATGCTGGATTGACTAGCGCTTCTGTCAACACTGCTTTTTCCACGTTCGCCGTGCTTCTAAAGCCAGACTGGCCGTTCGAAACTAGTGTCTGCGCTGGGGCTGCGGCGTTGGACAGGTTGATCGCAAAACACAATAGCAGTGTGCGTGCACACATCTCGTGGAACCTCGGCTGATGTCTAGGAGCCATCCCAAGCGGCTTTTCGGCACAACCGTCGCTTTAAAGATTCCTGGGCAAAGAGTGGCGAGTAATCGCTCCCAATTCGACACAGAGAGTTCTAAATGGGAATGGCGAACCGTCGTGGCCGCGGGGGATTCAAGCGTGGCGCGCGGCGATAGTCGTCTTCAGTTAAGCGGGCGGCCAACAGCAGGATATTGTCTGGAATGAAGCGGTGCACGAAGCTCGGCACTCGTCAACAATTCGTGGGGCGGGCGATCATGCAGCTCGCAAGCTCCGGTCGAACTGCCCAGCCGGAACGGCGGGGTGCGGGCAAGGTGGGCGAAAGAACGGGAAAGCCGATGGAAGAGATAGAAGAAAACAATCGCCATTTCCCACTGCAAGTGCCACTGCGCTAGCAAGTTGCCCTCATTTTGGCCTTTCCTCCTGGTTTCATCCACTTAAGATTCGGAAACGCCCCAAGAGCATCATCGTGCGTTGACCGCAAGCGTCAGCGTTTGAAGGTCATCTTGCGTGGGGAAACCCTTTGGATTTACAAAAGGCCTGATCGGGTTTTAGAATTTGTTGGCGGCTTCCTGCGACCCAAGGGCCATTCATAAAGTATCGTCAAAAATGCGAAGGTGCCTGGCGGGTTGCTTAAATTGCTTTGATCATGATCGTTTGGGCACTTCGAGACCACCGGTCTGCGCTCGATGGCGAGTTATCCCCTTTTGAGAATGCTTCAATGTCATGAGACCTATTCGAGCATTACTTCCAGTTCTTCGCCGGCAATCTCCTATTCTGCTCGTACGTGAAGCGGCTTGGCGTATCTGGAAACCTTATCGCTCCGCGCGTCTTCGGGCGAAGATTCGCGCTGCGGAACCGCGTCTGCGGTTCCGGCAGCTTCCTTATTACCAACCGGATCTGAACTCCGTTGGAGATGCGGCGGGGATTATTATCGAATTCGCCGATCGGATTTGCGAAGGGAAATTTCCTTTTCTCGGCTACCAGACCAGGTCTCTTGGATTTCCTCCGCCATGGAATGTCGATTTCGTAACTGGATTTCAGTGGGAGCAGTTGGAATCGGAGCGATTGCACCCGGTCGTACGTCACAACGGCTCGGATGTGAAAGTTCCCTGGGAACTGTCGCGCCTACAGTTTTTGCCGGTTTTGGCCAAGGCGTATCTTCTCACCGGAGAGTCCGGCTACCGGGAAGCGGCGAAGGCGATCTTTTCCGATTGGAAGATGAATAACCCAATCGGCATCGGCGTCAACTGGACGCTGGCAATGGAAACCGCGTTGCGAGGCATGAGCCTTTGCTTTCTGTTGAACCTGCTGCGGCCCTTGCGAGCCGATGAGGAGACCTGGGCCGCTGAAGTAACGCATTCCATTTGGCAGCACCTGCTATTCACCGAATCCGCGATCGAGTTCTCGCATCTTATGCGAAGCAACCATTATTTGAGTAACATCGTGGGCCTTTATTGCATGGCGACTTTCCTGGATGTGTGCGGAATGGAACGACGCCGGCAGGATTATCGGCATCGTATTCAAAAGGAGATTTTCCGGCAAGTTTGCCCGGATGGGGCCGACTACGAGGCTTCATTCGGTTATCACCTGTTTACTCTGCAACTATTCGCCAGTTCGTATTTGCTAATGCGCGCGGATGGAGTGGAAGCTACGCCTCAATACGTCGCACGATTGAAGGCTATGTTTATGTACCTTTCGGAACTGGCTGACGGAAGCGGACGTCTGCCACACGTCGGTGACACAGATGATAGCCGGGTTGAGCTGTTGACCAGCGATTTACGCCAGATGACCGGCTTGCCGCCAAAAGCGCGCGATTCGCTCTTGGTGCCGGGCTACATTGGGTTGGGAAATGCTCTTTTCAGCTTGCATTGCGGCGGCGAGGGGTCCGATGCCGCATGGTACGGCTTGCATCCGCAATCGGGAAAGGCTTGTCGTTCTCGCGTGGCCCTGTTTCCGCAGGGAGGTGTTGCGGTAGGTAGGACGGAGAATGCCGAGGTCGTATTCTGCGCGATTCCGAACGGGATCAAGGGCGCCGGTAGCCATACCCATAACGACAAGCTGAGTATGGTTGCCAAGATCCACGGGGCAGAGCTGTTATGCGATTCAGGCACATGCTGGTATACACGCGATGCCATGCGGCGGAACCTCTTCCGATCCACCGCGGCGCACAACACGGTTGCCATCGACGGCGCGGAGCAGAACGAAATCAACCCCGGACAGGAATTTGCATTCTGTATTGCCGACCAGGCGAAAGTAAGCGCGATTGAGGTTTTCGATTCCGGAGGTGAAATTTGGTTTTCCGCTTCTCATTCCGGTTACGACCGGATTGGCGTGAGCCACAGACGCGTGGTGCGCTTGGGAGCGGAAAACATGGTTGTGGAAGACTCCCTATCAGGCCATGGAGAACATTCGTTTGAGATTTTTTGGCACTTTCCGGCCGTTTGGCATTTGGAAGACACCGGGCGAAGCAGCTTCAGGATCTCCGGGCCCACCTTGGCGGAGATCGGTTTCGAGGCGCCGCTGCAGCTTTCCTGCTCGAAAGAAACGGTTGATATTTCCCGGACGTATGGCGGCGCCACTGAGAACGGGACACGCATAAGAATCGCGGGTTCGGGGCAATTCCCCTGCAGGATCGTTACCCACTTTGCCTGGCAACCCCGTACGGTGGACGAGGAGGGATCGAGCCTGCATTGCGATTTCATCGCGGAACTCAACTGAATAGACAGACACCAAAGAGACAGATACGAATTCACCGCAAGTGACAATTAATTCCCCGAACTTGGACGTTCGCTGCACGATTCGGCTGCCCAGCTGCGTTGAACCGATGACTAAGGATGGACGCCATGGGACTGGTTTCGGATATTTCACTCTACGAAAGAGCGGGATCCGATCAAATTCAACTGTTCGGTATTCCTGTTGCGAACGTTACTCCTGACGAAGCAATTGAAACGGTGCGCGGTTTCCTCTATGAAGATAAGTTGCATCACATCGTTGCTGTGAATACCAATAAGTTCTGGCAGGCTGAGCATATCCCCGGAATTTATGACATTCTCAAGCGCGCTGAGATGGTTATTCCTGAGTACGGTGCTGTTTGGGCTTCTAAGATCCTAGGAACGCCGCTCAAAGCCAATGTGCGCGGCGTCGGGCTGTTTCTTTCCCTGATGCCGAAGTTCGAAGAATGGGCTGTGCCGGTATTTTTCTTGGGCGCGCGCGAAGAAACTCTTCGGGGGATGGTTCAGACTATACGGCGCAAGTATCCGCGGTTGCGCATTGCGGGCGCCCGCAACGGCTTTTATGAGGCTTCCCAGGAAGATGAGATTGTCTCCGAGATTAACGCCAGCGGAGCGGCGGCGCTGTTTGTCGCCATGGGCTCGCCCAGGCAGGAGTACTTTATCGAACGGCATCGCGGAAAGCTGGCAACAAAAGTGGCAATGGGTGTGGGAGGCAGCTTCGATGTGCTTTCAGGGCACAAAAAAGACGCTCCCGCATGGACCCACTGCGGAGTCGAATGGTTGTATCGTCTCTGGCTCGATCCTAAGAACCTTTTGAAGCGTTACGCCCGAGTGCATCCGTGGTTCGTATCGCGCACGTTACTTGCCTGTCTTGCCGGCACATCCACGCGGCGACGTGCGCAAACCGGGGCGGCCATTGCCGTTTCACATCGCAGGTATCCCACTTGAACTCGTCGCCAGTACGGCAACCGTCGGGAGATAGGCGGCCGCGGAGAAAACAGGGCCCATCTCATGGCATGACAGTTAAAGAAAGAAACCGGTCCAGGTGAAGCATTGGTCTCTTGCAAGCTCCTCACCGGCCGCGGAATGCACGTCGAGAAACATTGGCTTAACAACTCATCACTTGTCTCGAATACCAGGTGACCTGAATTTACCGAAATACGCATTCCTCACAGGAGCGAAATGATCGATCGAGGAACATCGAGGGCCAGGCCGGATTGCGGCTCAGCATGCTTTCGCTGGTTTAGGCTTGGTTTGGCTGTTTTGTTGATTGGCTTTTTCGGCACTTGCATCGCCAATGCCCAGGGAGGCTCTCAGGGCGCAGCCGCGGCCTCCGCGCCGTCGTCGGCACCAAGTGGCGCACCCTCGACGGCTGACCAGGACAACTCTACGCAATCGTCTGCAACGCCCGGCGCTGTCCAGTCCCCCACCGCTTCTCCGTCGCAGCAAACCGCTGCTCCGGCGGGTAAGGAAAATGAAACATCGGCTCCGGCGCAGAACGGAAACACACCCGCCGCAAGTTTGCACGCAGCACATCCTGTCCCGGAGACCAGCCGGAATCCGACGCAACAGGAAGCGCAACAGCCCGTTCCCTATTCGGATATTCCGGCTCTCGAGCCCCTTTATGTGCAGGTCCCGACCACAGAAATCGTAACCCAGCGCTTTGGCAGCGAAGCCTTCGCTTACGGCACCGGGAATGCAAACGAGGTGCCTGCCGACATCCCGGTCGGTCCCGATTTCGTGCTCGGCTCCGGAGACAATATCGTGCTGAACGCGTGGGGGAGCCAATCCATTCGAGTGACCGCGACGATCGACCGGCAGGGCCAGATTACGCTTCCTGAAGCCGGCCCCATAACCATCAATGGAATGACCATCGCCCAGGCGCAGAGCGCAATTCAGGCGCTGCTGAATACCCAGATCAAACGGGAGCAGGTCGAAATCTCGCTGGGCCGCGTCCATACGGTGCGCATCTACATCGTCGGCGACGTGCAACGGCCTGGCGCCTACGATGTGAGCGCACTTTCGTCCCCACTGGGCGCGCTGTATGCAGCCGGCGGTCCCACAAGCCGTGGATCGCTGCGCATCCTGCGGCAGTATCGCGGTAAAGACCTGGTGCGCGAGATCGATCTCTACGATTTTCTGCTCAAAGGCGTGCGCTCGAATACCGATCGGCTCGTCGCAGGCGATACTCTGCTCGTGCCGCCGGCGGGCCCGGAGGTCACCATCGAGGGGATGGTGCATCACCCTGCGATTTACGAACTGAACGGCGAACAGACGCTCAGCCAAGTGCTCGGCCTTGCCGGAGGAGTAACGGCGGCCGCCAGCCTGAAACAGGTCAAGGTACAGCGGATCGTGGCGCATCAGATCCGCACCATGCTGCGGGTGGATCTCTCCGCCGATCCGGCGCAGGTTGAACAGCAAATGAGCGCGTTCAAAGTTCAGGGCGGAGATGTGGTTGTGATCGGACAGATTTTGCCCTATGCGGAAAATGCGGTCTTTCTCGAGGGGCATGTTTACACTCCGGGGATGTATCCCTACCGGGAAGGGATGACGATCGCCGATCTGCTGACCTCTTATCAGGACGTGCTGCCCGAACCGTCGGACCGCGCCGATTTGGTGCGGCTCGTGCCTCCCGATGAGCATCCGGAGACCATTCCCTTTAACCTGCACGACGTACTCGTGGGAAACGTCTCCATTCCGCTCCAGCCGTTCGATTCGATTCGCATATACGGCCGGTATCAGGACGACGCGCCGAGAGTTTCTATTCAGGGCGAGGTGCTGCGGCCTGGCGATTACCCGATGTCCGCAGGAATGACGGTAACAGCGCTCGTCAAAATGGCGAGAGGGCTGAAGCGCAGCGCGTACCGTGACGAGGCCGACCTTTCGAGCTACGAAATCCAGAACGGGCAGAAGGTGCTGGTTAATCACAGCGAGGTCGCTTTGGAAAAGGCGCTTGAAGGCGACGCCAGCGCAGATGTGGTTTTGCGCCCGGGCGATGTGGTGAGCATTCGGCAGCTGGCTGGCTGGCAGGATATCGGCGCGACGGTGACCATCAATGGTGAAGTGGAACATCCGGGCGCATACGCCCTTACCCCGGGAGAACGGCTCAGCGACGTGCTCAAACGCGCGGGCGGTTTCCGGACCCAAGCCTATCCGGCTGCTGCCGTTCTGGAGAGGGAGCAGGTGCGGCAACTTGCCGAGCAGGCGCGCGAGCAGATGATTCGGCGGATTGAAAACACCCCAATCCAGTTTCGGCCGGGAACGATGAGCCAGCCAGCCGCAGCGGTAACGTTGGAGTCGCTCCAGCAACAGAGGGAGCAGGCTTTGGCGGCTTTGCACAGTGCGCAGGTGACGGGGCGTCTAGTGATTAACATATCGTCCGATATCTCCAGGTGGGAAAACACGCCCGCCGATATCGAGCTTCGCCCCGGAGACTCGCTGACAGTGCCCAAGCGCCCGAATTTCGTCGTCGTGAGTGGACAAGTATTTAACCCTGGGGCATTCGGTTACCTGCCGGGCAGAGACCTGAACTGGTATCTGCGAAGGACCGGCGGGCCAACCCGCCTGGCGGACAAGAAGGACATTTACGTATTGCGCGCGGATGGATCGGTGACACCGCGAGCGAGCAACTGGGATTCCGGTTTTCTCCATATGCGGATGCGCCCTGGCGATACCGTCTTCGTTCCCGAGAAGGTAGTTGGCGGCTCGCCCGTCTGGCAGAACGTCGTCGGCGTCGCCCAGGTCATGTCGGCGGCCGCGTTGCCCTTGGCGATCGCCGGAACCTTCTGACCTCCTCACCGTCAGGCTTATGAACCGAACGCTTTGCGAGCAGTCTGTGGGCAGTAGCAACTATGCAGAACCTGGAACAGAACACCGCGGATCTGGAACTGGCGGCGCGTCAGCCGGGATTGTTCTTGGCTGACCCCGCGCAGAACGATTTCGCCGTTTATGCATTGCGGCTCTGGCGAGCGCGGGGATTCATCGTCAAAGCGGTTCTCGCCGGAGCCCTGCTCTCGGCCATCGTCGCTCTTGTGTTGCCGAAGAAATATCAATCTACCGCTCGCCTCATGCCTCCGGCGAGCCGGACTTCGCAAGCGTCCGCGTTGCTTGCAGGAGCCGTTCCGGCCTCACCGGCCGATGCCGGAATGGGAGTACTCGGCATTCAGTCACCGAGCGCGATTTACGAACAGGTTCTCGAGAGCCGCACGGTCGAAGACCACCTAATCGACAAATTCAACCTGCGGCGCGTTTATGGAACCGCCACCAAAGCGGACGCCCGGACGCGCCTGGCGGCCGCTACCGAGGTGGCCGTCGACCGGAAAAGCGGCGTGGTTACCTTGACGGTCACAGCCAAGTCTCCGAAGCTGGCGGCAGATTTGGCAGCCGGCTATGTTGAAGAACTGAACACATTGATGGTGGAGTTGGATACGTCGGCTGCGCACCGGGAAAGGGTGTTCCTGGAAAGCCGCCTGAAGGGCATCGAGCAGGATCTCGAGAACTACTCGAACCAACTGAGCCAGTTTACGAGCAAGAACGCGGTCGTGGTCGGCGACGAGCAGAGTAAGGCCGTGTTCACCGCGGCGGAAACCTTGCGAGGCCAGGCAATCGCAGCGAAGGCCAATCTGCTTGCGTTGCAGCAGGAATATACCGCCGACAACGAACGTGTCCGTGAGGCGCAGGCCCGGCTCAATGAATTAGAAAGCCAGTTGTCGGAGATGCGCGGGAGCTCGGCATCGAGCAGTTCTCCGGATGGATTTCCCTCCATCCGCGAGCTTCCTCTCTTGGGCGCGAAGTACTCCGGAATCTATCGGCAACTAGTAGTGGAAGAATCCGCCTATGAGTCGCTCACCAAGCAGTACGAGATGGCGAAAGTGGAAGAGGCGCGGGATTTGCCTACCGTCCGTGTGATCGATGAAGCGAATGTGCCGGAGAAGAAGTCCTCGCCAAAGCGAACACTGCTTGTCTTGGCGGGCACATTCCTCGCGTTCCTGTTCTCCTGTGCCTTCGTTTTCGTCCAGGATTGGTGGAGAGCCTCCCGCTCTCCGTGGCGGCGAGTCGCCGGCGAGGTCGCCGCCGATCTTTCCCGCATTCCCGGATTCCGCAAAACCCGGAGAACAAATCGCCAGACGATGTCGCAGTAGGCGCAACAAATCGGCAGAGTAGCGGCCAGAGCAAGGATCGGCACTGGAAGCAAGCCATGAACGGCAGGCAGGGGCAGGCAAGCTGGGGTCCCAAATGGAATCGCAGTGACACCTTCATCAGTCGAGAATATCGGAGCGGAGGGACTGCCGGTTTTCCCTCGACCCGCCGGATATGCCACCGTGCTTTTGATCGCGGGCGCGGTTGCAGCGATTCTGGCAGGCGCCTGGGTGATTGTTGCCGGACTCACGGCAATTGCGCTCGCCGTGACTCTGATCGGAACCATCGCATTGTGGATGGCGAGAGGCAAGAGCGGCAACATTTTGATCGGCTGGGTTTTTCTGTATCCTCTTGGGTACTATTTGCTGTCCTATCCGCGCGAACGACCCATCATCCAGTTCGACAGGATACTGATCGCTTGCCTGCTCGTCGCAATTCTGACTGCGCCCGGTTCTTCCTTCCAGAAAGTTCCTGCGGATCTGCGGCGCGCCGGTACTGCCTGGGCGGTTTTTCTTGCCGCTACATGCATCTCTCTTTTGATGGCCAAAAATGTGCTGACGACCGGACGTCTGATCGTGGACGGACTCCTGCTCCCAGCGGTTCTCGGCTGGTACGTCGTGCGCCAGTTTCGCTTGCGCGGGCACGAAAAATGGCTGCACACGGCGATCTGCGTCATCAGTCTCTACTGCGCCGCGATCGGCGTTGCCGAGATCGCACAACAGAAGGATCTTTTGGCCTTTCACGCCAGCGACGACTACCTGCTTACCGATACCTCGGACCCGGCAGCGTTTGCGTTTCTGCGGCCCAATGGTCCGTTTCTGGCCAATCAAACGTTCGCAATCGCCGGTCTCATCAGCTTTTTTCTGCTCGCGTTTCTTTGGACCGAAATCCGCGAAACAGCCGGGCCCGCGCGGCGCATCCTTCATTGCGCCGGCATCTCCGCGGCTTTGCTCCAGGCGAACCTCCCAGTGTTCCGTTCGGTCTTTCTGACTCTGATCCTGGTTACGATGATCGACGTGTTCTGGACCACTGGAATTCGCCGCGCGCTGCGTCTCGTGGCTCTCGGAATCCTGCCGGCAGTTGCCATCGCCATAGGATTGCTCTTTCCAGCGGTTTTCCAGGACCGCACGGATTCGTCGAACTTCACCAGCCGCCTGGCGCAGGATCGGCAGACGTGGAGAATCTTTATCGATCATCCGTTGTTCGGAGTCGGTCTGTTCAACTTTACGCCCATCGCGAGCGCGAACTCCCACTATCAGGTCGCCCTGGACAACGTTTCGCCCCTGGACTTTCCGCATAACAATCTCGGCTGGGTCGCCGCGGAGACCGGTCTGGCCGGAACCATACCGTTCGTCCTCGCGCAGATTCTCTTAGTTGTTGCTTTTTGTCGCCTTCGCAAAAGCGGAGAGCGCGGCCATACGGCTTGGCGATTCTTTGTATTTATCTTTCTTTCTTACTGGCTGACCGGTATGACGGAGACTGCCGCTCAATATGGCGAGCTGAACATGTGGTTCATCTTCGCGGTGGCCCTGCTCTACCGCTACGCCGCTCTGGAATCCCGCCCAGATGCTCCACCGGCCCTGTCGCCGGAATTGGAGGGCGCCCCATGAGTGCAAAGCAACTCCGGGTGTTTCTTCATGCCTGGACCGGCGACCCGGAAAAGGGTCTGCGGTTCGTCGCAGAACGCTACCCCGCCGCCCAAGTCTCCACTCTTCGGCATCGAGAACTCAGGGAATCCGGTTGGTTCGGTCAGTTGCGCACGCTCTGCGGGTTAAGAGGCCGAGCCCTGGTCTTCTATTTCCGCTCTCTCGGCGATGCGAAGGAGCCTGCGATCTTTCTGGCGTTGCACCTGCTTCACGGTTGCAGAGAATCGGTGCTTGCCGACGAGGCCGGGGACGTCGAGGTAATTACCTTCAAAGAATGCATAACGCGCTTGCCTGCGTTGATTCTCGCCGCGAGCCGAGACGCGATGGTGTTTGCGGCGACCTGGCTAAAGTTCCAGTGGTTGCGCAAACGTGTATGCCATCGAGCGCAGCGGACGGCGGAGAGAACAAACTTGGAGATTGCTTATATCTACCCTTATCCGCTGAATCGTGATTTCTCCGGTGGGGCCACCACCCACTTGCTGGGATTTCTTCGCGGAGTCGCGGAAAACGGCCGGACTTGCACCGTGCTCTCCGCGTGCCGGTTTCCGTTTGCAATCCCCTTCCCAGTCGATGAGATTCCCGCGCGGCGGAAGAGATTCGTGTTCTCGGAGTCGCTGATTCTCTCCTACAACTGGCGATTCGCGCGCGAGGCGCGCCGGCTGCTCGGCCGCGAAAAGCCGGCCGTGGTATATCAGCGCCACGGGCGCTTCGTCATTGCCGGAGTTTTGTTGGCACGCGCGTTGCGGGTTCCTCTGGTTCTCGAATACAACGGCTCCGAAGCCTGGATGGC
>Ga0335078_10000947_pt1 | contig 44147 bp, 45 predicted proteins | sample Lox_Sample_32_FD_206711 | JGI IMG/M metagenome (GOLD analysis project Ga0335078, IMG submission 206711) | Soil microbial communities from Loxahatchee National Wildlife Refuge, Florida, United States - Lox_Sample_3.2 | ecosystem: Environmental > Terrestrial > Soil > Wetlands | place: USA...
GGCGTTGGAGGCTTGAGAGGAGTCGTCTCTAGTACGAGAGGACCGAGACGAACAGACCTCTGGTGTATCAGTTGTCCTGCCAAGGGCATTGCTGATTAGCCACGTCTGGATGGGATAACCGCTGAAAGCATCTAAGCGGGAAGCCCACCTCGAGATGAGGCCTCCCATCTCCTAGAGAGAGTAAGAGCCGTGGAAGACCACCACGTCGATAGGCGGGACGTGCAAGTGCAGCAATGCATTGAGCGGACCCGTACTAATTGCTCGAGGTCTTGATTTAGAACACACCGAAGCTGCTATGGAGTTTTGAGGGTGAGCGCCCGCTCGGTGCCGCTCCGTAACCTCACAACTTGGGCGGTCTTAGCGGCGGGGAAACACCTCTTCCCATTCCGAACAGAGAAGTTAAGCCCGTTAGCGCCGATGGTACTCGGAGCTCAAGCTCCCGGGAGAGTAGGACGCCGCCCATTTTCTTCGAGGGGCCCCGGAAGGGGCCCCTCTTGTCAGGTCGACCCGACGCGGAGCAGGTTTCCGCTCCGGTCGACGAGCGCGAACTCCCGCATGCCGTACGGCGTGTCGCCGGGGGCTGTGAGCCGGCTGCCCGTGGGAGGGTCGGGCGTCACGCCGATGCGCGCCCACTCGGCGTGGAGCTCGTCCGCATCGCGCACGTGCAGGTAGCACGAGCTCGCGGTCGTCAACGGGTCGACGTCCGGCGCGTCGAAGAAGTGAAGCTCGATCGAGCCGCGCCGGAGGATGAGGTAGCCGTAGCTCTCCGGCTCGGCGCCGGCTGGCTCGAAGCCGAGCCGGACGTAGAACTCGAGCGTCTCGCGGAGGTCGCGGCTCGGCAGGATCGGAACGGCGTACTCGCTCATGCCGCCCGCAGCTTCTCGCGCCACTCGGGATCGAGCGCGCGCAGCCGGCGCACGCGCTCGCCGAGCGGCGGGTGCGTGTCGAAGATCCGGGCCAACCCCTCCTCGGCGAACGGATTCGTCGTGTAGAGCGGCTCCGTCACCGGCGAGGCCTCGAAGGCGACGAGCTCCATCGCCTGCTCGAGCCGGAGCAATGCGTCTGCCAGACCGTGCGGCGACCCGCATAGCTCGGCGGCGAAGCGGTCGGCCTCGTACTCGCGCTTGGGCGAGAGGAACAAGTGCACGAACGACGCTGCCAGCGGCCCGAGCACGAAGAGGAGGGCGCGCTGGAAGAAGCCGCCGACGCGCGAGGCCTCGACGACCGCCGTCGCGATGATCACGACCACGGTCTGCACGAGGACGTCGCGGCGGCGCAGGTGCGCGAGCTCGTGCGCGACGATCCCCTCGAGCTCGGCCGGCGTCGCGACTCCCAGCAGGCCGACCGAAACGGCCAGCGCCGCGCCGCCGCCGGCGCCGCGACCGGCCGAGAGCGCACGCGGGTAGCCGTCGGGGAGCAGGTAGAGCCGCGGGCGGATCACGAGGGCGCGACCGGCCAGGCTCTCGACCGCCGCGTGCAGCGTCGGCGCCTCGCCCGGGAGCAGCTCGCGCGCGCCGATCATCCCCATCGCGATCCGGTCGGCGTACCAGTACAGGGCGGCCGCGACCAGCACGATCGAGCCGAGGAACAGCAGGCCGAGCCGGTAGCCGCCGAGGCGCCAGCCGGCGAAGCCCATCGCCAGCGCGGGCACCGTCAGCAGGATCCACAGCTTCAGCAGGTTGCGAGCGACCGCGACGCGCACGCTCACGCCGCCGACCTACGCCTCGTCGTCGCCGCGTTCGCTCTCGTCGTCTTCGGCGAGGCCGTGCGGCGGCCAGTCGGGCTCCGGCGCATCGCAGCGGCTCGAGCAGTGAAGCGAGGCGATGTTCTGCAGCGGGATGAGGATGTGCCCGTTCAGCTCGATGTGCGCGACGTCCTCGACGTAGCAGTACGCGGTGAGCACGCCGTCCTGGTACTCGCCGCCGAAGAGCGCGATCTCGACCTGCTCGCCCTTGTACTTGTTGGTGTAGTCCTCCACCTGCTTTTCCAGGGTCAGTCTAGCCGCGTCATCGTCGAGCCCTCGACGCGGATCGTCCGGACCTGGCAGTTTCCGACCGTCGGCCGGTCTGCGAGCGACCCGCCGCACGCGAGCCACGCCGCGGCGATCGGCCCGCCGTGTGTTACGACGAGCACGCGCTCGCCGTCGTGTGCCGCGGCGATCTCCTCCAGCGCCGCGATCACCCGCGACCGCATCTCCTCGAAGATCCAAGGCTCCTCCTGGATGACGTAGTCCAGCGGCCGCAGGTCCGACCGGTGTGTCTCCTCGACCGGGCGCCCGGCCCGGCTGCCGATGTCGACCTCGCGGAGCCGTGGATCGGTGTGCACGGGAAGGCCGAGCTCGGCCGCGACGATCGCGGCCGTCTCTCGGGCGCGATCGAGGTCGGAACAGAGGATCACGTCGGGCGGATCGGCTGCCAGCTCGTGCGCGAGTGCCCGCGCCTGCTCTCGTCCGACGTCGTTGAGGGGCGTCTGGGTCTGGCCCTGCCAGCGTCGCTCTCGGTTGGCGTCGGTCTGGCCGTGCCGGGCAAGCAGGAGCGTGGTCGCCACCGCCGACTAACCTAGCGGCGCGATGGACCTCGGCCTCCGCGACAAGGTGTGTGTCGTCACCGGCTCGACGTCCGGGATCGGGCTCGAGGTCGCGAGGCAGCTCCGCGACGAGGGCGCGATGGTCGTGACGTCGGGTCGAAGCGCCGCCGGCATCGGCGACGTCCACGTCGTCGCCGATCTCGCCCAGCCGGGCGAGCCGGAACGGCTGATCGGATACACGCTCGAACGCCTCGGACGCGTCGACTGTCTCGTCAACAACGTCGGCTGGGCCGAGATCCACGAGTTCGAGGAGCTCGACGACGAGGTGTGGGAGCGCTCCTGGCAGATCAACGTGATGAGCGCCGTGCGCGCGCTGCGCGCTGCGTTGCCGGCGATGAAGGAGCGCCGTTCGGGCGCGATCGTGAACGTGTCGTCGACGGCGGCGAAGCGCCCGAGCCTCTCGATGCCCGAGTACTCGGTCACGAAGGCGGCGATGCTCTCGCTCTCGCGGCTCGTCGCCGATCTCTACGCGAAGGACGGCATCCGCTGCAACGCGGTCACGCCGGGGCCGACGGCGACGGACGCCTGGCTCGGCGACGGGGGCCTCGCCGACCAGCAGGGCGACCGCGCGGAGATCCTCGCCAAGGTCGGCGCCGGACGGCCGCTCGGCCGTCTCGCGGAGCCGCACGAGATCGCGTCGGTGATCCTCTTCCTGCTCTCCGACCGCGCGAGCTACGTCACGGGCGCGGCGTGGAGCGTGGACGGCGGCACCGTCCCGATCATGATCTAAGCGGGCCTACCGGACTCGGGTCGTCGCGAGCTCGGCGTTCGCCGACGCGAGCTGCGCGCGCGTGGGGTGCGCCCGTCCGAAGAACGCCCAGACATACGCCTCCTCGCCGTGGCCGACGCGCGCAAAGAGCTGGTACGCGGCATAGCGATTGGAGACACCCTCGATGCCGCTCAGCGACGCCGGGGTGATGTGCGGCGGCCACGAGATGCTGCGCTGGGCCCCGTCCGGATGCTCGACGGAGAGCACCACCTCGAGTGCGACTCCGTTCGGTCCGAGCGCCGAGATCGTCTTGTGCGGAACGCAGACGGGGCAGTCGCGCCAGCGCACCGTCGAGGCGAACGCGGCGACGATCGTGCATCGCGATGCGGAAGCGCCCGAGCACGCTTGGACTTGTCCGGTGCCGACATGCCAGCCGGCGAGGGCGGCGAAAACGGCCGCAAAGAGCGGAACCATCCTCACAGGATACGACCGCAGGCCCGGATACGCTGGTTCGCAGATGCCCGAGCTCGCCGGGAGAGTTGCCGACGCCTTCGAGGCGCGAATTCGCGCCACCGAGGAGCGCACGCTCTCGCCGCTCGCCGTCCGGTCGTACGAGACGCGCGGCCGTCTGCGGCACGAAGACGACTGCCGGATCCGCACGCCGTTCCAGCGCGACCGCGACCGGATCGTCCACTCGAAGCCGTTCCGCCGGCTGAAGGGCAAGACGCAGGTCTTCATCGACCCGACCGGCGACCACTACCGGACGCGGATGACGCACACGCTCGAGACGACCGGGATCGCGCGGGTCGTCGCCCGCGCCCTCCGGCTGAACGAGGACCTCGTCGAGGCGATCGGACTCGGCCACGACATGGGTCACACCCCGTTCGGCCACGCCGGCGAGGAGGCGCTCGACGCGGCGCTCGCCGATCGCTTCGGCGGGCGGTTCCGCCACAACGAGCAGTCGCTGCGCATCGCCGAGCGCCTCAACCTCACAGAGGAGGTGCGCGAGGGGATCCTCACGCACACGGGCGAGCGCGAGCCCGCGTCGTTCGAGGGGAAGATCGTGCGCATCGTCGACCGCGTCGCCTACATCAACCACGACATCGACGACGCGATCCGGCACGGCATCCTGCGGGAGAGCGACCTGCCGCGCGACGAGCTCGACGTCCTCGGCGAGACGGGCTCGGCGCGCATCGACACGCTCGTGCACGATCTGATCGAGACGTCGGAGCGCGAGGGCGACATCGCGCAGAGCGACGAGATCGGCGGCGCGATGCTCTCGCTGCGCGCGTTCATGTTCGACAACGTCTATCTCGGCCCGCACACGCACGCCGAGCACGAGCATGCGCGCGCGACGGTTCGCCGCATCTTCGACGCGCTCGCCGACCGCGGCGACGGCCCCGACGAGATCACCGAGTTCGTCGCGGGGATGACCGACCGCTACGCGCTCGAATACGCTGCGGCTCTCTGATGGCACGGATCAAGGATTCGACGGTCGAGGCGGTCAGGCGAGGCGCCGATCTCGTCGCCGTCGTCGAGGAGCGCACGTCGCTGCGCAAGGCCGGCTCTCAACTCACCGGCCGCTGCCCGTTCCACGAGGAGCGCACGCCGAGCTTCTCGGTCGATCCGGCGAAGGGCCTCTACCACTGCTTCGGATGCGGCAAGGGCGGCGACGTCTTCACCTTCGTCCGCGACACGCAGGGGCTCGACTTCGCCGGCGCCGTCGAGTGGCTCGCCGAGCGGTTTCACATTCCGATCGAGCACGAGGACGCGTCGCCGGCCGACGAGGCGCGACGCAGCCGGCGCAAGCGCCTCTTCGAGCTGCTCGACCAGGCGGCGAGCTTCTACGAGCGCATGCTCTGGGATTCGCCGGCCGGCTCGTTCGCGCGCGACTACCTCGCCGGCCGCAACCTGCACGAGGAGATCTGCCGCGAGTTCAGGCTCGGACTCGCGCCCGACGGCGGCCTGCTCACGCGCAAGGCGCGCGAGCGGGGATTCACGCACGACGAGCTGCGGGCGGCCGGGCTCACGCGCCAGCGCGGCGACGACTACTTCCAGCGGCGGCTCCTGTTCCCGCTCAGCGACGTACGCGGCCGGGTGCTCGGCTTCCAGGCGCGGCGGCTGCACGACGACGATCCGCTGCGCGGCAAGTACGTGAACACGCCGGAGTCGGAGCTCTTCGTCAAGGGCGCCGTCGTCTACGGGCTCGACAAGGCGCGCCAGGACATCTCGAAGGAAGACCGCGCCGTCGTCGTCGAGGGGAACACGGACGTGATCGCGCTGCGGCAGGCCGACTTGCGGCCCGTCGTCGCGTGCATGGGCACCGCGCTGACCGACGCGCAGCTGCGCGAGCTCGGCCGGCTCACGAAGAGGCTCTGGCTCGCGTTCGACGGCGACGCCGCCGGCAGCGCGGCGACGCTGCGCGGCATGGAGCTCGCCGCGGCGCAGGGCTTCGAGGTGAACGTCGTCGCCCTCCCACACGGGAAAGACCCGGCCGACGAGCCGGACGGCTTCGAGCAGCGGCTCGCGTCGGCGAAGCCGTACGCGCTGCACCGGACGCAGATCGAAGCGGAGCAGGGCGGCTTCCAGGCGGTCAACGCCTTCCTGCGGCCGCTGGCCGACTCGCCCGAGAAGGCGGAGGCGGTCCGCTGGGCGACCGATCGCTTCGGGATGGGCCTCCAGCTCCCGAGCGTGCGCGCGGCGTCCGAGAGCGCGCTGTCGCCGAAGCGCATCGACGCGGAGGTGCGGCGCGAGCACAACGCGCTTGCGGGCATCGTCGCTCATCCGAGCCTCGTGCCGATCCTCGCCGAGCTTCCCGAGCACCACTTCCACGACGAGACGAGCCGCAGGCTCCGTACGCATCTCGTCGAGGGCGCGCCGCTCGACGAGGCGACGGTCGCGCTCCTCGCCGAGCTCAACGCCCGCGCCGAGACGGAGGGGATCGACATCCAGACCGCGGAGGAGCTGCTCCTCCGCCTGCGGGAGCGGGAGCTCAAGTCGGAGCTCGTCCACGCCGGGCCCGAGCAGCTGAAGGAGCTCCAGGATCGGCTCGTTCGCGTCCGCGAGGGCCTTGCGGCCCTCGCGGTTGCGGCGACTCGTGGAGAGGGAGGTTCGGACTAGCTCTTCGTCGTCGTCGTGCCGGTGGTGCCGGTGCCGGAGCCCGTGCCGCTGCTACCGGCGCCGCCGCTGCTGCTGTGCTGGGCCTTGAGGGCCTGGATCGCCGCCCGGGCGGACTGGGCCGCCGAGACGACGTCTGAGCGATCCTGCTGGGCGAGCTGGCGGACGCTCTGGGCGAGCGCCTTGAGCTGGCTCGAGGCCGGGCCCATGCCCTTGGCCGCCTGGAGGTCGGTCTTCAGCTGGGCCATGTCCGCCTGGCATGCGCCGACGAGCGTCTGGCGGTCGGAGCGGAACGTCTGGACGTCGGCCTTGAGCGCCGACGGGTTGTGCTTGCCGGTGTCCGCAGAAATCTGGGCGATGTCGGCGAGCAGCGTGTCGTGCGCCTTCGTGATGTCCGTCTGAAGCTGGGTCAGGTCGGCCGTGATCGCGCCTGCCGGGTCAGCGGCAGCGGTCGCGGCCAGGGGCGCTGCGGCAACGAGAGCCGACAGCGCCGTGGCGAGGAGGAGGGGTGTCTTCATGCCCGGAGCATCGACCCCGCCCGTCAAAGCCGGATACGGCGCGCGTAAGGCGTGGGTAAAGCGTTGCGTGCGGTCGAGGTAGCTCCCCGGGTTGGACTCGAACCAACAACCCTCCGGTTAACAGCCGGATGCTCTGCCAATTGAGCTACCGGGGATCGCCGCGGCCGTACAGCTGCTCAGCGGCCCGCCATTGTAGCGACGGCCTATTTCACCGTTAGATCGAGCTCGGTCTCGTGCAGCGGCTCGCCGTTCTCGGCCGAAGGCTCGTAGAAGACGAGCCTCGCGGGGCCGGGCGGGAGGTCGAAGGTCGCCGACCACGTTCCGCGCTGCCCGCTCCCGGCCGTCGCCGTGATCGTCTGCGTCCGGAGCTTCTTGCCGCCGCTCCACACGTCGACCGCGATCGTCGCCTCGAACACGTCTGCCGTGCCGCTCGCGTGCACGGGGCTCGAGACGGTGGAGTCGCGCGCCGGCTGGGCGACGAAGATCAGCGCCTGCGGCGTCAGATCGACGAAGTCCGCTCGGGTCGAGCCGTCGACCGAGGTGATCGTCGGGAACTGCGTGAGCGTGTAGACGATCTGGCCCTCGGCGGCATGCGTGAACGTGCTCGGCGAGAAGCGCGGGCTCGCCTCGCCGTGGCTGATCGCAACGCTGTTGAGCCCGACACCTTGTGGAATCGCCGAGGTGTAGCCGGAGGGTGCGCCCTCCAGCAGCACCGACAGCGCCGCCGTCGCGACGGCGCGTGTCTCCGGCACCTTCACCGTCACCGGCACGAGCGCATTGCCGCGGTAGAAGTACACCTTCAGTGTGAGCTGCGGGGCGGTCGTGGCCGGGAGCGTGCTCTGCGAAGGCGTCTTGCCGCCGCAGCCTGCGAGCAGGGAGGCGGTGAGCACGAGAATTGTCACGCGGGCGCGAGTCAATGCGTCAGTATCCTTCCGTCGTGAGTCCGTTCGCGATCGTTTTGCTTCTCGCGGCGGCTGTCCTGCTCGTCGCCGCCGAGTGGAGGCGGATTGCGGGCTTCGCCGAGGGTCGCGCGAAGCGCGACCGTGCCCGGCGCAAGTCGCGGCTGCGGGTCGTCGACGACGGCCGGACCGACCACGAGGACTTCGCCCGCTCGGTCGAGCGCGACCTGGCGGCGCTCCCGACGATCGACGAGCACGAGCCCCGCCGCTAGTCAGCCCGTCACGACGACGTTCCTCGTCAGCGTCGCCGTGTTCGGCTTGATCTTCGCGACGTCCTCCATGTTCTTCAGCTCCTGGTAGTCCGAGGCCGTCACGATGAGCTGGTGCGGGCCCGGGTCGGCCGAGATCGTCAGCCGGCCGTTGGCGTAGTGACCGTCCGCCGCCCGCCCGTCGAGCGTGGCGGAGACGGACTGCGGGTCGACCCCGGATCCCGAGTCGGTCACCGACACGACGATCGTGTCCTGGCTCGTCGACGCGATGCTCAGCTTCGGCGGCTCGACGTCGTTCTCCCAGAAGCGGAACGTGAACGGGCCCGCGTCCGCCGCCGAACGTGTGTCGAAGACGATGTCGTACGAGCCCGGCGCGGGCAGGACCGCACCGGCGACCGGCCGCACCTCGCCGAACGTCTTGAAGTACGGGTTCAGCACCTGCGGCAGGCCCGCATAGCCGACGAGGTGGTTCTCGTCACCGGCGAAGACCACGTGCGGGACGGCGTGGCCGGAGGTCACCGCGACGCCGAAGTTCGCGACCGGGCTCGTGATCCTCACGCGGTAGACGACCTCGGGGCCGGGATAGCTCACGTCGCCGCCGGTCGGGAAGCGGTAGTGCGAGATCTTGCTCTCGCCGCCCGCCGTCGTCGACTCGTAGGTCCCGGGCTTCGTCAGCGCCTTCGACGGCTCCGTCGCGAGCACCGGGTGGTCGACCTCGAGCCAGAACGGGATGCGGCGGCTGTCCGAGCCGTGCGTGAGCACGAAGAAGCCGGTGATGTTGCCGGAGCGCGCGCTTGCCGGGACCGATGCGGTCACCGCGAGCGTGCCCGGGACGCTGACCGTCGGCGGCGCGGTGACGCCGACGCCGGTCTCGTCGTCCTGGATGTCCGTCGTCACCGTCCACGTTCCGGCGCCGCCGCCCGCGTCCGTGAGGTCGACCGTTCGCGTGCCGCCGTTCTCCTGGAACGTGACGGACGTCGGCGACGCGAAGAGCAGCGGATCGTCTGCGCGCGGCAGGTCGATCTGCCCGCCGCCCTCGCGCAGCACCGAGATCTCTTGTCCGTCCTGGCGAACCGGATCCGCCGTCTGTACGAGCGCGGACTTGACCTCCTCGACCGTCCAGTCGGGGTGAAGCTCCATCAGGAGCGCCGCGCCGCCGGCGACGTGCGGGCTCGCCATGCTCGTCCCGCCGAGCTCGCCGTACGGGCCGCCCTCCCCCGGCGGGAGCGCCGACGTGATTCCGACTCCCGGCGCGCTCACGTCGGGCTTCAGCTGGAGCGAGACCGGCGTCGGCCCGCCCGAGGAGAAGTCGGCAATCGTGTCCGACGCGGTCGTCGCGCCGACGGTGATCGCGGCCGGTGCGGTCGCCGGCGAGCTGATCGAGCCGTACCCGAACTGGTCGTAGTCGTTCCCGGCCGCGACGACGGGCACGACGCCCGCCTTCGCCGCCGCGTCGATCGCCCGGACGACGATGTCGCGCGCGGGGTCGACCTCCGGCTCGCCGAGCGAGAGGTTGATCACGTTCATCCCGTCGGCGACGGCCGACTCGATCGCCGCCGTGATCTGGGCCGAGTTTCCGTCGAGGCCGAAATCGGGCGTCGGGATCGTCAGCGCCTTGTAGTTGCCGAGGTAGGCGTTCGGCGCGATGCCGGAGATCGTCCCGTCGCCGGTGTCCGTGTCGTGGTCGCCGGCGGCGATGCCCGCGACGTGCGTCGCGTGGAACGACTGCGTCGGATCGAACGGATCGTCCGCGTACTTCCAGGCGGGCGACGCCGGCGCGAACGCGCGCTGGACGATCACCTTCGGCGTCGCGAGGCTCGTGTCGCCCTTGGGGAATCCGGGCGGATACGTGAAGCCCGCCGGGTCGAAGTACGGGTGGGCCGCGTCGACGCCGTCGTCGATGATCCCGATCTTCATCCCGTTCCCCGCGGTCGCGAGGGTCGGGCCCCAGAGCTTGTCGGCGCCGATGATCTCGGGCGAGTTGACGATCTTCTGCGCCTCCATCGCCTTCTTCGACTTGAAGACCCTGATCACCTTGAGCGAGAGAGAGTGATAGAGGACGTTCGGCCACACCTCGGCGACCCCGGGGAGTCGCGCGAGGCGCGAGACGTCGGCGGTCGGGAGGTCGATCGCGAAGCCGTCGGCGACGATGCGGTAGCGCCAGCGGATCCGGGCGAGGGGCGAGAGCGCGAGCACGTTGTGGGCGGCCTGGGCCTGCGCCGCGGCGAGTTCGGTCGCGTAGCCCGCATGACGCGCCGAGGTGAGCGAGCGGCCGAACGCGGTGAGCGCCGGCGCCTTCAGCGTGACGATCACCTCGGTCATCGGCACGCGGGGAGTCGCCCGGACGCCGCCCGAAAACGACGCGGCGGCCGCAGCCGCCGCAACGAGCGCAATGGGTTTCCTCGAGATCAGAGTGCGGATGAGAGGACTTGAACCTCCACGCCCCAAAGGGCACACGGACCTGAACCGTGCGCGTCTACCAATTCCGCCACATCCGCTGGCGCGCGGCCAGTGTAGCGACCCCCAGAACGCGCCTCGGACGGCCGCACCGGCGGAGCCGGAGCGGCCTGACCGACCGCTACCATGCCCGCGTGAGGGAGAGGATCCAGCAGCTGCTCGAGGGCGCGTTCCCGCAGGCCGAGCAGGTCGAGGTGGTCGACCGGACGGGCGGCGGCGACCACTTCGAGGTGATCGTCCACGACGAGGTGTTCAACGGCCTCTCGCGGATCGAGCAGCACAAGCTGATCTACGCCGCTCTCGACGAGCCCTGGAAGCAGGGCTCGATCCACGAACTGCGGATCAACACGAAGGGGACAGCGTGAGCTATTCGGACAAGATCAAGGAAGTGCTCGACACCTCGGACGTCGCCCTCTTCATGAAGGGCACGCCCGACGCGATCATGTGCGGCAACTCCGAGCGCGCACTCGGCGCGCTGCGCCGCGCGGGAGCGCCGATCACGGCGGTCGACATCCTCGCCGACGGGCAGATCCGCGAGGATCTCTCGGCGATCTCCGGCTGGCCGACGATTCCGCAGGTCTTCGTCAAGGGCGAGCTCGTCGGCGGCGCCGACATCGTCGAGGAGCTCGAGCGCTCGGGCGAGCTCGAGCAGACGCTCGTCGCGAAGCTCGGCGACAACTACTGGGAAGCGCGCGGCGAGAAGACCGTCAGCCTGACCTGAGGTGTCAGGTCGCGACGAGTCCGATCGCGACGTGTTCGAGAGCCTGGTGGATCAGGCTCTCGACGAGATTCCCGAGGACCTCCGCTCGCGGATGTCGAACGTCGCCGTCACCGTCGAGGACGAGCCGCCGCCCAGCCGCAGGCTGTTCGGCCTCTACCAGGGCGTTCCGCTGTCGCGCCGGAGCCAGGGATACGCGGGCGCGCTGCCGGACAAGATCACGATCTACCGCGGCCCGATCGAGCGTTACTGCGCCGGGAACCCCGAGTGCCTCGAGCGGCAGGTGAGGCGCACGGTGTGGCACGAGATCGCTCATCACTTCGGGATCAGCGACGAGCGGCTCGTCGAGATCGACCGCTATTGAGTGGCCTGACCTCGGCCTAACCACCTACCGATCGGTTCCGCCGGGGTCGATGTGAGACTCTGCCGGTGCTACCCGCGCTCCTGCTGATCGCGTGCCCTGCGGCGAGCGCGCTCCTACTCGCGCTCGCCGTGCGGCTCCAGAGTCTCGCGGCGACGCTGCTCGTCGCGTACCTCGCGTTCGCCGCCAATCTCGGGTTGACGACGCTCGCGCTGTCGCCGATCCACGAGGTGACACGAGCCGGCCTCGGCGTCGCCGAGGGGGTCGTGCTCGCGGGGGCGATCGGCGTGTGGTGGCTGCGTGGCCGGCCCGGGTTCCCGCTCGAACACGCGAGGCGAGGGCTGCGCGAGCTCGTGCGCGACCCGGCGACGTGCCTCTTCCTCTGCCTCGTCGTCGTGCTGCTCGTCTACGAGCTCGTTCTCGGCCTGACGGTGCCGCCGAACAACTGGGACTCGCTCGCCTACCACCTCGCGCGCGCGGCGGCGTGGTTCCAGCATCACGGCGTCGAGTGGATTCCGAACGCACCGACGCCCCGAATGAACGTCTTCCAGCCGCTCGCCGAGCAGGAGCTCTTCTATCTCTTCGTCGCCGCGGGCGGCGGTGCGCTCTATGCGCTGCCGCAGTTTCTCGCCGAGCTGGCGATCCTCGTCGCCGTCTACGGCGCCGCGCGGCGGCTCGGGTTCGACCTTCGTCCGGCCGCGTGCGCGTCGTTCCTGGTCGCGACGTTCTCGCTCGTCGCACTCGAGGCGACGACGGCCCAGAACGACCTCGTCGCCGCCTCCTTCATGGCGGTCGCGGCCTGTCTGCTGCTCGGCGGCGGCCTCGTCGAGCCCATGTTCGGCGGCGCGGCGGCCGGCTTCGCCCTCGGCGTGAAGCTCTCGACCGCGCCGGCGATCCCGGTGCTCGTCGTCCTTGCGCTGCTCCGCGGACGCCGGGCCTTTGCAAGGGCTGCGATCGGCGGCCTCGCCGGCTTCGTCGCCCTCGGGTTGTGGGGCTACGTGTTGAACTTCCTCCACGGCGGCAACATCCTCGGCGCCGGCGCCTACACGCTCGAGGACCGCGGCTCGCCTGCCTATCCGAAGAGCGTTGTGAACGCGCTCGACCTTCTCTACGGGTCGATGGACCTCTCGGTCCTCTCGAACCTCCTGATCTTCATCCTCGCCGCCGTCGGGGTGGTCGTCGGCGTGGTTGTCGGGCTCTGGCTCTATCGGCGCGTCGGTGGGAGAAGCGCCCTCGGCGAGGCCGCGCTCACGGCCCTTCCCTTCGCCGCGCCGCTGCTCGTGCTCGGCGGCGCCGGGGTGGTCGCCTTCGTCGCGCGGCTCTGGGGTTTCCCGATTCGGGGCGCCGGCGGGTGGGTGCCGGCACTCGACGCGTCGCTCAGCGCACAGTACGGCCGCATCTCCAACGAGGACTGGTCTGCGTTCGGGCCGGTCGGAATCGTCGCGCTGCTCGCGGCAGCCGTGTTCGCCGCGGTCGCGTTTGCCCGGGGGCGCGCCGACCGCCGCCACCTCGTGCTCGCGACTGCACTTCCCGTGTTCGTCGTGCTCGTCGCGCTCGACTCGACGTTCAACCCGTTTCTCGTTCGGTTCTTCCTCGTTCCCGGCGTCGTCACCGCACCGCTGCTCGCGTTCCTCGTTCGCGGGCGTACGAGTGCGCTCGCGTTCTTCGTCGCCGCCGCGCTGACGGTGGTGCTCACCGTCGTCGACGACCAGTCGAAGCCGCTCGAGAACCCGAGCGGCTTCGGCCCGCCGTGGCATCTGACCGAGGTCAGGGCGGTCTATACGAACTCACGGATCGAATACGCTGCGGCGCTCAGCGCGTACGACAAGCTGGTGCCGCCGAAGGCGTGCGTCGGCGCCGTGCTCGAAGACTACGATCCGTCGTATCTGCTGTACGGGAACGATCTCCGGCACCACGTCGTCTACCTGCCGCCGAACGTGCCGCTCGAGGACGCGATCCGGAGCAACCTCTTCTACGTCGTCGTGAACGACGTGGAGGGGCCGATCGTCGTACCCGTCTTCACGAGTGCAGGCTGGCGCATGAGGCCGCTCGGGACGGTGTGGACGCTCCTGTCGGCCCCCCACGCCGGGGCCGGCAACTGCGGCGCGAATTAGGCGGGAGCGCCGAGGATCTCGAGCACGTCGTCGGCATGCGTCGCCGGCTTGACGTCGCGCAGCACGCGGATGACGTTGCCGTCGGGGCCGATGACGAACGTCGAGCGAACGATGCCCATGTACGTCCTGCCGTAGCGGCTCTTCTCGGCCCAGACGCCGTACAGCTCCGCGACGGCGTGATCCGGATCGGCGAGGAGCGTGAACGGAAGCTCGTAGTCGGCCCGGAAGCTCTCGTGCGACGCGACCGAGTCCGGCGAGACGCCGAGCACGACCGCACCCGCACGTTCGAACTCGCTCCACGCGTCTCGGATCGCACACGCCTGCGTCGTACAGCCCGAGGTGTGGTCCTTCGGGTAGAAGTAGAGGACGACGGGCTTGCCGCGGAGCGACGAGAGCCGGATCGTCTCGCCGGTGTCCGACTGAAGCTCGAAGTCGGGTGCGGGGCTGCCCTCGGTGATCATTAGGCTGGGCGCATGGTATCCGTCCACCACGCAGTCGCTTTCCTTGTCATCGCGGCGTGCCTCATCGCGTCGGCCACCGCGCTCATTGCGCGACGGCGCGGGGCGGGCGGCTTGGTCGCGCACGTGATCGCGCTCGCGCAGACGCTCGTCGTTGCGCAGGTCGGGATCGGATTGATCCTCCTCGCCGAGCACCACCGGGCGAAGGACCGTCTCCACTACGCGTACGGCGCGTTCACGCTCCTCGCCGTCTTCGCGCCGTGGTACTACGCGCCTGCCGATCCGAAGAAGCGACTTGCCTGGTTCGCCGGCGCGACGTTCCTCGCCGCGGCGCTCGGGGTTCGGGCGTTCATGACGGGATGAGGATTCCGCCGTTCCTCAGGGGCATGCTGATCATCGCGGCGATCGCGGTCGTCGTCGTCGTGCTCAACCTCGAGACGGCGCTCTCGACCGCGGCGCTGCTCGTCCGCGTCGCGTTCGTGCTCGCGATCGCGTTCGTCGCCTATCTGCTCTGGCGCGACTTCGGCCGCCGCGAGATCGGCCTCTGGGACGCGAGGCGGCAGTGGGTCTTCTACGGCGCGATCGCCCTCTTCGTCGTCGACCTCGGCTGGTGGTTCCTGACCTCGCTCTCGGGGCCGGACGCGCTCGTCTTCTTCGTCGTCGCGGCCGTGTGCGTCTTCGTCGCCGTCCGGACGTGGCGCGAGCAGCACCGCTACAGCTAGCGCTACGCCTCGGCGTCTACGCCTCGACGCGCGCGGAGACGCCGTCCAGCCGGTCCAATGCGGCGCGGACGTCCATGAGCTGGCCGACGAAGATCGGCGTGTCACGCTCGGTGTAGCGCGAGGCCTCGCTCTCGCGGAGCCGGGCCATCAGGTGCATGAAGTCGGCGGGCTCGTCGCACTCGAACACGGTCATGTATTCCTGGTCGTCGATCCCGAACGAGTACGTGGTGTGGTTGTTGATCGTCTCGAACTCGTGGCCGATCTGCATGTGCTCGTCCATCGCGCGCTGGCGATCTTCCTTCGGCAGGAAGTACCACGGCCGCACCTTCACGAACGGGTAGACGACGAGGTACGGCTGGTGCTGCGGAACGATCTTCCGCGCGCGGCTCGCCTTCGTGTACTGGGAGGGCTTCGTCGTCGCGAGGTAGGAGTACGGCGTCTCGACGTAGCCGGCGAGCGGCGTCGCGTTGAGCGCCGCGCCGAGCTCGCCGAGGTCCTCGTAGCGCTGCGTGATCTTCCAGAGGAAGAAGTCGGCCTCGGGCCGGACGCCCGTCGTCGAGTAGGCGGCGAGGTAGTCGAACCGCGGGGCGAACTCCTCGATCGTCTCGGCGAACGCGTCCTTCGCCGCCTCCCGCTCCTCGACGGGCAGCCGCCGCCAGTCGGGCAGGACGCGGAAGAAGGTGTAGGCAAGGTACTGGCCGCCGGAGTTGTCGTTCACGAGACCGAGGATACCCTCAAGCCATGGCCGGCGAAGCCGTCGAAAAGCAGCTGAAGGGCCTGCCGCAGGGCCCCGGCGTCTACCTCTTCCGCAACGCGCGCGGCGAGGTGCTCTACGTCGGCAAGGCGAAGTCGCTGCGCCCGCGGGTGCGGCAGTACTTCCAGGCGGGCCGGGGCGACACCCGCGCCGGCATCGACCAGCTCGTCGAGCGGGTCGCGGGGATCGAGACGATCGTCACGGGCACCGAGGTCGAGGCGCTCCACCTCGAGCAGAACCTCGTCAAGCGCCACCGCCCGCCGTTCAACGTCCGCCTGCGAGACGACAAGTCCTTCCCGTACATCGCGGTCACGGTCGACGACGAATTCCCGCGCGTGATGTTCACGCGCGAGCGGCACCGGCGGGGCGTCGTCTACTTCGGGCCGTACGCGAACGCGAAGAAGGTGCGCGAGACGCTCGACGTGCTGAACCGCGTCTTCCGCTACCGGCCCTGCGAGGGGCCGCAGCCCGGCCGCCACAGCGGCATCCCGTGCCTCGACTTCCACATCGAGCGGTGCTTCGCGCCGTGCGTCGGCTACATCTCGAAGGAGGACTACCGCGAGATCATCGAGGGGGTGATCCACTTCCTCTCCGGCGACGACCGGCCGATCAAGGCCGAGCTCGAGCGGCAGATGCGCGAGGCCGCGGCCGAGGAGCGCTTCGAGGACGCGGCGCGCTACCGCAACCGGCTGCACGCCGTCGAGCGGCTCGCGGAACGGCAGGCGGTCGAGCGCAGGTCGATCGGCACGATCGACGTGATCGGCGTCGCGGTCGGTCCGGAGCGCGCCGCCGTCCAGGTGTTCCCGCTGCGCGAAGGACGCATGGTCGACCGCTACTCGTTCCACCTCGAGAACGCCGCCGGCGAGGATGTGGACGAGGTGCTCGAGCAGTTCTGCCTCGAGTACTACGGCAGCGCGCCCTCGATTCCGCCGCAGATCCTCGTGCCCCGCGGGACGGGCGACGTCGCGACGCTGGAGGCGTTCCTCTCCGAGCTGCGCGGCTCGCGGGTCGAGGTGCGTGCGCCTGAGCGCGGCGAGAAGCGGCGGCTCCAGGAGCTCGCGCAGCAGAACGCGAGGCTCGCGCTCGAGTCGGCGACGTTCGTCGCCGAGACGAAGCGGCTGCGGCGTGTCGAGGCGCTCGAAGAGCTGCGCGAGGTGCTGAACCTGGAGTCGCTCCCGATCAGGATCGAGTGCTTCGACATCTCGAACATCCAGGGCCAGGAGATCGTCGGCTCGATGGTCGTCTTCGAGGACGGGATCGCGAAGAAGGCGCACTACCGGAAGTTCGCGGTGCGCGGGCAGGGCGGCCAGGACGACTTCGCGGCGATGGCGGAGGTCGTGTCGCGCCGCTTTGCGCGGCTCGCCGCCGGGCCGGGCGCCGACGACTACGACGAATCGTTCGCGGCGACGCCGAACCTCGTCGTCATCGACGGCGGCAAGGGCCAGCTCTCTGCCGCGCTCGCGGCGATGCAGGCCTACGATCTCCCCCGGGTGGCCGTGATCGCGCTTGCGAAGAGAGTCGAAGAGGTGTTCCTGCCGGGTCGCGCCGATCCCGTCGTCCTGGCCGAGCACGCGCCGGGTCTCCAGCTCCTCCAGCGGGTCCGCGACGAGGCCCATCGCTTTGCGATCACCTTCCACCGGCTGCGGCGCGACTCCGCCTCGCGCGAGTCGATGTTCGACCAGCTCGACGGTGTCGGCCCCGCGCGGCGCCGGGCGCTGCTGCGGCACTTCGGCTCGGCCGAGCGCGTGCTCGCCGCGTCGGCGGAGGAGCTCGAGGGCGTGCCGGGCGTCCCCGCGAAGACGGCGCGCTCGATCTACGCCCAGCTGCACCGGGCGGGGCGCGCGTGAGGCGCGGCCTCGCGCTCGCCGTCGTCGCGCTGCTCGCCGGCTGCGGCGGCGGCAAGCCTGCTGCCACTACCTCCACGACGGCGCAGGAGCCGCACCCGAAGGGCACGCAGGCGCTCTACCAGGCGCCCGACTGGCAGGTCGTCGTCGCGCACGGCCCGAAGGCCGAGGTGCTTCACCGCGTCAAGGGGAAGTGGGTCGTCGACACCTCGCACGCGGTGAAGATCGGGATCCTCGGCCCGAAGCCCGGCAAGCTCGCGCCGAACCCGCCGCAGGTCGCGATCACGATGCACTCGAAGACACCGCTCGTCGAGTCGGGGCTCTGGGTCGACGGCCACGAGCTGCTCGAGAAGGGCGGCGGCACACCGACGAACGGGACGATCTACGGCGCGCCGAGCAAGCTGTCGAAGGGGACGCACACCGCCGTCGGCTACGCGCGCACCGCCTCGGGCGGCACCGCCGTCGCCTGGACGTTCACAATTTCTTAACCGCTCGTCCGGGACGACGTTGCGGCGACTTGTCCGTTACGGACCGAGGAACGGATAGCGGTAGTCCTCGGGCGGGATGAAGGTCTCCTTGATCGTGCGCGGGGAGACCCAGCGGATCAGGTTCCACATCGAGCCCGCCTTGTCGTTCGTCCCCGAGGCGCGCGAGCCGCCGAACGGCTGCTGGCCGACGACGGCGCCGGTCGGCTTGTCGTTCACGTAGAAGTTCCCGGCCGCGTAGCGCAGGCGCTCCTTCGCGTCCTGGATCGCCTCGCGGTCCTGGGCGAAGACGGCGCCGGTCAGGCCGTACGGCGAGGAGGAGTCGACGAGGTCGAGCGTGCCTTCCCAGTCGGCCTCGTCGTAGACGAACGTCGTCACCACCGGCCCGAACAGCTCTTCGCGCAGCAGCCGGAAGTCGGGATCGCGGGTCTCGATCACCGTCGGCTCGACGAACCAGCCCTGCGAGTCGTCGTAGCCGCCGCCGACGACGATGTCCGTGCCCTCGTGCTTCTTCGCCTCCTCGATCGCCTCGCGCTGCGTCGCGAACGAGCCGGAGTCGATCACCGCGCCCATGAAGTTGCCGAAGTCGGCCACGTCGCCGACCTTGATCGTCGCCACCTCCTCGGCGAGCCGCTCGCGCAGCTTCGGCCAGAGGTTCGCCGGTGCGTAGACGCGCGACGCGGCCGAGCACTTCTGTCCCTGATACTCGAACGAGCCGCGCACGATCGCCGCCGCGAGCGAGTCGAGATCCGCGGACGGATGCGCGACGATGAAGTCCTTGCCGCCGGTCTCACCGACGATGCGCGGATAGTTGCGGTAGAGGCCGGCGTTCGCGCCGACCGTCTTCCACATGCCGTTGAACACCTCTGTCGAGCCGGTGAAGTGGATGCCCGCGAGGTCGCGGCTGCCGAGGGCGGCCTCGCCGATCGTGGCGCCCGAGCCGGGCAGCATGTTGATCACGCCGTCGGGCAGCCCGGCCTCCTGCCAGAGGCGCATCAGGTAGTACGCCGAGAGCATCGCCGTCGACGCGGGCTTCCAGAGGACGACGTTCCCCATCAGCGCCGCCGAGCTCGTCAGGTTGCCCGCGATCGCGGTGAAGTTGAACGGCGAGACGGCGAAGACGAAGCCCTCGAGCGGCCGGTACTCGATCCGGTTCCAGACACCGGGCGACGACACGGGCTGCTCCGAGTAGATCCGCGTCATGTACTCGACGTTGAAACGCAGGAAGTCGGTGAGCTCGCACGCGGCGTCGATCTCCGCCTGATGGGCGGTCTTCGACTGGCCGAGCATCGTCGCGGCGTTCAGGGTGTCTCGCCACGGGCCGGCGAGCAGCTCGGCCGCCCGCAGGAAGACGGCGGCGCGATCTTCCCAGGGCCAGCGCGACCAGTCCTCCCACGCGGCGGCGGCCGTGTCGATCGCCTGCCGCACGTGCTCGGGCTCCGCCTGGTGGACGTCGGCGAGGACGTGCTCCCTGTCGTGCGGCATCACAGCCGGCTTCGCCCGGCCGGTCTTCACGTCCTCGCCGCCGATCACGACCGGGATCTCGATGCGCTCCGCCTGCATCTGGCCGAGGCGGCGCTGGAGACTCGCGCGCTCCGGGCTTCCCGGCAGGAAGTCGTGGACCGGCTCGTTGCGCGCCGGCGGCGGCCGGAAGAGGCCGTGGGCCGTCATTTGTGCGCCAGGAGCCACGTCGCCGTGGCCAACACCCAGATCATGAAGCCGAGCACCGAGGCCCAGAGCGCGGAGCCCGACAGCGTCCAGTGTGCGGCCGCCTCGCCGGCGCCGACGCCGAGCACGCCCAGGCCGCCGACGATGCCCAGCGAGCCGTACCACCTGGGCACCTTGCGGGCGTGCATCGCGGCGAGCGAGGAGCCGACGACCATGCTCGCCGCCGCGGGTGCGCCGAGCGCGGCGAACTCGACGTCCTTCGACGCGAGCGCCACCGCCTGCATCGGCAGGTAGGCGGCCCCGCCGAGGACGACGATCGACGCGAAGAAGCCGTCCGGGTCGTAGCGCATGAGTCGCGCGCGCAGGCTGCCGAGGAACCAGAGGTACGCGAACCCCGCGATCGCGAAGAACGCCTCGGCGGCGCGGAGATGATCCCCGGCAATCGCGAAGGCGACGAGCGCGAGGCCCACGTACGCGTAGCCGAGCGCCGGCAGATAGACGCGCATCGGGCCGCGACGCTACAACATTCCGTGGTGAAGCCGACGCTCGTGCGGTACGACGCTCCGCCGTTCGGCGTCGGCGAGCTCTGGACCTGCGGCGACCGCGTCCTCTGGTCGGAGCTGCCGCGCCGGTCCGAGTCACGTCCAACGTCAGACAGTAGCCATGCCCTCGCCGGACGGCTGTCGGCGTTCTTCGCGGGCGCGGCGGACGACTTCGCCGACGTCGAGCTCGAGCTGGACGAGGGCTTCTACGGCGACTGCCAGCGCGCCCTGCGCGCCGTCCCGCGCGGGGAGGTCGTCACCTACGGCGAGCTCGCGGCGCTCGCCGGCCATCCCGGCGCGGCGCGCGCGGCCGGCACGTTCTGCGCGCGCAACCGCCTCTCGCCGTTCGTTCCGTGCCATCGGGTCGTCGCCGCGAACGGGCTCGGCTCGTTCGGCTCGCTCGGCCTCGACTACAAGCGGCGAATGCTGGCGCTCGAAGGTGTGTCCTTCTGACGATCTCGGACGACCTGAGGGACGAGCTCGCCGCGATCGCGCCGCGCCGCCGGTGCTGCCGGCTCGCCGAGCTCTCGGCGCTCTTCCACACCGCCGGCGTCTGGCACCTCCGCGGGCACGGCGAGCTCGCCGTTCACCTCGATCTCGCGAGCGGCCACGCCGCGCGCCGGGCGTTCACGCTGCTGCGCGAGCTCGGCGTCCAGTCTGAGGTGCGCACGTATCGGCGGCGCGCGTTCGACAAGGCGACGCGCTACCAGCTGCACGCCGAGGTGGACGACCGGACGCGCGCGCTCCTGCTCGAGGCGGGCGTGCTCTCGAACCGCGGCGCGCCCCTCGAGCGGCCGCCCCGCCGCGTCGTCGGCCGCTCGTGCTGCCGCGGCGCCTACCTGCGCGGCGCGCTGCTCGGCAGCGGCTCGCTGTCCGGCCCGCACGCCCTCCACCTCGAGCTGCGGACGAGCGGGCCCGACGGCGCCGGCGCGCTGCAGGAGATCGCCGCAGCCGAGGGCGTACAGCTCGCCCTCCGCCATCGCGGCGGCCACGTCGCCGTCTACGCGAAGGGCTTCGACCGCGTCGCCGACGTCGTCGCGCTCGCCGGCGCGGGCGAGACGGCGCTCCGCCTCGAGGAGCACGCCGTCGTCGCGGCCGCGCGCTCCGACGCGAACCGGCTCGCAAACGCCGACGAGGCGAACGTGAAGCGAACGGTGCAGGCGGCCCGGCGCCAGCTCGACGCGATCGAGCAGCTCGACGTCGACACGCTCCCGCGCCGGCTGCGCGAGATCGCGGAGCTGCGGCGGCGTCACCCGGAGCTCCCGCTCGCGGAGCTGGCGGCGAGGTGCCGGCCGCCCATCACGAAGGCGGCGGCCCACCACCGCATGACCGTTCTGCGGGAGCTCGCCGCCCACTGAGTTTTCCGGCTTGTAAATGGCCTGGAAGCGCGCGGGGAGGGGCGAGATACTCACCCGGGCGGGTCCATGCTCGTCCGGCGCCGGATTCAGACCCCGTCCGTCGCCAACGGTCCGGAGCGTGGTTCAACGGAGGGGGAGGTCGTCCTCGGAGCTTCCCCTCCGCCCGCCGCCTCGCGAAACCGAGGCTGACGCCTCCCTCCGCCCGCCGTTCTCCCGTAGCCCGTCCGCTACGGTGCCCGGCGTGAGCGCGGCACGAATGAAGCCGTTCGACGAGCTTCGCCGCCGCCTGGCGGAGGTCAGCGACCTCGCCCGGGCGAGCGCGATCCTCGGCTGGGACCAGCAGACGATGATGCCGCCGCTGGGCGCCCCCGGCCGGGCCGAGGAGCTCGCCACCCTCGGCCGCGTCATCCACGAGCGGTTCACCTCGCCCGAGATCGGCCGTCTCCTCGACGAGCTCGCCGGCTTCGAGCAGGACCATCCGTACGACTCCTTCGAGGCGAGCCTCGTCAGGGTGACGCGCCGCGACTGGGAGAAGGCCTGCAAGGTCCCCGCCGATCTTCGCGCGGAGATGTCGCGCGCGGCGTCGCTTGCCCATCCCGTCTGGGTCCGCGCACGCCGCGAGAACGACTTCGCCTCGTTCCTGCCCGTGCTGCGCGCGAACCTCGAGCTGAAGCGCCGCTACATCTCGTGCTTCGACGGCGACTACGACGAGCCCTACGACGCGGCGCTCGACGACTACGAGCGCGGGATGAAGACGGCCGAGGTCCGTGCGATCTTCGAGTACCTCAAGGAGCACCAGTCGCCGATCGTGCACGCGATCGCCGACGCCGAGCCGCTGCCCGAGCCGCCGTCGCGTCGCTTCCCGCTCGAGCTCCAGAAGCAGTTCGAGCTCGAGATCGTGCGCAAGTTCGGCTTCGACGACGAGGCGTGGCGCCTCGACCCGACGGTGCACCCGTTCGCGAGCGGCGCCGGCTCCCAGGACATCCGGATCACGACGCGCTACTTCGAGGGCAACCTCGACGGGCTCTTCGCGACGATGCACGAGTGCGGGCACGGCCTGTACGAGCACCAGATCGGCGCCGAGCTCGACCGCTCGCCGCTCGGGCGCGGCACGTCGCTCGGCGTGCACGAGTCGCAGAGCCGGATGTGGGAGAACCTCGTCGGGCGCTCGCTGCCGTTCTGGCGCTTCTTCTTCCCGCGGCTCCAGGAGCTGTTCCCGGACGCGGTTCGCGGCTACGACGCCGAGCGCTGGTACCGCGAGGTGAACGCCGTCGAGCCGTCGTTGATCCGGGTCGAGGCGGACGAGGCGACCTACAACCTCCACATCATCCTCCGCTTCGAGATCGAGCAGGACCTGCTCGCCGAGCGCTTCCCGCTCGAGCAGCTGCCGGAGGAGTGGAACCGCCGGATCTGGGACTACCTGCGCATCGAGGTCCCGGACGACACCCACGGGGTGCTCCAGGACGTCCACTGGTCGGGCGGGAGCCTCGGCTACTTCCCGACCTACGCGCTCGGCAACCTGATCTCGGCGCAGCTCTGGGAGCGGATGACCGTGGACCTCCCGGACATCGACGAGTCGTTCGAGCAGGGTGAGTTCGAGGGGCTGCGCGAGTGGCTGCGCGAGAACCTCCACCGCCACGGCCGCAAGTTCACGCCGAGCGAGACGCTCGAACGCGCCGCCGGCGTCCCGAAGATCGACCCGGAGCCGTACGTGCGGTACCTGCGGCGCAAGCTCGGATCCATCTACGGCCTGCGCCTCGACGCCCCGGCGCCGAGCTGATCGGTTCTCCCGAGAGCGCCCGCGCGTTCCGTCTAGATTCCTGGCCATGGCGAAAACTCGGGTGGGCATCAACGGCTTCGGCCGCATCGGCCGCAACTTCTTTCGCGCCTCGCTGACGCGAGACGCCGACTTCGAGATCGTGGCGGCGAACGACCTCGGCGACGCGGCGACCATGGCGCATCTGCTCAAGTACGACTCGCTGCTCGGCCCGCTCGAGGGCGAGTGCACGGCAGAGGGCGGCGTGCTGCGGGCGGCCGGCCGGGAGATCAAGCTCCTCGAGGAGCGCGACCCGGCCGCGATGCCGTGGAGCGACCTCGGCGTCGAGGTCGTGATCGAGTCGACGGGGTTCTTCACGAAGCGCGAGGGCGCTCAGAAGCATCTCGAGGCCGGCGCGAGGAAGGTGATCATCTCCGCGCCCGCGACGGACCCCGACATCACGATCTGTCTCGGCGTCAACGACGACAAGTACGACCCCGACGCCCACAACATCATCTCGAACGCCTCGTGCACGACGAACTGCCTCGCGCCGCTGGCGAAGGTGCTGAACGACGCGTTCGACGTGCAGCGCGGCTTCATGACGACGATCCACGCCTACACGCAGGACCAGAACCTCCAGGACGCGCCCCACCACGACCTGCGGCGTGCACGGGCGGCCGCGATCAACCTGATCCCGACCTCGACCGGCGCCGCCAAGGCGATCGGCGAGGTCGTGCCCGAGCTGAAGGGTAAGCTCGACGGCGTCGCGGTGCGCGCGCCCGTGCCGACCGGTTCGCTCACCGACATGACGGCGATCGTGGGGCGCGAGGTCACCGTCGACGAGGTCAACGCCGCGTTCAGGGCAGCGGCCGACAAGGGACCGCTCGCCGGCCTGCTCCAGTACTCCGCCGATCCACTCGTCTCGAGCGACATCAAGGAGTCGCAGTACTCCTGCATCTTCGACAGCAAGCTGACGATGGCGGGCGGCAACGTCGTAAAGATCTTCGGCTGGTACGACAACGAGTGGGGCTACTCGTGCCGGCTCGTCGATCTCGTGAACAAGATCGGTTGAAGCTGCCGCGCTCCGTTCGCGAGGCCGACGTCGCGGGCGCGTCGGTGCTCGTGCGGGCCGACCTGAACGTTCCGCTCGAGGACGGTCGTGTCGCCGACGACGCGCGCATCCGCGCCTCGCTGCCGACGCTTCGGCTCCTGCTCGACCGCGGCGCGCGCGAGGTGCGCGTGTGCTCGCACCTCGGGCGGCCGAAGACCGACGAGGACCGCGCGAAGTACGCGATCGAGCCGGTCCGCGCCCGCCTGCGCGAGCTCCTGCCGGACGACCGCGTCGTCGTGCTCGAGAACACGCGCTTCGCTCCCGGCGAGACGAAGAACGACGAGGCGTTCGCGCGCGAGCTCGCCGACGGCAGCGAGCTCTACGTGAACGACGCGTTCGGCTCCGCGCATCGCGCGCATTCCTCGACCGAGGGCGTCGCGCACCTGCTGCCCGCCTACGCCGGGCTGCTGCTCCTCGACGAGCTCGCGCATCTCGGCCGCCTGCTCGGCGAGGTCGAGCGGCCGTTCGTCCTCGTCTCCGGCGGCGCGAAGGTCGAGGACAAGGTCGGCGTGCTCCAGAGCCTCGGCGCGCGCGCCGACCGGGTCCTGATCGGCGGGAAGATGGCCCAGGAGGTCGCGGAGCGATCTCCGTTTCAGACGGGTGTAGACCTTCTGCTGCCTCGAGACGCCGTTTGTGCGGACAGCTTCTCGGCCGACGCGGAGACGCAGGTGTGTTCTGTCGACGCCGTTCCGGAGGGATGGTTCAGCCTCGACATCGGCCCGGAGACGCGCGAGGAGTTCGCGGCCGAGATCGCGAAGGCGCGCACCGTGTTCTGGAACGGGCCGATGGGCGTCTTCGAGTGGCCGCGCTTCGCCGAGGGGACGTTCGCCGTCGCGCGCGCGGTCGCCGACTGCGACGGCTACACGATCGTCGGCGGCGGCGACTCCGTGCGCGCCGTTCACGAGGTGGGGGTGGCCGACCGGATCTCGTGGATCTCGACCGGCGGCGGCGCCTCGCTCGAGCTGCTCGAAGGGAAGGAGCTGCCCGGCGTGGCGGCGATACCGGCTGAGGGTTCTTCGTCATGTTGATCGCGGGCAACTGGAAGATGTTCAAGGGTCCGGGTGAGACGGCCGCGTTCTGCCGCGCGCTGCGCGAGGCCGACCTCGGCGACGTCGACGTCGCCGTCTGCCCGCCGTACGTCTCGCTCGCCGACGCCGTGCAGTGTCTCGCGGGCACCGAGATCGGCGTCTTCGCGCAGAACTGCCACTGGGCGGCCGAGGGCGCGTTCACGGGCGAGATCTCGGCGCCGATGCTGCGCGAGCTCGGCGTCTACGGCACCGTCGTCGGTCACTCCGAGCGCAGGCAGCTCTTCGGCGAGACAGACGAGAGCGTCGCGCGCCGTGCCGCCGCCGCGCTCGAGCACGGGCTGCACGTGATCGCCTGCGTCGGCGAGACGGAGTCGGAACGCGAGGCGGGCAAGACCGAGGATGTCCTCCGGCGGCAGGTCTCGGTGCTGGACGAGGACGACAACATGGTCGTCGCCTACGAGCCCGTCTGGGCGATCGGCACCGGCAAGACGGCGACGCCGCAGATCGCCCAGGAGGCGCACGCGTTCATCAAGTCGCTGCTCGACCTGCCCGTCCTCTACGGCGGCTCGGTCAAGCCCGAGAATGCGGCCGAGCTGGCCGCCCAGCCGGACGTCGACGGCGCTCTCGTCGGCGGCGCCTCGCTCGACCTGGAATCGTTCGTCTCGATTTGCCGCGCCGCGAGCCAGTAGAACTCGTCGCTCTCGTCATCCTCGACGGGTGGGGTTGTGCGCCTCCGGGGCCGGGCAACGCGATCTCGCAGGCTGCGACTCCGGTGTTCGACCGCCTCTGGGAGACCTGGCCGCACACGACGATCGCCGCCTCCGGCGAGGCGGTCGGCCTCCCGGCCGGCCAGATGGGCAACTCCGAGGTCGGCCACCTGACGATCGGCGCCGGCCGCCGGCTCTACCAGGACCTCGCGCGCGTGAACAAGGCGGTCGAGGATCGGTCGCTCTTCGACAACGAGGCGCTGCGCGGAGTGTTCGAGCGCGGCAGGCGCGTGCACCTGCTCGGGCTCGTCTCGGAGGGCGGCGTCCACTCGCACATCGACCACCTGCGCGCGCTGCTCGAGGTCGCGCCCGAGAAGACCTGGATCCACGCGTTCACCGACGGGCGCGACGTCTCGCCGCACGCGGCGCTGCGCGATCTCGCCTCGCTGCCGCAGGAGCGGATCGCGACGGTCGTCGGCCGCTACTACGCGATGGACCGAGACAAGCGCTGGGATCGCACGCAGCGCGCCTTCGACGCGATCGTCGGGCGGACGGGCGTCTCCACCCAAAGCGTGTTGGAAGCGGTGCAAGCGAGCTACGACGCCGGCGTCACCGACGAGTTCATCGAGCCGATCGTCGTCGAGGGAACGCCGGGAATCGAACCCGGCGACACCGCGCTCTTCTTCAACTTCCGGCCCGACCGGGGCCGTCAGCTCTCGCGGCTTCTGCTCGACGCGGGCGTCGACCTGACGACGATGACGCGGTACAGCCACGAGCTCGACTGTCCGGTCGTCTTCGACGAGCAGACCGTTACCGACACGCTGGCCGAGGTGCTCGCCGGCCACGGTCTGCGGCAGCTCCACGTCGCCGAGACCGAGAAGTACGCACACGTCACCTACTTCTTCAACGGCGGCGTCGAGCGGGAATGGCCGGGCGAGACGCGCATCCTCGTCCCGAGCGCGCGCGACGTCCCCGCGTACGACAAGAAGCCGGAGATGTCGGCGGCCGAGGTGGCCGAGCGCTTCTGCGACGAGATCGGCAACGGCTACCGGTTCGCCGTCCTCAACTTCGCGAACCCGGACATGGTCGGGCACTCCGGGGTGATCCCGGCCGTCGTGCGGGCGGTCGAGGAGACCGACCGCTGCCTCGGCAGGGTGGTCGACCGCGTCGCCGAGCTCGGGGGCGTGACGCTCGTCAGCGCCGACCACGGCAACGCCGAGCAGCTGCTCGAGCCCGACGGCGCCTCGCCGCTCACCGCCCACACGACGAATCCCGTTCCGCTCGTCGTCACGACGGCAGGAACGCTGCGACCGGGCGGCGAACTGGCAGATCTCGCACCGACGGTACTGGGGTTGCTGGGCGTCGCCCCGCCGCCCGAGATGAGCGGACGGGATTTGCTCGACCCTGACCCGGCCGTGTGACGTTCCTTACAAACCGGGGGATACTGTGATCGAAGATGGCGCTCGAGCAGCCTGATCCGGAAGTCCTCCGCCGGGCGCAGCGGGGCGACGAGCGCGCGTTCGCGATCATCCTCCGCACCTACCAGACGCCGATCTTCAACTACGTCTACCGCCTGGTCGGGGACCGTGCGCTCGCCGAAGACCTGACCCAGGAGGTCTTCGTCCGCGTCTTCCAGGCGCTGCCGCGGTTCTCGCTGCGCTGCAAGTTCACGACGTGGCTCTTCCAGGTGACGAAGAACCGCGTCCTCGACGAGCTCCGTGCGCGCGAGCGCCGGCCGCAGGGCGTGATGTCGATCGAGGACGCGCCGCGGCTCGAGGTCGTCGACCCTCCGCCCGAGCGGCTCGAGACGATCGAGGCGGTCTGGCGCGCGGTTCGCGAGCTCAACCCGGACCTGAAGATGGCCCTCCTCTTGCGCGACATCGCGGGCCTTCCGTACAACGAGATCGCCGACTCGCTCGAGATCACGCTCGCGACCGTGAAGTGGCGCATCTTCAAGGCGCGCGAGGAGGTCCAGCTGGCACTCGCGCGCGAGGGGATCACGTTCGAGTCCGCCGCGCCGGCCGGCGCGGCGGCCGAGAGCGCCGAGTAGCTACTGGCCGAGGGCGAGACGGGCGGCCAGCCCGTCCGGCAGGCCGCGCTCGCGAATCTCCGCCTGCGTCAGCTCGACGGCATAGGGGGTACGGCGAAACGTCGCCCGGGCGGCCTCTTCGTCGATCAGGAGCCAGGCCGCACGCGGATCGCCGCCGCGCGGCTGGCCGACCGAGCCGGGGTTCAGGATCCAGCGCGGCGCCGAGAGGTCGACCTCCTCGCCGGCCGTGGCGATCCCGCCGCCGAGCTCGCCGTCCCGCCACGAGATCGCGAGCGGGACGTGGCTGTGCCCGACGAGCACGAGCGGGGCGTCGGTCGCCTGGAAGCTCGCGTACGCGGCCTGCTCGCTCAGGACGTAGTCCCAGACGGGATCGATCGGGCTCCCGTGGAAGAGCTCGACGCCGCGGCGCGCGCCGCTCGGCGCGAGCGACTCGAGGAACGCACGCGCCTCGGGCTCGATCACCTCCCGGGTCCACTGCGCGGCGGCCGCCGCCTCGCCGTTGAACTCCTCGATCGAGAGCGCGCCGGTCACGGCGAGGTCGTGGTTTCCGGCGAGGCAGATCGCCGCCCGCTCGCGGACGATCGCGCAGCAGCGGTTCGGGCGCGGCCCGTAGCCGACCGTGTCGCCGAGGCACCAGACCTCGTCGGCGCCCTCGGCGTCGACGGCGGCGAGCGTCGCCTCGAGCGCGTGGTAGTTCGCGTGGACGTCGGAGAGGACCGCGATGCGCACCGGCAGGCGGTGCTACGTCTGCTCGGGCGTCTCGGGGAGATCCTTGATGCCCTGCACGGTCAGGTGCTTCGACCAGCTGTCGTTCAGCGCCTCGATCAGCTCCTTCGTGAACTTCGGCGACATGTTCACGCGGGCGACGACGACGCCCGGCATCTCCCCGTCCTCGACGGAGTGGTCGATGCGCGCGAAGGTGAGGGTGAACTCGTACTCGGTGAAGCCGACGTTGGCGAAGTTCGCGTAGGTCCCGGCGAGATGCTCGGTGTCGACCTGGAGGTTGAGCTTCCGCCGGTCGTCGTCCACGCCGGGATACTAGTGCTGCCGTGGAACGCACCGACCTGCGCCGGATCGGGATCGCCGTCGTCGCGATCGCAGCCGTCTTCGCCGGCGGGACGGCCGGCTTCGCCCTCCTGCTGCACGAGTCGTGGCACGACGCCCTCTACCGCACCGCCGTCACGGCGACGCTCACCGGGCTCGACTCGACGCCGCGCGGGACGGGAGCGGAGTTCCTCACGATCGGGATCGCGCTCGCGGGCGTGGCTATCTTTGGCTACCTCGCCGCCGGCGCGCTCGAGGCGATCGCGAACGAGGTCGCCGGCGAGAAACGGAAGGCGAGGCACCGTCACCGCATGATCGACCAGCTCAAAGACCACTTCATCATCTGCGGCTACGGCCGCGTCGGCCGCCGCGCCGCCGAGGAGTTCGAGATTGCCGGCCAGCCGTACGTCGTCCTCGACTTCAGCCCCGACGCGATCGCGAAGGCGAAGGAGCGGGGCGTGAACTACATCGAGGGCAGCGGCTCGGAGGACGGCGACCTGATGCGCGCGGGCGTCGATCGCGCCAAGGGCCTGCTCGCCTCCGCCGACTCCGACGCCGAGAACCTGTACATCACGCTCTCGGCGCGCGCCCGCTGCCCCGAGCTGACGATCGTCGCGCGCGCATCCGACGCGGAGGCCGAGCGCAAGCTGCGGCTCGCGGGCGCGGACCGCATCGTCCGTCCCTACTCGGCCGCCGGGATCGAGATGGCGAAGCTCGCGCTCAAGCCGCAGGTCGCCGCGTTCCTCGAGCTCGTCTCGACGCACGCGGGCCCGGATCTGCGTTTCGAGGAGATCGAGGTGCACGGCGACTGCCCGCAGGCCGGCCACACGATCCGCGAGCTCGCGATCCGGCGCGAGACGGGCGCGGTCGTGATCGCCGTCCGGAAGCCGGACGGATCGTTCGACGTCACGCCGTCGCCCGACCGCCGCATCGAGGTCGGGGACGTCGTGATCGCGATCGGGACCGAGCCCGAGCTGCGGTCGCTCGAAGATCTCTTCGCGACCAGGACCGTTGGCGTCTAGCTCCAACGCGGTCGAGCGGCTCGCCGCTGCGATCGGCGCGCTCGCCGGCAGCGAGGTCGAGCTCGAGCGGCCGCCGGAGAGCCAGTTCGGCGACTACGCGACGAACGTCGCGCTGCGCACGGCGAAGGCCGCAGGGCGGCCGCCGCGCGAGCTCGCAGTCGAGCTCGCGGCGAAGGTCGCCGCGCTGCCCGAGATGGAGAGCGCCGAGGTGGCCGGGCCGGGGTTCGTCAACGTGAAGGTGTCCGACGCGTTCCTCGCCGCGGCGCTCGCCGAGGTCGGGCCGGGCTACGGCGGCGCCTCGGCCGCGAAGCCCGAGCGGATCCAGGTCGAGATGGTGTCGGCGAACCCGACCGGCCCGATCACGGTCGCCTCGGCGCGGAACGGCGCGTACGGCGACAGCGTGGCGCGCCTGCTCGAGTTCGCGGGCCACGACGTCTCGCGCGAGTACTACTACAACGACGCCGGCGGCCAGATGGAGCGGTTCCGCGCGTCGGTCGAGGCGGTGCGGAGCGGCGGCCGCCCGCCGGAGGACGGCTACCAGGGCGAGTACGTCGCCGACCTCGCCCGCAGCGGGGGCGATCCGGTTCCGGCGATGCTCGAGCAGATCGAGACGACGCTCGAGCGGTTCCGGATTCACTTCGACTCCTGGGCAAAGCAGAGCGAGCTCGAGCAGGCGCTGCCGGCGCTCCTCAGGGAGCTGCCGACCTACGAGCAGGACGGCGCCGTCTTCGTCCGCTCGACCGAGTTCGGCGACGACAAGGACCGCGTGCTCGTGCGCTCGCGCGAGAAGGGCGGCCTGCCGACCTACGAGGCAGCCGACATCGCCTACCTGCGCGACAAGCTCGAGCGCGGCGTCGACCGGGCGATCTACGTGCTCGGCGCCGATCATCACGGAGTCGCCGGCTGGTACGCGGTCGTGGCGCGCATGCTCGGCTACGACCCGTCGCGGGTCGAGGTGCTGCTCTACCAGCTCGTTCACCTGACGAAGGGCGGCGAGCAGACGAAGATGTCGAAGCGGCGCGGCGACGTCGTCTTCCTCGACGAGTTCCTGGACGAGATCGGCGTCGACGCCGCGCGCTGGTACCTCGTCAACCGCGGTCCGGACCAGACGATCGACATCGACGTCGACCTCGCCGCGGAGAAGAGCCAGAAGAACCCGGTCTACTACGTGCAGTACGCGCATGCGCGGATTGCGGCAATCCTGAGGTCGGCTGCGGATGCAGGGAACGACCGGCCCGTGGAGGGATCGCGGCTGGAAGAGCAAGAGCGGGACTTGATCAAGCGCCTCACCGAGTTTCCGGCGGTCGTGCGCAATGCGACGGCGAAGCGCGGGCCGCAGTCGATTCCCGCCTACGCGATCGAGGTCGCCGACGACTTCCACCGCTTCTACCACGAGTGCCGCGTGCTCGGATCCGAGCAGGAGCAGTTCCGGCTCACGTTGTGTCGCGCGACACAAACGGTGATCGCGCAGTGCCTCCACCTCGTCGGGGTGGACGCACCGGAGCGAATGTAGAGTCAGCGCCCGTGCGTGTGGGGATGCTCACCGGGGGCGGCGACTGCCCCGGCCTGAACGCGGTGATCCGCGCCGTCTGCCGACGCCTCTGGGAGGGCGGCCACGAGACGGTCGCCGTCCTGAACGGCTGGCGCGGCATGGTCGACACGAACCTGAAGCCGCTCGGGTGGGATGAGATCTCCGGGATCCTGCCGAAGGGCGGCACGATCATCGGCACCTCGAGGACGAACCCCTACAAGCTCGACGGCGGCGTCGACGGTGTGCGCAAGACGTTCGAGCAGCTGGACGCGCTCGTCGCGATCGGCGGCGAGGACACGCTCGGCGTCGCCTCCAAGCTCCACTCCGAGTTCGGCCTGCCCGTCGTCGGCGTGCCGAAGACGATCGACAACGACTTGAACGGCACCGACTACACCTTCGGCTTCGACACCGCCGTCTACGTCGCGACGGACGGGGTCGACCGCTGCCACTCCACGGCCGAATCCCACAGCAGGATCATCGTCGTCGAGACGATGGGGCGGCACGCCGGTTGGATCGCCCTCTTTGCGGGCATCGCCGGCGGCGCCGACTACATCCTGATCCCCGAGCAGCCGGTCGACTACGACGCCGTCGCGGCGGCGGTCGAGCGCCGGCGCAGCCGCGGCAAGAACTTCTCGGTGATCGTCGCGAGCGAGGGCTGCGAGCTCCCCGGCGTCACCGACGAGGGCGAGGTCGACGACTTCGGCCACGTGCGCGTCGAGAACCGCGCCGTCGGCGAGACGGTGGCGCAGGAGGTCGAGAAGCGGACGAAGATGCAGACGCGCGCGACGGTGCTCGGGTACATCCAGCGCGGCGGCTCGCCGACTCCGCGCGACCGCATCCTCGGCCTCCGCTTCGGGCTCGAGGCGGCCGACCTCGTCGAGAGCGGGTCATGGGGCCGGATGTCCGCGCTGCACGGTGACGAGGTCGACTCGGTGCCGCTGACGGAGGCGACCGCCGAGCTCAAGCTCGTGACGCAGTCCTGGTACGACACGGCGAAGACCTTCTTCGGTTGATTGCAAGGTGCAAGACCGTAAGCTCTTGCACCTGTGAACCTTCAGATGGCACGGCATATCGCTCACCCAACACGTGTCGAGTCGGCGGGAAACCTGCCGAAGCGAATCGAAGAGTTCGCCGGCCGCGTCAACACGGGCGACGAGCGCGTCAGCATCGCCCGTATGACGAGCCCGCCGGGCTGGGAGGAGCCGGCGCAGACGCCGGAGTTCGACGAGTACACCCTCGTGCTCGAGGGCGTGGTCGTCGTCGAGGACGAGAGCGGGCGGCTCGAGGTGCACGCGGGCGAGGCAGCACACGCGCGCGCGGGGGAGCGTGTCCGCTACAGCACCCCCGGGGGCGCGACGTACGTCGCCGTCTGCCTGCCGGCCTTCTCACCGGAAACGGCACACCGGCACTAAACTTGGAGTGACCCGCGCGGGCGTAGCTCAGTTGGTAGAGCATCAGCTTCCCAAGCTGAGGGTCGTGGGTTCGAGCCCCATCGCCCGCTTTTCGGTCCGCGTCGCGGCCGCGGACGTCTGACGGCGTGTTGTGCCGGTATTAGCTTCTACCTGACTATTGCTGGCACCCGGCAACGCTTGTACCGTGTCCGGCGGTCGGCCTCGGCAGCAGGACTCTCGCCGGGCCGGCCTCGTGTCTAGACACACTCTCGTACTCCAACTTGGAGGGGGAATGGCGAGTAAGTTGAAGATCAAGGTGAACGGGCTCGTTCATAGCGTGTCCGCGAGCCTTGACACTCCTCTTCTTTACGTTCTGCACAACGAGTTGCATTTGCATGGGCCGCGGTTTGGTTGTGGTCTGGCGCAGTGTGGTGCGTGCTCGGTGTTGTTGGACGGGAAGGAGATCCGTTCGTGCGTGACTCCGGTCGCGGCTGTGAGCGGGAGGGCGGTCACGACGCTCGAGGGGCTTCCGGCTCTGTATGCGAGTGAGCGTGGTTCGTCTGGTGCGACGCCGGTGTTGCATCCGATTCAGCAGGCGTGGATCAACGTGCAGGTGCCGCATTGTGGGTATTGCCAGAACGGGATGATGATTCAGGCTGCCGATCTGCTTTCGTCGACGAAGAATCCGACGGAGGATCAGATTCGGACGGCGATGAACGGGCATCTGTGCCGTTGTGGCACGTATCCGCGCATCTTGACGGCGATTCAGCAGGCTGCCGCTGCGATGGCGAAGGGAGGGAGCTGATCATGACGGGCTTCATGCATGAGAAGGAGTTCTCCCGGAAGTCCTTCATCAAGGGCAGCGGCGCTGTCGTTGCCGGGCTGTCGGTCGCCGGGGCCGGTTTCGCGGGCAAGGCGTCCGCGTACGCCGCGAGCCCTGCCGGCTACCTGCCCGACACGACGCAGCTCGACACCTGGCTCACGGTCAATCCCGACAACACGATCAACCTGAAGCTGAGCCAGATCGAGGTCGGAAACGGCATCACGACCGGCTTCCTGCAGGTCCTTGCCGAAGAGCTCGACACCGACATCAGCCAGATGCGGTATGCCCAGTCCGAGTACGACTCGACGGGTCACAACAGCAACACCCGGGTCGACACCTGGGTCGCAGCCTCCACCGGCGGCGAGGGCGGTTCCAACGCGATGTCGGGCACCGGCCCGAAGATCCGTGCCGCCGGCGTTGCAGCGCGTGCGTTCATGCTGAACCTCGCGTCGCAGCAGCTCGGCGTTCCAGCCTCGAGCCTGACGGTGAGCAAGGGCGTCATCTCGGGTGGCGGCAAGACGACGACGTACGGCGCCGTGATGAACGGGATCAAGTTCAACACGGTGTTCACCCCGTCTTCGCTCAACCCGGGCGCCGGCAACTCGAAGCCGATCGCGAACTACAGCACGGTCACGAAGGCCGGCACGGTGTTCCGCTCGGACATCCCGGCGAAGGTCACCGGCCAGTACACGTACGTGCACAACGTCCGCGTGCCGGGCATGTTGCACGGCCGCGTCGTCCGGCCTCGCGGCCAGGGTCCGTATCCGTACAACTCGAACGTCGCGGTCAGCATCGACCCGAAGTCGATCGCGAGCATTCCGAACGCGCAGATCGTCCAGGTCGGGAACTTCATCGGCGTCGTTGCGCCGAAGGAGTACGACGCCATCCAGGCTGCCCAGCAGCTCAAGATCGTCTGGAACGACAACCCGATCCTCTCGGGTGACGGTGCGCTCTGGGAGCGCTACCGGACACTCGATGCGACGGGCCAGATCCCGGCGAAGATCAGCAGCCAGGTCGGCGGCGATCCGAACGTCGCGTTCGCGTCGGCAGCCCACGTGGTGTCGGGCAGCTTCGCCCACCACTACCAGGGCCACACGCCGATCGGCCCGACCTGCGCGGTTGCCGACGTCACGCCCACGGGTGCGACGATCTGGAACAACACGCAGAACGTCGCGAACCTCGTCCTCGACCTCAACGACGTGCTCGCACCGCTCTCCAACAGCCAGATCCGCGTGATCTTCTACGAGGGTTCGGGCAGCTTCGGGAACGGCTCGCTGCCGTTCGACGTAGCGGAGGCCGCTGCGATCATGTCCAAGGCCGTCGCCAAGCCGGTCCGCGTGCAGTTCATGCGCTGGGACGAGCAGGGGTGGACGCACTACGCGCCTGCGAGCCTGGTGGATGCCAAGGCGTCCGTCGACGCGAACGGCAACATCACGGCGTACCAGTGGACGCAGTACTGGCAGGGCGGCACGTCGATCTACACCTCCCGCGAGCTCCTCGGAGCGGCGAGCGGTTCACCGTCGGCGACCGCGAACACGATCCCGACCTCGGTGGCGGGCGCGACTGCCAACACCGAGAACACATCGCCGTGGATGAAGATCGCGGCGACGGGCCCGTATCAGCTCATCTCGAAGCCGGTGCCTTCGACCGGCGGGATCTTCCACTCGAGCGCGATGCGTGCTCCGGGTGCCCAGCAGACGACGATCGCCGACGCGCAGCTGATGGACATGCTCGCGGTGGCGTCGAACATGGATTCGCTCGCATTCCGTCTCCAGAACCTGCAGACCGATGTGCAGAATCAGCGCTGGGCCGGCGTCCTCCAGGCGGCTGCCACGGCGGCCAACTGGACGCCGTGGGTCTCCGGTTCGAAGCTGTCGACCGCCAACGTGGTGACGGGCCGCGGCATCGCGAACAGCCATCACGGCGGTTCGTACGCTGCGTCCGTCGCCGACATCACAGTCGACAAGACGACGGGCAAGATCACCGTCAACGAAGTGTGGGCGGCGCAGGATGCCGGCCTGACGGTGAACCCCGACCTGGTCGAGAACCAGATGCTCGGCTCGACGGTGCAAGGCGTCAGCCGAGCGCTCTGGGAGGAGATCCGGTTCGACAAGAGCAACGTCACGAGCCAGGACTGGGTCACGTATCCGATCCTGCGTTTCAAGGACTCGCCGATCGTCCACACGATCGTCGTCCAGCGGACCGATCAGCCGTCGCTCGGATCGGGCGAGCCCCCGACGTGCCCGATCATCGGCGCGATCGCCAATGCGTTCTACGACGCAACCGGCGTTCGCATGCACGAGGCGCCGTTCACGCCCGCACGGGTGCGCGCGACGCTGAAGGCAGCCGCCGCGGGACAGACGATCATCCCCGGCGCGTAGTCCGATCGAAGCGGAGTGGTGGAGGGGCCCTCGGGCCCCTCCACATTCCTTAAGAACCGCTTAACGGACGGGCGCCGTATCGGTTTTCGGAGCTATCCTTCAGCGGTGGAGGTTCGTGCGTTGAGAAGGGCCAGGCCCCCACATCCGAGGGCGTTGCGCATCGCCGTCGTGACGGCGCTCCTCGCCGTCGCTGTCCTGATCGCACAGACTGCGCAGGCCCGCACAACCGCAAATCTCGTGCTCGACGTCCAGTTCTCGACGAACGGCACGATCAGCGTCTCCCTGCCGGACGGAACGCCCGTCGGCGTGACGAGCGGATCGCCGACGACGATCTCCGCCGGGTACTACAACATCGTCGAGCTGGGCCCGGGCGGTTGCACGGCGGTGCCGCACTTCAGCCTGAAGGGGCCCGGCGTCACGATCTTCGACAACCTGCTCGAGGGCGAGTCGACCACGATCACGTTCTTCGAATACCTCGATCCGAACTCCACCTACACGTGGAGCAGCGACGCCTTCCCGGGTGTGATCCACACGTTCGTGACCTCGTCGACGATCGGAGGCACCCCGCCGCCGAGCCTGCCGAACGGCCTCGCGTCGGGCGACCACACGACGGTTTCGTCGTCGAGCCTCGTCGGCTCGAACGTCGTCAGCGGGACATTGACCGGCGTCGTGAGCGCCGCCGGGAAGCTGACGGTCGAGCTGAAGGGCAAGCCGGTGACGACTCTGAAGGCGGGCCGCTACAAGATCAGCGTCACCGACAAGAGCAAGACGAGCGGCCTCATGCTCCAGAAGAACGCCTCCGGGATGATCACCGTCGCCGGCGTCTCGTTCGTCGGCAAGCGCTCGCAGACGGTTCATCTGACGGCCGGCACCTGGTCGCTGATGGCGCGCCCCGGCTCGAAGGTCCGTTCGATCTCGGTCAGCTGAGGCCGGCCGCGGCCTCGCCGCGATCAGGAAACGGTGAAGGTGCTCTTCGCCCCGCCCGGCGAGGCGTAGAAGCTCCATGTGCCGGCCGTCAGGCTCAGCGTGACCGTGTGGTCGCCGACGGCGGCGACGCTGCTCAGGACCTTCGCCGCGTGCCCCTTCTGCTGGAGCACGAAGCTCCGCGTCTTCGCCTTGTCGCCGACCGTGATCTCGTAGCGGCCGGGCTGGATCTTCTTGACCGGGAGGCCGCCCCAGGTGAGCGTGACCTTGCCGGAGCTCGAGAGCGTGCCGATCAGCGTTCCGATGAGCGCGCTGTTCGCGCCCGCCGAGGCCGAGCCGGAGCTGCCGCTCGAGCTCGTCGACGACGATGACCCGCTCGACGAGCTGCTGCTCCCGCTCGAGCCGGACGAGCCGCTCGACGAGCCCGACGACCCGGACGAGGCGACGGCCGTGCCGGAGGTGACGAAATCTCCCCACATGAAGTCCGGGTGCGCGTCGCACTGGTAACGGTACGAGCTGCCGGGCTGGAGCGTGACCGTCCAGGTCGTCGTCTGGACGTCGTCGATCGGCGTCGAGAGGTCGACGCCCGGTCCCATCAGGTGGAAGTTGTGCTCGTAGGCGTCGTCGACGACGTTGATCGTGTACGTGCCCGGCGGGATCGTCGGCGGCACCTTGGCCTGCGATCCGACGCCCGTGCCGTCGGCGAAGTTGAGGCCGATCGACGCGTCGTCGTGCACGTAGGCGCTCATCGTCGAGGAGACCGCGCGCTGCGACGAGACCGCGGCGTGCGAGCGTCCGGCGCCGAGCTCGAGCGCGATCGTCGCACCCAGGACGACGATGCCGAGGAAGACCGGGACGTTCCTGGCGCGCCGAATCGAAGAGAGCTGGGATGCCATAGTCTTTGTCGCTCGAGCCGTCTGCCCCGACGTTACCTCGTCATACGGCGCTCGACGACGTTCGGTTTTCGTCTTAACGGGAGCGCTAACAGGAGAGCTCGCCGGGCCCGCCGCAAAGCCCAGCCCCGGCCGGCCGCCGGTGTAGGTGGCCGGGACCGAACGGAAGTCTCGTGCCGTTCCGAAGACGAGCGCGATCTCCACTCGGTTTCCGAGCACGATCTTGCGCGGGTTCCCGGTCACGCGACGCCCGGGCGGCGAGCACCGAGACGAGGGCGAGCGTGGCTCTCACCGTTGGCCATTGTGCCGACCCGCTAGCTTCCGGTCGTGGACACGATCTCGTTCGCCGAAGGCGCGCCGGCGCCGGAGCTGCTGCCGCTCGAGGAGCTCGCCGACTGCGCGGGAACCGTTCTCGCGCGCGAGGGGAAGTCGATCCTCTCCTACGGCGCGGGTGCGGGCTACCCGCCGCTTCGCGAGCTGATCGGCGAGTGGTTCGGCGTCCATCCGGGCCGCGTGCTCCTCACGAACGGCGGCCTCCAGGCGCTGGACATGCTGGCGAGGAAGCTCGGACGCGGCGCGCCGCTCGTCTGCGAGTGGCCGTCGTACGACCGCGCCTACAAGCTGTTCCTCAGGGCAGGCGCAGCGATCATGTCCGCGACCGTCGACGACCAGGGGGTAGACCCCAACAGCGTCGAGGTCGCGCTCGTCGGGCAGATGAAGATCTCGTTCATCTACCTGAACCCGACGTTCCAGAACCCAACCGGCACGACGCTGACCGAAGAGCGGCGGCGCAAGGTCGTCGAGATCGCGAACCGTCGAGGCTTTCTGCTCGTCGAGGACGACCCGTTCTCGCTCGTGCGCTTCGAAGGCGAGCGGCTGCCCGCGCTCTTCGACTACACCGGCAAGGCGTCGGTGTACATGTCGTCGTTCTCGCAGACGATCGCACCGGGCCTCCGCGTCGGGTTCACGATCCTGCCGGATGCGCTTGCGGATCCGATCGCCGCCGCGGCGACCGACACGTACATCACTCCCGTTCAGCTCGGCCAGGCGGTCGTCTGCGAGTTCATCCGGCGTGGGAGCTTCGAGCCGAACCTCCGCCGGATGAACGAGCAGCTCCAGCTGCGGCGGGACGCCATGCTCGCCGCGCTCGACAAGCACTTCGCCGGCGCGACATGGGTGAAGCCCGAAGGCGGCTACTTCATCTGGCTCGGGCTTCCGGCCGGGACCGACTGCGGCGAGGTGCTCGCGCGCGCAGAGGGCGTCACCGCCGTCCCGGGGACCGAATTCACGGCGGGGATCAACCACATGCGGCTCGCCTTCAGCTTCGCCGCGCCGGACGAGATCGACGAGGGAATCCGCCGCCTGGCCGCCGCCGTCTGACGCTACGCGGCGGCGAGAACGGCCCGCGCGCGGCCGGGCGTCATCGGCGCTTGCCGGATGCGCACCCCGGTCGCGTCGAAGAACGCGTTCGCGATCGCGGCCGTGATCGGCGCCTGCGCGGGCTCGCCGGAGCCCGTCGAGGCGAGGTCGGTGCGCTGCACGATCGCCGTCGTCACGTTGGGGGCGTCCTGCATGCGCAGGATCGGGTAGGTCGACCAGTCGAGGCTCGTCACGCGGCGGGTGTCGTCGACCACCTGCTCGAGCAGCGCGCGGCTCGTTCCCATGACGAGGTTGCCCTCGAGCTGGTTCGAGATGCCGTCGAGGTACACCGTCAGGCCGGCGACCTGCGCGGCATAGAGGTGCCGCACGCGGATCTTGCCCGTCGAGCGGTCGACCTCGATCTCGGCGACGACGCCCACCTGCGATCCGGCGAAGCCGCCGAGCGCGATCCCGCGGCCGGCGACGACGTTCGCGCTCGAGAGGCTCGACGCGGCGACGCGCGGTTCCCAGCCCGACAGGCTCGCGACGCCGGCGAGCGCGTCGTGCCACTGGCCGAAGCCGTCGTTCACCTGCTGCGCGGTCACGTTCTGAAGGCGGAAGAGGTACGGGTCGACCTGCGCCGCGTGCGCGAGCTCGTCGATCATCTGCTCACAGGCGAAGCACGTCTGCGGCGTCAGCGGCCCGCGCAGGGCGGAGGTCTTGAAGTAGTTGTTCCAGAGCGGCAGCGACTTCCCCGTGACGCGGCGGTTCGCGATGTCGTACTGGGTGCCGGAGTTCGCGATCGCCGCCAGGCCGATGCCGGGCGGGTCGAGCGGCAGGCCGGCGTTCTGGATCGTCGCGACTCCCGTCCCCGCCATCTCCGGGATCGCGAGCACGCTGTAGTCGATCGCGACGAGATTCCCGGACTGGTCGCTCGCGGCGCGCACGTCGGCGAGGAACGCCGGGCTGTAGTTGTCCCACCCGTGCTCGTCCCAGCGCATGAACTGGAGCCGGACCGGCGCACCCGCGAGCTGCGACATGAGCGCCGCCGCCTCACCGGCGTCGTATCGCGCCGGCGCGTTTCCGAACGAGCCTGCGCCCTCCCAGTACTCGACGCGGATCGCCTCGAGCGGCAGCCCGAGCAGGCCGACGAGCTCGGAGCGCAGCCGGAACGCGTCCTGCGTGTTCGACAGGACGACGGCGGAGTCGGCGGTGACGTCCGCCACCGCGCAGCTCGGTCCGATCGGAACGTGCGCCTGGTAGTCGAAGGAGTAGCTCGCGGCCACGCTGTGCGCGGCGGCCGCGATCGCGGTGTCGACGTCGCCGACGTCCTGCTGGAGGGACGCGGGCGCGAGGCCGGCCGAGTCGAACACCCGCATCTGTCCGTAGACGTCGCCGTTGCCGGCCATGCGCGGCGGGTTCGCGTAGACGACCTTCAGCTCGGCGGCGGCCTGGATCGCGTCGTACTCGTGCGACGCGACGACGCCGAGGAAGTCGTTGCGGCGGACGACGCGCGCGTCGCCGAACCCGCGGATCGAGCTCTCGTCGACCGAGAGGATCTCTGCCGCGGTGCCGGCGCCGTACGCGCCCTGCCCGCGTGGCCTGACGACGCGGCCGTGCAGCATTCCCGGAACGCGCACGTTCTGCACGTAGGTGTACGTGCCCGTCACCTTGGCGGGAATGTCGATGCGCGGCACGTGTGCGATGCCGACGAGCGTGTAGCTCGACACCGGCTTCGCCGGCGGAACGCCCGGGTCGATCGAGGGCGAGCTCATCTCGACGCCGAAGAGCCGGTCGCCGAGCAGCTCGCCGTACGTCACGCTCTGACCGCCGCCGGAGACGACGCCGTCGTCGACGGTGAGGCTCGAGACGGGAACGCCGAGCCGCGACGACGCAAGAGCGAGCAACGTCGCGCGCGCCGTCGCGGCGGCGCTGCGAAGCCGCGGACCCGCGAGCGCGAGCGAGCTCGAGCCGTACGTCCCGCCGGTGTCCGGCGAGATCGACGTGTCGTGACGGACGAACGAGAGGCGGTCGATGCCGACGCCGAGCTCCTCCGCGACGAGGAGCAGGAGCCCGGTCGACGAGCCCTGCCCGAGCTCGACGCGGCCGCTCATCACGTCGACGGTGTCGTCGGCGTGAACTGCGAGGAACGTGTCGACGGCGCTCAAGTCCATGGTCGGCGGCAGCGCCGGCACTGCCAGCGCGACGTTCGCACGCGTGGCGAACGACACGCCGACGACCAGTGCCCCGCCGCCCTTCACGAACGACCGGCGCGAGAATTCGGTCACGAGGTGACGAAGAACGTCGTCTTCTTGCCGCCGGGGGTGAAGAAGAACCACCGGCCTGGCTTCAGCGTGACCGTGACGTCGTGCGAGCCGGTGTAGGACGCGCTCGTGATGGTCTGCGTCTTGCCGTTCAGGATCTGGACGCTGAAGCCCGCCTTCTTCGACTCGTCGTCGACCGAGAACGTCCACTGGCCCGTCTTCAACGAGCTCACCTTGTTGCCGTTGTGCGTCAGGCTGAGCTTGCGGTCGGCGTAGACGATCGCGTCGAGCGAACCGCGGAACGGCGCAACACCCGAGCCGACGATGTCCTGCGACGGGGACGATCCGGTGCTCGAAGTCGTTCCCCCGCCGGTTCCTTCGGAGCCGTTCGTGGGGATGCCGACCGACGCGCTCGTCGTCACGAACGTGAAGACGATGCTCGGCGTTTCGGCGTCCCACCACGTGTACGTCGAGTTCGCCTGGAAGACGGCGGTTTCCGTGCCGGACGGATACTCGCCGAGCGTGAGGCTCTCGCTCAGGTTGACGCCGGGGCCGGTCAGGGTGAAGTCGGGTCCCGAGACGCCGACGCTGTCGTCGAAGTGGAGGTTGTACGCGCCCGACGCGATCTGCGTCGGCGGGCCGCTCGTGGTGCCGAGCGGAGCGCCGCTCGCCTGCGTGACGCTGATCGTGTGATTGAGGTTGAAGGTGATGTAGAGATCGCCCGCGGCGTCCGCCCGCTGCACGCCGCCGGCGAGCGCGAGGACGGCTGCGAGAGCGGCGGGGGCGGCGATGCGTGATGGCCGGAGAAGCATGAACGGGACGGGTCGATCCTAGTGCGAAGCCTCGCGGGTTTCTACGACCGCGGGAGGAGCCCGGTTTTCCCTGGTTTCCAGCCGTTGCTAGTACCGGATGTGACTATTGTGAGCGGCCGCACGGGCTTGTAGGGTTGGCCGGAGTCGTGGTGAGTCCCACTTCTTGTCGCCACGACGGGCAGTGCATTGCTAAGCACTCCAACTGGAGGGTGATATGGCGAGTAGGTTGAAGATCAAGGTGAACGGTCTCGTTCATAACGTGACCGCGAGCCTTGACACGCCCCTCCTTTACGTTCTGCACAACGAGCTCCATCTGCACGGGCCGCGGTTCGGTTGTGGCCTCGCGCAGTGTGGTGCGTGCTCGGTGCTGCTGGACGGGAAGGAGATCCGTTCCTGCGTGACTCCGGTCGCGGCTGTGAGCGGGAGGGCGGTCACGACGCTCGAGGGCCTGCCGGCCCTGTGGGCGAGTGAGCGTGGCACGACCGGCGCGACGCCGGTGCTGCATCCGATTCAGCAGGCGTGGATCAACGTGCAGGTGCCGCATTGTGGGTATTGCCAGAACGGGATGATGATTCAGGCTGCCGATCTGCTTTCGTCGACGAAGAATCCGACGGAGGACCAGATCCGCACCGCCATGAACGGCCACCTGTGCCGCTGTGGCACGTATCCGCGCATCCTGACGGCGATTCAGCAGGCTGCCGCTGCGATGGCGAAGGGAGGGAGCTGATCATGACGGGCTTTCTGCATGAGAAGGAGTTCTCGCGGAAGTCGTTTGTGAAGGGCGGCGGTGCGCTGATCATCGGTTTCAGCGCGCTCGGTGCCGCCGGTGCCGGCAAGGCCGCGGCGGCGACGGGCAACACGCCGTTTGCCGACCGTACTGCCGCCGACTTCCTGCCGAACCTGCAGTCGGTCGACTCGTGGATTGCGATCACGCCGCAGAACACCGTGATCGTGACGCACGGCGAGACCGAGTTCGCGGGTACCCCGACCGGCATCCTGATGCTGGTCGCGGAGGAGCTGAACATCACCGACATGAGCATGATGGTCTACGCTCATCCGGAGACGTGGCTGAACGCCACCGGTGGTGGTGGCGGTTCGGGTGGTATCTCGAGTCGTTCGACGCAGACACGCGCCGCAGCCGCTTATGGGCATCAGGTGCTGCTTGGCATGGCGGCGACGAATCTCGGGGTGGCACAGACGAGCCTGACGTCGGCCAACGGTGTGATCAGCGGTGGTGGCAAGAGCGTGAAGTTCAGCGACCTGCTCGGCGGGAAGCTGTTCAACTACGTGATGCCGCTGGTGCCGCAGAGCACCTCGACGACGGCCACCTTGCTGATTCCGGGTACCGGGATCACGAAGCCGGTCGCGAACTATCAGCTGGTCGGTACGCAGGTGCACCGGATCGACATCCCCGCGAAGGTTCTGGGGACGTACACCTACATCCAGAACGTCCGTGTCGCCGGCATGCTCCA
>Ga0335078_10000948_pt1 | contig 44139 bp, 41 predicted proteins | sample Lox_Sample_32_FD_206711 | JGI IMG/M metagenome (GOLD analysis project Ga0335078, IMG submission 206711) | Soil microbial communities from Loxahatchee National Wildlife Refuge, Florida, United States - Lox_Sample_3.2 | ecosystem: Environmental > Terrestrial > Soil > Wetlands | place: USA...
CCGTTCGGCCCTGCTCGACCACGTGGATGTCGACCCGGCCAGGGTGTATCCGATGCCCGGCCCGGACGGACCCGACGGCGACGACCCTGAGGCCGCGGCCGCCCGGTACGCGTCCTGGCTGGCCGCCACCACCACGCCGGAAGACCACGGTCCGGTGCCGTCGTTCGACGTGCTGATGCTCGGCATCGGACCCGAGGGACACGTCGCGTCGCTGTTTCCCGGCATGCCCGCGCTGTACGACGAGCGGCCGGTAGTGGCCGTGCGCGGCTCCCCCAAGCCCCCGCCGACCCGGCTGTCGCTGACCCTGCCGTCGATTCAGGCCGCCCGTGAGGTCTGGATCATCTGCTCGGGCCCGGACAAGGCGAAGGCGATCGCGATGGCGCTGTCCGACTCCGGGCCGGTGCAGGTGCCCGCCGCGGGGGCCCGCGGCAGGCAGCGGACGCTATTCCTGATCGACGGCGCCGCCGCGGCGAAGGTGCCGGCGCAGATCGGCCGCCCGGGCGCCCACTGACTTGTCCCCCGGCCTGCGCGCGAACGCCAGGCCGGCGGCCAGGCAGGTGGCGGGTATCGCGGCGAGCACGTACCGGTAGCTGAACCCGGCGGTCATCGGCGGCAGCACGATCATCAGCGCCCCCACCAGCCAGGGCAGCAGGCCGAGGCCGCCCCAGCGGCGCCAGCGGGCCAGCACGCCTGCCGCACCGATGAGCACGATCAGGCCGAGCAGGGTGCCGCGCAGGTAGAAGTACCGCTGGTACACCTGGAGCAGGTGCTGCCAGGGCTGCACCGCGTGCGTCTTCCCGAGCCCCGGCCCGCCGAACTTGTGCCGCGCCCGGTAGATCCCGTTGGCGTCGGCGTCACCCCGGACGGGGTTCACCCACCAGGGGATCAGCGCGTTCAGTTCCTTGCCGGAGACGAACTGGAAGACCGGGCCGTTCCCGTAATAGTTGTTCGGGTCGGGCTGCCGGTTCCAGCCGAAGGTGTGCAGCGTGTCGTTGACCACCACGTGGAGGTAGCTGACCGGCTGGGCCACGATGGCCTCCCGGGCGAACTTCCCCGCCATCGCGTTGACCTTCGGCGTGAACCGCAGTCGGTTGTCGGCCGAGTGGTACAGGTTGTACAGCGGGGTAGTGACCTTGTTGTCCGGCGAGTTCTCGTTGTCCGCCCACAGGTACTCCCCCGACACCGGGCGCAGGGAGGGCGGCGTCGGGTCGCACAGGGCGCGGACATCGGCCGAGGGGTTGATCGTGCCACATTCGGCGAACGCGCTGACCCGGCTGTACAGGAACGTGCCCGAGGACTCGGTCAGCCCGAACCGGCCGTGGGCGCTGTCGAACCAGATCATGTACGCCACGATGGGCACGACGCCCGCCACGAGCAGGGTCACCAGGCGCCGCCAGCCCACCCGCCTGACCAGCATGGCCACCAGGACCACCACGAGCAGCGGCTGGCCGACCGACCGCACCAGGGTGGCGTAGCCGATAAGCAGGCCGGCCACGGCCATGACCGGGACCGAGGGACGATCGTTCCAGCACACGATCACGATCGCCACGGTGCCGAGGAAGATGAACAGCGTGTCGGCGGTGATCATGTGCTCGAGGTGCAACTGGTACGAGTCGAACAGGACCGGCAGCGCGGCCAGCGTCGCCCCCCACCAGGGCAGCCCGCGCCGGCGCAGCAGGGCGTAGATGAGGACGCCCATGACGACGCCCATCGCCGCCTGCAGGATGGCCAGCGGATACGCGCTGTGCAGGGGCAGCAGCAGGTCGATGAAGAGCGGGTAGCCGTTCGGCCGGACCACGTCCGGGACATGCGTCACGGCGTCGTAGATGTAGTTATAAGAGTCGTTGAACCACAGGATCGGCGGGTAGCCGATGATCACGATGATCCGGACCACGACCGCGACCGCGAGGACCACGGTGAATTGCCAGTGCGTCACGGCGGGACGGGTGAGGCGCGCCAGCCGCGGGTCGCGTTCCTCCTGAGGCGGCTGCTTATCGGGAATGACCCGATCGCTGCCCGTGGTCGCATTCGACAACGACCGCCTCCTGACTCTCGCTGAGCCTGCCGGAAATGCCGATTTCCTTCGCTGATCCCGCAGGCCCGGAAGATCAGGCACGCCGACGAGACTCTCGCCACGTCGGCCGACTCATAGTAGCCGCCTACCCAGGCCAGAGATAAGGATTACCGGTTAATGCCCGAGGCCCGCGAGTCGGCCATCACTCACGGTTATCAGCGTCCCCCGTACCCTACCCGGCACGCGAGCAGGCAGATGAACACGACCGAGAGTGCGGCCGCGGTATCCGGCGATCCGGCCGCCGCCGCGATCATGATCCAGACGAAGATGACCGGCAGCAGCCTGCCCAGCGGCCGGTCGCGACCACCCTGCCGCGGCCGGGGTACCGACGGGACCATCTGAGCCGCGGGCACCGGACGCGACTGCCGCTGCAGCAGGTCGGCGCCGAGCACCGGTTCGACGGGCAGGTCCGCGGTCAGCTCGCGCAGGTCGGTCCAGGTCTTCGAGGCGTAGGCGGTCGAGGTCCGCTCCTCGAATTCCTCCAGCGTCAGCCGGCCGTCCGTGTATGCGTCCCTGAGGACGTCGACTACGCTCTCGCGCTCCTTGTCGGAGGCACGGATCGGTCGGTCGGTCATCGGCACGGACCTTTCCTCGTGTTCCCATCGATCTTAACCCAGCACCCGGCGGAACCCCCGGCGGCAGGACGCCGGGACGGGGCGGAATGGCCTCCGCGCCCGGCCTCCTGCCGGCCGGGGTGGGCGGTGACGGGCACCCAGCCCATCAGCCGACAGGACCGGGGAGGCAGCTGTGAAAGGCGAGGCCAGTGGGATCCTGCGCGGGAGCGCACCGCCGCATCCGGCGAGCGGGCATAGATCCCCTTTACCTGCCGATTTAATCCGAAACTTTCGGGGCACGAAGCATCCCCGAACGGATCCGGTGCGCCGCCATGGACAGCAACGAGAGGATTATCAAAGTGAGGCCGTTTAGGTCTCGCCCCCTAACGCATGCGGCGTTACGCTATTGGCGAATCTTTTTGTCTGGTCAATCTGTGCAGGATGTGACCAGGAGAAGATTTTGGCCTGACGATTTTGGCGCACAAGACAACGTCTTCATGCCAGCCGTGTAGTAACGACGGGCGCCCCGGCGCTCTCGACCGCCGCATGGTCCGCCGGGGAGCCGGACGAGCCGTTCCTCACGAGGAGGGATCGATTTGAGCGTTAGCGAAGACCGCACAGTCCAGCCCAGCCCCACCACTCCTGCCCCCGTTTCCGGCATCGCCGACCCTGCCCCACTCGGCCTTGCCGCCTTCGCCCTCACTACCTTCCTGCTTTCGGCCAAGAATGCCGGCTGGATGAGCCATGCGACTGGCAACGCATGGCTCGGCTACGCCTTCGCCTATGGCGGCCTCGCCCAGTTGCTGGCCGGCATGTGGGAGTTCCGCAACAGGAACGTGTTCGGCGCCACCGCGTTTGCCACTTACGGCGGCTTCTGGATCGGCCTCGGCCTGTGGGTCCAGCTGGTCGTGAACCCCACGGTCGCGGCAGCCAAGCCGGCCACGCTGCCGGCGACGGTCACGGCACTCAACCACGACCTAGGCTGGATACTGCTCGCCTTCGCCATCTTCAACACGTACATGCTGATCCTGAGCACCCAGGTCAACGTGGCGGTGTTCGCGGTCTTCCTCACCCTGGAAATCACCGAGATCGTCCTGTGCATCGGCAACTTCAACGCAGGCGCGGCACTACTCCCCACCGGGACAATCAAGGTCGGCGGCTACATCGGCCTGATTACCGCGCTCGTCGCCTGGTACGCCTCGGCGGCCGGCCTCTCGAACGGCATCGCCGAGGCGAAGCTCAGGTTCCCCGTGGGCAGGCCTCTGATCAGCTAGATCGCTATCGCGCGAGAGCGCTGGGGAGCACCAGCTCCCCAGCGCTTTCCGTTCTCCGGGGCAATCAGCCGACCCGGGCCGCCGCCGGATAGCGTTAGGCGCGCGACTGGCTCGTGAAGGAGGAACACGGTGCAGAACGGGAGGCAGATCGACCTGCCGGCACGGGTCGAGGGCGTCAGGCGCAAGACGAGGCCGTGGAAGTCGATCATCGCCCTGCTGCTCGCGATCGCCGCCGCGGTCATCTCGCGCCAGGCTCGGAGCGGCACCTTCACGGCGAACCATCTGACCAGCCAGTTCATCACCTACGGCGCAGCCGTGCTGTTCCTCGTCTTCGGGTCCATCGCGACCTTCGGCCTGGCCGGGAAATCCAGAGAGCTGCTCGAGCCGACGGCCGGCCGGGCGCATTCCGCCATCGTCCGGTACGCCATCCTGCTCGTCGGCGCGTTCACGACGCTGGTGATCACGCTCTTGCTATTCGGCGTCGACGTCAGCCAGCTCGTCCTCGGCGGGGCGATCACCACCGTCTTCCTCAGCATCGCGGCACAGCAGGCGCTCGGCAACGTGTTTGCCGGACTGGTGCTGGTCTTCGCCAGGCCGTTCAAGGTAGGTGACAAGATCCGGCTTCGGGCCGGCGCGCTCGGCGGCACGCTCGACGGCATCGTCGCCGATATCGGGATCACCTACGTCCGTTTCGATACCGATGGCAGCGTGATGTCGATCCCTAACTCGCAGGTCCTCAACGCCGTGGTCGGTCCCATCCCGCCCGATCCGGAGGATGCCGAGGATCCCGAAGTGGCCGCGGACGGCAAGTCGGGCGCGCCGGGCGGCCCGGAGCAGCCGCAGCCGCGCCCAGCCGGACCCGCGTAAGGACGCCCGGGCAGAACGAAGGGCCGGCTGGCAAGCCAGCCGGCCCTTCGTCACGTAAACCGGTGCGGAGGTCGCCTCTCGGCGAAAGGCGCAACGCGGCTCCAGCCAAACGGTATTCCGCGAAGGCAGTAGGTGCGGCCCGGGGACACAGCCGCACCGGTCGATACCTCCTAACGCCCGCGACGCCGTCTCTGTTCCCGGCGCGTGGGCGGATCCGTTTCGTAGGGGAACGAAGAGACGGCCTGCTGGCTCGCGGTGGCCTCCGGATCCTGATCCGGATACTGTCCGCCCCCGCCACGGTAGCCGTTGTCCTGCGCGCCGTAGCCGAAGGTGCTGTACCCCTGGTCCGGGTACGAAGAGGCGTCGCCCTGGGCCGGGTAATCCTGCCCGGGGTAGCCGTACTCGCTGTACCCCTGGTTCGGGTAGGCCGGAGTATCCGCTTCCCGATAGCCCTGGTCGCCGTAGCCCGGGTGCCCGTACTCCTCGTAGCCGGGCTCCTGGCGGGCGGCCTGCTCCTGGTAGCGCTCGTCCGGATGGCGCTGCTCCTGGTAGCCCTCGTCCTCGTAGCGCTGACCCTGATAGCGCTCGTCCTGATAGCGCTGGTCCTGATAACCCTGCCCCTGGTACGACGGGTCCTGATACCGCTGGTCCTGGTAGTGCTGGCCCTGGTAGCCGTCCTGGGCATAGCCCTGGTGCTCCTGAGCCTGGTAACCGGACCCGGTGTAGCCGCGGTCGTCATAGGAGCCCTGGCCGGGACCGGGCGCGGAGTTATAGCCCTGACCGGAGTAGGAGTCGGCGCTGTAGGCCTGGCCCTGATAGGACTCGCTGGCGTAGTGCCGGCCCGAGTACACCGACCCCGAGTCGGATCCGGCCTGGCCGCCGTAGCCCTGCTGGCCGTAGCCCTGCTGGCCGTAGCCCTGACCCGAATAGCCCGGCTCGGCATACCGCTGGTCGGAGTAGCCCTGCGCGCCGTAGCCCTGATCAGGGTAACCCCGGCCGGAGTAACCCTGATCGGAGTAGGCCTGGTCCGGGTAGCTCTGGGCGGAGTAGCCCCGGTCCGGGTAGCCCTGGGCAGGTTCGGCATACCCCGGCGTCTCGTAGCCGCGGTCTCCGTAGGGCTGCTGGTCGCCGTAGGGCTGCTGGTCGCCGTAGGGCTGCTGGTCACCGTAGCCTTGCTGGTCGCCGTAGCCGTGATCCTGGTACGCAGGCTGGGCGTAGCCGCGGTCGGCGTACTGGGCGGGTTCGGCGTATCTCCCCTGGTCGGCATACTGCTGCTGCCCCTGCGCGGCGTACTGACCGCCGTAAGAACCGGCCGCGCCGCCGTAGCCCTGCTCGGAGTAATACTGCTCGGCATAGTCCTGCGGCGGCTGGGACACCTGGGACCCCGACCCGGCAGGCAGGGCCAGCGGGCCCGCGGGCAGCGCCCGGGGACCCTGAGCGGCTTGCGGTGACGGGTTGAACACCATCGTCCCGGCCGGGTCCTCGGTCCGCACCGCACGGAAGTCGCCGGTCACCGGGCCGGTGAACTCGACCTCACGGCCGTAGCCACCGGGCAGCGCCGTCAGCCTGGGGTCGGTCGGCGCCCCGGGGAGCTGGCTGGCGTAGCCGCCGAATCCGCGCGGGTCGTTTGCCTGTGCCCCACGCTGCAGGGCGTCGATCAGCCTCGGCAGCTCCTCCATCGGCAGGCGGAACGTGCCGGTGCAGGTGCCACCCTGCCAGATGCTGAAAACCGAGACTCCGGTATCGGCGTACCAGCTCAGCCGCATGCTGCGGGAGCTGCCGCGCACGTCGAAGAAAACCTCGCCGAGCCGGGGCAGCGGAGCTGCGTCCGACGCTGACATGCTGCCCATCGTGGCCTTGCTCCCTTCTCTTTGTCCAGTTCGTCACGAAGACTCTCCAGCAGGCTAGCTGGAGGCCGGAATTCAGGTAGGGAATTTCGCCACCCCGGGTGCGAGACCGCTACCGCGGATGGCATCATTATCGACGGACATGCAGCGGCCCGCGCGATGGTTTAGTAAGGACGGGTGAACCGACGCGCAGGCGCCAGCCGTTCGGTATGGTAACCACTTGCTTACAGCGGTCGCCGTACCCGTGCACGGGAACACCACGCCGGGAAGACGCGTTGTATCTTGCAACGGAGGCTTCCGGACAGGACTGGTTCCCGTATCCACGAGCCTGACGCTCTACTGTAACGCACCATTTGATGCATCTTGGTTGAGGTGATTGTTCCATGTCGCAGGTACGTCGGCAGTCGGCTGTGCTTCCCCGCCCGAACTGGGGCTGGCAAGATGCTGCCGCGTGCAAGGGCGAAGACCTGTTGCTCTTCTTCGGTCCGGACGGCGAGCGCCAGCCAGAGCGTGAGATCAGGGAGCGCAAGGCCAAGGGTGTCTGCGCGGCTTGCCCAGTGCGACTGGAGTGCCTGAACTACGCCGTTTCGCGGCCTGAGAAGTACGGCACCTGGGGCGGCCTCAACGAGGATGAGCGTTCGGCCGAGCGCCGTCGCCGCATGCGCCGGGCCAACGCGGCCTAACCGAGCAGTGCTAGCACGTCGGCATCGGTGAGCTGCCCGAAAGACGTGTACCACTGCCCCACGGACCGGAACCGCCGGGGCGTCGCCAAGATGATCACCCGGTCGGCCTCCGCGCGCATTTCTCCGGCCGCGGCCGGAGCCGCGACCGGAGCCGCCAGCACGAGGTAGGCCGCCTGGGCCGCACGCAGCGAGCGCAGCGCGGCCCGTGCGGTCACCCCGGTCGCCAGGCCGTCATCGACGACGATGACGTACCACCCGGCTACCTGCGGCAGCGGGCGGCCGCCCCGGTACACCTGCACGCGCCTGGTTAGCTCGGCCTGCTCGGCGGCCACGACCGGGGCCAGGTCGGCTGGTGACAGCGACAGCCGGGTGAGCAGGCTGGCGTCGTAAACCGCTGTTTCCAGGCCCTCGGCGATCGCGCCGACACCGAGTTCGGGCTGGCGCGGATATCCGATCTTCCTGGTCACGATCACGTTCATCGGCACGTCCAGGACCTCGGCGACCTGTTTCGCCACGGCGACCCCGCCCCGGGGCAAAGCGAGCACCATGGCCCGTTCGGCCCAATCTCCCAATGCCACGGTGTGGGCGAGTCGCTCCCCGAGCATGGTTCCGGCCGCCCGCCGGTCCGGGAAGGGGAGGTACTCGCCCTGGCGCATGTCCGGGATTTACCCCAGTAAAGGGGCGCGATGCAAGTATGCCGTCGCACAATGGCGAAGGATCTGCGGTCAGACACCCCCGGGCCCGCGGGAATAACCCCCGCGACTCGGTCTGTTGCCACGCCTATGGCGCCGGATGTGACCCTTCGCACCGTCCACATGCCGGACGCTGCCTGGACAGCCCGGTTCGTTACATGTGATCCTGGGTTCATGAGTGTTACGGACCCGTTGCTCGTCGGGCGCCGTCACATCGACTTCTTGCGCATCCGCAGCGCCATCTGTCTACTCGCCCGTTAGTCGCCGGCCCGGATTCCCATCCCGGGCGCGCGTGCGATGCCGGGCGCCCCCCGCCGGATCGCGGCTGAACCATGCCTGACATGCTGCCCGGCGGAGCCCAGGGTTCTCGTGCCACGCGCGTCCCCGAACCTGGAGGACCCTCCCGCATGCCAATCGCAGCTGGGACCAAGCGCAAACGCGGCGAAGGCCAGTGGGCGCTCGGCTATCGTGAGCCGCTCAACAAGAACGAGGAAAACAAGCGCAACGACGACGGGCTCAACGTCCGCCAGCGGATCATCGACATCTACTCCAAGTACGGCTTCGACTCCATCGACCCGGCCGACCTGCGCGGCCGGTTCCGCTGGTACGGGCTGTACACGCAGCGCCGGCCCGGCATCGACGGCGGCAAGACCGCGGTGCTGGAGCCGGAGGAGCTCGACGACCGCTACTTCATGCTGCGCGTCCGCATCGACGGCGGCCGGCTGTCCAACGACCAGCTGCGGGTCATCGCCTACATCTCGCGCCGTTACGCGCGCGGCACGGCGGACGTAACCGACCGGCAGAACATCCAGCTGCACTGGATCGAGATCGAGAACGTCCCCGACATCTGGGAGGCGCTCGGGTCGGTAGGCCTGTCCACCACCGAGGCCTGCGGCGATACCCCGCGGGTGATCCTCGGCTGCCCGCTGGCCGGCATCGACGCGGCCGAGATCATCGACGGCACGCCGGAGATCGCCGCCATCGGCGAGCAGTACATCGGCGACGCCGCGTTCTCCAACCTGCCGCGCAAGTTCAAGTCCGCGATCAGCGGCTGCCCGGCGCAGTGCGCGATCCACGAGATCAACGACATCGCATTCGTCGGCGTCGTCAACGGCAACGGGGAAACCGGCTACGACCTGTGGGTCGGCGGAGGCCTGTCCACCAACCCGATGATCGGCAAGCGGCTCGGCGCGTTCGTCCGGCCCGGGCAGGTGGCCGAGGTCTGGGCGGGCGTGACCGGCCTGTTCAGGGACTACGGCTACCGGCGCCTGCGGCACCGGGCCAGGATCAAGTTCCTGGTCGCGGACTGGGGCCCCGAGAAGTTCCGCGAGGTGCTCGAGAAGGAGTACCTCGGCTACGCCCTGCCGGACGGCCCGGCTCCGGACGCGCCGCGCGACGGGATCCGCGATCACGTGGGCGTGCATCCGCAGCGTGACGGGAATTACTACGTCGGCTTCGCGCCGGTCGTGGGCCGCCTGTCGGCCGACGCGCTCGACGTGATCGCCGACCTGGCGGCCAGGTACGGAAGCGGGCGGGTCCACACCACCACCGAGCAGAAGATGGTCATCCTCGACGTGCCGCCGGAGCGCACCGAGCAGCTGGTGGCCGAGCTGGATGCCGCCGGCCTGCCGGCCCGCCCCAGTGCGTTCCGCAGGCACACGATGGCCTGCACCGGCATCGAGTTCTGCAAGCTCGCGATCGTCGAGACCAAGGCCCGGGCCGCCGACCTGATCAGCGAGCTGGAGCGCCGGCTGCCCGGCTTCGATGCCCCGGTCACGATCAACGTGAACGGCTGCCCGAACTCGTGCGCCAGGATCCAGACCGCCGACATCGGCCTGAAGGGCTCGCTGGTCGCCGGGCCGGACGGCCAGCAGGTCGAGGGATTCCAGGTGCATCTGGGCGGCAGCCTGAGCGGCGGTGACGGCTCGGGTTCGGGATTCGGCCGCAAGGTGCGCGGGCTCAAGACCACGGCCGGGGAACTGCCGGATTACGTCGAGCGGGTGCTGCGGCGCTTCGACGCCGCTCGCGAGCCTGGTGAGAGCTTCGCTGCCTGGACCGTCCGGGCCAGCGACGAGGAGCTCTCGTGAGTAACCGCGCCGTCCCCTTCTACTGCCCTTACTGCGGCGAGGAGGACCTCGAGCCGCAGGGCGCTGCCGACGGTGAATGGCATTGCCGCAGTTGCACCCGATCTTTCCAGCTACGCTTTGCCGGAATAGGAGTCACACTGTGAGCCCCGTCGTGACGCGTGGCCTAGCGCAGCGGCATACCCTGGAGGACCCCGAGCAGATGCGAACCCTCGCCGAACAGGCCGCCGAGGAACTCGCCGACGCCCCGGCCGAAGAGGTAATCCGCTGGGCGGTGGACACATTCGGCGAACGGATCTGCGTCACCTCGTCCATGACCGATGCGGTGATCATCCATCTCGCCGCCGCCGTCCAGCCAGGCATCGACGTTGTCTTCCTCGACACCGGCTATCACTTCGCGGAGACCATCGGGACGAGGGACGCGGTGGAAGCCGTGTACCCGGTCAAGCTGATCAACGTCACCCCGTCGCGCACCGTGAAGGAGCAGGACGCCGCGCTGGGCCCCAGGCTTTACGGACGCAACCCCGACCTGTGCTGCTATCTGCGCAAGGTCGAACCGCTGGAGCGGGCGCTGACCAATTACGACGCCTGGATCACGGGGGTGCGCCGGGACGAGACCAGCAACCGCCGCCAGACCAAGGTCGTGGAGTGGGACGACCGGCGGGAGATGGTCAAGGTCAACCCGATCGTCAGCTGGTCGCAGAAGCAGGTGGACGATTTCATCACCGAGCAGGGCGTGCTCGTGAACCCGCTGGTCTACGACGGGTACCCGTCGATCGGCTGCGCCACCTGCACGATCCGCGTCGAGGCTGGTGCCGACCCGCGCAGCGGCCGGTGGGCGGGAACCGGCAAGACGGAGTGCGGCCTGCATGCTTAAGCGGGTACTCGTCGCGGTGGCGCACGGGAGCGCGGATCCGCGGGCCTCGGCCACCATCGCCGAACTGGCGGCGCTGGCCCGGGAGCGCGAGCAAGGTCTCGACCTGCGCACCGCCTTCCTGGGTCACGCCCCGCCGTCGCTGCCCCAGGTCCTGGGCACGATCGAGGCGGATCGCGAGGTGACCGTGCTGCCGCTGCTGCTGACCGCGGCGTACCACAGCAAGGCCGACATCCCCCGCGTGCTGGCCAGGACGCCGCTCCGGCGGGTGAGCTACGGCGCCACCCTCGGGCCGCACCCGCTCCTGCTGGATGCGCTCGACCGCCGCCTGGCCGAGGCGCTGCCCAGTTCCGGCCCTGGCGCGCACCGGGACCCGGCCCGCACGGCTGTGGTGCTCGCGGCGGCCGGATCCAGCGATCCCGAGGCGAACGCCACGATCGCCCAGATGGCGGCGCGATGGCAGGCCAGGACCGGATGGCTCGCCGTCCGGCCTGCCTACGCCTCGGCCGCCGAACCCTCCCCCGCGGCAGCAGTGGCCGGCCTGCTGCGGGACGGTGCCCCCCGCGTCGTGGTTGCGACCTACCTGCTCGCCCCGGGCCTTTTTGCCGACCGGATCCGCCACACCGCCCTGGCCGCGGGAGCGGCCGCCGTCTCTCCCGCGCTCGGCGCCTGCGCCGAGGTGGCCGACGTCATGCTGGACCGTTTCGCCCAAGCCGGATCAACTAGGCGCACCGCAGCATAAATCGGACGCGTGAATCTGGGTAGAACTCCGGATAGCCCTCGAGAAAACCGAGGAACCCCGACCCGCTGGTCACGATCCGGTATCGTACGTCCCTCCGGGCATACGCTAACCCGGTAGAGTCGGCCGCTGGCCGAACGCGACCCGACTGGCCGCCAAAAGGGGGCGAATGCGTATCTGGCCGGGAACGCCATACCCGCTCGGCGCGACATGGGACGGATGGGGCACGAACTTCACCCTCTTCTCCGAGGTCGCTGAACGCGTAGAGCTCTGCCTGTTCGACGAGGCCGACGACGGTAGCGGCACGCTCAGCGAGACCCGGGTCGAGCTGACCGAGGTCGACGGCTTCGTGTGGCACGGGTACCTGCCCGGTATCGCGCCCGGGCAGCGGTACGGCTACCGGGTGCACGGGCCGCACGATCCCCCGCGCGGGCTGCGCTGCGATGGCTCCAAGCTGCTGCTCGACCCGTACGGCAAGGCGGTCGAGGGTGAGGTCCGCTGGGACGAGTCGTTGTTCGACTACCAGTTCGCCCACCCCAGGAAGCGGAATACCGCCGACAGCGCGGCACACATGCCGAAGAACGTGGTCATCAACCCGTTCTTCGACTGGGGCAACGACCGGGCCCCGCAGACCCCCTACCACGAGACCGTCATCTACGAGGCGCACGTGCGCGGGCTGACCCTGTGCCATCCGGAGGTCCCGGCGGCGCAGCGCGGCACCTACGCCGGGCTCGCCCACCCGGCGGTGATCGCGCACCTGCAGCGGATCGGGGTCACCGCGGTAGAGCTCATGCCGGTCCACCAGTTCGTGGCCGAGCAGTTCCTGGTCGCCCGCGGCCTGACCAACTACTGGGGTTACAACACGATCGGCTTCCTGGCCCCGCACAACAGGTACTCCTCGGCGGGCCAGCGCGGCGAGCAGGTCAGCGAGTTCAAGTCGATGGTGAAGGCGCTGCACGAGGCGGGCATCGAGGTCATCCTCGACGTGGTCTACAACCACACCGCCGAAGGCGACCACATGGGGCCGACCCTGTCCTTCCGCGGTATCGACAACGCCGCCTACTACCGGCTCTCGGACCACGAGCGCTGGCGCTACCTGGACTACACCGGCTGCGGGAACAGCCTGAACGCCCGCCATCCCCACTCGCTCCAGCTGGTCATGGACTCGCTGCGGTACTGGATCCTGGAAATGCACGTCGACGGGTTCCGGTTCGACCTGGCCGCCGCGCTGGCCAGGGAACTGCACGACGTGGACCGGCTGTCCACCTTCTTCGACCTGGTCCAGCAGGACCCCGTGGTGTCCCAGGTGAAGCTGATCGCCGAGCCGTGGGACGTCGGCGAAGGCGGCTACCAGGTCGGCAGGTTCCCGCCGCTGTGGACCGAGTGGAACGGCAAGTACCGCGACGCCGTCCGCGACTTCTGGCGCGGCCGCCCGTCCACCGTGCCGGACTTCGCGTCCCGGCTCACCGGGTCCAGCGACCTGTACGCGACGAGCGGGCGCCGCCCCGTCGCCTCGATCAACTTCGTCACCTGCCACGACGGGTTCACCCTCGCCGACCTGGTCTCCTATAACCACAAGCACAACGAGGCCAACGGCGAGGACAACCGGGACGGGACCGACGACAACCGCTCGTGGAACTGCGGCGCCGAAGGGCCGTCCGGCGATCCCGCGGTCAACGAGCTGCGCGCCCGGCAGAGGCGGAACTTCCTGGTCACCTTGTTCCTGTCCCAGGGTGTGCCGATGCTGCTGGCCGGCGACGAGATGGGCCGCACCCAGGCTGGCAACAACAATGCCTACTGCCAGGACTCCCAGCTGTCCTGGCTGGACTGGGGGCTAGCCGCCGGCGAGCAGGAGACGCTGCAGTTCACCGAGACGCTGGCCGGCCTGCGCCGCGACCACCCGGTGTTCCGCAGGCGCCGGTTCTTCCGCGGCCAGGTCCCGGGGGCGGAGAAGGGCGACATCGTCTGGCTCACCCCCGCCGGGGAGGCAATGACGGACGCGGACTGGGAGGCCGGGTACGCCAAGTCGCTCGCGGCGTTCCTCAACGGGGACGCGATCAGCGAGCCCGACCCGCGCGGCGGGAAGATCACCGACGCCAGCTTCCTGCTGCTGTTCAACGCGCACAGCAAGCCGCTCACGTTCACCCTGCCCGAGGCCGGCTACGCGGCGGGCTGGGAGGTCGTCATCGACACGGCGTCCGGCGCCCCCGGCGCGCTCCACCCGCCGAAGGAGGAGATCGAGGTCCGCGACCACGCCGTGGTCGTGCTACGGTCCACGGAGTGAGCCTGCGTCAGCTTTTTTCCGACCGGGAACCGGACCTGCCCAGGCTCTACGCCTACCCGGACGGTCACTGGCTGCGGGCCAACATGGTCGCGACCGCGGACGGTGCCGCGTCCCTGAACGGCGTCACGCAGGGCATCTCCTCCGATACCGACCGGCGGGTGTTCGCGCTGCTCCGCACGCTGTGCGACGTGATCCTGGTGGGCGCCTCCACGGTCCGCGAGGAGAAGTACAAGCCGGCCCGGCCACAGGAGCTGTGGAGTCACCTCCGGGAGGGCCGGCCGCCGACGCCGCCGATCGCGGTGGTCAGCGGGCGCCTCGATCTCGATCCGGACAGCCCGCTCATTACCGCCGCCCCGGCGCACGCCCGCACGATCGTGATCACCGCCGCCCAGGCGCCCGCGGACCGCCGCGCCGAACTGGCCAGGCACGCGGATGTCATCGTGGCGGGCGACGAGACCGTCGACCTGACGGCTGCCGTCAGCGCGCTCACCAAACGCGGCCACCGGCGGATGCTCGCCGAGGGAGGCCCGCGCCTGCTCGCCCAGCTGGCCGAGGCCGGCCTGCTGGACGAGTTGTGCCTGACCATCGGGCCCCTGATGGCAGGCCCGGGCGCGCCCAGGATCGTGACCGGGACACCCGGCACGGGCTCCGCCGCCACACCGCTGCCGCTGACCCTGGCCCACGTCCTGGAAGACGACGGTTTCCTGCTCTGCCGGTACACCAGGAAAGACAATTGATCCGAACGGGCCGGGCGCGTGCCCAGCTCAGGGCACCTCGCCGACCCGGTTCACGATCGCGGTCCCGACCAGGGCGGCGCCGCCAAGCTGGCCGTGCCCGCCCCAGGTGGTCATGCCCAGGTAGGCGAAGATACGCGGGTCGAAGATGTTCATCGCCTCTCTGCCGTAGAAGTGCCAGACCACGCCGATGCCCGGACGGCCGCTGACGTCACGCACGTGACGCTCGACGGTGAGCCCGGGCGTGGCCGCCAGGTACTTGTAGAGCGCGGCCCGCTGGGCCGGCAGGGTGTAATCACTCTCCAGGATGAACCCGACCGTCTTGGACAGGTCGTTCAGGTCGTTCGGCCGAATCCCCTGGGTCCGCTCCAGGTAAGGCCCCATCGCCGCCGCCGTGGTCGGCATGTCCGGGAAGAACGCCCGCTCCGGCGTGCACGGCATGGTAACCACCGGCCCGTCCATCGGCACGGGCTTCTTGGCGACGATGGGCTTACGCCCGCCCTTCAGGGGCTTGCCGTCCCGCCCGGGCGTCCGGAGCTTACGCGCCCCGTTCACGCACCCGAGCTGCACGGTCTTCTGCAGCTTCCCGTTCATGGGCGACTCGGTCAGCCCGTCCCGCGTCCCGTCCACCGACAGCCACGACAGCTGCACTACTCCCCCGGGACTCACATCCTTCGTGAACACGAACTGGTCCTCCCTGGGAACGACAGCAGAGTCACGAAGCGCGGCCGTGGCCGCATGTTCCAGCACCTCCCGAGCGGTCAGCTTGGCCGGGACGGTCACCACAACGGGCGTTGTCCCCTTCGTTCCGACAAGCACTCCGGCTGTTATCGCAGCGGCGGCGGCCACCGTTACGCCGCCGATCACGATCCGCCGGGCAGGGCCGTGCCGTTTCCCGCAAGGGCCTCGCGGATCTTGGTCCGGGCGCGGTGCAGGCGGGATCTCACGGTGCCGACGGGGATGTTGAGGGCCCGGGCGACCTCGTCGTAAGTGAGCTGTTCCCAGGCGATCAGGACCAGGACATCTCGGTCGGGGCGGGCTAGCCTGGCGGCCGACCCGGCGGGCCAGATAACGGTGAATGTACGGTGCGTGGCGGTCGAAGAGCGACGCGAACCGGTCGGGTTCGGTTCGAGACGCCTCGATCACGGCCGCGTCGTCCAGCGCCAGCCGGTTCATGTGGCGTCTTGTGGTGTCATCGGCACTCCTAACGAACGGCTTTACCTGCTATCCGCGGGAACCGCCGGGGGAGTTCACGCCCCGTGATCAGGGGCGCGGCAGCAGGCCCCGCTCGAACCCGGTCGCCACCGCGGCGGCGCGGTCGCTAACGCCCAGCTTGGCGTAGATCGGTTGATGCTCGCCTCGTCCCGGCCGACGGCTAGCCTGGCCACTGGACAAGCCCAGTCACGAACCTGTCCGCGGGCCTGGGAGACGGGAGTACGGTCATGCCACTGCACACGCAGGTGGACGAGTCCAGCCGGGACGATGCGATCGAGGTCAACCCCGTCTTCGTCCAGGAGCTGAGCGCCGAGATCCCGCGGTACCGGCTGGCCGAGCACGGCATGCTCCCGCGCACCGCACTTCAGCTGGTCCGCGACGAGCTGATCCTGGACGGCAACGCCCGGCTCAACCTGGCCACCTTCGTCACCACGTGGATGGAGCCCGAGGCCGAGCAGCTGATGGCCGAGTGCGTCGCCAAGAACATGATCGACAAGGACGAGTACCCGCAGACGGCCGAACTCGAGCGGCGCTGCGTGAACATCCTCAGCAGCCTGTGGAACGCACCGCGCGGCAGCCAGGCGACCGGCTGTTCTACCACCGGGTCGAGTGAGGCCTGCATGCTCGGCGGCATGGCGCTGCTGTGGCGGTGGCGCACCCGCCAGCCGGCGGCCGGGTCCGGCACCGGCCAGCCGAACCTCGTCATGGGCTCGAATGTCCAGGTGTGCTGGGAGAAGTTCTGCCGTTACTGGCAGGTCGAGCCGCGCTACGTGCCGATGGTGCCCGGGCGGCTGCACCTGCGCGGGGCCGAAGCCGCGGCCCGGTGCGACGAGAACACCATCGGCGTGGTCGCGATCATGGGCTCCACCATGGACGGCAGCTACGAGCCTGTGCTCCAGATCAGCCAGGCGCTGGACCGGCTGCAGGCCGAGCGGGGCCACGACGTGCCGATCCACGTGGACGGGGCGTCGGGCGGATTCGTCGCGCCGTTCCTGCAGCCGGACCTGGAGTGGGATTTCCGGGTTCCGCGGGTGGCGTCCATCAACGCCTCCGGACACAAGTACGGGCTCGTGTATCCGGGGGTCGGCTGGGTCATGTGGCGGACTCCGGACGCGCTACCGGACGACCTGGTGTTCCGGGTCAACTACCTCGGCGGCGAGATGCCGACGTTCGCGCTCAACTTCTCCCGGCCCGGCGCCCAGGTCGCGGCGCAGTACTACAACTTCGTCAGGCTGGGCCGCCAGGGCTACCGGCGCGTGCACCAGACCTGCCGGGACGTGGCCCTCCACCTGTCCGGCGAGATCGCCAAGATGGGCCCGTTCGAGCTGCTCACCGACGGCCGGGACCTACCGGTGTTCGCGTTCAGGCTCCGCGACGACGTCACCGGCTACTCCGTGTTCGACCTGTCGGAACGACTGCGGATGCGCGGCTGGCAGGTGCCCGCGTACACGTTCCCGGCCGATATGACCGACACGGCCGTGATGCGCATCGTGGTCAGGAACGGCTTCAGCCTGGACCTGGCCAACCTGCTGCTCGACGACATGCGGCGGCACGTCATGGTGCTTGCGCATCACCCGCAGACCCAGCCGCCGCCGGAGATCCAGCGCAAGCGCCAGTCCTTCAAGCACTGAGCGTAACCGGGCGGTGCGGGCTGGGCATGGCTATAGCCGGGCCGGGGAGATACCGTGCTTGGGGACCGGCAGACAGGAGCTGAGGATGACCGTGCTGCGCAGCTACGTGAGCGGGAAATGGACCGAGCCTGCGGACGACGGGCGCCCGGTGCTCGACGCGGTGACCGGCGAGGAAGTCGCCCGGGTGTCGTCGGCGGGCATCGACCTGGCGGCGGCGCTGGACTACGGCCGGTCGTCCGGCGGCCCGGCACTGCGCGAGCTGACCTTCCATCAGCGGGCGGCGCTGCTCAAGTCGCTCGGGCAGCTGCTGCGTGAGCACCGCCAGGAGCTCTACGCGCTGTCCGCCCGCACCGGCGCGACCCTCGGGGACTCCAAATTCGACGTCGACGGCGGCATCGGCGTGCTGCTCAGCTACGCGAGCCGGGCCAAGCGCGAGCTGCCGAACGACACCATCCTCACCGAAGGCGCCGTCGAACCGCTCGGCAGGGGCGGTACCTTCGTCGGCCAGCACATCCTCACCCCGCTGCACGGGGTCGCGGTCCAGATCAACGCGTTCAACTTCCCGGTCTGGGGGCCGCTGGAGAAGTTCGCCCCGGCGTTCATCGCGGGGGTGCCGAGCCTGGTCAAGCCGGCCACCCAGACCGCCTACCTGACGGCCCGGCTGGTCGAGCTGATGGCCGGCTCGGGACTGCTGCCAGACGGCGCGCTCCAGCTGGTCTGCGGCAGCATCGGCGGCCTGTTCGACCACCTCGGCGAGCAGGACCTGGTGGCGTTCACCGGGTCGGCCGCCACCGCCCGGCAGCTGCGCGCCCACCCGGCCATCGTGGGCCGGTCGGTCCGGTTCAACGCCGAAGCGGACTCGCTGAACTGCTCGATCCTCGGCCCCGAGGCCGGCCCGGGCACGCCGGAGTTCGATCTGTACATCCGGCAGCTCGTCACCGAGATGACGGTCAAGGCCGGCCAGAAGTGCACCGCGATCCGCCGGGCCCTGGTCCCGGCCGCGCTGGCGGACCAGGTGGCGGAGGCGGCCAGGGACCGGCTGGCCACGGTGGTGGTGGGCAACCCGGCCGAGGAAGGCGTCCGGATGGGGGCGCTGGCCGGGCTGGAGCAGCGCGAGGAGGTACGCCGTTCGGTCAAGGCCCTGCTGTCGGCCGGCCGGATCGTGTCGGGCGACCCGGACCACGTGGACGTGGTCGGGGCCAGCGCCGAGCGCGGCGCGTTCATGGCGCCGCTGCTGCTGCAGGCCGACGACCCGGACCGCCTCGAGCCGCATCAGGTGGAGGCGTTCGGCCCGGTCAGCACCATCATCGGCTACCAGGACACCGGCCAGGCGATCGAGCTCGCGGCCCGCGGCCGGGGCAGCCTGGCCGGCTCGGTCGTCACCGCGGACACCTCCTTCGCCCGGGACATGGTCCTCGGCCTGGCGCCCTGGCATGGCCGGCTCCTCGTCCTGGACCGCGAGGATGGCGCCGAGTCCACCGGCCACGGGTCGCCGCTGCCCATGCTGGTGCACGGCGGCCCCGGGCGGGCCGGCGGCGGCGAGGAGATGGGCGGCGTCCGCGGCGTGCTGCACCACATGCAGCGCACGGCGGTGCAGGCCAGCCCGCGGGTGCTCTCGGCCGTCACGCGCCGCTGGATTACGGGTACCGAACGGGCTACCGATGGCGGCCATCCCTTCCGCAAGTCCCTCGCCGACTTGCGGATCGGCGACGCCGTGGTCGCCGGGCCGCGTCAGGTCACGCTGGCCGACATCGAGCACTTCGCCGAATTCACCGGGGACACCTTCTACGCGCACATGGACGAGGACGCCGCGCGGGCCAACCCGTTCTTCGACGGCCGGGTCGCGCACGGTTACCTCATCGTCTCCTTCGCGGCCGGGCTGTTCGTCCAGCCCGATCCCGGTCCCGTGCTGGCCAACTACGGCCTGGAGAACCTGCGCTTCCTCACGCCGGTGTACCCGGGTGACGAGCTGACCGTGACGCTGACCTGCAAGCAGATCATCCCGCGCGAGGACGCCGGGCACGGCGAGGTGCGCTGGGACGCCGACGTGACCAACCAGGACGGCAAGTCGGTGGCGACCTACGACGTGCTGACCCTGGTGGCCAAACAGTGGCCGCCCGCTTAGCGGGCCAGGGCCAGGCCGAGCGCGACCGCGTAGCGGTGGCCGAGCGGTCCGCCGGGGCAGGTGCCGCCGACGTCACCGCGGCCGACAGCCACGCCGTCCGGCAGCGAGCGGGCAAGCACGCCGAGCAGCTCCTCGTCACCGGCCGGCCCGCCGACCACTAGGACCTGCGCCGGGTCCCGGCCGAGCGTGCGTACCGCCCGCCGGAAGTTCGCCGCCAGCACGGCCTGCTTGAGCCGCAGCCGGATGGCCCGCCATTCTCCCGGGCCGTGATGCCGGTCGAACGGCAGCCAGCCGCCCGGGCCTTCCACCGCGAGCATGCCGGCCGCCGACGCGGGCGCCGGGACGTCCAGGAAGCCGCGGCGGCCGTCCTCGCCCTCGTAGCGCTGCCCGCCGTCCACCCGGACGCACGGCCGTCGCTTGACCCAGTCGGCGGACGCGCGCGGGATGCCGAGCATCTCCGCCACCGCGGCGGTGAGCAGTTCACCCGCGCCCGCGGCCACGACGCTGCCCCCGGAGCCGACAGCGTCGATCGTGCCCGCCCCCAGATCGGCCACGATTGCGTCATCACGGCCGCCCGGCGTGGTCAGGGCGCCGAGCCGGGCCGCGACCGACTCGCTCACCAGCCCGTGGACCGGCACCTGGAGCAGGTCGCGCAGGACCGACGCGGCGTCCTCGTCATCCGCGCGGCTCAGCGAGGCCACCAGCACCGCCCGGTCGGTGCTGCCCTGCCGGGCGGTGGCCGCCTCGGCCGCGGCCGCGAGGTCCACCGCGAACAGGTCATCGAGCTCGCTGACGGCAGTGCCCGTGCCATAGGCCTGGACCGCGCCGACCGGCCAGCCGGGCAGCCGCGGGCATACGGCCCGCAGCGTAAGACGGCCCTCCCCCGCGGTCAGCACCCACGGTTCAACCGGGGTCTCCGGCGCATCGGGGGCCACGGGCAGCAGGCCGACCACGGCGTTGGCCTGGTCGGCGAGCGCCCGGCTCACCGCGGCCGCGTCACCCGCCTCGGCGCCGTCCAGGCCGAGGCGGGCGCCGAGCGCGACCGCGTCGGCCAGCAGGCGCAGGGTGTGCCCGGCCGGGCGCACCTCGACCGCGAGCAGGCGGCAGGCCGCCGCCGTGTCCGCGTCGACCTGGTCGATGACCGGTACGCGGCCGGGAAGCCGGTTCGCCACCAGCACGCCCTCGTCCCCGGCCACCAGCACCGCGCCGATCCGGGTTCCGGCCGCCAGCAGCGCCCGCAGCCGGCCGGCGGCCTCGTCGTAGCGCAGCCCGGCCGGCACGATGGCTACCACGTCGCGCGGCGCGAACCTGGCCGGAGAAAGGGGCGCGGAGTCTCCGGTGAGCTGGGGCGCGGTGAGGGACAGGGGCACGCCGACGCAGGCGCCGGTCCCGCCGGGGGTGGGCACGCCCGCGGCCAGCACACGCAGCCGGCCGGCCGGCCTGGCCGTGTCGGGCACAGTCACCACCGCGGTTTCCACCGCCCGCAGCGGCGCGATTCTCGCCTCGCCGACCGTGCCGCCGAGCTGGCGTTCCAGCCGCCGGACCAGCGCGGCGGCCCCGCGCAAGGAGCCCGGCGAACCCTTCCGGCCGCGTGTCGGCACCCGCCCGGCACCCAGGATCTTGCCCCCGGACACCAGCACGACCTCGGTCGTGGCGTTTCCCACGTCGATCCCGGCGATCACCGTCACCCGGCGGCCTCCCTTACGCGGACAGGCCCCGGCGGGCGTAGATGTCCGCCGCCTCGGTCAGCAGCGCCGCGCAGCGGGGCAGCCCGCGGGTGTCGAGCGACGCGGCCAGATCGGTCAGCTGCGCGGGCGTGGACCGGCCCGGCCGCAGCGCCTCGTAGATGGCCAGCACCTCGTCGTCGGGCAGCCGGGTCAGCTCGGCCGCGCGGCGCAGGTTCTCGGCCAGCTGCGGGTTACCGTGCCGTTCGGCCACGACCGCCTGGCGCTCCAGGGTCTCCGGGTGAATCCGGAGATCGGCCACGCCGACCTCACCCGTCCGCACCGCCTCCACGGTCAGCCCCTCCACCGGCTTCCCGGACAGCGCCCGGATCTCGGTCACGTGAGGCCCTCCAGGCTCAGTTCTTCGGGGAGAGCGCCAGGGACCATGCAGCGGCGTTCGAGTTCCATCAGGGCGATTACCGTGGTGTGGTAGCGGGCCTCGATGGCCTCGTCGGAATACGGGTTCCTGGCCGGGTCGGGCGTACCGCCCTTGGCATGCCGCGCGGCGTTGGCGCCGAGCAGCCGGTACAGCGACGGCGTCACCGAGGGGGCCACCGAGTACAGCTCCAGGTTGGCCAGCGGGGCCAGGTCACGGCGGTGGATCAGCGCGGTGCCCTTGCCCTGCAGCCCGATGCCGATCCCCGAGCCGGCCAGCCGGGCCGCGGCCAGCCCGATCCGGCCCAGGTCGACGCTGTCGCTGAAGCGGACCACCCGGCCGATGCAGCCTTCCTCCTCCAGGCCGGCCAGCATCTCCCGCAGCACGTCGGTCACGGCCAGCCCGGACAGGCACCGCCACACGTCCCGGCCGACGGCCGGCGAGACCCCGATGACGACGTCGCGCGGCCCCTGTCCGGGCCCGGCGGGGCCACGCGCACGAAGCAAGGGCACAGCGAACGCCGCCTGCTCGGCGCGCAGGTCGGCGACCCCGCGCGCCTGGCGGATGGCGTCGATCTCGGCCTGCCGGGACGGCGCGGGCTCGTAGCCGGTGCCCGGACCCGCGTAGTCGTTCGGGTCGGTGACCAGGGACAGCACGCTGAGCTGCTCGTCGAAGATGGCGGACGTCTGCAGGTAATCGCCGGACAGCCTGGCCCGGGCGAAGGCCATGGTCCGTTCGGCCTCGTGACAATAGCCGCATTCGTCCAGGGCGGCCACGATGTCTACCACCGTCAGCCCGCGCTGGCGGATGGCCTGGGCCGCGGCCAGCACGGCCAGGGTATCGGTCTCCCCCAGGTCCTTCGACCCGGCCGCGTCGACCGCCAGCTCCACGTGCTCGTCGGTGAAGTCGGCCAAGCCGAGGTGGGCGTAGACGGCCCGGCAGGCCTCCGCGGCCTCCCGGCGCACATCCGCCAGCCGCGAAGCATCGACGGTGCGCAGCCCTCCGTCGATGCCCCAGTCCCGCTGCATGGCCAGGAAGTCGTCGATGTCCTCGGCGTTGAAGTTGCTCGGGCCGAACATGTTGTCATAGCGCTGGATAGACCCGAACCCGCTGAACACGAAGTCCGAGCCGGCCAGCGCGATGGGCAGCGTCCGGGAGGTGCGGCGCATGTCCGACTCGCTCATCAGCGCGTCATTGCCCGAGCAGGACTCCAGGTTGCGCATCATCGCCATGACGTTCTCCGACATCAGCTCGCGCAGCCCGCCCGGCACCGAGGCCGCGACCGAGGCCCCGTCGATCCCGCCGTTCTGTACCCCCTGGGCGCCGATGGCCCGGGCCAGCGCCACGCAGCGCGCCTCCAGGTAGAGCATCGAGCGTCCTTGCGCCCCGGCCATCAGGACCTCGGCGCCCGCCCCCGAGGAGACCCGCATCTTCATGCCGCGGGAGGCGTACGCGGAGGTGAGGAAGGCCTTGGACCAGGGGGTGTCGTCGCCGTCGGTGAACACCTGCTCGGTGCCGTACAGCGACACGGTCTCGGCGTAGGAGGTCAGCCCGCGCATGCCAAGCTCGAGCTCCAGGGCCTCCTCGACCGAGCACTGGATGAGCACCCCGTCGGCGCCGAACGCCGCCCCGATCAGGCAGGCCACCGCGTTGCTCGGCGCGTCGCCGAGCACCGGCACGGTGGTCTCGACCTCGCGGAACCCGAACGCCGCCGCGGTGGCCGAATCGGCCGCGAGCAGCAGCGGGTCGTCCAGCCGGTTGGTGACGTGGGCCTGGTTGCCCGGCGTGCGCCGGGCGCGCAGCTTCGTCATGGCCATGACCAGCTCGGCCGGGCGGAGCAGGGCCAGCACCCGGGTCAGCTTGGCCGGGGTGGCGCCGGCGCTCAGCCTGATGATCTCGTGCCGCGACACCGCCGGGTCGACCAGCAGGCGGGCGAACGCCACGTCGGACAGCGCCATCGCCTCGTCCGCCACGATCAGGTCCAGGCCGTGCCGGGCGATGTAGGCGTCGATCGAGTCGAACTCGGCCTCCGGCACCCCGTCCAGCTCGGTCACCCGGCCGTCGGTCACGACCAGGCTGGGCTCTGGGTCGTGCGGCGAGCGCAGCGCGGTCAGCCCGAGTTCGGGGTTCTCGACCGCGAAGCCGTCCAGGTTCACCCGCTGCCGGTCCATGAAGCGGATGCGGCCGACAGGCTGGGGAGTCATACCGCCTCCTGCCCGTGCAGTTCGACGACGCGGGCCCGGCCGGGGACGGCCCGGGAGGCGCCGCCCCCCTCGGTGCGGACGACGATCCGGGTCCGGTCGGCCCGGAACAGGTCGCGGGAGAACTCGATCGGCTCGCCGTCCGGGTCGGTGGTCGTCCTGGTGATCGCCATCAGCGGCGCGCCCGGCTCGACGTCCAGGATGGCCGCCTCGTCCGGCGAGGCGAGGACCACCTCGATCCGCTCCACCGCGTCGGTCGGCTCGGCGCCGAAGTGCTCCTGGAGCAGCTCGTAGACCGAGCCGCCGAGCGGCATCTCGAGCAGCCCGGGAAAGCGCCGGGCCGGGAACCTCGCGTGCTCGAGGGAGAACGGGCTGCCGTCAGCGAGCCTGATCCGGACCAGGTCGACGACCAGCTCGGCGGGGCGGGCGTGCAGCGCCTGCGCGGTGATGTCGTCCGCCTCGGCCAGCCGGGCGGACAGGACCCGGGTCCCGGCCACCACGCCCTGGCTGCGCAGCAGCGCCGGCACGCCGACGATGCGGGACAGGTCGCGCTCGATCTTGCCCTTGGCCACGAACGTGCCGCCGCCGCGGCCGGGCACCCGGCGGACCACGCCGCCTTCCTCCAGCACCGCGAGCGCCTGGCGCAGCGTGGCCCGGCTGACCCCGAACTCGGCCGCGAGCGCCCGCTCGGCGCCAAGCCGCTGCCCCGGACGCAGCCGGCCGCTGCCGATCTGCTCGGCCAGCGCCCGCCTGACCTCCTCGGAGGTCCGCGCCGGGGAAGGTGAAACCTCGCTCATTCCGTAATCGCCGCCATGGCCTCGGGCGACTCGGGCAGCACCTGGCCGCCGTCGACGACGATCGTCTGGCCGGTGATGTAGGCGGCCTCGTCGGTGGCCAGGAACAGCGCGGCGTAGCCGATCTCGTCCACCGTGCCCAGCCGGCCCATCGGGATCGCGGCGGTCATCCCGGCCGCGTAGTCCTCGCCCATGCTGGCCAGGCCCTCGGTGACGATGTTGCCCGGCAGCACCGCGTTGACCGTGATGCCCCTGGGGGCCAGCTCGATCGCTGCGGTCCGCATGAAGCCGAGCTGGCCGGCCTTGCTCGCGCCGTAGTGCGTCCAGCCGGGGAAGCCGGTGATCGGCCCGGTGATGGACGAGGTGAGGACGACCCGGCCGCGGCCGGACGCCGCCAGGGCGGGCAAGCAGGCCTGCACCGACAGGATGGTGCCCTTCAGGTTGGTGCCGAACACCCGGTCGAGGTCGTCCTCGGTCAGGTCTTCCAGCGAGGCGTCGGGGAAGATCCCGGCGTTGGCGCAGAGCACGTCGACGCCGCCGAGCCGCTCCTGGGCGATCGCGGCCACCCGGCGGCAGTCCTCCCGGCTGGACACGTCGGCCAGCACGTACGAGACATCGCCCGGCTCCGCGGCCGCCGCGGCCGCGGCCTGCAGGTCTTCGGCGGCAGCCCGCGCGGCCTCCGCGTCCCGGCCGGTGATCAGCACCTTCGCCCCGTTCCGTGCGAAGACACTGGCGATCCCCTTGCCGATCCCGCGGGTGCCGCCGGTCACCACCACGGCGCGGCCGGCGATCGATGTGAACATGGCAGCTCCCTTTCAGTGAGTGCTCAGGTATGACTCCGCAAGGTCACAACTGCCTTGCGTGTATCCGGCGCCGAGTTCGGCGGCGATGTCCACGGCCCGGTGCGAGCCGATCCACGCGACCAGCAGCAGCCGCCGGAACATGATGAACGTCCAGATCTCCGCCTCGTCCGCGGCGGACAGCCGGCCGGCCCTCCGGTAGCCCTCGAGCCAGCTGTCCACCAGGGCCGGCACCACCGGCTCGTGCTCGAAGAAGCTCACCGTCGTGCCCAGGTCGTACAGGTACCAGCTGAACCCGGCGTCGTCGAAGTCGATGACGCTGACCGAGCCGTCGTGCACCAGCAGGTTGGCCAGCCGGGTGTCGGCGTGCACCAGCCCGTACCGGTCCGGCCCGGAGCCGAAGACACTCAGCCGGGCGCGCAGCACGTCGTCCAGCCGGGTCAGGATCTCGCGCTCGGCCGGCCCGACCCCGATGCCGTCCTGCCACCGGCCCCAGCGCGCCTGGCCGCCGAACGCCGCCGGGTAGTCCCAGTGGAACCGGGTGAACCACGCCGGGCGGGACCACTCCCGCGCGTGCCGGTGCATCCGGGCGGTGATCTCCCCCAGCTCGGCGAAGTGGGCGGCGGTCAGCCCGGGATCGTCGGCCGGCCCGGCGCCGGGTTCGGTGCCCGGCAGGAACTCGAACCGGACGCAGTACCGCTCCGCCGCGCCGGCCGCCTCGGGCACGGTGACCACCCGCCGCCCGTCGGCGGCCGGCAGCACCCGCGGCGTGCGTACCCCGGCCTCCGCCCGCAGCGCGTCCATCCAGGCCAGCTCCGAGGCGATCTCCGGCTCGGTGTGGTAGCCGAGCCGGTGCACGCGCAGCACGGACGGCCCCGTATCCGGGTCGCGGACCAGGAAGGTCGCGTTCTCGGAGACGTTGATCAGCTCGATCGTCGGCCCGGGGGGGTTCGGGGGGGTCGTCCCCCCCGGAGTCAGCAGAGCGCCGGGATGACCGCCGTACGCGGCCAGCGCGTCCCGCGCGCAGCCCCGCACCCGGTCCATCACGTCGCCGCCGGCCGACAGGTCGTGCTCGGTCATGGCTGCTGACCCATGCCTACTCTCCGTGGTCCCGGCCGGCGACGGCGGCGAGCACCTCGGTGATCTCGCGCTGGGCGTGCCGGACCTCCGCGGCCGGCCCGCTCAGGTAGATCCGGCCGGCCGCGCCGATCATCGACACGTCGACCAGGGTGACCCCCGGGGCGGCGCGTTCGGCCTCGTTGGCCGCGACCGCCGCGAACAGGGCCGGCGTGACCTCGCTGATGCCGAGCGTGTCACCCGGGATGATCATCGAGCCGACCCGGTTCCTGTTGATGATGATCGCGTGCGCGTCGGTCACGTCCTCCATCACATCAGAGAACAGGATGCGCGGCCGCAGCTGGTCCTTCTCGTCGGCACCGAGCCCGTCCAGGATGGCCTGGCCGGCCCGCCGCACGTCGTCCAGGTCCCGGCCGTGCACCTCGAGCACGCCGAACTGCCGCTCGACGAACAAGATGCCGGGCTCGACCGCGGGCACCGCGCGCAGCGCCAGGTCGGTGACTCGCTCGATGGCCAATGCGGGGGCCACCTCGACGATGAGCGCGTGCTGCCCGGCGAACGGCGGGTAGCCGCGGGCCCGGGTCGGGGTGCCCAGGTACGCGGCGAACTGCGGCTGCAGGTCGCGTACCAGGAGGTAGACCCGCAGCTCAGCGGCGTTAGTCACCGTTGATCTTGAAGTGCCTGGCGAGCTCGGGGTGCGGGCGCGGGATCACGTGGACCGAGACGAGCTCACCCACGTTCGACGCGGTCTCGGCGCCGGCCTCGGTGGCCGCCTTGACCGCGCCGACGTCGCCGACGATCGTCACCGACACCAGCCCGTCGCCGACCTCCTGGCGGCCGACGATCGTCACGTTCGCCGCCTTGACCATGGCGTCTCCCGCCGCCAGCGCGGCCACGTACCCCTTGGTCTCGATCAGCCCGATCGCGTTGTCAGCCATCGTTCACTCTCCTTGAAGATCTGGATCGATTGAGCCAATGATCAGCGCGTCGACCGGCGGCGGCTTGCCGGCGAACCAGGCCGCCGCGACCGAGCCCTGGGTGACGAGCACGCGCTCGCCCACCCCGCTGCCGAGCACGTCGAAGGCGATCATCCGCTGGCCGGTGCCATCGGCCTCCACCTCGAGAAAGGCGCCGTTGGGCAGTTCGGCCAGCCGGCGCGTGGCCCAGACGCTACCGATCACCGTTGCGGTCAGCATCAGCGCTCCTTCTCGATCTGCACGCCGCTCGCCCGGGCGCGGTCCCTGGCCAGCGGGGTGAGCACCGCGCCGCGGCCGAGCACGAGGCGCTCCCCGGCCCCGGCGGCCGCCGCGATCACGGCCTCGGTCACCGCGCCGCGCTCGATGTGCCGTACCGGCGCGGATGGCCCGGCCCGTTCGGCCGGGACCGATAGGGCCTGCGGGCTGGCCAGCCTGAACCGTTTACGGCCCGACCTGAGCTCCTCACGCTGGCCGGGATCCAGATCCAGGAGCCGTTTCACGAACGCCGCCAGGTCTTCGTCGGTCGAAAGGTTAACCGTTTCGGTCACCGTCAGCCCCTGTGGCAGCACGTCCCGGATGACCTCACGCACCAGCGCGCGGAGCTCTTCGCTGTCGCTCATCCGAGGTTCCTCAGCGTGTCCTCGGCGGCCCCGGCCGCCTGCCGGACGTCGGCCTCGGAGCCGGACACGTACAGCCGGCCGGTGGCGCCGATCATCCGGTAGTCGACGAGCTTGACCCTGGCCGCCTTCTCGGCCTCGTTGGCGGCCAGGATCGCGTACGAGGCCGGCCGCATCTCCAGCACGAACAGCGATTCCCCGGCCAGCGCCATCGAGCCGATCTTGTTCCGGTTCACCAGGAACGCCTGCTGCGGGTCCAGCATGGTGATGATCTTGGATGCGAGGATCTCGGGCCGGCTGGCGTCGCGGGCGGTCGCGCCCAGCGCGCCGAGCACGGCCGACGCCGCCGCCTGCACCTCATCCGTGCCACCGTGGATCTCCAGGTAACCGAACTGGCGCTCGACCACCAGGATCCCCGCCTTCACGTCGGCGTGCTTGACCGCCACGTCGGTCAGCGGCTCGATGTCCAGGCCCGGCGCCACCTCGATGACCTGCGCGGCCACGTGACTGCGCGGCAGCGACCCGCGGATCCAGGTGCCCAGGTAGCACATGGTCTGCGGCTGCAGCCGGGACAGGAAGATGAACGAGCGGAGTTCGGCCACTGGTCAGCCTCCGGCCAGCTGGGAGAGCTCTTCGAGGATCAGCCGGCGGATCTGTTCACGGAGCGCCGAGGCGTCCGATCCATTGAGTTCCGAACGGGCCGGGCTGTTCGCCTGCCCGCCGCCTCCCGCCGCCGCCGGCCGGAGATCAGCACCGTCGCCCCGCTGGTTGGACGCTACCGGGTACGGCGGCTGCGCCCCTTGATGCCCTTGAGGCCCTTGATGGCCGGCCGGGGCCTGCCATGGGGTGAGCCCGGTGAAGTCGCCGAACGGCTCGGCCGGGTCGCGGTTGTACGCCAGCCGCGTCCACTGCACCAGGTGGCTGGGGTGGAGGTTCTCCCCCACCGAGGACCGGCCGAAGAACCCGGTCCCGATCGTCATCGTCGGCGCCAGGTTGGTCTCCAGGCCCGCGCTGCCCAGGCTGTTGCCCACGTTGACGGCGACCCTCAGCACCTCCACGGCGGCGCCGTACTCCATGATGACCTGGGGGTCGGTGCTGTGGATGGCGGCCGAGTGGCCGCGCCCGGACAGCCGCAGCACGGCCCGTGCGGCGTCGATCCCGCGCCGGGCCGTGGGCACCCGGACCAGGCCGAGCACCGGGCATAGCTTCTCGTGCGCCAGCGGTTCCTCGGGCACCACCAGGTCGAACGGCGCGAGCAGGACGCGGGTGCGGTTCGGCACCCGCAGGCCCGCTTCGGCCGCGATCCAGCTCGCGTCCTTGCCCACGAAGCGGATGTCGAACCGGCCCCCGGGGAAGAGCATGGCGGCGACCCTGTCCCGTTCGTCCGGCGCGAGCAGGTAGGCGCCGGCCTGCTTCAGGTGCCGCAACAGCGCGGTGGCGGCCAGCTCGGTGACGATCAGTACCGACTCGTTGGTACACAGGACCGAGTTGTCGAAGCTCTTGCTGTCCACGATCCGCCGGGCCGCCTTGGCCAGGTCGGCGGTCGCGTCCACCAGCACCGGGACGTTGCCGGGGCCGACCCCGATGGCGGGCGTGCCCGAGCTGTGGGCGGCATGCACCACCGGCAGGCCCCCGGTCGCGACGATGACGCTGGTCCGCTCGTCGGTCATCAGCGCGTCGATCAGCGGCACCGACGGCTCGTCCACCACCTGGATGACGCCGTCCGGCGCGCCCGCCTTGACCGCCGCCTCGCCCAGGGCGCGGGCCGCGTGAGCGCAGACCTCCTTGGCCAGCGGGTGCGGGCTGACCACCACCACGCTGCGGGTCATGAGCGCGAGCAGGCACTTGAAGAACACCGTGGCGACCGGGTTGGTCGACGGGGTCAGCGCGAGCACCACGCCGGCCGGGCGCGGCACCTCGACGACCTTGGCCGCGGCGTCGACCCGCGGCGTCACGAAGTCGTGGCCCGCGTAGTGCTCCACGACCCCGGTGCTGCAGGCGACGTTCTTGAGCACCTTGTGCTCCACCACGCCGAACCCGGTTTCCCGCACCGCCCGTTCGGCGTACTCGCGGGCCCCGGCCGCGCCGGCCGCGGCGGCGGCGCGGACGATCGCGTCCACCGCAGGCTTGTCGTACCGGGCGAAGGAGCGCCCGGCCCACTCCGCCCGCTGCAGCATGGCCCGGGCCCTCGGTACCCCCGCCGGGTCGGTGAGCAGCTCCGAGACGCTGACCGGGGCCCTGCTCATCTCCGGGGTCATCGCCGTGCCCCCGCGGCCACGTCGTCCCTGGCCTTCGCGATCGCCACCTCGGTCCGCTCGAGCAGTTCCTCGCACACCGCCGGAGTGAGCAGGATGCCGGGCTTGTACTGCAGTACCCGGGGGTCGAGGGTGGAGAAGATCGCCCATACCCCGTTCTCGTAGAGCCGCTTCATCACGAACTTGGCACCCTGCGGATGGCCGAACTCCAGCCCCATGACCAGCCCGTCCTGCCGGACCCCGGTGAACCAGTCGGGGTACTGCGCCTGGATCATGCCCAGTCCGTCGGTGAAGGCCGCCGCGATGTAGTGCACCATCGACCGGACTTCCGGCCGCCCGGTGATCTCCAGCGTCTTCAGCGCCGCCACGCAGCCGAGTTCGGCGCCGCCGAACGTGGACATGTGGGCGAAGCCGTCCTCGGTCAGCCAGCCCGCGGCGGCCTCGGTCGCGAGCACCGCGCTGACCGGGTACATGCCGCCGGAGATGCCCTTGCCAGTGACCAGGATGTCCGGGTTGACGCCGTGCTTGCTGATGGCCCACAGCTCGCCGGTGCGCATCAGCCCGGTCTGCACCTCGTCGGCGATGTAGAGCGCGCCGTAGCGTTCGCAGAGTTTTTTCACTCCGGCCAGGTAGCCGGGCGCGGGCAGCGGGAAGCCGTAGGTGGCCGGGATCGTCTCCATGATCACGGCGGCCACGTCCCGGGCCTTCAGCGCCGCCTCCATCGCGTCGGTGTCGTTGAACGGCACGTGGCTGAACTCGTCCGGCCGGTCGGCCAGGAACAAGGTGGCGAACCTCTCGTCGCCGGTGGCCACGGCGAGCCCGGTGTGCCCGTGGTAGGCCTTGGCTACCGAGACGATGCCGCGCTTCTTCGTGGCGTGCCGCGCGCTCTTCAGCGCGATGTCGATGGCCTCCCCGCCGCCCGAGCCGTACATCACCTTCGTGAGCCCGTCAGGAGCGGTGCTGATGAGAGCCTCGGCCAGTGCGGTGCGGGCCAGGCTCGGGAAGTGATGGTTGCCGATGTCGAACCGTTGCATGGCCGCGGTCACTGCGGCTGCCACCTCGGGGTTGCGGTGCCCCAGGTTGTAGGTGCCGCCGTTGAGGTGGACGTCGATGAGCCGCTTGCCCTCGACGTCGTAGATGAAGTAGCCCTCCCGCCGGTCGATGACCAGCGGAACCCCGGAGTCGATCCAGAACTGGGTCTTGTCCGGGTTCCAGAACTGCTTGGATTTCGCCAGCATGTCCTGCTTCGAGGCGAAAGAGATCAGTTCCTCGGTCATCGCGACCTCCGTCACCGTCTGCCGCCCGGCGAGAGCCACGCTGCAACCGTATGGCTCGTTCGGCTAAACCAAAGAAGTATCGCTCTGACCGTTTGCTGTCAAGCGGTTGAGCTTCGCTCAGATTAACTCAACCAGAACTCTTGATCGTGATTCCCGCAGGCTGCTACGCTCCCGGCAAATGCGCCGGAGGTGTACCTATGGGTCATCCCCAAGTCCCCGAAGTCCCCAGCGTCGCTGCGACGGCTCAGCCCGCCGAGGACTATGACGTCTCACAGCGCCAGGACGTAGCCAAGCTCCGCAAGGGAGCGATCGGGCTCGGCGGCGTCCTGTTCCTGACCGTGACCGGGGCGGCCCCGATCTCGGCCATGCTGTTCAACACGCCTATCGTCGTGGGCTTCGGACAAGGTGTCGGCGCCCCGGCCGCGTTCATGTTCGCCACGATCGTGCTGGTCGTGTTCTCCGTCGGGTACGTCGCCATGGCGAGGAAGAAGACCACGGCGGGCGGCTTCTACTCCTACATCAGCCACGGGCTCGGCCGGGAACTGGGCATCGGGACCGGCTACGCCTCGGTGGTCGCCTACTCGGTGTTCGAGGCGTCGCTGGCCGGCGGCTTCGCCTACTTCCTCAGCCTGAAGCTGAACCAGTTCGGGGTGAGCATCGCCTGGCCCTGGCTGGCTCTCGCCATGGTGCTGATCATCGGCATCCTGACCTACTTCGACGTCCGGGTCTCCAGCATGGTGCTCGCCCTCGGGCTGATCAGCGAGGTCGTCATCCTGATCATCTTCGACGTCTTCCTGTTCGCCAGGGGGCACGTGACCGCGGCCCCGCTCAACCCCGTGAACGCCTTCAAGAGCTTCCCGGCGGAGGGCAAGCTGGCGGCGGGCGCGATCGGCATCGGCCTGTTCTTCGCCTTCTGGTCCTGGGTCGGCTTCGAGATGGCGCCGAACTACGGCGAGGAGTCCCGCGACCCCAAGCGCATCGTTCCCCGTGCCATGTACATCTCGGTGATCGGGCTCGGCGTGTTCTACACGCTCACGTCCTGGGCCTCGCTCGCCGGGTACCCCACCACCAAGGCGGCGATCGCCCAGTCGCAGAGCAACGCGGCCCAGTTTTTCCTCACCCCGGCCGGCCACTACGCCGGGCAGTGGGTGGGCTCGGTGATGAGCTACCTGATCATCACCGGCTCGTTCGCCTGCGGCATGGCCTTCCACAACACCACCGCGCGCTACCTGTACTCCGTCGGCCGTGAGGGCCTGGCCCCGCGGGCGCTCGGCAGGACCCACCCCCGGTGGAAGAGCCCGCACATCGCGTCCGTCACCCAGTCGGTGGTCGCCGCCATCATCATCGGCCTTTTCGCCATCTTCACCGGCAGCAATGACCCGAACTCCCAGGCCTACGTGCAGCTCTACGGCCTGATGGCGGTGATGGGCGTGATCATCATCCTCTCGGTGCAGGCGGTGGTCTCGCTCAGCGTGCTGGTCTACTTCGAGCGCTTCCACCGGGACGAGGCGCACTGGTGGCGGACCAGGCTGGCTCCGCTGCTCGCCTTCGTCTCCCAGGCCTACGTGGTGTACCTGCTGTTCACGAACATCGACTTCCTCGGTGCGGGAGCCTATCCTTACGCGAATTGGCTGGGCCCGATCGACGCCGTGGTGGTGCTGGCCGGCGTCGGCACCGCCTTCTACTTCAAGAAGTACAAGCCCGCCAAGTACGAGCAGGCCGGCCGCCTCATCAACGAAGGCCTGTAGCACCAGCAGCGATGAGACCCCGGTTCCAGTGCGTTCGAACGCACTGGAACCGGGGTCTCATGACGAGCGAGCGCCGAGAAGCTGAGGCCCGAGAAGCTCAGGCGCCGCGCAGGCGGGCCAGGGCCTCGGCCAGGATGGCCTCGCCGTCGGAGTCGCTGCGGCGCTCCTTCACGTAGGCGAGGTGCGTCTTGTAGGGCTCGACGCGGGGCGGGTTGGGCGGGGCCTGCTCGTTCTGGCCCGCGGGGTTGCCACAGCGGGGGCACTCCCAGGTGTCGGGGATCGCGGCGTCGGTCGCGAAACTCGGCCGCGTCTCGTGCTTGTTCGCGCACCAGAACGAGACCCACACACGCGGCGCGGCCTCGCCGCGCTCGGCTTCTCCCATCGGACCCGCGCCGACCCTGCTGCCGCGGATGGCGTTGCCACTACTCACAGATCACCCCTTGAAGGCCATAGAGCTACCGAGCCAGAACTTCGGTGCGGGATAACTTCGGTGCGGGATATGACTACAGGTTAGTTATTAACCAGCCAGTTGAGGGCGATAATCACCACGAACCACAGGACGCCGAAGAAAATCGTAATCCGGTCCAGGTTCCGCTCGACGACGGAAGACGAGCCGAGGGTGGAGCTTACACCGCCGCCGAACAGGTCGGACAGCCCGCCGCCCTTACCCTTGTGCAGCAGGACGAGCAGGATCATCACGAGGCTGGTGATGATCAGGATAATGGAGAGCCCGATGACCATCGCTGTAATCCATCTCCTGCTGGTGACGAGGGTCCCGCTGACGAGGACGCTGCTGATGTAAGCCTACGCCGCCAGTTCACGATACCGGCAGATCTGAGCGAACTGTCCGGCGTCGAGGCTGGCTCCGCCGACCAGGGCGCCGTCGACGTCCGGCTGTGCCATGATGGGCGCGACGTTGCCGGGCTTGACGGACCCGCCATACAGGATACGCACACTGGCGGCCGTTTCGGCGTCATGAAACTCCGAAATCCGTGACCTGATGGTGGCGGCCGCCTCCTGCGCGTCGTCCGGGGTGGCCACCTCGCCGGTGCCGATGGCCCAGACGGGCTCGTAGGCGATCACCATCGCCGCTATCGCGGCGGAGGGAAACCCCTTGAGACCCTCGTCGAGCTGACCCACGCAATGGCCGAGATGCTGCCTGGCCTGGCGGACCTCAAGCGGCTCGCCCAGGCACAGGATCGGCGTGATCCCGGCCCGCAGCGCGGCCAGCGCCTTGGCGTTGACGATTTCGTCGGTCTCCCCGTGGTACTGCCGCCGCTCGGAGTGCCCGGCCAGCACATACTGGCAGCCCAGCTTGGCCAGCATCGGCCCGGACACGTCGCCGGTATAGGCGCCGGAATCGTACCGGGATAGGTCCTGCGCGCCGTAGCTGATCCGCAGCTTGTCCCCGTCGATCAGGGTCTGCACGCTGCGCAGCGCGGTGAACGGCGGCAGCACCGCGACCTCGACCGCCTCGAAGTCCTTCGGCGTCAAGGTGAACGCGAGCTTCTGCACCAGCGCGATCGCCTCGAGGTGGTTCATGTGCATCTTCCAGTTGCCGGCCATCAGCGGCAGCCGGCGCCCTGAACCGCGAGCGTTCACGAATCGGCCTCCAGTGCCGTCAGGCCAGGCAGCGTCTTGCCTTCGAGGTACTCCAGGCTCGCGCCGCCGCCGGTGGAGATGTGGCTGTAGGACTTCTCCGGGATGCCCAGCGCACGGACCGCCGCGGCCGAGTCGCCGCCGCCGACCACGGTCAGCCCGTCCACCGCGGCCACCGCCTCGGCGATCGCCCTGGTGCCGCCCGCGAACGCCGGGAACTCGAACACCCCGAGCGGGCCGTTCCAGAACACGGTCCCGGCGTCGGCCAGCTTCTCCGCGAACAGGGCGCGGGTGCGCGGGCCCGCGTCCACGCCTTCCCGGTCGGCCGGCATCTCGGTGGCCAGCACGACGGAATGCTCCGCGTCAGGCGCGAAATGAGTGGCCACGACCAGGTCGACGGGGAGGATGAGTTCTACCCCGCGCCGTTCGGCCTCTGCCATGACCTCCCTGACGGCGGGAACCTGGTCCGCTTCGAGCACCGAGTTCCCCACCTCGTACCCCTGGGCGGCCAGGAACGTGTAGGCCATGCCGCCGCCGATCAGGATGCGGTCGGCCAGGTTCAGCAGGCTGCCGATCACGGCCAGCTTGTCCGACGGCTTCTTGCCGCCGAGCACCACGACGAAGGGCCGGGCCGGGTCGGTCGTGAGCTGGCGGAGCACGGCCACCTCGTCCCGCACCAGGTCACCCGCTGCGTGCGGGAGGAGCAACGGCAGGTCGTAGACGGAAGCGTGCTTGCGGTGCACCGCGCCGAACCCGTCGCCCACGTACACCTCGCCCAGGCGGGCCAGCCGCTGCGCGAACTCGCCGCGCTCGGCGTCGTCCTTGCTGGTCTCGGCCGGCTCGAAACGCACGTTCTCCAGCACCGCGACGTCCTCGTCGCCGAGGCCGAACGCGGTGTCCTCGGCCGAGGGACCGGCCACGTCGGCGGCGAACGAGACGGGGCGCCCGAGCATCTCGCCCAGCCGCGCCGCCACCGGCTGCAGCGAGGGCCCGCCGGCCGCCCGCTCCTCGAACGAGGCACCCTTGGGCCGGCCGAGGTGCGCGAGGATGATGACCCGCGCCCCCCGGTCGGACAGCTTGCTGATCACCGGCAGGCTGGCCCGGATCCGGCCGACGTCGGTGATCTCCCCGGTGCCGGTCAGGTCGAGCGGCACGTTCAGGTCCGACCGGAGCAGCACGCGCCGGCCCATGACCTCCAGGTCATCGATGGACCGCATTACCGCAGCCGGGCGGCGACAAGCGCGGTCAGGTCGACCAGCCGGCTGGAGTAGCCCCACTCGTTGTCGTACCAGCCGATGACCTTGACCTGGCTGCCGAACGCCATCGTGAGCGAGGAGTCGAAGGTGCACGACGCGGGCGAGCCGACGATGTCGGAGGACACGATGGCGTCCTCGGTGTAGTACAGGTAGCCCTTGAGCGGGCCCTCGGCGGCGGCCCGGTACGCGGCGTTCACCTCGTCCTTGGTGACCTCGCGCCCTAGCTCCACCACCAGGTCGGTGACCGAGCCGTCCGGCACCGGCACCCGCATGGCCATCCCGTCCATCTTGCCCTTGAGTTCGGGCAGGACCAGCGCGGTCGCCTTGGCGGCCCCGGTCGTGGTGGGGATGATGTTCTGCGCGGCGGCCCGCGCCCGGCGCAGGTCCTTGTGCGGGAAGTCCAGGATGACCTGGTCGTTGGTGTAGGCGTGGATGGTCGTCATCAGGCCCTTGACGATGCCGAAGTTGTCCAGCAGCACCTTGGCCATCGGCGCCACGCAGTTCGTGGTGCAGGATGCGTTGGACAGGATGTCGTGCGCCTCGGGGTCGTACGCGTCGTCGTTGACGCCCATCACGATCGTGATGTCCTCTTCCTTGGCCGGCGCGGAGATGATGACCTTCTTCGCGCCCGCCTCGAGGTGCGCCCTGGCCGCGGGTCCGGTGGTGAACCGGCCGGTGGACTCGATCACGATGTCGACGCCGAGCTCGCGCCACGGCAGCTGGGCCGGGTCGCGCTCAGCCAGGATCTTGATCGACTTGTCGCCGACCCGGATGGTGTCGCCGGACACCGACACGTCCTCCGCCAGCGTACCGAGCACGGTGTCGTACTTGAGCAGGTGCGCCATCGTGGCGATGTCACCGAGGTCGTTCGCCGCCACGATCTCGATGCCGCGGTCGCCGTCCGCGGCGTTGGCGGCCCGCCAGAAGTTGCGGCCGATACGCCCGAAACCATTGATTCCCACGCGAATTGTCACAGTACTAAGTCTCCGATGTGAGTCGATGAGCACAAGCAAGCATATGACTCACAGCCGTCGGTTGCCCGTCGGCGGTCCCAGTCTGACCCGCATATGCGGTGCCGGGTTCCTGCTTCTTCCCGCCCGAGCGGGGTTGCGGCCACTGCCCGGCCGGGCCGGGTCTTACATGATCTCCACAGGCGTAGGCCCCAGCTCCGGGGCCGGTTCCCGCCCTTCTGGCGGTACCTGGATCTTTGCCCGCCTCCAGGCGGAGAGCGAGCAGGTTACGCGCGGCGTTCTGGTCCCGGTCCATGACCAGGCCGCACGCCTCGCAAGTGAACCTCCGCTCGGCAAGTTTCAGGCTTGGCTTTCGCCATCCGCATGCCGAGCAGGTCTTGGAACTCGGATACCAGCGGTCGGCTACCAGGAGCGTTCCGCCGTTCCAGATGGTTTTATAGGAAAGCATGCGCCGGGCCTGGCCGAAGCCCTGGTCGGCGACCGCACGGGCCAGCCTGTGGTTTGCGAGCATCCCGGTCACGTTCAGGTCTTCGGCAACGACCGTCTCGTAGCGGGCGGCGAGGCCGCTGGTGGCCTTGCGTATCGCGTCGGCACGGACGTTGGCGATCCTGGCGTAGATGCGGCCGAGACGATCAGCATGCTTGCGGCGGTTCGCCCCATCCTTTACCTTCCGAGAGTGCGCGCGAGACGCGCGGCGGAGTTTCCGCAGGCTGGCCCGGAGCGCCTTCGATCCGTCGATGCAGATGGTATTCCCCGCATCATCTACCCAGTCAGCAGCGTCTTGACCCCTAGATCAACGCCGATCGCCGAGCCCGGGCGGGCATGCCGCTCCGGGATCGCCCGTTTAACCTCCACCGTGAACGAGACGAACCAGCGCTGCGCAATGCGGGAAACGGTGGCCGACAAGATGCGGGCCGTGCCGTTAGTCAGTCGGCAGCCTAGCTTGCGGGTGGATTCGTGCGTGCGTATCGTGCCGAGGCGGGGCAGGATCACCGTCGCCCCGGCGCAGCGGATCGCCCCTCCGCCAAACCGAAAAGAATCTCCGCATTCCACAGCTTGTGCAGGTCGATGCCGGAGTACCACTTGCCCTCGACCGCGTATCGCTCCCGCACCCTAGCCAGTCCCCAGTTCCACGCGAACCTGGACGCGCCCGCGTGCGAGCGGAGGCTTCGCTCCTGCGCCGGGCTCGGGTCCAAAGCGAACCGGTATGCCTGGATGACCTTCACGGGACTGGTTGCTGCGTGGCCGCTGGGCCGCACGCCGCGGAAGGCGGGTATGGAATACTGCCCGGTCCCTGAAGGCACGTGCCACCACCCGTTCCGTGAATGACCTTGATAAATCTTAGCCCCATATCAAACAAACTAGCGAAAAATAATTCTTATAGCGATTCGACACGCCGGTAATGCATGCCGGATCTTCGCTGTGCCGATGGCGAACTGGCTGCGGTCCCCGGCTCTGCGGCCAGACTCGGATTTTCTGGGAAGCTGTAGATCCGCGCCGGGCGAATTCGTGTATGGGATGAGAGGCCGACGTAATGTCTGGAGGGACGAAGGGGATGACCGGGATGAAGCAGTACTTGCTCAGCATCTACCAGCCGGACGGGGACCCGCCCCCGCCGGAGATCCTCGAGCCGATCATGAAAGACATCGAGGCGGTGGACGCCGAGATGCGGGGCGCGGGGGCCTGGGTGTTCACCGGCGGCCTGCATCCCGCGGATGCGGCCACGGTGCTGCGGACCGACGGGGACGACATGCTTATCACCGACGGGCCGTTCGCTGAGGGAAAGGAGCACGTCGGCGGGTTCTGGATCATCAGGGCGCCGGATCTGGACGCCGCGCTCGGCTGGGCGCGCAAGGCCACGGCCGCGTGCAAGCTCCCGATCGAGGTCCGCCCCATGGTCGACATGGCGGAGGGCTGACGGTGCCCGTTTGCGGGCCCGCGCGCGCCGACGTCGAGCGCGTCTTCCGCGAAGAGTACGGTCGCGCGGTGGCCGTCCTGACCCGCGTCTTCGGCGACATCGACACCGCCGAGGACGCGGTCCAGGACGCGTTCGCCGAGGCGGCCAGGCGATGGCCAGCCGCCGGGCTGCCGCCGAGCCCGGCCGGGTGGATCATCACCACCGCGCGCAACCGGGCCATCGACCGGCTGCGTCGCGAGGCGGCCCGCGACGCCAAGCAGGCTCAGGCCGCACTGCTGCATGCCAGGGACGAACAACCAGCCGAGGAGAGCCCCGTGCGCGATGACCGGCTGCGGCTCATCTTCACCTGCTGCCACCCGGCGCTGGGCACGGCCGCGCGGGTCGCGCTCACGCTCCGGCTGCTCGGCGGGCTGACCACGGCCGAGATCGCACGCGCGTTCCTGGTGCCGGAACCTACCATGGCCCAGCGCCTGGTCCGGGCCAAGGCCAAGATCAGGGACGCCGGGATCCCGTACCGCATCCCGGCCGAGGCCGACCTGCCCGCCCGGCTGTCCGGTGTGCTCGCGGTCGTCTACCTCATCTTCAACGAGGGCCACACGGCGAGCTCGGGCGAGGCGCTGGTCCGCGCCGACCTGTGCGCCGAGGCGATCAGGCTCGGACGGCTGCTGGCCCGGCTCATGCCGGACGAGCCCGAGGTGACCGGGCTGCTCGCGCTGATGCTGCTCACCGAGTCGCGCCGGGCGGCCCGCACGTCGGCGGACGGCGCGCTTGTGCTGCTCGCCGATCAGGACAGGTCGCGCTGGGACGGCGCGCTGATCGCCGAGGGCCAGGCCCTGGTCCGGCAGTGCCTGCGCCGCGGCCAGCCCGGCCCGTATCAGATCCAGGCCGCGATCAGCGCCGTGCACAGCGACGCGCCCATCGCGGCCGCGACCGACTGGGACCAGATCCTGCGCCTCTACGACCAGCTACTGGTCGTCGCGCCGAGCCCGGTGGTGGCGCTCAACCGGGCGGTGGCGGTGGCCGAGATGGACGGCCCCGCCGCCGCGCTGGCCCTCGTGGACGAGCTGGACCTGGACCGGTACTACCTGTTCCACGCGATCCGCGCCGACCTGCTGCGGCGGCTGGGCCGCCGGGCCGAGGCGGACGCCGTCTACGGCACCGCGATCGCGCGGACCGGCAACGCGGCCGAGCGCGCGCACCTGGCGCTGGCGAAGCAGCACTTGTCCCAGTGGTAGGCCGGGTGCATAGCGGGTCGGGCAGGCGGATCAGGGGAGCATGTCGACGGTGAGGCTGGACTCGGTGTTGGGGATGCCCTGTTCTATGGCCCGGCGATCGGCCATGGCCAGCAGGCGGCGGATGCGGCCCGCGATGGCGTCTTTGGTCAGCGGCGGGTTGGCGAGCTGGCCGAGTTCCTCCAGGCTGGCCTGCCGGTGCGCCATCCGCAGCTTGCCCGCCATGGTCAGGTGCTCCGGCGCGTCCGGGCCGAGGATCTCCAGGGCGCGCTCCACCCGCGCGCCGGCGGCCACCGCCGCACGGGCGCTGCGGCGCAGGTTGGCGTCGTCGAAGTTAGCCAGCCGGTTGGCGGTGGCCCGGACCTCGCGGCGCATCCGGCGCTCCTCCCAGGCCAGCACGGCCTGGTGCGCGCCGAGCCGGGTCAGCATGGCGGCGATCGCCTCGCCGTCCCTGATCACGACCCGGTCCACGCCGCGCACGTCACGCGCCTTGGCGTGTACCTTCAGCCGGCGCGCCGCGCCGACCAGGGCGAGCGCCGCCTCAGAGCCGGGGCAGGTGATCTCCAGCGCCATCGACCGGCCCGGCTCGGTCAGCGATCCGTGGGCCAGGAACGCCCCCCGCCAGGCCGCCTCGCAGTCACAGGCCGAGCCCGACACCACCTGCCTGGGCAGGCCGCGCACGGGGCGGCCGAAGCTGTCGATCAGGCCGGCCTGGCGGGCCAGGCTCTCGCCGGCCTGACCCTTGCTCACCCGGACCAGGTAGCGGTTGCCCTTGCGCAGGCCGCCCGGGGACAGCACGAGGAATTCCGCCGGGTGCCCGAACACCTCGGTGATGCTCGCGCGCAGCCGCCGGGCCGCCGCGCCGGTGTCGAGTTCGGCCTCGATGACCACGCGGCCCTCGGACAGGTGCAAGCCGCCCGCGAACCTGAGCAGCGTGGAGACCTCAGCCTTGCGGCAGCAGGGCTTGATCACCTGAACCCGGCTGAGCTCGTCCTTCACCACGCTGGTCATGGCCACGCGGCGTCACTCCCCCCTTGGAATATCTGCGCGTACATCCCCGCCAGCAGCCCCGGGTCATGCCGGGGCGTGCCGTCGGCCGCGGCCACGTCGGCCATTACCAGCCGGGCGCCGAGCATCGCGGCTGCCTTCTCCAGGTCGGCCAGGCTACCCGCTCCGGCGGCCTTAGTGTCCGCGAGAACTACATCCACAGTAAGCGCAGGCGCGTGCCCGGCGAGGACCTCGAGGTGCTTGTGCGGCGAAAATCCCTCGGTCTCCCCCGGCTGCGGCGCCAGGTTGAGGACGACCAGCCGCCGGGCCGTGGTGCTGTGCAGCGCGGAGGCGAGCCCGGGCACCAGCAGGTGCGGCAGCACGCTGGTGAACCACGAACCCGGGCCGAACACCACCCATTCCGCGTCGAGCACCGCGCGCACCGCCTCGGGCACCGCGGGCGGGTCGGGCGGCAGCAGCGTGATCGAGCGCACCTGGCCCGGCGTGCTGGCGCATTCCTCCTGGCCGCGGACCGTGCTGATCTCCTCGGGCCGGTCCGGGTTGGCGCCGACCACCTCGGCCACGATGTCCAGCGGCACCGCGGCCATGGGGAGCACCCGGCCGCCGGTGCCGAGCAGCCTGCCCACCCATTCCAGGCCCGCGACCGTGTCACCGAGCAGGTCCCACAGCGCCACGATGAGCAGGTTGCCGACGGCATGGCCGGCCAGCTCGCGGTCGCCGCCGAACCGATGCTGCACCACCTTGCTCCAGGTGGTGCCCCACTCGTCGTCACCGCACAGCGCGGCCAGCGCCATCCGCAGGTCGCCCGGGGGCAGGACGCCGTAGTCCCGGCGCAGCCGCCCGCTCGACCCGCCGTCGTCCGCTACCGTCACGATCGCGGTGAGATCACCGGTCACCCGGCGCAGGGCCGACAGTGATGCCGCCAGCCCGTGCCCCCCACCGAGCGCTACCGCCCTCGGACCAGTCCCCAACTGCTCACTCCCGACCAAGATCCCGGTGCACCACCTGCACGTCCGTTCCAGCGTCCGCCACCCGCGCCGCCAGTGCGGCGGCGATCGCCACGCTCCGGTGCTTGCCGCCCGTGCAGCCCACCGCAAGGGTGACGAAGCGCTTGCCCTCGCGCTCGTAGCCCGCCAGCATCACCCGCAGCAGCTCCGCGTAATGCTCCAGGAACTGCGTGGCGCCGGGCTGGGACAGGACGTACTCCCGTACCGGCGCGTCCTGCCCCGTCATCGGGGCCAGCTCGGGAATCCAGTGCGGGTTAGGCAGGAACCGGCAGTCGGCCACCTGGTCAGCGTCCACCGGGAGGCCGTACTTGTAGCCGAACGAGACGACGGACAGCCTCAGTCCGGCCACCGCGCCGCCGCCGAAGAAGTCGCGCATCCTGGCCCGCAGCTCGTGCACGTTGAGCCGGGTCGTGTCCAGCACCAGGTCCGCGTCGCCGCGGGCCCCGCGGAGCAGTTCGCGCTCGGCCGCGATGCCGTCGGTGACCCGCCCGGCGCCCTGCAGCGGATGCGGCCGCCGCTCGCTGTCATACCGGCGCACCAGTGTGTCCTCCGCGGCCTCCAGGTAGACCACGCGCGCGGTCGCGCCGCGTGCGCCGAGGTCACTGATCGCCGACTTCAGGTCGGTGCTGAACGCCCGGCTGCGCACGTCGACCACCGCCGCCATCCGGCTGACCGCGCCGTTCGACCTGGCCGCGAGGTCCACCATGGTCGGCAGCAGCCCGGGCGGCAGGTTATCGACCACGAACCAGCCCAGGTCCTCGAGCGATTTGGCCGCCGTCGACCGCCCCGCCCCGGACAGGCCGGTGATGATCACGATGTCCGCCATGTCGTCACCCGTCCTCACGATCGCTCTTCGAGCGAGTCTGGGGGGATGAAATCCCCCCCAAGGGGGGTCTGGGGGGATCGTTCCCTCCCAAGGGGGGTCTGGGGGGGATCGTTCCCCCCGGCTAGCACCGCAGCAATGGTGGCGGCCAGCCGGGTTCCGATGCCCGGCACCGCCGCGATCTCCTCGATGCTCGCCGCGCCGAGCTTGCGCACCGAGCCGAACTGCTTGAGCAGCGCCTTGCGGCGCGCCGGGCCGAGCCCGGGCACGTCGTCCAGGGCACTGGTGGTGGCGGCCTTGCCGCGCTTGGCCCGGTGGTAGGCGATCGCGAACCTGTGCGCCTCGTCCCGCACGCGCTGCAGCAGGTACAGCCCCTCGCTGCTGCGCGGCAGGATGACCGGGTACTCCTCGCCGGGAATCCAGACCTCCTCCAGCCGCTTGGCCAGGCCGCACACGGCCACGTCGTCGATGCCGAGCTCGGCCAGGGCCCGCGCCGCCGCCTCGGCCTGCAGCGGGCCGCCGTCGACGACGACCAGGTTGGGCGGGTATGAGAACTTCTTCTGGGCCGTCACCTCGGCCCGTTCGGCCCCATCGCCGGAGTCCTCGCCGGCCTCAGGGTCGCCGAGTGTGTCCAGCTCGCCGGTCTTCTCGCGCTCGGCCAGATAGCGGCGGAATCTCCGGGTGATCACCTCGTGGATCGAGGAGATGTCGTCGGTGCCGTCGGTGCCCTTGATCGCGAACCGGCGGTACTCGCTCTTGCGGGCCAGGCCGTCCTCGAACACGACCATCGACGCGACCACGT
>Ga0335078_10000950_pt1 | contig 44083 bp, 46 predicted proteins | sample Lox_Sample_32_FD_206711 | JGI IMG/M metagenome (GOLD analysis project Ga0335078, IMG submission 206711) | Soil microbial communities from Loxahatchee National Wildlife Refuge, Florida, United States - Lox_Sample_3.2 | ecosystem: Environmental > Terrestrial > Soil > Wetlands | place: USA...
CGAGTCGTGCGATCTGGTGGAAACCAATCTCGACGACGGCATCGTCGGCGCTCCGCTGTCGCGGTATGCCCCCTACCACACCCGCATCTGCCGACCGGTCGGCTTGTCGGACGAGGATCGCAAGACCGTCTGCAGCTACGCGGTCGAGCGCATCGGCCTGCAATACGATCTCAAGAATATCGTCGATCTGGCGCGCTACCTGATGCCGCTTCCGGCGCCGCAAGGCTGGCGGCGGCGCATGATCGCACTCGGCTCGGGCGACCCCACCAGGCTCATCTGTTCGGCGCTCATCGCCCAGGCCTTCAGCAAGGTCGGTTATCCGATCCTGCCGGCCATCACGCGGGTGGAAAGTGAAAGCGCGCGCCGGGAGATTTATCATATTCGCGATTCGTCGCTTTATACGCCGCGCGATTTTGATATCTCGCCGTATTTTGCCGTCGTGAAGCCGACGATCGAGGCCGGCTTCGACTACAAGGCGATCGAATGGTCGAGCGACGGCGCAACCCGCATCGGGCAGGGGAGTGATGGACAAAACGCAGCAACCTGACGACGACGGCGAGGAGACCGAACGCGAGCGCCGCGTGACCAACATGGTCCTGCTCGGCGCCGCGGTCGCCGTCGTTGTCGGCGGCATCTGGCTGGTCAACGCGCTGGTCGACGCGCGCAAGAGCGAAGAGTGCATGGAATCCGGCCGGCGCAACTGCAATCCGATCAGCGTGCTGCCGCGCGACAGGGACCGGTGACCATGTTCGTCTATGTCGGCAATGCCGAAAGCCAGAGCGTGACCATCTTTTCGCTCACCGCCGATGGCGCGCTCAACGCCGTCGACACCAAGGCGGTGCCGGGGCCGGCGAAACCCGGCAGCACCACGCCGATGGCGGTCAGCCCGGACAAGAAATTTCTTTATGTCGGCCTGCGCAATGAACCCTATAGCGCCGCGACTTTCGCCATCGACGCGGCATCGGGCAAGCTCGCCTATGTCGGCAGCGGCCCGCTGCCCGACTCCATGGCCTATATCGCCACCGACCGCAGCGGAAAATTCCTGCTCAGCGCCTCCTATAATGGCGGCAAGATCGCGGTCAATCCGATCGGCGGCAACGGCGTCGTCGGCGCGGCGCAGCAGGTGATCGCCAACCAGCCGAACGCGCATGCCGTCCTTGCCGACCGCGCCAATCGCCACGTGCTCTACACCAGCCTCGGCAGCGATTGCGTCGGCCACCTCAAATTCGATGCCGCGAGCGGCGCGCTTACGCCAAACGATTCGCCCGCGATACGCGTCAAGGCAAAAGCCGGACCGCGCCACTTTCGCTTTTCGGGCGACGAGCGCTTCGTCTATCTGCTGTGCGAGCTCGATGCCTCAATTTACGTCATTCCGTACGACGCGGCGTCCGGCCGGCTGGCCAAAGAAACCCAGATCGTCAGCGCGCTGCCGCAGGATTTCTCCGGCAAGCCTTGGGCGGCGGATATTCATCTGACGCCCGACGGCAAATTCCTCTACGCCTCCGAGCGCACGTCCAGCACGCTCGCCGCCTTCCGCATTGATGCGAAAAGCGGCGCGCTCAACGCCATCGGCTCCTATCCGACCGAAACGCAGCCGCGCGGGTTCGCCGTCGATCCGACCGGGCGCACGCTGCTCGCGGTCGGCCAGTTGTCGAACAGCCTGACCGCCTATGCGATCGACCCCGCGCGCGGCAGCCTGCGCCCGCTCAAGCGCTACCCGGTCGGCAAGAGCCCGAACTGGATCGAGATGGTGTTCTGAGCGTCAGGCGCCCGGTTGCAGCTTGTAGCCCGGATGGAGCGCAGCGAAATCCGGGGCCGGCTTATCAATCGTTCCCGGTTTACGCTTCGCTTCATCCGGGCTACGGGCGGCGCCATTTTCAAGATGATCTGACCGCCCCTCACGGCGGCGGCTCGGTGAGCAGCTTCTCCGGGTGGCCGCCGCGCAGGGCTACGATGCGGCGCGCGATGCCTCACGCGGTCGTGCCGTGGAGGCCGACCCGCGCGCAACCAAAGCCGAGATCGCAAAATTCCTCGCCCGGCCCCAACAAAACGCTTCCGCGCAGGACAAGCCGCCGCTTGCAGCGACGATGGCGACACGCAGGCGTCAGATCAAAACAAATTCTTGCCGTCCTACGGCCTGCCGGTGGCGATCGGCATCGCCGTTGCGTTTGTCGTCGCGACCTTCCGCAAGAACGGGAAGAAAGACGATGTGCGCCTCGAATACTATTAACGGCGCGCTCGGCGGCTTCTCCAATCGATCACGGAACCTCTTCGGCCCACACGGCTTTTTTTGCTCAGGGTGCGGCGCAGGCGTATAGTCGCGCTCGGCACCGAAAGGCGGAGCCATGGGAAACATCGTCCTTCTCGACCTCGTCGGCGGCGTTGCCCTGCTGCTGTGGGGACTGCACATGGTGCAGTCGGGCATCCTGCGCGCCTTCGGCGCCGACTTGCGCCGCGTCCTCTCCGTTGCGCTGCGCAATCGGTTCACGGCTTTCCTCGCCGGGCTCGGCATCACCGGCTTGCTGCAAAGCAGCACGGCGACCGGACTGATGACCGCGACCTTCGTCGGCGACGGTTTGGTCGGGCTCGTCCCGGCGCTGGCGATCATGCTGGGCGCCAACGTGGGGACGACGCTGATCGTCCAGCTCTTCAGCTTTGACGTCGCCCCGCTTGCCCCGATCTTTTTGATTCTCGGCGTCGTCGCCTTCAAGCGCAGCGCGCGCACACGGGTCCGCGACCTCGGCCGCGTGGCGATCGGGCTTGGCCTGATGCTGCTGTCGCTGCACGTTTTGCTCGACGTCCTGGCGCCCGCGGAAAATGCGCCGAATGTGCGCGCGCTGCTCGCGGCAATTACCGGCGTGCCCGTGCTCAATATTGTGTTTGGCGCGGTGCTGGCCTGGGCGGCGCATTCGAGCGTCGCCGTGGTGCTGTTGGTGATGTCGCTCGGCTACTCGAATTTCATTCCGGCGGCCGTTGCGCTGGCGCTGGTGCTCGGCGCCAACCTCGGCAGCGCGATCAATCCGCTGGTCGAGGGCGGCGGGCTGAAGAATCCGGTGGCCCGCCGTCTCCCGCTTGGCAACCTGATCAACCGCGTGGCCGGCTGCGCCTTGGTTCTGCCGTTCCTGCAGCCGGTCGCGGATTTCTTGGTCCGCTTCGACGCCAATCCGGTGCGGCAGGTCGCCGATTTCCACACGCTATTCAATATCGCGCTGGCGGCGTTGTTCATCGTGCCGCTGCCGGCCTTCGCCAAGCTGCTCGAATGGCTGTTGCCCGCGCCGCCGGCGAGCCCCGATCTCGCGACGCCGCTTTATCTCGATCCGGCCGCGATTGGCACGCCGTCGCTGGCGCTGACCTGCGCCGCGCGCGAGACGCTGCACATGGGCGATTTCGTCGAAAAGATGCTACGCGAAACCATCGACGCCTTGATGACCGACGACCGCAAGCTGGTCGCTGCGATCGAGCGCGCCGACAACGTCGTCGACAAGCTGCACGAAGCGATCAAGCTCTACGTGACCAAGATCACGCGCGAGAGCCTCGACGACCGTGAAGGCCGCCGTGCCATGGAGATCATCGCCTTCGCCATCAACCTCGAGCACATCGGCGACATCATCGACAAGAACCTGATGGAGCTCGCGGCCAAGAAGATCAAGCACCGTCTAAAGTTCTCGGAGGAGGGCGCCGCCGAGCTGCAGACGCTGCATCGCCGCGTGCTGGAGAATCTCAAGCTCGCGCTCGGCGCCTTCATGTCCGGCGACGTGAAGATCGCCCGGCAACTGATCGAGGAGAAAGTTGATATCCGCGAAGCCGAGCGGCGCGCCGCGGAAAGCCACTTTGCGCGGCTACGCGATGGCCTCGCGGCGAGCGTCGAGACCAGCTCGCTGCATCTCGATATTCTGCGCGATCTCAAGCGCATCCACTCGCACATTTGCTCGGTGGCTTATCCGATCCTGGAACTGGCTGGCGAGCTGCAGCCGAGCCGGTTGAAGGCGATCGATGCCGACGCGCCGCGGGCGATCGGCGACCGGCCGCCCGGCCAGCAGACGCGCCTGTGGAAGCCGAGCACCTAGACGGCGGCAAAAAGCGTCACGGCGGCGGCTCGGTGAGCAGCTTCTCCGGCTGGCCGCCGCGCAGGTCGTAAATGCGCGCGTAGACGACGCCGTCGCGCTCGACGCTCACGAGGATCGGCGCCTTCAGGTGTCGGCAATAGAAGGTGCCGAGCGACATCACGAAGTCGGCGGTCTTGCGGTCGAAGGTGGTCTCGAAGTCGGGTCCGAGCTCCTCCTGCGCCGAGGCCTGCGGGCCGCAGATCGCCGCCACCCAGCGGCGGCCATTGGGCGGGCGCTCGGCGTTCGCCGCAAGCCGCGCACGCAACTCCTCGGCCGCCTGTTTGAAGGCGAGGCCCCAATAATCGAGCATGTAATTGTGCTGCGCCTCGCGCACGCCGCCGGCGAGCGCGTTGAAGTAGGTGTATTCGTAAGGATGCAGCTTCACCATGCCGGCGACCGGCCAGGCGAGGCCGGCGATGACGACGGCGGCGAGGGCGCCGAGCGCTAGGCGGCCGTAGGCGCGGGCGCGGTCGATCAGCCAGCCTGCGCCCAACCCGCCGAGCACGGCGAAAGGCGGCACCACAAAGACGAAATGACGCAGGCCGTTATAGAGCGCCGGGCGCGTGATCATCGCCAGAGCCACGGGGAAGATCGCGGCGAGCACGACCAGCATCAGGCTGGCGCGGCGGTTGAGGCCGATGCCGCGTCGCGCAGCGACAACAAGCGCGCCGATCGTTCCGATCAGTCCGAGCGCCAGCATCGGCAGCGGCAGCTTGAGCACGAATAGATGCGCCAGGTAGCTCGCCGGCATGTCGGGCACGGCGATCAGCCGGCCCTCGTACAATTCCTCCCACGGCTTTTCGAAAAACGTGTCGAAATATTCGACCGCGCGCAGCGGATTGAGCGGTGAGAGCACCGACCACGGCCACAACAGGCCCATGATCAAGTAGCCGAGCCCGAACGCCGGCAGCAGCGTCCACAGGAATTGACCGGCGCGTTGCGCCGCCTGTTTCCAGCCGGCAGTGCGGGCTTCCATGACAACGACGAACACAAGCGCGGCGATGCCGGGCGGCGCGGCGACGCCGGCGAGAACGCGCGAGCCGAAGGCAAGGCCAAGCCCGACGCCGGCCAGCACGACGGCGCGCGCGCTGGGGCTCGGATATTCGTCGAAGGCGCACACCAGGCCGAGCAACAGCACCGCCATGGCCATGGCGAATGGCGCGTCCTTCGCGTTCATGAACATGTGGCCGTAGTAGAGCGGGCAGGTCGCCAGCAGCGCCAGCGCGATCAGGCCGGCGAGCGGCCCGCCGACGCGGCGGCCGATGCGCCAGGTCACGATCAGCCCGACAATGCCGATCGCGGCGCCGACGAGCCGCCGCGTTTCGAACAGCCCGAACGGCAGCACCTTGGCGGCGAGCGCCGCCGCCATGTCGAAGCCGCCGCCGTATTTATAGAGGTTGACGAAGGAGAGCGCGCGCGTGTCGGCGAAGCCCGAGCCGTAGAGCTGGAGCAGAAGGTCGCCGTATTGCGAGTGGGTGTAGTCGTCCCAGCCGAGGCCGTAGTCGCGGAAGGTTATCCCCGCCGCGGCGGCGACGAGGACGAGGATAACAACGGCCATGCGATCGGCCGAAGAAAAAACCGACCGCATGCCGACGTTCATTCGTCAGAAAGCCACATCCGTGAGGAACATCTGCTTCGAGAAAATGAAGAAGAAGCAGATCTTCGGCGCGTCCTCGGCCGCCGCGCTCACGAGGTCGCCGCTGTGAGCATCATCTCCACGTGGTCCCAATTGACCAGGTGATCGAGGAAGGCCTTCAGGTAGTCGGGCCGCCGGTTGCGGTAATCGATGTAGTAGGAGTGCTCCCACACGTCGCAGCCGAGGATCGGAACAGCCCCATGCACCAAGGGGTTCTCGCCGTTCGGCGTCTTGGTGATGGTCAGCTTGCCGTCTTTGACCGCGATCCAGCACCAGCCGGAGCCGAACTGGGTCACGCCAGCCTGCGCGAAGTCTTCCTTCATCTTGGCGACGCCGCCGAGGTCGGAATCGATCTTCGCCTTGAGTTTCCCGGGGATCTTGTCGCCGCCGCCGTTCGGTTTCATCCATTGCCAGAAGTGGATGTGGTTGTAGTGCTGGCCCGCATTGTTGAACAGGCCGGCGTTCTTGCCAAACGAGCCTTTGACGACCTCTTCGAGCGATTTGCCCTCGAGCCCGCTGCCTTGCAACAGCTTGTTGCCGTTGTCGACATAGGCCTTGTGGTGCTTGTCGTGGTGATACTCCAGCGTTTCCCGCGACATATAGGGCGCCAGCGCGTCATAGGCGTAGGTAAGGTCGGGCAGCGTGAACGACATTCGGTCCTCCTCGATCCACAAACGATGATTGGGAAATAAACCGGTCCCTGAGTGAAACCGGGATGTCCCGCGGCGAGTTCCTCGATCAGGTTAATTAGGCGCAAGCGCGCTTATGAGCAACGCCTTGGCGGCGGTCCGCCGCCGGCCGTTCGGCCACCCCCGATGGGCTAAGGGCTTGGAAAGGCCACAGATTGGCCTTCTGCCGCGCTGCAGCGTTGTAGGCGCGAATGAAAGAAACGAGGGAAGACAAAGGCCAATTCGTATTTGTAGTTGCAGGAGGGAGCGCGAGCGGCCAAAATTCGCCGTTGCCTGAAACGCTTACATGGTCTTTCTACAGCCAAGACCGGAATTCACACGAGGTCATCGCGCGTATGTCAGTCTTGTTGATTGTTGTTGGCGCCATTGTCGCCGTCTTGGGCCTCGGGACGGTCGGATACGGCATCCCGATCAAGGAATTCAGCTTCGGCAACACGCTCATCATCGCCGGCACCACGGCCTTCATCGGCGGTTTCATCATCGTCGCTATCGGCGTAGCGATCCGGCAATTGCAGCGCCTGGCCGAGATGCTGGCGCACGCGCCGCTGCAGGTCGCCGGGGCGGCCGATACATTCGAAGCGCCGGCGACCGCGCATGCCGCGCCGCCGCCGCCGATTCCGTTCCCGACACGGCCGAAGCCCGAGCGCGACATCGCTGAACCGGCGCCGTTTGCGCCTCCGCCTCCACCTCCCGCGGCCGAAGGTCGCCCGGCCGCCGCCCCGATGTTACGCAACCCCGACACGCCGGTTTCTCTGGCGGAGCGATTCGAAGTTCCGGAACACGAGGACGTTTCGCTGGCACCGCCGCCTCAGGCCGCCGCCATGAGCGAACCTGAGCCGCTGCCGCCACCGCCGCCGGCAGAGACGTTTTTTGCCCCGCCGCCGCTTGAGCGCCATCCGGAGCCGCCACCGGCTTCCGCCGACGAATCCTGGCGTCCAATGTCGCCGCCTCCGCCGCCTCCGCCACCTCCGCCGCGGACGGAACGGCAAGGACAGACGAGCTATTTCGACACTATGTGGCCGGCGGACAATTGGCCGCCGAGACGGCCGCCGGTCGACGAGCCCGAAGTGAAGCCGGAAATTCCGCCGGCGCCCGCGCCGGAGGCCCCCAGAGAGCCGGTCGCCATCCTGAAATCCGGCGTTGTCGACGGCATGGCCTATACGCTTTATATCGACGGCTCGATTGAAGCCGAGTTGCCGAACGGCACCTTGCATTTCGCCTCGATCAACGAACTGCGCGATCACCTCGCCAAGAGCTCCTAGGCGCCGCGGAACTAGGGCCGTGCCGCCCCGCGTCGCGGGCGGCCGCCGTATTGACTTCACGGTTTTCGGCCGGCAATAACGGTTCAACACTTGGTCTATTCGAAGTTTTCGCGATCTTCTTCTTGCCGAGACTTGATTTCACCAGTAGTATTTAAAATATAAGGCTTGCGCTCGATATTCGTTGTTTTCGAAACCGCGGTTCAACCGTGGCAATGTCCTCTTGTTATCAGGCCCGTGGGGCCCCCCGGTCTAGCGCCGGACCAGAGTGAGGCAGCGTCGATGACCGATAGTCCAGGTGGCGGGAACTACATTGAATTGACCGCAAAAATCGTCTCCGCCTACGTCAGCAACAACACGGTTGCCGCCGGCGATATCCCCGGCCTGATCAACCATGTGCACGCCGCGCTCACGCGGGTATCCGGAAAATCCGGCGACACGTCCGCCGAGCCGTTGCGCCCGGCGGTGTCGGTGAAAAAATCGGTTACGCCGGAATACATTGTCTGTCTGGAGGATGGCAAAAAGTTCAAGTCGCTCAAGCGGCATTTGCGCACGCAATACAATATGACGCCCGAGCAATACCGGGAGAAATGGGCGCTCGGCGCGGACTATCCGATGGTGGCGCCGAGTTACGCCGCCGCGCGCTCGCAATTGGCGAAACAAATGGGGCTCGGCCAGCAGCGCCGCCGCCGCGCCAAGTAGCCGTTATCGCAACCGAACAGGACCGGCACGCAAAGAAAAAGCCCCGGCGGCGAATGCCGGGGCGAAGAATGGCTAGGGGCCAAAATCGGGACCAGACGTCCCGAACGCGCGCAATTCAAGAAGCAAGCTGTGACTGGGATATGACCATTTCCTGACGACGGGCGTGCCGTTTTTCGTGCAGATGGCGGTCGATGGCGTCGGCCACTTCTCTCCAGATCTCGTTGCCTTCCCGATCGCCGTTCGACTCGAGCGAAATCGCCATCTTCCGCGCCGACCCGCTGGCATTGGTCTCGTAACGGGCGGTCCAAAACCGCGCATACATTTCAATGGCTTCGGCCCTGGTGACGACCCACATGCGGTTCGCTCCTTCGGTTGCGCGTTTGCGATCGTGTGGGAATGTGGGGACCGGGGACGTGGTCCGTCAATGCGCCATGTATCTCGCCCATATCGCGCTCGGCCTGCACTACAGCGAGATCGGCCGCCTGTTTCGCCGCGACCGCACCACGGCTGCGCATGCCTGCCAATTGGTCGAGGACCGGCGCGAGGATCCGCTGACCGACCGTGTGCTGCAAATGCTCGAGCAGCTGTGCGGCGATCTCAAGCGCGGCATTCATGCGACTCCGCAGGTGCGCCTATGAGCGGCCGCACAGCGAAATTCACGGCGCGTGCGGGCGAGCCGCCGGCGCCGACGATCGACGCGTTCCGCGCCCAGCATCTGGCTCTTGGCGAGCGACCGATTGCGACCGAGCTTGGCCGCGCCAGCGTCACCGTCGATGAGGCGGAAAGTCCGCTCGCCTGGCTCGCACGTCGGCGCGGACGCAATGGCCGCGCCTTGATCGAGCCGCACCAATTTCAGGCCGGCGAGCGGCTGCGCGCCGATTTCACGTGCGCCCACATGATGCCGCGCACCACGTCGAACTGGGTCAGCCCGATCGCGTCGGGGCGCCGCGGCGGCGGCGAGCGCGCCGCGGTTTATAGCGAGACCATGGTCGCGGCGCGCCAGCGCGTGCATCAGGCGCTCGATGCGGCGGGGCCGGAATTCGGCGGGCTGCTGCTCGACGCCTGCTGTTTCCTCAAGGGCCTCGAGGATATCGCGCGCGAGCGCGCTTGGCCGGCAGGCGCGGCCAAGGTCGTGTTGCAGCTCGCGCTCGACCGGCTCGCCCGCCATTACGGCTTCGCGGCGCAGGCGAGGGGGCCGGCGCATGCGTCGATCCGCACCTGGCTCGCCGAAGGTGAGGCGTTTAGCGTCGAATGATGATCAGGCCGCCGGCGCCAGCGCCGCCTTTGCTTCGGCGTTGATGCGCTCGACCATCGAACGCAGGCCGTTCGAGCGCTGCGGCGTGAGATTTTCCCGCAGGCCGATGCGATCGAACAGTGCGAGCGCGTCGGTTTGCAGGATCTCGCGTGCGCGCTTGCCGGAGTAGAGCGCGAGCAGAATGGCAATCAGGCCGCGCACGATGTGAGCGTCGCTGTCGCCGTCGAAAGTGAGAATCGGGCCGTCGGCGCCACCCGGCTTCACCTGCGTAAGCAGCCAGACCTGGCTGGCGCAGCCGCGCACCTTGTTGGCTTCGGTATAGGCGCTCTGCGGCAGCGGCGGCAGCGTGCGGCCGAGCTCGATGACGTAGCGATAACGGTCGTCCCACTGATCGAGCAGGGTGAAATTCTCGACGATTTCGTCAATACCGGTCATGCCGTTCATATATAGGCCGGTCCGTCCCGATCGCCAAAAGGTTAGAGCGGGCCCCGATGGCCCGCGATAGCGTCGATCAATTCGCGCTTAGACGGCCGGGCGAGCGGCGCGCGCCTCGCGGCGCGGCGGCAGCGGGACGGGCGCATGCCAGGCCGGCTGCATATCGGACGCGGTCAGCGTACCTTGGCCGCGCGCGGGCACCGTTTTGGCCGCGGTCTTGTCCCCGGCTGCCGAAGTCTCGCCGAGCTTGGTCGTGATGAATTCATAGATCGTGCGAGCGCCCGCCTCCGCCTTATGCCCGATGGCGACGGCGACCTTGCCGCCGACCACGCAGGCGTCGGGCTGTCGGTCGCAGAAGCCGCGCGCGTCGGACACCGCGGCGCTCGCCAACGTCACCGCCTGGGTCGCGTCAATATTGGCGTCTGGCGACGTCGATTTCGTGCCGCTTGGCAGCAGCACGCACACGACGCCCAGCCAAAATGCCATGCGCAACAGGAAAAACATGACCCACCCGTTATCCCCGGCGGCGATTCCACCGCCTTTGAACTAAACCATAGCAGACAGGCTTGAAGCTGTTGTTGGGATCGCGGCGAGGTTTTTGGCCAAAATCGATGCGAATACGACGCAAGTTTTCATCAAATTTGACAGAGTCGAATACGCGTAAAATTTTAGATGTCGCCGCGCAATCGCGTGCCACGGGGCGGTTCGAGCAAGCGCGCATGGTTACCGCGCCGGTAATATTTGGCAGCGGCACACAAGGGAACGCCGCGCGGCAAGGGAAATTTCACCATGCCCGGCGAATACGGCCACGCGGCCGGGCGGAATAGCCCAGTGGCGGTAGCGACCGGCCCTTCGTCGGCCGCCCTTTAGCGTTCGCTTAAGCCGCGCTGGCTACGATTCCGGCCACGAAAAAGGGGCGCGTCTGTTGGTCAAAAGACGTGAGACAGGAACCGTGAGTTTCCTCACGCCAGTATGGAACTACGTCGACGCCTTGGTGCATCCTTCGGCGCAAGCCGAGGCGCTGACGGCGGCGCGTCACCGCGCCTTCATCGCGCCGCGCCTGTTCGGCAGCTTCGCCGCGCTAGCGAGCTTTCCGCTCTACATTGCGATTCGCGGCGTGCCGAACGCGCTCGAGCTCGGCGTGTTCGGCTGGCTGGTGGCGCCGATTCTAATTGCCTATTTTCTGTCGCGCACCGGCCGCTACGAAAACGCCCACGTGATGTCGTCGCTGTCGCTCACCGCGCTGGTGGCGGTGGTGGCCTGGTGTACCGGCGGCATCAGCTCGTTCGCGGCGATCTGGCTGGTGGTGGTGCCGCTCGAAGCCGCACTCTCCGCCTCGCGCCGCGTGGTGGCCTTCGCCTCGATGCTGGCGCTCGCCGCCGTCGCTATCTTGCTGATGCTCAGCGCTTTTGACCTGCAGGCGCCGGTCGCGATTGCGGCGAGCGAGCAGAGCGCGCTGGCCGCGCTCGGCATCGTGTCCGCCGCGCTCTACGCGACCGGCCTCGCGCTTGGCGCCGAGCAGCTCACGCGCACCGGCGAGGGGCTGCTCAACGCCGAGGAAGAACGCTATCGCCTGCTCACGCGCAACATGACCGACGTCATCACCCGGCATGGGCGCAATGGCGCGGTGCTGTTTGCATCGCCCGCGGCCGAACCGCTGTTCGGCGTGCCGGCGGCCGAACTTGCCGGCCATGGGTTGTTCGACCGCGTGCATGTCGCCGACCGCCCGGCCTATCTCACCGCGCTTGCCGATGCGGCGACGCTGGGCGAGGACCGCGCGGTCGAGTTCCGTATCCGCCGCAACAGCGAGGGGGAGCCTTACGGCGGGCATTTCGCCTGGATCGAAATGCGCTGCCGGCCGCTCGAGCCCGCGAATCCGGGCGAGCGCGATGTCGTCGCCGTCTTGCGCGACGTGAGCGAGCGCAAGGTCCACGAGCGCGCGCTGGAGATTGCGCGCAAGGAGTCCGAGCGCATCAACAGCGCCAAGGGCCGCTTCCTCGCTACCATGAGCCATGAGCTGCGCACGCCGCTCAATGCGATCATCGGTTTCTCCGATATGCTGAGCAACGACGCGATCGAACTCGACCGTGCGCGCGAACGCGAATATGCCAGTTTGATCAACGAATCCGGCCGCCATCTCTTGTCGGTGGTCAACGGCATTCTCGATATGTCGAAGATGGAGAGCGGCAATTTCGAGATCACGCCGGAGCCGTTTGCGCCGGCGCCGGCGATCAGAAGCTGCTGCGATATCCTGGTGTTGAAGGCGCAGGAGGCGGGCGTCGAACTCACTACCCGCAATTCCGACCATCTGCCGGAGATTGTGGCCGACCGGCGCGCGGTCAATCAAATCCTCATCAATCTCATTTCCAACGCCATCAAATTCACGCCGCGCGGCGGCCGCGTTAGCGTCAGCGCACTATGCGATGGCGCGCGGCTGAGCGTGTCGGTGGAGGATACCGGCGTCGGCATCGGCGAAGCCGATCTGCCGCGGCTGGGCGAGGCCTTCTTTCAGGCGCGCGCCGCCTACGACCGGCGACACGACGGCACCGGGCTCGGCCTGTCGATTGTCAAGGGCCTGGTGCGCTTGCACGGCGGCGACATGGATATCCGCAGCAAGCTCGGCGATGGCACGCGCGTGACGATACGTTTGCCGATCGACTGCGAAGGCCGCCGCCCGCCGGTGCAGCCGATCAAACTCGTCACCGATCGCGACCCCGACGTCGCCGCGCCGGCAAATGTCGAGATGATGAAACGTGCGTAGCCGCAGCCGCCGCGCCCGGATGAACGACGTCGGCACCGGCGGCCGCGTGGCCGCCGCGATCGGCCAGCATCCGCGCGAATTCGTCGGCATCGTGATGGGCACCGTCGCCATACTGGCGATCTTCATCAACGCGCTGTTTCTGCAACGCGGCCCACATCCGGCGCCGATCTTCGCCCCGCGGCCTGCGCCCGCCCAGCCGGTGCCGGTAGCGTTGCCGCGCCCGCGTGCCGTGGAACCAATCGCCGCGCCGGTCGCTCTCGCGCGCACCCAGGCGCAGATCGTCGGCGACATCCAGCGCGAGCTCAACCGGAAAGGTTTCTATGACGGCGCGATGGACGGCATCTGGGGCGCCAAGACCGATGCCGCCGCGCGCGATTTCGCGCAAGCCGCCGGGTTGAAGATCAATGTCGAGGCCGGCGAGCCCTTGCTGCAGGCAGTCGTTGCCTCCACCCTCACTAAGGCGCCGGGCGCGGCCGCACCCGCGCCAGCGCGCAACGATCCGATCGCCGCGCTGATCGCGCCGAGCCAACAGCTACTGGCGGTGCAACGCGCGTTGGCCGATTTCGGTTACGGGCAGATCAAGCCGACCGGCGTCTTTGACCCAGCGACCAAGGCGGCGATCGAGAAATTCGAGCGCGACCGCCGGCTGCCGGTGACCGGCACGATGTCGGAGCCACTGATCCGCGAATTATCGGCGGTGACCGGCCGCCCGCTTGAATAAATGGCGGTCCCCGAAGGCCTCTGTTAGTGAAGGCCATGCGGTTGAAATCCGGCATCTGGGTCGCGGCCTATTTGCGCCGCTGCAATATCGAGGGCGCCTTCGCCGCGGTGCGCCGCCGCGGCGCCGAAGAAGCCGGCGCCGTCTTCATCAAGATCAACCGGCTCGACGGCACCGCCGTTCTCTACGGACCGGCGGCGCAATCGGCCTTCGACGAGACGCGTCCGGCCGACCGCATGTTCACGGCCATGCTCGGCGGCAACAAGCCGGTGGCGGAGGCGGACGTCGAAGCGCGCTTGACGAAGGAAGTCCGCTTCGATCCCGACGTCTGGATTGTCGAGGTCGAGGATCGCGCCGCGCGCAATTTTCTCGACGGCAACGTGGTCGCTTGAGACCGGACTATTTCCCGGCGGTCTTGACGTGCGAGGGCAGGGTGACGCGGCCGCGATCGGAGCGGTAGCGCGCCGGCGTCGACAGCGCGCGCGCATCGCGGCGCTCGTCGTCCCAATGCAACGGCTCGTGCGCGGGCCGCGAGCGGCCACTCGCCTGCCGCCAGATCGCCAGCATGCGCTCGCCGGCGGCGGGGGTGAGATCGTCGTAGAGGCGGGCAAGATCGTAGACGCGTTCCACCGACTGGCCGATCGCCGAATTGAGAAACAGCAGAATGCGATGCAGCACCGCGGCGGTCATGCCAAGCGCGTGGGCGGCGACCACGATCGGCTCGCCGCTTGGATCGCGCGTGATGCGTTCGGCGAGCTTGCGATTGATGCCGAGCGCGCGTTCGAGCGTGCGGGCGAATTCGCCCGGATTGCGTTCTAGCGCCGCGTTTTCCAGACGGCGGATCGCTTCGCTCGCGGCCGACGCTGGCCGGTGCGCCGACGTCTCCACCGACGGATCGAGATTGAGCAGGATCGTGCGGCGTTCTTCGGTTTCGGCTGCGAAGAACAATTCCAATAGATCGTCCTTGGCCGCCGCGGGCTCGGCTAGGTCCGGCGTCTGCGCCGCTGGCGCCGACGGAGCAATCGGAAGCCTAGCGAGGATTTCGGGCGGCGCGGCCGGGTAGGCCGCAAGCCTCGACGCCACCGCGGCGCGGGTCGCCGCATCGACGGAGTCGATCAGCCCGCGCGCCAGTTCGACGTATTGCGTTTCTTCTTCGGCGCTATGCACCGGCTTCTGCACGTAGAGGTCGGTCAGAACGCGCAGCAGCGTCGGGCGGATATCGACGCCGTCGCGGCAGGCCAAATCGACCAGGCCGTCGAGACGGGGGTACGCGGGAGACTTCGCCATGACGTTACGTACTTTACCGAACTACACCGGCGCAGATTAGTCGGGGCGCGTTAGCGGACCGTTAACCTTGCAGTCGCTTTAATTGTCGCAAGGCTCCGCCCCGGCAATTCCGAACCCGGCATCGCGCCGTGGCGGCAAGGGGGTTGCTATGGGTGAAGTCATTCGATTTCCCGACGAAACGGGCTTCGGGCGCGGCGGCAGATATGTCGACGCCCACTCGGAACCCGCGACTGTGATTATTCTTCCGGTGATCCGCATCGATCGCGATTCAAGCGGTTCGAACGGCTTGGAACCGGATACGGGTAATACTCCGGGCCGTCGCCGCCGCCGCCGTCTCGGCCGCTGAACTCAGCTGGCCCCGGGTTCTCGATGCGACATCCGCCGCCGGTGGTGACTCGGGCCTCCGTTCTTGGCCGCTTTTTTTTCGCAGCCGCCGCGCTCTCGCTGCTCGGGGCGTGCGGCACCGCCAACGGCGATTTCGGCGAAGTGCAGCCCTATCTGACGAGCGACGGCATCCACGACTGGGTCGGCCCCTATGCCAGTGACGCAAAGAAGGCGTCGAAATTCGATCTGACCGACGACGAGCGCCAACTGCGCGATCTCGCCTATCCGCTGATCGATCCCCCCTACGATCGGCAGCAATGGTATTCCGTTGCAGGCGAATACGGTCTCTATCGTCCCGCGCGGCCATTTGACCGCACCGCCTACGCCAATTGGCTGCTCTCAGGCGATGGTTCTTCGCCGCTGGCCCGTTATTCGTCACAGCTGGACGAGGTGCGCCACGACGTTACGACCTTCATATCGCCCCACGATCGCTCGCCGTCGTCGCGCTATGCGCGGCTGATCGACGACGTGCGCGACGACACCACCAGCCTGCCGCAGTTCTTCGAAACCGCCACGCGCGTACTCGATATCGACCAGAAGCGGAAAAAGAGCCTCTCTTACGTTTCCGGCGTATCGTCCGCCGAGCGCAAGAATGCCGAGCTGCGCATGCGCGAAAACGCGGCGATTGTCGCCCTTGTACGCGACACGCTGATGCAGCGTGTCGCGGCCTATCGCTACGCGCTCGAACGCTTGGTTATTAATTCGCCGTATAGCCAAGCGGTCGATATTGAACGCGCCATCGATCGCTTGAAAGCAGACATCGAGCGTTACCGCGCGCCGGCGCCCTCATGGACACGCGGGCAAAGCCTGGCTTCGAACCGCTGACTTGGTGCCGCCTACGGTTGCTCCGCGTGCAGGCATTTTGCCGCGGCGAGCGAGCTTTGGGCCGGCGGCATCAGTCCCGGCTCCGGCGCCAGCGCGCGGATTGCGATTAGCCCGGTGAGCGTCGGCGATTCCACGATCAGCCGGTCGGCCGCGGTGATATCTTCGTCTTCCGGCATCTGGTTGTGCTGCTCGACCGTCATCAGTTCGAGTTCGATCACCCGCCGGCCCGCCGCGCGGTCGTTGATGGCGTAATATGCGACGTCGTAGCGCGTATAGAACGAGACCGAGGTGTAGGCGAGGCTTACCGGGACGCTGAGTTTCAACGGTCCTTGCGACAGGTCATAACGGCAGACCGCGCTGGCAAAAGCCGGATCCATGAACGGCATCGGCGCGGACGCCGGCGTCGGTGCCGGCAGCGCGGTGACGGTGTTCACCGGCGCCACGCGCGCGAGGCGCGAGTAGGCATCCTCGGTGGCCGTGCGCGGCAGGATAATAATCGTTGCCAAGTGCACGATCCCGCCCAGCAGGGCGCCACCCAACGCCCAAAGCAGCCAGCGGATCATGGGCAACCCTTGGTGGTTACGCTCGGCATCGGCACCTCGCGGCCGGCTTTGGTCGAAACGCCGACGGGGGTATCGTAGAGCCGCAGCACGAGAATGTAACGCTCGACGCCGCCGGTCGGCAGCCAGTTGCCGGGGTTGGCGCGCGGCGCGACGACGATCTCGAAGCCGCCGTCGGCATGGCGCACGATTTCCTGACTGGTGAAACCAAACCGGCTGACCGAATTGGCGACCAGTTCGCCGTTCGAGTTATACAGCGTCAGCGTCCAAAAGCGTGCCGGCGGAGTGACGCCGGCGAGAACCACGTCGCATCGCCCGTCGAGCGGACGGCCGCTGTCGTCAGCCGAAGCGGTGAATGCGACGCCATCGCCGAGCGCCGTCGGCAAACGCCCGAGGCGAGCGATCGAAGCCTGCGCGTAGGGATCGGCGTCGACGGTGCCGGTCTTCGGCCACGCGGTCCAAGCGCCGATGGTCAAAGGTCCGAACGCGGCGCCGCGCGTCAACGCGAGATAGGTCGCGCCGAGGCCGACGACGGCCGCGACAATAAAGGCAAACAGCGATCCGAGAAGTAGCCGCACGATTTCTACGCTGGCGGTGAGGGAACCTTGATTCGCGAAAGGGAGACTACGCCGGGCGCTGGCGCGCGGCTAATCAGTTCCGGCTGCCGAACGCATGTCCCTCCAAGGCGGCGGCGAGGGCGTCGCCTTTGTCCGGGACCGCGGCCTGCTTCTTTCTGCCGGCCGATCCCGCCGAGGGCAGCGGACCCATGGCGCGGCTGGCATCATCCATCATCCGCTCGACCCGCACGAGGATATCGGCGCCCCGCTTGGTGAGCACAGTCGGGCGCGGCGGCGGCGCGCCGGAATTCGATTTGACTTCGGCGACGGCCGGCTCCAGCCGCGCCGGCGGCACCGGCACTCCGGGCAATTGTTTGATCTCGATGCCCTGGTGCGCGTAGTCCATGATGTTGTGCCAAGTCATCGCCGGCAGCGCACCGCCGGTCATACGGTTGGTCGAGGTGTAGTCGTCGTTGCCGAACCAGGTGCCGCAGACGAAATTGCCGGTGTAGCCCATGAACCAGGCGTCGCGATAAGCGTTGGTCGTGCCGGTCTTGCCGGCGGCGGCAATGCCGTCAAGGCGCGCGCGCCGGCCGGTGCCGTTTTCCACAACGCTGTTCATCATGGTGATCATGTCTTGCGCGACATGCGCCGGGAGCACCCGCTTCGGCTTCGGCCCGTCGCGGTCGTAGCGCCAGACCAGCTTGCCGTCGCCGGTGCGCACCTCGAGGATGGCATGCGGCATGACCTTCATGCCGAGATTGGGGAAGGTGGCGTAAGCCCCGGTGTGATCGATCAACTTCACCGCGTCGGCGCCGATCGGCAGCGACGGCGTGTCGGGCAGCGGGGTGGTGATGCCCATGTCGTGCGCCGTCTTGATGATGCGCGCGCGGCCGAGCTTGGCATTGCCGTCGCCGACCACCAGCGACAGGCGCACGGCGACGGTGTTGATCGAGTGGGTCAATGCGGTAATCAGCGTCATCGAGCCGCCATAGCCGTGGCCGTAGTTGTGCGGACACCAATTGCCGATGCAGATCGGCGCATCGACAACGATCGAGCTCGGCTTCATGCCGTGTTCGAGCGCGGTCGAGTAGACATAAGGCTTGAACGAGGAGCCCGGCTGGCGCATTGCGTCGGTGGCGCGGTTGAACTGGCTGGCGCCGTAGTCGCGTCCGCCCACCATGGCACGCACCGAGCCGTCGACGTCCATCAGCACCGCGGCAGCCTGTCCGGCGTGATATTCCTGGCCGTATTGGCGCAACGAATTCTCGATGGCGCTTTCCGTCTCACGCTGCAAGTTGACATCGAGCGCGGTGCGCACCACGAACACGCGCTCGGTCATCGATTTCGGGAAGGTGTCGACCAGTTGCTTGACCTGGTCAAAGGCCCAGTCGAGATAATAGTTCGGCGCGCGATCGTCGCGGCGGTCGACGGGGGTGGCGGGGTTGCGGCGGGCGCCGAACACCTGACCCTCGGTCATGAATCCGGCGTCGACCAGATTGTCGAGCACGACGTTGGCGCGCGCGCGCGCCGCCGGCAGATTGACGTTGGGCGAGAACTTCGACGGCGCCTTGAACAGCCCGGCGAGCATGGCGGCTTCCGCCAAGTTCACGTCGCGCGCCGACTTGTTGAAGTAATACTGCGCCGCCGCATCGACGCCGAAGGCGCCGCCGCCCATATAGGCGCGGTCGAGATACAATTTCAGAATTTCATTCTTGGTCAGCCGCGCCTCCAGCCACATGGCGAGGAACGCTTCCTTGATCTTGCGGTCGAGCGTGCGCTCGTTCGACAGAAACAGGTTCTTGGCGAGCTGCTGGGTCAGCGACGAGCCGCCCTGCACCACGCCGCCGGCGCGCGCGTTGGTGACCAGTGCGCGCAGCGTGCCGCCGATGTCGATGCCGAAATGGTCGTAGAAGCGCCGGTCCTCGGTGGCCAGCACCGCCTTGATCAGGTGATCGGGGAACTGGTCGAGCGGCACCGAATCGTTGTGGCGGATGCCGCGGGTGCCGACCTCGTTGCCGTAGCGGTCGAGGAAGGTGACGGCGAGCTCCGACTTCTTCAGCCAGTCGTCGTCCGAGGTCATCTGGAAGGCGGGCATGGCGAGCGCCAGCATCAGCACGGCGCCGACGGTGCCGAGGCTGGCGATCTCCGAGACGACCTCGTTGAGCCAGCGCCGCCAGCCGGCGACGTAGAAGCGGTCCATGACGCCGGAGAAGCGCTCGTAGCCGTCGCGCAGCGCGATGAAGGCGCGGAACAGGCCGGAATCGACGCGGGCGTCGACGCCGAGGAAGAAGTTCCTGATTTTCGGCTTCCAATCGGCCGGAAAAAGGTCGCGCAAGGGGGCTCGCTCGCTTCAGGACGGACGCTGCGGCCTATCTAGCCGATCGGCGCGCCTTCGGCCAAGGCCGCAGGGGTGATCCGCGGGGCAGAATGAGGGCCAATTGCGGTGAAAAATGGCCGTTCTTCTCCGTCTCCCCACCCGAACTCGGGTTTACCCGAGTTTGGCAATTTAAGACTGGTCGAAGTCGGATATATCCGACTTCGACGGGGGAGAGGGCCGGGGTGAGGGGGCCCCGGACTCTCGAGAGGCCCCAACCCCTCACCCGGCGAGCTTCGCTCACCGACCTCTCCCTATGGGAGAGGTGAAAGAGAAGTCCTCCGCCCATGACGGAATCGCCGGCAGGGTCTAAAAAGGCGCGGAAAGGATCAACCCAATGCCCTCCACGCCCGCCCCGTTCTGGCGCACCAAACGCCTCGGCGAGATGACGCAGGCCGAGTGGGAGAGCCTGTGCGACGGCTGCGGCCGCTGCTGCCTCAACAAGCTGATCGACGAGGACACCAACCAGACCGTGTTCACCGACGTCGGCTGCAAGCTCTTGGACGGCGAGACCTGCCGCTGCACCGACTACGCCCACCGCCAGGCCCGCGTGAAGGACTGCGTGCAACTCACCCCGCGCAACGTCAAACGGCTGAGCTGGCTGCCGCCGACCTGCGGCTACAGATTGGTGGCCAACGGACAGGACCTCAAATGGTGGCACCCGTTGGTCTCAGGTGACCCCGAGACGGTGCACCAGGCCGGCATCTCGGTGCGTGGCCGCGTCACCGAGAACGAGCGCGACGTGCCGGACGCGAAACTGGAGGAGTATATCGTGGCGTGGCCCGGCCGGTGGCCCAAAGGCGCGCGCACGCGCGCCGTCAAAGGAAAATGAGGGCAAAGCGCAAGCCGGCGCCGTCAAAGTAAAAAGCAGGCGAGGAGCAGTGCGGCAGCGTCGAAACGCAAATAAGCAGGCGCAGAGACAGCGCTTTCTTGGGGGCAGGCCGTATTTGCTATACATGTATAGCAAATCGGAGTTTGCGCCATGCTTGCCCTTCGCCTGCCGCCCGAGATCGAAAAACGCCTCGACGCGCTCGCCAAAAAGACCGGCCGCACCAAGAGCTACTACGCCCGTGAAGCCATCCTGCGGCATATAGAGGATATCGAGGATCAGCATCTGGCGGTGGCGCGCCTCAAGCGAGGCGGACGCAGGACGAGCCTGAAGGCGCTGGAGCGTCGCAAGGGAGCCAGCGACGCCGATTGGCTGCGCTCACTCTCGGCCAGCCTTGGGGAATGTTCCTCGCCGGAAGACGCCAAAGCCTATGACAATCTGTGAACGGTTCGACGTCGCGGTCGTCCTGTTTCCGTTCATCGAGCGCGCCCGCGCCAAGCCTCGCCCGGCGCTGGTGCTGTCGGGGCGCGCCTTCAATGTCGCGCATGGAGGCGACCGCCGGCGCATTGCACGACTACAATCGCTATATCGGGGCGCGCGACCGGCGCGGCTTGCCGCCGGCGCGCCACGATGCGGCCGAGGCGGCGCTCTGGCGCGTCATGGACGCCGCGCTGCAGCGCTGGGAATGGCTGGAGGCGCGCCGGGTCAGCGATCATTGAGGGCGCCGCGCAGGAATCGGAAAATCCTGCGCCTGGCGCCGCGCGCCGTAGGAGAAGTGCCACCACTCGCGGAAATAATTATGGAAGCCGCGCTGGCGCATGGCGGCGACGAGCAGCGCACGCAGGCGTTGCTGCTCGCGCGTGAGGCCGGCGCTCGCCGTGCGGCTCTTGTCGTCGAAGCAGTCGAAGCCGGTGCCGAGGTCGAGCGCATTGTCGGGCGCGCGCTGCGCCGCCGGCGCGGTGCAGGGGCCGTAAGCCGCGTGCGCATCGAACGGCGCCGCCGGCGCGGCATCGCGCGCAACGAGCGTGAGATCGACGGCGATGCCTTCCGAATGCGCCGAATGCGCGGCGATATAGCCGAGCGAGAACAGCCGGAGCTTGTCGAGCTTGGGGTAGAAGCGCCTGGTGGCGGCGTCGTCGGCGCTTCTCGCCCAGTTCGCGAAGGCGGCCACCGCGCGCGTCGGCCGGTAGCAGTCGTAGACTTTTAAAGCGAGGTTCTGCGCGGCCAAGTCGGCCTGCACTTTCGCCAGCGCCTCCGCGACCTCGCGGCGCAGCACGCATTCGGCGGCCGCATAACCGGGAACGGGGCGGCCGGTGAAATTGTTGAAGCCGGCATAGCGCATGTCCTGGACGATGCCCGGGTCGACGTCGCGCAGATAGACGAAGCCCGGCGGCAGGCTCGCCGCACCGGCGGCCGCGGGCAGCAGCAGCGCGACCAGCGCGGCGCGTGCCGTGCAAGTTCCGCTGCGCCGGACGTTTCGCTTCGCAAAACGGGACATCATGGAGAACATAGCACCTCCGCGCCGGACGCCATTGCACTTTTACCGCCCGCGCGGCATCTAGCGCGCGATGAACGTGCACCCGCACAAGACGCATGCGCCGCGCCCGCTGAGCCACCCGGAGATCCGCGCCATCGTGCTCGGCATCATGCTGGCGATGTTCCTCGGCGCGCTCGACCAGACCATCGTCGCCACCGCTTTGCCCACCATCGGCCGGCATTTCGCCAACCTCGGCGATCTGTCCTGGGTGGTTACCGCCTATCTGCTCACCGCGACGGCGGTGACGCCGCTGTACGGCAAATTGTCCGACATCCACGGCCGCCGCACGATGATGCTGATCGCCATCGTCATCTTCGTCGCCGGCTCGCTGGTCTGCGCGTCGGCGCCGAGCATGACGACGCTGGTGCTCGGCCGCGCCGTGCAGGGCTCGGGCGGCGGCGGGCTGATGGCGCTGGCGCAGACCATTATCGCCGACATCGTCAGCCCACGCGAGCGTGGGCGCTACCAGGGCTATATTGGCGCGGTGTTCGCCACCTCCTCGGTCGGCGGGCCGGTGCTCGGCGGCTTCTTGACCGAGCATCTCGACTGGTCGCTGATCTTCTGGATCAATCTGCCGCTCGGCCTCGCGGCGCTGGGCATGACTTCCAACGTCTTGAAGCGCGTGCCCTATCACCCGCGCAAGCACCAGCTCGACGTCATCGGCGCGCTGCTGATGATGAGTGCGTCGATCGCGCTGTTGCTGGCGCTGTCCTGGGGCGGGCGCAAGTTCGACTGGATCTCGCCGCAGCTCGGCGCGCTGCTGCTCGCCTCCGCGATCCTGTGGGCGCTGTTCGCCTGGCGCCTGGTGGCGACGCATGAGCCGTTCCTGCCGCTCGCCGTGCTCGGCAATCCGGTGGTGCGTTGCGCCGCGCTCGCCGGCGCCTGCTCCATGGCGACGCTGGTCGGCATGACCATCTTCGTGCCGCTCTATTTCGAGGTGGTGCTGCATCTCTCCGCCGGCCAGTCGGGCCTGGCGCTGATCCCGCTGATGGGTGCGACCGTGGCGCTGTCGACCGTCACCGGGAGGCTGCTGATGCACATGAAGCACTACAAGCGTTTGCCGCTCGCCGGGCTGTTGGCGGCGCTCCTGTCGCTTGCCGCGCTGTCGATCTGGCCGACCTCGATGCCGACGGCGCTGGTGCTGGCGCTGCTGGCGATCATCGGCTCGGGGCTCGGCACCGTCTTCCCGATCTCCACCGTGTGCATGCAGAACGCGGTGACGCAGCACCAGATGGGCATCGCCACCGGCGCGGCCAATTTCTTCCGCTCGCTGTTCTCGGCGCTGGTGGTGGCGGTGCTCGGCGCCATCGTGCTTGGCGGCCTCGGCGGCATCACCGGCATGTCGGTGGAGATGCTGGCGCGCAAGGCCTCCACGCCCGAACTCGGCTACGCCTTCCGCTTCGTATTCCTGGCCTGCGCCCTGGTGCTCGCCTTCGGCATGGCTTTTGTCGTCGCTATGGAAGAGCGCGTGCTCAAAGGTCCGACGCCCTCGCCGGCGGCCGAGGCGACCGGCCCGGCGACGCCGATCCCGGCGGAGTAGGGCGGTTTGGCTAATTTTTGCCATTGCAAATAGGCGAGTTTGGACGCAATACTATCTTTAGTGGTGCACACCGCGCGACCGCATAACGCTTGGACAGTGAGGTGACAGCCCAAATCGACCGTCGGTGACGGCGCGCCGATCAGGAGATGAAAAGACTTGTCGGCAAAGCCCGGCATCGGACATTATTGTTTCGGGTGGTGACTCGACAGGGACGCGGGGTAAAGTCGCAGAAAGGATCAAAGGGAGGCTGGCTTCCGGCCATGGTCGCGTGATGTCTGCCAAGCTGGTGGATTACTCGAAGCTGGCGTTCGACCTGATCGACGAACTCGAGCGCTTCCAGACTCCCGACGAGATGATCGGCCGGATGTCGTCGGCGTTGACGCAATTCGGCTTCAGCGGATTTTTGATCAGCACCACGCCCGATTTGCGCGCGGCGCACCGGCGGCAGACGTTTTTCGACGGCTGGCCGAATAATTTCAACGATCACTACATCGCGAACGATTTCTACAAAGACGATCCGGTCGTCGCCATGTGTCTGCGGGCCACCGATCCCTTCGAATGGTCGGAGGCGCCATACGATGCGGAGGACTCGCCGCGCGCCAAGACCGTCATGGGCGTCGCCGCCGAGTTCGGATTGAAGAACGGCTTCGCCGTTCCGATCTACCGCGAGCGCGGACTGATTGACACCGTGACCATGGGCGGCGATTACGGCGCGCTCGACCCGCTCGCCAAACGCTCGATCCATCTGGTCGCGCTTTACGCGCACTCGAAGGCCCTGGCCTTGATCGGCGCCGGCCACGCCGATCCCTATCGTCGCATCCTGTCCAACGGCGAGCGCGAAGTCCTGTCTTGGACCGCGGCCGGCAAGACCTCCTGGGAGATTTCGGTCATCCTCGGCGTCAGTGAGGCCGCGATCGCCAAGCGCATCAAAATGGCCTCGCGCAAGCTCGGCTCGGTCAACAAGACCCAGGCCGTCGTCGAGGCCATTCGCCGGCGGCAAATCAGCGTTTAGGCCGCGCCCAGCCCGTCAAGGTATCGGTTCCGATACTGGTCAAGCGATACCGCTTTTGTAGCCTCGTCCTCCCTGCGCGCGAGGGCGATTTGGCCGATGATTCATATTGTTACCGCGGAAAACAGGAAGCTCTACGAGAAGGAACTGCTCGAGCACCACCGCATCCGCTACGACATCTACGTCCGCGAAAACAAATGGAAGAACCTTAAGGTCGAGGACGACCGCGAGAGCGACCAATTCGACAACGAGGACGCCGTCTACATCCTGGCCATCGAGGATGGCCGCGTGGTCGGCGGCTCGCGTTTCATGCCCACCATCAAGCCGCATCTGTTGAGCGAGGTGTTTCCCTCGCTCGCCGACGTCAAGGGCGTGCCGCGTTCGCCCGACATATTCGAGTGGACGCGGCTGTTCGCGATTGCCGACAAGCGCGACCGCAACGGTCACAGCGGCCGCGTCACCGGCCAGGTCTTGTGCGGCGGGCTCGAGTTTTTGCTCGGCGAGGAGGCGACCGGCTTCACCATCGTCACCGAAGTCTATTGGCTGGCGCGCACCCATAGCTGGGGCTGGAAGCTGTCGCCGTTGGGCTTGCCGGCGCTCATCGACGGGGAATGGCTGGTGGCGAGCTATATCCCGGTCGACGTCGAAACTCTGCAGGCGACGCGCCGCCGCTACGGCATCGCGGAGTCGGTGATCGTGCGCAACGGCATCACGCGACCGGCGGTCCGGCATGTCGCATGACCGGATGCGCGCGGTGGTCTTAAGTCATGAATAGCCATGGGCCTCACATGAGCAAACTTAGCCTCGTCCCGAAACTGGCGGACGGCGACCGCCGCCAGCTCTTGCAGGACATCGCCGGGCTTATCGCGCGGGCGAGGAGCTCCGGCCTGACGGAATCGGTATTCTTGCTGAGCATGGCGTACCTCGACCTGCAAACCAAGATTTACGACATCAACGACGAGGAGTTGGACGCGTTCTCGAAAGTCATCCGCTCCTCCGTCGAATCCGTTTGAGGGAGCCCGCGATGGCCGAGCAGCGCAGCGACGCGTATGGCGCCGACTATTTCCGCGCCCGGGGATGGTGGCGCGACGAGACCTTGCCCGACTGGCTCGCACGCGCCACCGGCGACAGGCCCGACGGTGGAGCGGTCGTCACAAGCGACGGCGCGATCGCCTACCGCGATTTGAGTCGCCGCGTCGGCCGCTTTACCGCGGCGCTACGGCGGCTCGGCATCGCGCGCGGCGATATCGTCGCGGTGCATCTGCCGAATATCCCGGAGTTCCTGATTGCCTGGCTGGCGATCAACGCCTGCGGGGCGGTCATGCAGACCATTCATCTGCCCTATGGATTGCGCGAGATCGGCAACCTCCTGCGCCATAGCGGCGCCAAGGCAGCGATCGCGCTCGGCGCGGGAAAGAATCCGTCGCGGGCCGAGGAACTGCTGAGCTTGGCGGCGGAAATTCCGTCGCTGCGCAGCGTCATTTCCGTCGGGCCGCCGGTCGCGGGCGCCGAGAATTTTTCCCGCATGGAAGCGGAGGCGCCGGAGCAGGCGGGCAGCATCGCGAAAGCGGACGAGCCGTTCCTGCTGCTCTATACCTCCGGCACGACATCGGCGCCCAAGGGCGTGTCGGTGACCTACAATCATTTCCTGAGCAATGCGCGGCTGGCGGCCGGCGAATTCGCGCTGACGGCCGACGACCGCATCTTGTGCCTTGCGCCCTATACGCACCTTTACGGTCTCTACACCTTGCAACTGGGCCTCTGCGTCGGCGCGGCCGCCTGCATGGTGCCGGCCTTCACGCCGCCGGATTTCATCGCGGCTCTGCGCGCGATGAAGCCGACCGTGCTGTTCGGCGCGCCCGGTCATATCGCCGCTTGCCTGCAGCAGCGGCTGTTCCAGGGCGTCGATCTGACGGCGCTGCGCATCGCCGTGCTGTCGGGGACCACCGTACCGGAGGCTTTGTCGGCCGCATTCGAGCACATGCTGCAGAACGGTAAGGTCATGCAGGCCTGGGGCATGACTGAATTGCAATTCGGCACATGCGGCCGTCCGTCGGATGCGCGCGAGGTGCGCATCGGCAGCGTGGGCCGCGCCATGCCGGGCACCGAGCTGCGCGTGGCCGATGTCGAGGGCAAGGCGCTTGCGGCCGGCGAGACCGGCGAGCTGCAGGTGCGCGGCTGTTCGGTGTTTTCCGGCTACGCCGGCAATCGCGCGGCGACCAGCGAAACCTTCACCGCCGACGGCTGGTTCCGCACTGGCGATCTCGCCGACATGGACGACGGCGGCAACGTGCGCCTACGCGGCCGCACCAAGGACATCATCAACCGCGGCGGCGTGAAGTTCAATCCGGCGGAGGTGGAAGGCATCATCGCCGCGCATCCGGCGGTGGCGCAGGTTGCCATCGCGCCGGTGCCCGACCCAGTGCTGGGCGAGCGCGCCGCCTGTTTCGTGGTGCTGAACGAGAAGGCCACCCTCGGCTTCGAGGAATTGACGCGCTACCTCGCCGAGCGGAAGGTCGCGAAATTCATGTGGCCCGAGCAATTCGAGATCGTGGCCGACATGCCGACGACGCCGACCCGCAAGGTGATCAAGCCCGAATTGGTGCGGCGGCTGCTCGCGCAAGCCGAGATGCAGGGCCGTCCGGCGGCGTGAGCGTCGCCGGACGCGGCGCTTCGAAGCCGTTGGCTATTCGCCGCCCGCCATGGCCACGGCCATTTGCACCAGCGCCTGTTTCAACTTGGAATTCGGCAGCCGCGTGTAGGCGCGGAGCAGCCGCAAAGCGGCGGCAGAATCAACCAGTTCGTACAGGCTTTGTTCGCGCTGCTGGCTCGCCGGCGCGGTCGAGAACAAATCGGTGATGGAGACCTGGAAGATTTCCGCGATGGTCTGCAGGCGGCCGGCGCCGATTCGGTTGACGCCCTTCTCGTATTTTTGCACCTGCTGAAAAGTCAGCCCCAGCCGGTCGGCGAGGGCGGTTTGCGACATATTGCGCTCGAGCCGCAGCGCGCGAACGCGCCGTCCAACTTCGATGTCGCGGGGATCTGGACCCTTCTTGCGGGTTCTCGGGAAAGACGTATTGCGCCCGCCACGGGATGATCTTGAAGCTTGTGCTGCCATGTCGACCTTGTTCCTTACAGTTTCATGACACAGCTATTAGCCAGTTGTCACCGGGACCGCAACCGCGGTCCGTCCGCAGTTAACCTAAACAGCCCGCGATTTAAGCTGAAAACGTTAAGAGCGGGGCCCCCGCTTCCGAAGGCGTTTTGGGCGCGCGCGTCGCCTCGCGGGAGGCGAGGCAGACACGGCGGATCGGTGGGACCAAAAGCCGGCGTGCAGAAGCGCCGGTTGCGGACAACGGCAGACGATCGCGCGGCACAGTTCCTCGATACCGCCGGCGAAGAACCCCGGCACGGCGGCCGGGGCGCTCAGTTCCGATTGACGGCCGGATCAGCCTGCGCCGACCGGTACGGCGATGAAGCGCGTCGCTTGCGCGGTTTTGACCCGCATCAGCACGTCGCGCTTGCCGGCATCGTGCGCGGCGGTGATCGCCTGGCGCACGTCGTTGACGCTGGCGACGCTCTTGCCGCCGACGTCGAGGATAATATCGCCGGTCCGCAAGCCGCGTTCGGCGGCCGGACCGCCGGGTTCGACGCCGACCACCGCGACGCCCCGGCCGCCGGCCCCGGCGACGTCGCCCGCGGGCGCGAGCGTCAGGCCGAGATGCGGCACGCCGTGCTCGGAGGACTTGCTCTGCGTCGGCGCGGCGGCGGTGTGCTCGTTCGGCATCTTGCCGAGCGTCAAGGTCATGGTCCTGACCTCGCCCTTGTGCACCAGCGCGAGCTTGACCTTGCTGCCCGGCGTCATCATACCGATGGTCTGCGCCAGTTCGCGCGCGCCCTTGACCGGCTTATCGTTGACCGCGGTGATCACGTCGCCGGCGACGATGCCGGCCTGCGCGGCCGGGCTTTCCGGCTGCGGCTGGTCGACCAGCGCGCCTTCCGCTTTCTTCAGGCCGAGGCTGTCGGCGATGCCGGCGGTGACCGGCTGGATCTGCACGCCGAGCCAGGCGCGGTTGACGTAGCCGTGCTCCTTGAGTTGCGCCACCACCAGTTTGGCGGTCTGCGCCGGGATGTCGAAGCCGATGCCGACCGAGCCGCCGGAGGGCGAGAAGATCGCGGTGTTGACGCCGATCACGTTGCCGCTGGCGTTGAAGGCCGGGCCGCCGGAATTACCCTTGTTGATGGGCGCGTCGATCTGGATGTAGTCGTCATAGGGGCCGGAGCCGATGTCGCGGCCGCGCGCGGAGACGATGCCGGCGGTGACGGTGCCGCCGAGGCCGAACGGATTGCCGACCGCCACTACCCAATCGCCGACGCGGGGCTCATTCTGCGCGAACTGCACGAAAGGGAAGGTCTTGTCGGAATCGATCTTGATCAAGGCGAGGTCGGTCTTGGGATCGGTGCCGATGACCTTGGCCCTGTAGGTCGCGCCGTCGTCGGTGGTGATCTGCACGGTCTTGGCGTGATCGACGACGTGATTGTTGGTGACCGCGTAACCGTCGGCCGAGATGAAGAAGCCGGAGCCTTCGCCCGTAATCACTTGTTTGCCCTGCGGCATCATGCCGTTGCCGGGCCAGCCGAACTGCTGGAAGAAGCGGTTCATCGGCGAGCCGGGCGGGAAGGGATTTTCGCCGCCGTTCATGCCCATGCCGTCGGTGTTGGCGGCTCGCTCGATGCGCACGCGCACGGAAATCACCGCCGGCTTCACCTTGGCGACCAGATCGGCGAAGCCGGCGGGCGCATGCTCGGCCTCGGCCGCATGTGCGGCCGATACCGGCGCGAGATCAAAAGCGCGGTAGGCCATCGGCGCGCCGGCGGCGACGGCAAGGCCAAGGCCGGCCGCCGACGCCAGGAACACGAGGCGGCGCGCGCGCAGGAATTTGCGTTGAAGGGGTGGGGTGCTTTGGGGCATCGCTGAAGTCTCCATGGGAAATTGGATCGGGAGCGTTAGACGCGCTCGCTTGCGCTTAGATAACGTGCGTGCGCATTACCGATGCCTGTCTTGGTCGTTTCATTTTCGTAATGTGCGGCGGCGAATGAAAAATGCGTGGAATTTCAAGGAAAATTGGCGTGTGAAAAGTTTGTCATGACAAATTGTTCACGCCCAAAACGAAAACCCCGGCGCCGAGGCCGGGGTTTTTACATTTCCTATCAAGACGCGAAACTCATTCGCAATATTTGCATGGCGGGAAGTCGCGCGAATAGACCGGCTGGGCCAGGAACTTGTCCTTGCCGTAGGTCCAATACTGGCTGACGGCCGGATAAGTCTTGATCACCGTGTTCCACAACTCGTCCTTGTCGTAGCCGAACATCTTCTTCTTCTCGACCTTCTTGATGTAGACGTTCTGCACCGGGTTGCGATCCTCGAAAGAGACCGGTCCGCGCACCGCGTCGATCTTCTCAGCCGAGGCCATCTCGATGAATTTCTCCGAGCCCGGCCACTTGCCGCCGGCCTTCTTGATCACCTCGTCGATCAACTGGGCGGTGGTGTAGTTCGACTCGGAGAAGTAGGACGGCACCTTGCCGTATTTCGAACGGTACGACTTGACGAAGGCTTCGTTCTTCGGCGTCTCCAAGGCCGCCGAGTATTGCAGCGCGGAGACGTCGCCGATCACCTCGTCGCCCATGAAGGGCAGCGCGAATTCGTCATAGCTCGTGCCGCCGCCGAGGATCGGCTTTTTGAAGCCGGAGGCGCGCAGCTGTTTAGGGAACTGCAGCGACATCGGACCGACCATCATGGAGAACACCGCGTCGGCGTCGGATTTGATGGTGGGGATGTAAGGTCCGAAATCCTTGGTGCCGAGCGGCGGCCAGATCTTCTGGATGATTTTGCCGCCGCAGTCCTCGAACGCCTTCTGGAAGCCGCCGACCTGCTCGTAGCCGAAAGCGTAGTCGGCGGCGATGGCGGCGATCTTCTTGTAGCCCTGGTCGCAGGCCCATTGGCCGTACGGCTGATTGGGCTGCGACGACGACCAGCCGGTGCGGAAGAACAGCGGATATTTGGAGAGTTGCCGCTGGGTGAGATCGTCGGCGGCCGGGATCGAGGCGATGTAGATCGTCTTCACCTCGTTCGACACCGGCGCCAGCGCGTAGCCGGTCGAAGCCAGCACGCCGCCGATGAACATCTGCACCTTGTCCTGCAACGCGAGTTTCTTCGCCTTGGTGACGGCGGCATCCGGCTTGCCCTGATTGTCCTCGACGATGAACTTCACCTCCATGCCGCCGAGCTTGCCGCCGTGCTCGTCGAGATACATCTGGAAGCCGTTGACCATGTCCTTGCCGACCTGGGCGAAGATGCCGGTCATCGGCGCGATGAAGCCGATGCGTAGCTCCTCGGCGCGCGCGGGCGCGCCGGCGGTGAGCCCGGCCGCGAGCGCGGCACCGAGCAGTAGAGTCGATGCGTGTTGGAATCCTCTGGTCATTGTTCTCCCTCCCGAAGCGGCGATGCCGCTTCCCTTCGGGGGAAATGCGGACGCCTGTAAGCCGGCGGGGAAGGCTAACTCAGGAGACGGTTGGGCGGAAGCCCAAGGCAGGTGGGGTTTGCGGGCGCGGGGTGAGGGGAAATGGGCGGAGCGCACGAAACAGGGCTGCTTCGAAGGCAATTCGCTCTTCACCCTCGTGCTCACGCCGCCGCACCACTAAACCTGACGCGCGCGCCCGGTGGACGAATTTGTGGGGCAAACCGCGCACCGACACCTGCTCGAAGCCGTCCTGCAGCAACCGCTGCCCCCGGGCTTTGCGACTTGCGATCGGCCGCCGTCCACCAGCCGCAAATCCTCGACATCGAGACGCTTGCGGCCAAGGGATCTGCGGGGCGCGGGTTGCTAACAATTCGTTACGAAAGTTTGCCTATTGTCGCTCGGTTGTTTCCGATCCCATGGCCAGTGGGAACGTTCGATTGTCGCAACCCGCAACCGCGCCGAGGCGAGCCAATTCAATGACCCTGCGTTCGCCGAACACGCGCGCGCTTGCGCCCGAGAGCGGCCCCGTTGCCGCGGACCCGGGCACGACCGACGCGCTCAAGCCTCTCGGCGCCAAGCCCGTGCTGGTCGGCACGCACGGCCGTTACACGTTGCGAAGCTGGCGCGACGCCAGCGGCCGGCCGCGGCAGTTTGCATGTACCGTGGTGAAATTCTCGGCGGAGCGGATCAGGCTTGCCGGGCCCGTCACCGGCGCTGTCGGCGAATGGGTCAATGCGAATTTCGATCATTTTGGCGGCGTCGAGGGGCCGATTACCGAAGCCTCCCAAGGTCAGTTCACGATGTGGATCGTGGCGAGCGCCGAGAGCCGGCAAAAAATCGCCCGCAAGGTGGCGTGGGCCAACGACAAGAACAGCGTCAACAGGAGGCGCCACGAAAGGCACGTGCCCCGCGATCCGGATTCGATCCTGAACTTTGCCGACGGCAGTATCGCGGCGTGCCAGATCATCGATTATTCGCTTTCGGGCGTCGCCGCCACCGGCGAGATCGTTCCCAAGGTCGGCGCCATCGTCAAAATCGGAGACATTCACGGTCAGGTGCTGCGCCACACCGGGGATGGGTTCATCGTCGAATTTTTTCTTGTGCAGGATGCGCACACGATCGAAAGACTTTTCATGAATTCGCAGACCGGATTCGCTTCGGACGCGCAGACTCTCACATCATCCGGCCCCCGGCCGCCCGGGTCGGTGGCCTAGGGCGGAAGAATTTTCCTAGCGGCGGAAGAATCGGCCGGCTTTGATAGCTGCCGCAATTCAGATTCGGCCGCGAAATCGCCGATAAAATCCCGCTCCGTCGTCTGGCTCGGCTTTTGCTTCATCACGGTCAGGGGCGGCTTGTTTTGTGCATCGTGCCAAGGCGCGATGCGGGGAATGTGCCGTCATGAAAATTCATCCGCACCCGCCGCTCCCCCCGCCGCTTCCCCAACTCCAACCGAAGCCGCCGACGCCTTTCGCGGCCGCACTCAAGACCGAAGAACTGCTGGAGACGGCGCAGCAGCAACGCGTGCGCCTAAGGAAACTCTTCGGCGCGCGGAAAGACCAGCCGGGTTCGGATGAAGCTGGCGAAGAAGACGCAGGCGCGTCATCGAATCGGCATCTTGATTTTCTGGCCTAAGCGCCACGCGGCGCGGTGTGTTGCGGGCGGGCAAGCGAACGCCCATTGCCGGAATGCGTCGGCACGCCCGTCACCGCAGGGAATTGGAACGCGTGAAATCACAGCACCGCGGCCGTCCATGCGCGCGATGAGCGTGGCCAAAAGCGCGTCGACAAACTGCGCCGCGATGACTGCGGCGATGCCGCCGGGCGCGATGCCGGCGAACGTATCGGAGCGCGAGCGCGCAGTGGTGACCGCCGGATTGACGAACGCGGTCGAGGCCGTCAACCGGTCGGCCGCGGCGATGTCGAGGCGTCCGCGTCAATGCCGGCGTCGAGGATATTTCAGCGTTGTTAAAATATCACGGGGTCCAAATCGCCATAATCGGACATCGGATTGTGGCGTTGGTGTCCACAATTCCGGCCAGCTTAGGTCCAACTAAAGCCCGGACGGTCCACTTGATTTTGCATTGCCGCGGATGAGCGGCGCTACCAACGGCGCTTCGCAACTGACGTGAAGGAGGTTGGCATGAGCGCTCTCGAGTGGAACGACCGCGGCAATCCGGACACCGCGTGGTCTTTCGTGCCGCGCCGGCGGCGGGCGGTGCCCGCCGAGGCCACCATCCGCCCGGTGCTGGAGAGATTGCGGCGCGCCGAGCGCGGCGACAGCATGCAGATGTTGCGCGAGGCGCCGAGCATCGCGCCGGCGATCCTGCCCGGCGCCGCGCCCGCCGGGAAGAGTTTTCTGTCGATCGCGGCCCGCTTTGCTGCGGCCGCCGGCGTGTGCTCCGGCCTCGCCGTCGTGGCGATGTCACTGCTGGGACCGCAGCGCGAGGACCGCGCGCCGGTCGCGCCGGCGCCGTGGAGCAAGCCGGTGCAGACCATCTCGTACAAATTGCAGGACCGGTTCGGCGATGCCGCGCCGGCGCTGCCCTCGGCCGCGGAGACGCAAGGCCAGCCGCTGCGCGACGGCGCCGGCGAGGTGACGGGTTCGCTGCGCGCCGACGGCGAGGGTGCGCTGCCCGCGCCGTTGCAGCTCTGGGCGGCGGTACCGCCGGTGTTGGTCGCGGCGGGGTGGGGCGCGGACGCGCAAGCCGCCTTCGATGAAGCGACGCCGAAATCCGGCGACATCGCGCCGAAAGAGGCGGCGGAGCACCGCGCCCACGTCGCGCGGCATCATTGGCGCTTCCGCCGGCACGTGGCGCGCTCGCATGCCGATCAGGCGGCGGCGAAGCCGGACGCCAGACCGGCGGCAGCGGCCGCGGACAATTCGCTCGGCGCGGCGCTGCATCGGCTGTTCGCCTCGCCGGTGAAGAACAGCTCCGAGCGCATCGAATGACATCGCGCCGGACTAATGTGCGGCGCCGTCTTTCTTGGTTTTCGCCGCGTCCATCGAGGCGATGACTTTGGCCCAGCGCTCGGCTTCGCTGGCGATGAAGTGGGCGAAATCGTCCGCGCTGCCGCCGGCGGGATTGAGACCCTGGCTCTGCAATTCCCTGAGCACCGCCTTGTCCTGCAAGGTGGCGTTCGCCGCCTTGGATAATGTATCGACCACGGGCTGCGGCAGGCCGGCGGGACCGAGGATGCCGAACCAAAGGCCGGCGGCGTATCCGGGCAGCGCCGCTTCGGCGACGGTCGGCAGGTCGGGCGCGACGCTTGAGCGTTTTGTCTCCGTGGTCGCCAGCGCCTTGACGCGGCCGTCCTTGATGAGACCGAGCACGGTCGGCGCCGGCGCCAACATCACCTGGATGCGGCCGGAGATGAGATCGACCGCGGTCTGCCCGCTGCCGGGATAGAGCACGCCGGTCATCTTGACGCCGGCCATTTGCTTGAACAGCTCGGTCGCCAGATGCGGCCCGCTGCCGATGCCGGACGCGCCGTAGAGCAATTCGTCCGGCTTCTGCTTGGCGAGCGCGATCAGGCCCTTCACGTCGGCTACGCCAAGCTTGGGATTGACCACCAGGATATTGGGGATCGAGCCGATGAGCGCGATCGGCGTCATGTCCTTTTCGATGTTGGGCGCCCTGGCCTGCATCATCGTCATGTTGATGACGGTGGCGATGGTGGCGAACATCAGTGTGTAGCCGTCCTTGCTACTGCGCGCGACGTAGTCGGTCGCCACCATGCTCGAGGCGCCCGGCTTGTCCTCGACGACGACGTTTTGTTTGAGCAGGTCGGCGAGCTTGTGCGCGACGATGCGCGCCACCACGTCGCCGCTCGAACCGGCGGCAAAGCCGACAATGAGGCGGATCGGGCGCGACGGATAGTCGTCGGCGCGAGCGGGCTGCGCGAGGAGGGCTAAGGCGGCGAGGAGGAGGGCGGTGAAGCGCGACATGCGTTTACTTTTTCTTGGACGTTTCGACGTCGCGCGTCGGCGTTTCCGGGGTGATGCCGCCGCGCCGACGTTTGAGGGTCTCCTCGCCGCTCTGCGCCCATGTCCTGTCGACGGCGCGGCGGGCGTAGACGTCGAAGCGCGCGTCCCAGTCGCCGAGCGAATAGCCGTGCCACGGCGCCTGCGGCGTGATCGGCGGCAGCTTGAGCTCCTCCCACAAGGCGCGCGCGTGTTCCATGAACTCGCGGCCGGGCAGCGCGAGCGGCGGCATGTCGTGCTTCAGCGTGGCGTCGATCAGAATCGTCGAATCCTCGCGCGCGCCGGACTTCGGGCCGTGGCCGGCGGAGCGATAGGGCTCGATGCGCACATCGGCGCCCGGATCGGAGCGATAGGCGAGCGACCAGAAGATGGCGTCGGTGTTCTCGGGGTCGATGTCTTCGCTGACCGCGATGCAGATCTTGCCGCAGTCGGCGCGCAGCGAGGCGGCGCCCTGCAGGCCGCGCCACACTTCGGTGCGCGCGGTGCCGCGGGCGAACTGCAAAAAGATCACCTTACGCAGATTGGTGAAGGGCTCGTGCATGGTGAGACCCTTGAGGCCGCGGACGCCGAGCGCGCCGCGCAAATGCGACAGGAACATCGGCTCGAAGGCGACCTTCTTCATCACGCTCGATTCACTCGGCGTCACCTGGCTGATGATGGAGACAAAGACAGGCGCCCTGCGGTGGGTGATCGCGGTCACCCGCATCGACATGTTGAAGTCTTCGAGCGCGACATGGCCGTGGCTTTCGCCGAACGGGCCTTCCGGCTCGAGCAGTTCGGGATCGATCAGCCCTTCGATGACGATCTCGGCGTCGGCCGGCACATATAAGTCGACGCTCGCCGCCTTGACGATGCGGATGGCCTGGCCGGCGAGCCCGCCGGCGACCGCCATCTCGTCCTGATCAATCGGCAGTTTCTGCGGCCCGGTGAACAGCACCACCGGCGCGCAGCCGATGACGATGGCGCAGGGCATCGGCTGCTTGAGTTTCTGGTATTTCCGCCAATGCAAGTAACCGCCGGCGCCGCCCGGGCGCGACGACATGCGCACGCCGAGGCGGTCCTGCGCTTTCAGCGCGCCGCGATAAGTGCCCATGTTCTGCACGCCGGTTTCCGGATCGCGGGTGATGCAGAGCGTGGCGGTCAGATAAGGCGCGCTATCGAAGCCGGGCGTCGAGATCGGCACCGGCAGAGCGGCGAGGCCGCCGCCAGGTTCGGTCAGGTCGGCGCCCTTGAGCACGACCTCCTGGCAGGCGCCGGAAGTAACGACCTGCGGCGGGATCGGATGGGCGATCGCCTCGTTCCAGGCCTCGCCGATCTCGCCGACCGGCCGGCCCATGCCGACCGCGTAAATCTCCGGCGAAGCGGCGAGCGCGCCGACCGCGACCGGGATGTCATAACGGCGGCCGGCGCCGTCGACGACGTTGGTAAAGAGAAAGGCCCGGCGCTGCTCTTCGGCGAGGCCGCCCTGGAATTGCCAGCGCACCAGCGGGTGCAGCTCGCGGTCCTTGTCGATCGGCCGGTCGATGCGGGTGAGAAGACCGCGCGCCTGGAGCCGGCGCAAATGCTCCTGGAAATCGCGCGGCGGGCCTTCGGCCGCGCTGCGATCCGGTCTGTCTTTCTTTGGAGCATCGAGCATGCACCACTCCCGCTGCGGTCGCGCGCAGACTACACTAGGGCTATCACGGGGGAAACGGACGATGCCGGCCACCATCAACTGCGACATGGGCGAGGGCTTCGGGCTCTACCGCATGGGCGACGACGCGGCGCTGATGCCGCACATCGATCTCGCCAACGTCGCCTGCGGGTTCCACGCTTCCGATCCTTCGATCATGCGCGCGACGGTGCGGCTCGCCAAAGCGCACGGCGTCAAGGTCGGCGCGCATCCCTCGCTACCCGACATGCAGGGCTTCGGCCGCCGCGCCATGGCGGTGTCGCCCGCGGAAGTGACCGACTTCGTCACCTATCAGGTCGGCGCGCTGAAAGCGTTTCTCGACGCCGAAGGCATGCCGCTCAATCACGTCAAGCCGCATGGCGCGCTTTACGGCATGGCCGCGCGCGACGAGACAATCGCCGCGGCGATCGCCGACGCGGTGCGGCCCTTCGGCGTGCCGATCTTGGGCATGGCCTTCACCGCGCATGAGCGCGTGTATCAAGAGAAGGGCGTCGAGATGGTGGGAGAATTCTACGCCGATCTCGCCTACGACCCGGACGGCAATCTCATTCTCAGCCGCGTGCACGACGCCGTCGATCCGGGCAAGGCGGCGGCCCGCGTGCTGCGGGCGATCGGCGAGGGCGTCGTCGCGACCACCGCCGGCCGCGACATACCGGTCAAAGCACAATCGATTTGCGTACATTCGGATACGCCCGCTGCGCCGGCGATTGCCGCGGAGGTCAAACGCGCGCTGCGCCAGGCCGCGGCCTAAGCGGTTGCCGGAACTTTCATTTCTTGCCGTGCGTTGGAAGCCGCCTGCGCGCGCGGCGAGGACAAAGCATCGTGCGGAACAACCGCTTACCGCCGCGGAAGCATCGGGCGGGCATAGTCATTGACCTATGTCATAGCGTGTGTGTCGGGCCGGTCCATGGTGGCTATACTACCGTCGATAGGCGTGTCACACGCAGTCAATAAGAACGGTGGGCGAGGGAGACATCGAACATGAGTGCCGATCGCGATCGGCTCGAATCCTCGCGGCCGCTGCTGTCGTCATTGGCGGCGTTCGCCGGCGCGGCGTTTCGTCCGCGCGGCATGCTGGCGCGGGCGATCGTCATCGTGCTCGCGCTCAAACTCATCGCCGTCGCCGGCATGGCGGTGTTCGCGCATTTTTCCGACCGGAGCGCGTCGATCGATGCGGCGGCGGTCGAGCGGCTGATCGGTCCCGCGGCGCGGCCGTGAACGAAAGGAAGAGATCATGGAACACATCGATCCGGTAAGCCTGGCGCGATTGCAGTTCGCGATGACCGCGCTCTATCACTTCCTGTTCGTGCCGCTCACGCTCGGTCTGTCGTTCCTGCTCGCCGTCATGGAGAGCGCCTACGTCATGACCGGCCGGCAGATCTGGCGCGACATGACGCGTTTCTGGGGCAAATTGTTCGGCATCAACTTCGCCATGGGGGTGGCCACCGGCATCACCATGGAATTCCAGTTCGGCACCAACTGGGCCTATTACTCGCATTACGTCGGCGACATTTTCGGCGCGCCGCTCGCCATCGAAGGCCTGATGGCGTTCTTCCTCGAGTCGACCTTCGTCGGCCTGTTCTTCTTCGGCTGGGACCGCATGAGCAAGCGCGGCCACCTCGCGGTGACCTGGCTGGTGGCGATCGGCTCCTCGATGTCGGCGCTGTGGATCCTGATCGCCAACGGCTGGATGCAGAACCCGGTCGGCGCGCAATTCAATCCCGACACCATGCGCATGGAGCTCTCCTCGTTCTACGACCTGCTGTTCAACCCGACGGCGCAGTCGAAATTCGTGCACACGGTGTCGGCCGGCTACGTCACCGGCTCGATCTTCATGCTGGCGATCAGCGCCTATTACCTGCTCAACAACCGCCACCACGCCTTCGCCAAGCGCTCGATCATCGTCGCCTCGGCGTTCGGTCTGGCGTCGTCGCTGTCGGTGGTCGTGCTCGGCGACGAGAGCGGCTACACGGTGACGGAAAACCAGAAGATGAAAATCGCCGCCATGGAGGCGATGTGGAAGACCGAGCCGGCGCCGGCGCCGTTCACGCTGTTCGCCGTGCCCGACGCCAAGACGCAGCAAAACAATTTGGAGATCAAGGTGCCCTGGGTGCTCGGCATTATCGCCACGCGCTCGTTCGACACGCCGATGCCGGGCATCGACGAACTGGTGGGCCGCGCCAAGGAGCGCATCAAGAGCGGCTTGATCGCCTATGACGCGGTCGAGCGATTAAAGACCGATCGGCAAGATACCAAGGCGCGCACCGATCTCGAAGTTCATGCCCATGATCTCGGCTATGCGCTCTTGCTCAAGCGTTACATCGCCGATCCGCGCAAGGCCGACGACGCGACCATCGCCAAGGCCGCGGCCGACACCGTGCCCGGCGTGGTGCCGCTGTTCTGGAGCTTCCGCGTCATGGCGGGCTTGGGCTTCTATTTCATCGCGCTGTTCGCGGTGGCGTTCTACTACACGTCCAAGCTCGACTTCTCGCGCACCTGGCTGTTGCGGCTGTTCCTGTGGTCGCTGCCGCTGCCGTGGCTCGCCGCCGAGTTCGGCTGGTTCGTCGCCGAATACGGACGGCAACCCTGGGCGATCGATGGCGTGCTGCCGACCTTCCTCGCGTCATCCTCGGTGTCGACCGCGCAGGTGCTGTTCACGCTATGCGGCTTCGTCCTGTTCTACTCGTGCCTGTTGGTCGTCGACGTCATCCTGATGCGCAAATACGTGTGCATGGGGCCGGTCGAGGCGCTCGGTCAGGAGCCGTCGCCCGCGCTCAAAGCAAAGACAGCGTGAGGGAGCACCGTCATGTCATCCATTCCCGTCGATTATGAAATCCTTCGCGTGATCTGGTGGCTGTTCCTCGGCGTGCTGCTGATCGGCTTTGCCATCATGGACGGCTTTGACCTCGGCGTGGCGACGCTGTTGCCGTTTGTGGCGCGCAACGACGGCGAGCGGCGCATCGCCATCAACACCATCGGCCCGGTCTGGGACGGCAACCAGGTGTGGCTGATCACCGGCGGCGGGGCGGTGTTTGCGGCGTTCCCGCCGGTCTACGCCGCCTCGTTCTCCGGCTTCTACATCGCCATGTTCCTGGTGCTCGCCACCTTGATCCTGCGGCCGGTCGGCTTTGAGTTCCGCAACAAGATCAAGGACCCGCGCTGGCGCAGCTTCTGGGACTACGCGCTGTTCGCCGGCGGGCTGGTGCCATCGCTGGTGTTCGGCGTCGCCTTCGGCAATCTCTTGCAGGGCGTGCCGTTCCGCATCGATAGCGATTTACGGATCTTGTACGAGGGCAGCGGGCTGTTCGAACTGCTCAATCCCTACGGCCTGGTCTGCGGCTTGATTTCGCTCGGTATGCTGACGACGCACGGCGCCGTCTATCTGACGCTGAAGGCGGATGGACCGGTGAAGGAGCGCGCCGCGGCTTACGTGCGCATCGGCGCGCTGGTCACGGTGGTGCTGTTCATCCTCGCCGGGCTGTGGGCCGCCTTTGTGCTCAAGGGCTATGCGGTCACCGGCGGGCTGTCACCGAGCGGGCCGTCGAACCCGCTGATGAAAACCGTGACGCGGGCGCCCGGGCAATGGTTCGCCAACTACCACACCTACAAGTGGATGATCATCGCGCCGGCGCTTGCCATTCTCGGGCCGTTGCTGACCGTCGCCCTGACCGCGGCGAAGCGGGCAGGGATGGCGTTCATCACCAGCGCGCTCGGCATCTTCGGCGTGATCTCGACGGCGGGGGTGAGCATGTTCCCGTTCCTGATGCCGTCCGACATCATGCCGCAGGCTTCGCTGACGGTGTGGGACGCAACCTCGAGCCAGATGACGCTGTTCGTGATGTTGCTGGCGACGCTGATCTTCCTGCCGATCGTGATCGCCTATACCGGCTTTGCCTTCCGCGTGATGCGGGGGGCGGTCACGGCCAAGCAGATCGAAGGCAATTCGGCCCATCTCTACTGAGGAGCAAAGTCGATGTGGTACTTCGCATGGATTCTCGGTCTCGGCTTTGCCTGCGGCTGCGGCATTCTCAACGCCGTCTGGCATGAGCACCAATTGCCGAACGAAAGCATCGGCGACTAGTGCGGCCGACTGTTTCCTATGGAGGGTCCACGGTGGTCTCGCGGCGGCGATTGCTGATGCTCGTAGCCGCAGCAACGGCTTGCCTGCACGCGCCGGCCTATGCCCAGGCGATCGTGCAGATCGGGCCGGATTCACCCGAGAGAAAAGTCATCCTCGACGCCGTGCGAGCGTCGGTCGAACGCCTGCTCGGCATCAAGGTCGTTTTTGTCGTCGACTGCATGTCCATATTCGGCGATTGGGCCTTCGCATCATTGCACCCCCGCGACGAAGCGGGACGGCGCATCGATTACCGGCGTACGCGCATTGCCAAAGACTTCGACCCCGAACAGGACAGCGATCTCGTCGGCGCGTTGTTGCGGCGGAAGGGCGCTGCTTGGTCGGTCGTCGAGGAAGCCCTGCTGCCGACCGACGTCTATTGGGAAGAATGGGAGACGAAGTACAAATTGCCGCGCGCGCTGTTTTTGAACGAATAACGAGTCGAAGCCGTCGCGTCGCGCCGTCGCCGGCCGGTACTCAGCGGCCGGCAAGCGGTAACGGCAGACCATCACGATTGCCGGGAACTGTCGTTAATCTGCAATTTACTCGACGCTGGTGTCGCCGCTTGGTAGGTTGTCCATCGTTGGCCGCATCACATGGCCGCTAACGCCTGTGAGACACGATGGCCACGCGTGAGAGTGGCATGCGAACTCTCGACCCAAACGCAATCACGGGCGGCCCGGTCGTGTCCGTGAGGGAGGGGTTTGCCATGCGCAGAATTGGCATGCCGACGCCGGAAGCGGCCGCGCGCAAAATAATCCAGGCAAATATCGAGCGGTTCAATATGCTGCTGGGAAACACTACCGACCCGACCAAGCGCATGATGATCATTCGCCTGCTCGCCGAGGAGGAGGCGAAGCTGGCGCCCATTGCCGAGAAAAAAGAAATTTAGGCGTCTGAACTAGCGGTCCTCGACCCAATTACGCCAATGGGTCGGTTGGATGTCGATGTGTTTTTTCGTCGTTGCATCGACCCATTCCGCGCCATTTCTGCGGCACGGGAAAACGAGTGCATGGATTCTTTTGCCGTCCATTACGCAGACTTCGAGGTCGGCGTCGGATGGCGCAATTGCGATGGGCAACCATTTTTGCGGCAAGGAATAGACGCGAGCCATGTCATTTTATCGGCGACCAAGGCGCTCCGATGCATTGACATGCGTCAAAGCTTGCCCGCGCGATCCTCGTTGAGGCCGCCGGGCAAACGACCGACCGCCGTCAGCTCGGGTTTTCCAGACTGAAGGTTTCGGAGCGGGCGTCGTAAGCGAAGGCTTCCGAAAAGCGCGCCCATGCGACCACCGACTGCAACGTGTGCCGGGTGGACTCCGCGGTCATGTGGTCCTCGAGCTCATCGCGGAACCGGCTCCTCGGCGCCGTATGATTGGCGCGCTCCTGCAGCACGCGCCGGATATGCGCGGCCAGCGGCACATAGGCGAGAAGCTGGCGCTGGAACAGCTTCTTGCGGTCGTCGGTGCCGCCTTCCGCGAACTGCTTGCCGGTATCGGTCAGCCGGATGTCGCCGCCTTCAATCTCGGCGAAGCGCAACAGTTGCAGCGCTTCGGCGACCGGAAACAGGTCGTCCACTTCCATCTGCAACGCGCTCGCGATCACCGGAAGGTCGGCTTTGCCGTTGTAGGGCGCGGCGGCCAAGGTTTCGATCAGGCCGGCGAGCAGATTGGCGGATGCCCGTGGCAGGGCCATTTCGATGCCCATGCCCGGGATACGGTCGGGCGCGGCGCGCGGCGCCGGCGCGGCACGGGCAGTGAGGGCGACATAGATGCGCTCGACCAGATCGCGGAACGCGGGATCGACGCGGTTGCGCGGATGCGTCAGGTCGACCTTGATTTCATCGATGATCGTTCCGGGATTTCGCGAGAAAACCAGGATACGGTCGCACATCAGCACCGCTTCCTCGATGTTGTGCGTCACCAGGATCACGCCCTTGATCGGCAGCTTGCCTTCCATCCACAGATCGAGGAAGTCGGTGCGCAGGGTTTCCGCGGTCAGCACGTCGAGCGCCGAGAACGGCTCGTCCATCAGCAGAATATTGGGATGTACGACGAGAGCGCGGGCAAAGCCGACGCGCTGGCGCATGCCGCCGGACAATTCGCGCGGGTAAGCCGACTCGTAGCCGTCGAGACCGATCAGGTCGATGCCGGCGAGCGCGCGCTGGCGGATTTCCGCCTCGGGCAGGCCGAGGGCTTCCAAGCCAAGCTGCACGTTCTCGAGCACGGTCAGCCAGGGAAACAGGGCAAAGCTCTGGAACACCATGGCGATACCGGGCGCAGGCCCGGTGACCGGATGGCCGCGATAATCGACATGCCCGGAGATCGGCTGTGCCAGGCCGGCAATCAGCCGCAGCAGCGTCGACTTGCCCGATCCGGAGCGGCCGAGCAGCCCGACGATTTCGCCTTCCTTCAGCGTCAGATTGATGTCGTTGAGGACAAGCAGATCTTCGCCGTCGGGCTTCGGGAACGCCTGGCAGCACGATCGAATTTGCAGCAATGCGTCGCTCATGGCTCTGACCTCTATCCAAGCCGGAATTTCTGCTCGGCGTACCAATAGAGCGGCCGCCAGAACAGCCGGTTGACGATGACCACATAAAAACTCATCACCGCGATGCCAAGGACGACGCGGTGCATGTCGCCGGCTTCGGTTGCCTGCGCGATATAGGCGCCGAGGCCATAGGCGCGCAGGTGCGTATCGCCCCACGATGCGACCTCGGCGACGATGCTGGCGTTCCACGAGCCGCCGGAGGCGGTGATGGCGCCGGTGACGTAATAGGGAAACACCGCCGGCAGCGCGATCTTCTTCCACCACAGCCAGCCGCCAACCTGCAGGTTGATGCCGACGTCGCGCATCTCCGACGGGATCGCCATCGCGCCGGCCACCACATTGAACAGGATGTACCATTGCGTGCCCAGGATCATCAGCGGGCTCAGCCAGATATCGGGGCTGAGGTGGAAGGCGACGATCGCGACCACGACGACCGGAAACAGCACGTTGGCCGGAAACGCCGCCAAAAATTGCACGAGCGGCTGAATCAACTGGGCAACCCGCGGCCGCGTCCCGACCATGACGCCGATCGGCACCCAGACCACGGTGGCGATTACGATCAAAACGATGACGCGCACAAGCGTTGCGAGTCCGAACAAAGCGGCTTTGCCGGCTTCCGGCAGCGATATATTGGCGGCGACGAAGTATCCGATCTGCCAAAGACAGGCGGCGCCACCAAGGACGACGATGCCGATCCACACGCGGTTGCTCCAGCGCGAACCTTTTCCGGAAGGATGGGCTGGAGCGGCGTCGGCGACGTGGCCAAGCAGCGGC
>Ga0335078_10000951_pt1 | contig 44036 bp, 25 predicted proteins | sample Lox_Sample_32_FD_206711 | JGI IMG/M metagenome (GOLD analysis project Ga0335078, IMG submission 206711) | Soil microbial communities from Loxahatchee National Wildlife Refuge, Florida, United States - Lox_Sample_3.2 | ecosystem: Environmental > Terrestrial > Soil > Wetlands | place: USA...
CGATGCGAGTAAGCTCGACGTGGTCACCGTAAACCGCTGCATACGGACCCATAAGCGCCTTGTACATTTTGATCCGGCGGCGCACCTGGGTAGACCCGACGGGATCGGCTGTGACCGCCTGGTCGATGTAACGGAGCCAGGCGAGACTGGGAGGAGTTCCGCAGGGACAGCTTTGGGTTACGCTTTCCGGTTTCAGGGCGCGTGTGGTCTCGAAGATCTCCTTATAAATGTCGCCCATCGCATAAACGGAATCGAGCGGCGACTTGTGATGATGCGCGGGGTTGTAGCACAAAGGCACGCTGTAGCTGTTATCGAGCTTGTGACCGTCGAAATCCCAGTCGCGGATAAAGCGCTCTGTGAGCTGCTTGTAATAAGCTCTCACGCCAGGAACGGCTGGGCATAGTGTTGCGAGATTTCGGACCATCTTCGCCGGTTTGCCGTCTTTGTCGAGAACGAGCCAATCCGGGTGCTGTTTGACGACTTCTGAAATGCCATACTTGTGCGATTCATAGCCGCCGGTGCCGTCTTCGACGGCTAGCGGCAGCCACCAGATCTGTACCTTTATTCCCTGCGCATGAAACTGATCGACCATCTTGCGGATAGAGTCATCGGGAAAGGTATCGCTGCGAGGTTCCCAATCACCGTAGTTGTTGAACCAGCGATCATCGAGTGTGGCCCAGTGGACGCCAAACTCTTTCAGCTTGGGAATTGTTCCGAGCATTTGCGCCGGAGTTACATCTGAGAGATAACCCCAGCCGCACCAGCTCACGGCGTAGTCTTCGTTGCTGAATGCGGGCTTGGTGAGACCCTCGCGATCGATGGCATCGGAATACATTTTCAAAGGTTCGTAAAAGTCGCCGGAATAAACCGCAATAAAGCTGCGCGGGGTCGCGTAGGTCTCACCCGGCTTGAGTGTGGCGTGGGAAGGGAGATGAACGGAGGTGTCAATTTCTCCATTGGCTTCGGTTTTTACCGGGATTGAAAGAACGAGCGGCAGAGTTTCGACGTGACCGATGGCTTCGCCGACGTGGCGAGTCCAGAATGCGACGACGGGAACTCCGCCGCCGACGCGCCCGAGATCGTCTTTGACTTTCACCAGCGAGCCCATCTGGTTCTGCTCGGCTGTATTCGCGTGAATCGGGTACACATCGTCTTTGCCCCATTTGATGCTGGCGCCGCTGAATGCCCACATCTGATATGGCTTGGCGTTGTGGTCGGCTAGTGACGCGTTAAAGCGGTGCTGATCGAAATCCACGGAATCGAGAGAGACTGTATGCTGTCCATCGTTCGTGAGAGTCGCCGAGACAATAGCCAGTTGCGGGAAATCGTCGTAAAGCTCAACAGTGAGGGTTATCGACAAGCCGGCAGTTTTGCTGGTACCCGGAATTCGCACTTTCCTGCCATGCGAGCCGAGCTTGCCCTCTGCGTCCGAAATATCGGCATTACGAAGGTCGAAGACGAAATCGGCCACTGCCTTGCCGGCGCTGACAATGCGAATTCCATTCGCACCTGGATCATCGAGGGACAGCTTCCTTCCATCCGCAAGCAAAGCTGCTTTCACGTGCCCACGACGGTTTATCACAAACTCTGCAGACGAAGAACGCAGCACGATGGCGCTGGAGTTCTTATCGGCCTCAATCGCACCGGAATAGGCGAACGCCACAGGAATCAACCAAAGAACGAAAAAGCAGAGATGTGCACATCGGGTCATTGTGCCGTAATCCTCGGTCCAGCTATCGCTGCAACGCCTTTGAACTGCGCGAAGATGCGCTCCGCGTTCAGGTGATAAATTTTCTGGAGAACGGAATCAGGCAAGGCCATACCGTAAATTTTCCACCTCCCCTGGCCGGGTGAACCCCAGTAATCGAAATATTCATCATCGGTTTCGAGCCAACGAACATAGTTTTGGTACATCTCTGGGATGGGTTCTGAATCGGTGCCGAACATGATGCGGTCCTGATATTTCAAAAAGAAGTCCCTGGCGCGCCGCGGCTGGCGGCCCAGTTCGGCCTCACGGGCGCCAAACTCGACCATCATATTGGGATAACGATCAAGCCACGCTGATACAGCATCAAGGTTCTCCGGCCAATTAGCCACATGAAGGGCTACGAACGTCGTGTGCGGATGGCGCTCGATTGCACGGTTTCGCTCGTCCAACAGTTCCTGTTTTGACGGAAAACCGTGATCAAAGAAACTCCACGACGGGTTGGCTTGCAATTCCTCGTAACGCTCGTTGTATTGGTCTACAGGCGTGAAGAAAGCCTCGGGATCGGAAATATGAATGGAGACGGGAATTCCGAGGCGTCCACATTCCTCCCACACAGGATCGAGACGAGGATCATCGACACGCAGGAACTTGCCGTTGGCTGTTTTCACCTCCAGGCCGAGAACCTTGAGAACCTTCAGCCCGCGCGCTCCACGCCGCACAGCCTCATCAAGTTGCTGAACCATTTCCTGGCCGAAGTTCGCATCATTCACTTTGCGCCAATCCATTTGCGTGAAAACCATGAAGCGATCGGGGTATTTTTTCACCGTATTATCAAGAACTTCTTGCAAGGCTGCGCCCCAGCCGCCAGTCAGGATGACGATCTTCTGCACATTGACTTCATTCATTGTGTGGATCAGTTCATCCGCCGAAATGCGTACCCCAATATCGCGAGCATCATCGACGTGATTGTGAACGTCCCATACGGGAAAGCGGGCGCGAACGGGGTGATGCTCGGGGACGTGCAGCATTGATTTGGGCTGATAGTCGCGCAGGAGCAGGGTGTTGCGGTGCTCGACACCGGGCTGTTCGCCATACTTGATCTGTTGAGCACGACTCAGCAGCGCAATGACCAAGATCACAGACCCGATCACGCTCAGGCAGGTAATTATGAGGGGCGGGCGAGTATGCAAGGTGAAGGCCTCCGTATTGTGCTTTAAGTCTGGCAGGTTTTTCGCTTGACAGCAAAAGAATTCGAAAGTAAAAGTAACAAAACGAAAGAAGCCGATTGTTGCCGGCCAAATCAAAGTTCCGCTTGCAAATCTGCTCGCCCATCGAGACGGGAAGGAGCATTGCCATGGCTTACCGCCGTTCCCTTTTGTTGATTCAGGCTGTCATCATCTTATTCGTTTCAACGCTGCCGCTGCTTGCACAAAAAGATACCGGCGGGATTGCCGGCACAGTTCGTGACAGTTCAGGCGCGCTGGTGGTGGGCGCCCAAATCACAGTGACCGATCTAGACCGAGGCACGATCTTCTCGACCAGGTCGAATCAGCAGGGGGATTACACCGCCAACCCGCTCAAGATTGGCCGATATCAGGTGACGGCCGAGAAAGCCGGATTTAGCAAGGAATCCGCCGGCCCAATTACAGTCAATGTTGATGAACGACCGGCGGTGAATTTCACGTTAAGGGTCGGCAGCGTGCAAGAGACAGTATTTGTCTCGACCCAGGCACCTCTGCTCGAGACCGAAACTTCCGATCTGGGGCAACTGGTCAGCAGCCGGCAGGCCGAAACCCTGCCGCTGAACGGGCGCAACTATGCCCAGCTCGCGCTGCTTAGCGCGGGAGTCGCGCCGAGCGAGCCCGGCTCGCGAGTTGAAACCAGCTATGGGTTCAGTTCGAATGGTTCACGATCGCTGCAAAACAACTTTTTGCTGGATGGCATTGATAACAATTCCAACCTGGGTGATGTTCTGACCGGGCAGGCTTACGTCATTCAACCATCCGTAGACGCGATCGAAGAATTCAAAGTGCAGACGAATTCTTACAGCGCGGAATTCGGACGGGGCAATGGCGCGATTTTGAACGCTGTCATCAAGTCCGGCACGAACAAGTTCCATGGAGACGTGTACGAATTCTTTCGCAACGATGCGCTTGATGCGCGTAATGCCTTCGATATCTTCGGGAGGCAGCCGTACCACCAGAACCAGTTCGGTGCGACCCTGGGCGGCCCCATAATTAAGGACAAGACTTTTTTCTTTGTGGACTACGAGGGGTTCCGGGTTTCACAGGCGCTGCCCCAGCTTTCGCTGGTGCCAACTCCGGCTGAGATCAGCGGCGATTTCTCGTCGTTTCTCACCACCACGGTCGCGCCCCAAACCGATATCAATGGCGAGGTCCTGAAGGGAACGACCGCCGATGACTGCAGCGGCCATCCCACTTATTATGGAGAAATCTTCAACACAAGGTTGACCCAGGTTTCTTCTCTGAATGCGAGCGGATACTGCGGAGTGCCGATCGGAGTGGATGCATCAGGAAACCCGACCAATATCTTTCCCAAGGGCTTGATTGATCCGCTGGCGGCGCGACTATCAGCCCTTTTTCCGGCACCGAACGCGAACTTAAATGGATCGAATTTTCTCGCCGAGCCGAAAAGGACTTACAGCCGGAACAATGCGGACATTCGCATTGACCACAAGCTCTCCGACAAAGACACTTTATTCGGAACGTTCAGCTATGAGGACCAGCCGAGTTTCACTCCTTCGCCGTTTCAGAACGAACTGGATGGCGGGGCGTTCAACGACGGCTACGAGGAGGATTCATTTCGCAGTGCCGCCATCAGTGAGACCCACATCTTCACGCCGAAGCTGATTAACGAAGCTCGGCTGGGCTACAACCGCATCAATACGCATCGCTACCAGCTGAACAACGACACAAATGTCTCGGCGAACCTCGGATTTCCTGGAATACCTTTTGGTCCTAATCTCGGCGGCCTCCCTCAAATCGGGATTGGCGACGGCACGGCCGTCATCGGCAGCGCCAGTTTTCTACCGGCGATTGAAAAACAGAACACGTTTGTTCTCACGGATAACTTAACCTGGGTGCATGGCCGCCATTCCCTGAAATTCGGGGCGGAAATCAGGCACGAGGAGTTCACATTATTCGAACCGGCCTATCCGCGCGGCACGATGAACTTCGGCAGTGATTTCACCGACAATCCCGCGTCACCTACGACGGGCGGCGAAGCCTACGCTACCTTCATGCTTGGCATACCGGATTCCGGCGAGATCAACAACCTGCACACCGTCGATTACACCCGTCCGGTGTACGGTTTCTATGCGCAGGATGATGTTCGCGCCACGCAGCGGCTGACTTTTAATGTCGGCCTGCGTTATGACCTGTTCACCACCGTCAAAGCCAAGGACAACCAGCAGGCAAATTTTGATATTGCTACGGCATCGCTGATTGTTCCCGCCGGACAGACCGCGCAACTCACGCCCTTCCTGGCAGCGAACATTCCAATCCAAAGAAATGGATCGCCCGGTTTGATTTCTCCCGATCTGCACAATTTCGCTCCCAGGGTTGGAGTTGCATACCAAGCCACCAATAAATTGGTGTTCCGCGCCGGCTACGGGATTTTCTACGGTGGCGATGAGAACGGGCCGTACTCAAACCCGAGCCCGGGTTTTAATCCGCCGTTTTTTGTCAGCCAGGCGTACAACGTTCCTTGTTTTCTGTCGTCAGCCAATCCCACACTCGGAGGAAATGACTGCGCAATTCCCGGCTTTAATGTGCTAGCAAACGGTTTTCCGGCGACGGCCTTGACCAATCCCAATACGCCAATTCTTTTCGCGGTGAGTCCAAACCTAAGCACTCCATACACCGAGCAATGGCACATGGGATTTCAATATGAGCTGCCAATGGATAGTGTGCTGGAGATCTCCTATGCGGGGTCGCATGGCGGCAACCTGTACAACTATTACAACGGCAACCAGGCGGTGCCTGAGCCGGCGTTCTGCACCACGTTCCCCAACACACCCGGCAACTGCCCAACTGCACCGCGGCGGCCGGCGAAGGTGTGCGATGATTCGGTATTCCCGCCGAACTGCAATCCTATCTTTGATACTGCCATCAACGAGCTTCGCTCGGATGGCTATTCAAACTACAACTCGCTGCAGGTCCGCTGGGAGAAGAATTTCACCCATGGGTTTCAATTTCAGGCCTCGTACACCTATGCGCATGCGCTGGATGACGCTTCGAGTGCGAATCTTGGATCGCTCAGCAACGGCGACTTTCGCGACCAGACGCGCCCGTACCTTGAATATGGCAATGCCGACTTCGACGTTCGCCATCGCTTCGTGATCAGTTACATCTATCAGCTTCCCTTCGGTCAGGGGAAACGCTTCGCCAGCGGTGCTTCCGGCGCGATCGAGCAGATCATTGGGAACTGGCAGGTTGCGGGAATCGTAACAGCGGAAACCGGAAACTGGTTTACAGTGACCGACGCACTGACAGATGTTTCAACCAGTGACGGAGGCGGAGGCGTCGGCTACTATGACGTGCGACCGAATGTGGTGGGCAATCCCAACGGCCGGCATTGTGCTCCGGGTACGCTGTTTAATACCTGCGCGTTCGTAGACAATGCCATCCCCTTTACGTTTGGCGACGCGGGGCGGAACATTGTGCTGGGGCCTGGGCTGCAGAACTGGGACTTGTCTTTCTTCAAAATGTTTCCAGTCAGCGAAAGCAAGCACTTTGAATTCCGCGCCGAGTTCTTCAACATCTGGAACCACGTGAACCCGCTGGTTGAGCCCCTCGGGTTGATCAGCGAGGAGCCGCAGCCGCTTGAGTTTGGAACCTCGCAATTCGGCTACGCGCAGGGAGCACACGATCCGAGATTTGTGCAGTTCGCGCTGAAGTTCTATTTCTGACGTTTGCGCTCCGACAAAAAAATGCCAGGCATTGTGCATGCCTGGCAAAGCTGAGTGTCACTCCTCCAGTGATATCGGGTTGAAACTAATCGCCGGTCCCGCAGGTGCAAATGCCTTTGCCGCTGCCGACGCGGTGTATGGCGGAGCAATCCGCTTCGAGATTTGTCAACTCAGTGCTGCCAAGATCGGTGGGCAGCGTCTGGCCTTCAGTGATGGCATAGCCTCCCGTCGAAGGAGCCTGAATATGGGTTACCCATTCCTGAATCTCAGGGGTGGGCGCCACACTCTTGGCTGAGGTTGGGACTTGGCAAGCACCTGAAACCAATGCGGATGACACAATTTTGATCACGCCGCTGGCAAGAGGCACGCCGGTGTTGGGGTTTGAAGTTAAATCGTTGGTGACAGAGAGGGTGCGCAGATCATCCGGGCTAACGCGACAAACGCAGCATTCACCCAATTCCTCCGCCGCGTCGAACACGAAGATGTCAGCGCAAAGAGCGCCGCCAGCCGTACCCGGATTATCCAATCTCACCGTTGCATCCGGAGCACTGGTAGCGTTGTTATCGTAGTAGTCTACTTTGAAGGGTCCCTGGTAAGTCTGTGCCAGCGCAGTTCCGGTTGCTAACAGCGCCAGCGCCAAACAGATTACAACCAGCTTTGTTCGGGGCATCCTTTGTCCTCCGTAATGGAATCGCGCCCGCCGAACCTGGGGGAGTAAACAGCTCAGCAAAAACAGCGCACAACATATTCAATTTTCGGCGCTGAGGATTTCAACCTTTTTAAGGTACTAATCCAATTGGACTAACTCTCAAGAAGAGCAAACGCTATCGGGCCACCAGGCTCAATCATCGGAAAAGACCAGCTGAGCATCCATTTCGAGAGTTGCAGGCGTGATGGTTTGGGCGGAACTGCCGTATTCATGGCCCTTTTCAAAAGCCTTGAGATTGATCTCGCGGAATGCGGCCGGAACAGAATCAATTACGGCTTTCTGGACCGAATCAGAGTCCAGAAGGCGGGTCACGGCGGTAAAAAAACCGACCATGACCGAATTCAGTACCATACGTTTGCCTAACTCTTCGGCGATGCGCGTGGCCGGCACGCTATAGACCTTGATGTCTCCCCTTAATTGATCTACACGAACCAGATCCTGCTCGACAATCAGAACGCCGCCCCCTTTGAGCTCCGGGCCGAAGCGCAGATAGGCTTCCTGGGACATGACAACTAGAATGTCGGGGCTCGTAACATAAGGATACAAGACCGGAGAGTCGGAGATAATGAGTTGGGCGCTGCAGGCTCCGCCCCGCGCTTCTGGGCCGAAGCTCTGTGTCATGGTGGCATAGCCGTTCTGATAAATCGATGCCGCCTTGCCCAGCACAACCGCGGAGAGGATCACGCCTTGTCCTCCGAACCCTGCGATTCGTATTTCGGTCAGCTGCATATCATCTCCGGATCCTGAACGTATCGATCTCCGAGCGATTCTATGAACTGCGCCCGCATCATGGTCTGATAGTCAGGACGATCGCGGTCGACGAACTTACCAACTATGATTTCGCCGGTCATGCTCAATCCAACTTCGCTGGTGGGTGCGCCATTGCGGGTTTTGCTTTTTTCTTTGTAATACTTCATGGTTTCCAGTCCGTCGCCCAGGCGATTACGGCGCTGGTATAGAGTGGGGCAGGGCGAGATCACCTCGATAAATGAAAAGCCATTTTTGCGGAATGCCTCGCTGATGGCATGCGCAAGCTGACGGACGTGGTAAGTGGTCCATCGGGCAACGTACACCGCGCCGGCGGCTTCAACCAGGTGCGGCAGGTTGAAGGAGGGCTCAAATACGCCATAGGGATTAGTTGCTGTAATTGCGTGCTCCGGAGTGGTGGGCGCGGTTTGGCCGCCGGTCATTGCGTAGATCAGATTGTTAACGCAAATGACCTTGAGATTGATATTCCGCCGGGCGGCATGGATGAGATGATTGCCCCCGATGGCACAAAGATCGCCGTCACCGGAGTACACCACGACGTTCAACTTAGGATTCGCCAGTTTCAATCCGGTGGCGAAGGGAATAGCGCGGCCGTGGGTTGTGTGAAACGAATCAAGCTTGACGTATCCTGCGACGCGCCCGGTGCAACCAATTCCTGAGACCAAGGCAAGAGAATTTAGATCAACTTTCGACTCGATCAGAGCGCGGGCGAAGCAGTTCACAGTGGTTCCGATGCCACATCCCGGGCACCAGATGTGAGGCATGCGGTCACTGCGCAGAAAGGGCTCGACGGGATTTCCCAGTTCGCTCATTGTGCCGCCTCCATGATGACCTTCAAAATGTCGTTTGGATTATGGACTCCGCCGCCGGCGTGAGGGACAGAAAGAGTTTTGACGCGTCCACGTGCGGCCCGTTCTACTTCCGTCACCATCTGGCCGAGATTTAATTCCGGAACAACGAATGACTTCACCCGTGTGGCCAATTCGACAATTTTCTGGCCTGGAAAAGGCCATACGGTGATCAGGCGCAATTTGCCGACGTGTAAGCCAGCGTGGCGGGCGAGGTCGATTGCACGCTGGGCAACGCGAGAAGTAATTCCATAGGAAACAACTACAACTTCGGCGTCATCAAGCTGATCTTCTTCCCACAATGCGATGCGGGCGGCCGCGAGCTCCACTTTGTTTTTCAGGCGCCGGACGAGTTTGTCCTGCGTTTGGGGGGACATGTTCGGATAGCCTCGCTCGTCATGCGTCAAGCCTGTGACATGAAAGCGGTAACCTTCGCCGGCATGTGCGATGGGCGGCACCATGTCGCCGTTGGTTTCGTATGGCCGGTACTCATCGACCGGCTTATGGGTGCGCTTGCGAGGCACAATTTCGATCTGCTCGGCTGGGGGAATCACGACTTTCTCCGTCATGTGTCCTACCACTTCATCCATCATGAGCAACACCGGCACACGAAATTCTTCCGCGAAGTTGAAGGCTTTTATTGCGAGATTGAAACACTCCTGGGGAGAATTTGGGCTGAGAGCAATGATTCCGTAATCGCCATGCGATCCCCAGCGCGCCTGCATCATATCCGCCTGGGCGGGCAAGGTGGGAAGGCCTGTCGAGGGCCCACCCCGCTGAACGTTCACGAACACGCACGGGGTTTCGGTCATCGCAGCGTAACCGATGTGCTCCATCATCAATGAGAAGCCGGGCCCGGAGGTGACGGTGAATGCCTTGGCGCCGCCCCAGACCGCGCCCAGCAATGCGATTGAGGCAGCCAGCTCATCTTCCATCTGAATGAAGCATCCGCCCAGGGTTGGAACTCGTGCAGCGAAGCGCTCAACTACTTCTGTCGAAGGAGTGATGGGATAGCCAGCAGCAAACCGGGCGCCTGCGGCCAGCGCGCCTTCGCAGCAGGCATGGTCGCCGTCGATAAAGTGCGCACCGGTCAGCACGCCGCGAGGATCGGCGTTCATACCGCTGCCCCCGCGGATTGAGCGTCCCGCGTTGCATAGATCGCGAAGTCAGGACAGTACATGCCGCACAGGTCGCAGCCGCTGCAACTCTCCGGGTGCACAGCGTGCGGGGGATGATAGCCCTTGGAATTGAAAGCTGAAGAGAGCGCCAGCACTTTGGCAGGACAGAATTCGACGCAGAAGCCGCAGGACTTACAACGCTCGGCTACGATGAACACCCGGCCTTTCGCCACAAGTCATCTCCGCAGAAAAAGTAACAGCTATCAAGAAAATTATGTGGTGCTGATGTCTCAGCGAGGTGTGACGGTAATCACTGGAGTTTGTGAGGCCAAGCGGATGGGTATTACCTTGCAGAATAAGCGCCTAACAAAGTTACATTCCGCACCAGTGGTATAGATATGCTCACATGATCACAAACAGCCGTGAGCTCGGACACTGCAGTTCGATTTTCCCGCCGCTATACTTTCACCAACGGTTGGTCTAGATGCCATCCGCTAACCCAGGCTAGCCAGAGTGCGCTGTGAACCATCAGCTTTCATGCTGTGGCTATCTGGCGGTGTCATTCCCGCGATCATGCCCCTCGCTGACTTTTCCACCTGAATCCTGGCTAATTCCAGACGTCACACCTGGAGAATTCGAAACATTTGAAGACACTTCTCCACCGGCGTTCACCAGGACTCCTGCCGTGGGGCCAGGAGGGCATCCCGAAGGGTAGGAGGCTGACATGACGAAATCTGCAATTTTCACTCTGTTCGCTGGCCTGGTTCTGGTTACTTCCGTTTCGCTGATTTCCGCACAGACGAAGAACACGAGGAAAACGCTTGCGGTTACGAGTGTGAATGGCGAGGAAATTTTTCAGCAGTATTGCTCTTCCTGCCACGGGGTTGATGGAACCGGCCATGGCCCCGCCGCTCCTGCGATGAGATATCAAGTGCCCGATCTGACCCAAATATCGAAGCGCGCGGGAGGCAAGTTCCCAAGGGAACGCGTCGGTGCGATCGTTGAGGGAACAGAAACATTGACTGGCCACGAATCGCGCGAGATGCCATTGTGGGGGCCAGCCTTTCATCATGTCGGATTAGATCAGGACCTGGGAGCAGTGAGAACGGATAACGTCACGCGCTATGTGGAATCTCTCCAGAAATAGCGCGGGGCTGCCCTGCCCAAGAAGCAGCTAGGATACTTGCCAGACCGTATCCAGAACCGTGCCATCAACCCACTTCACCACTGCTACGGGACGATTACCGCGCTTGGGGCGTGCCGGCTTTCCTCCGCAGATCCGTTCGACCTCAGCCTTGATGTCTTGGATCGACCGGATCGGGAGACCGCTTCCCTTCACAGCATCACGAAGATCCTGGCGAAGAGGGTTGATCGCGATCCCGCGCTCGGTTGCGACAACGTCGATCAATTCGCCGGGGCCGGTGAGGGTAGTGACTTCGTCCACGAGCACGGGAATGCGATCGCGAAACGAAGGCAAAGCCAGAATAGTACAACGGGCGGCAAGACAGTTTTGCCAGCCGCCTATGCCGTGCAAGAGCCGCCCGTCGGAGTGAGTGACGACATTGGCATTGAAGTTGACGTCCACTTCAGTTGCGCCGAGAACAACGGCGTCGATCATGGAGGCGAAATTTCCTTTGCCGTGATAGTTGTACGAGGTGAAGGGAGATGTGGCGACATGGCGTGGGTCGCCGGCAAGGGATTTGACGCCATCGAGATCAAAGGTCTGGCCGTCGAGAATATAGTCGGTTAAGCCTTCCTCAAGCATTTCGACCAGGTAGCGCGTCGATCCGCCACGCACGAAACGAGCCTTTACGCCATCCTCCTTCATCATGCGGCGAAGGTAGTCTACAAACGCCAGGGCGATTCCTCCGGCGCCAGCCTGAAAGGAAAAACCATTGCGCATAATGCCTGAAACGCGCAGGAAACGCGCCACGAGCTCCGCGATGCGCAGGCGATCGGGAGAACGGGTGATCTGCGTTGTGCCGGAGACAATCTTCGAGCGATCGCCGATTGAATCGACCGCAACCACGTAGTCCACATTGTTTCCCTGAATCTGCCAGGGGAGGCAGGGAAACGGGGCAAGATTGTCCGTAACGACGATGACGCGGTCAGCGTAGATGGAATCGGCGAGCGCAAAGCCGAGCGAACCGCAGGCGGACTTGCCATGCGAGCCATCTGCATTGCCGAAGGCATCGGCGGTGGGCGCAGCAATTACAGCGACGTCAATGTGCACATCGCCGTCTTGAATGGCCTGCCAACGGCCACCGTGCGAGCGAAGCACGCCTATGCCGCGCATTTTTCCTTGAGTGCAGTAGTCGCCAATCGGGCCATTCATGCTGCCCTCGATGTGGTGAATAACTCCGGCTTGCATCAGGTCGAGTGCACCCTTTTGCGACGGGAACGATGCGCTGGGGAACCACATCAGGTCTCTCACGCCAAGCCGTGCAGCCGCTTGCAGTGCCATCAAGGCAACGGAGTCGCCATCTCGAAGATGGTGGTGACTTGAGATCACCATGCCATCAGTAAGCCCGGATTTTTGCAACGCAGTCTCAAGGTCGGGAACACGCTTGTCGCCGTTCTCGGGGTATTGACTGCTTGAGCGAACCGGCGGTGCAGCTTTGTGGCCAGCCGGTTGATATTGGCCCACGCCCAGGTACGGAACCTGCGGCCTGCCGTTCACCTGGCTGGGGACCACGCGTCCGGCGGCGTTCTCAGCCAGTTCCACTCGTTCATTGGTTGCGGATGTTGGCATTGCTAAACTCTTCCCATCTGCCGTGCCTGAGCCACGAGCTTCTTCGCGCGCTCGACTACAGGCGCATCAATCATTTTCGAGCCGAGGCTAACTACTCCGAGACCGCGCCGCTGCGCATCTTCAAATGCGGCGACAATCCCAAGCGCTTTGTCGATCTCTTTCGATGAAGGCGCGAAGGCGTCGTGAATGACGTCGATCTGGCCGGGATGAATGCAACCCATGCCTTCAAAACCCAGGCTGCGGGATTTCTCGCCCCAGCGGCGCAGGCCGTCGAGATCAGCAACATCCCCGTATACGGAGTCAATGGCCTGAATGCCAGCGGCTTTCGCAGCGTTCACCAGCCGGGTGCGAGCATAAAGCGACTCGCTTCCTTCGGTTGTCTTCAGCACGCCAATGTCGGCGGTGTAATCTTCTATGCCAATCGTCAATGCCACGACGTTTGTGCCGGCGGTGGCGATTTCGTACGCGTTCTCAATACCCAACGCCGTTTCAAGAATGGGCATGATCCAGATCGCACGCTCGATATGATGATGGGCTTTGAGTTGCGATATGGCGCAATCGAGTTCTGAAACTTGCTCGCGACTCTCTGTCTTCGGGAGCAGAATGAGATCTGGGGCCGCAGGGATCACCTCGGCTAAGTCGTCCCGTCCAAGTGGCAGCTGATTGATTCGCACCATGCGCTCGCAGCTGCCGAAGTCAACTGCGCGCAATGCGTTTCGCACCAGAATGCGCGCTGCGTCTTTCTCCGCTGGATGAACTGAGTCTTCGAGATCGAGAATCAGGGCGTCAGGCGCATGTAAGGCAGCATTTATGAAATATTTAGGCTCGCTTCCGGGCAGGTACAGCCGTGAGCGGCGCAATTGATCGCGAGCTGAAGGTAGAGGGAGTGGAATCGCCTGCGGTAAAGCTTTTCGTTCGTTACCTATTCCCGCTCGCCTGGCCGCAGCTTCGATGCGAGCGGAAATCACGAAAGGTAACGCGCCTTCATCGTGAATGCAGACCCGGGCATCGGTTATGGCCAGCGTTTCCAGCACCTCGCGAGCCTGGCGGAGCATCGAGTCTCCATAACAAAAGCTTACACGCGACTGCAGCGCAATTTCTAAACCGCCAGTCTTGCGCGGTTCGATGCTGATGTGGAGATCGGAGCGGACCTCGCCTCCGCACTTCCCTGCTTCGCCAATCTGCGCCGAGATGTTTGTGGCGGTGCTCATGCGCTGGTTTTTGCGTATTCGCGGGCTGCAGGTTGCGAGACTCGCCGCGCGGATGTTTGCGGCTTACCCAGCTTCTCCAGAATCGCATCGGTCATTTGTAGAGTTGAGGCTGCGCCTTGGCTGATCACGTTCGGGCCCCCGGGCAGGCGCAGCATGTCATACGTGCGTATCTTGCCTTCGCATATGACACCCGCGATTGCCTCACGGATGCGGTTCGCTTTCTCGGTCTCTCCGATGTGGTCGATCATCATGGCTGCGGAGAGAATCATGGCGATCGGATTAACGATTGGCGGATCCAGCTCCGCATACTTGGGCGCAGAACCATGAGTCGGCTCAAAGACGGCAACCTCTTGGCCGATGTTGCCTGAGGCAGCGAAGCCTAAACCGCCAACCAGTCCGGCGAACGCGTCCGACAAGATGTCCCCGAACAGGTTTGAAGCGACGATCACGTTGTAATCTTCCGGGTTCTTATTAAGCCACATAAGCTGCGCGTCAATGTTCGTGGACCAGAGGGCGATGCCGGGGTAGTTCTGCGCGACTTCCTTTGCGGTTTCTTCCATCATGCCGGAGGTCTCGCGCACCACGTTTGGCTTTTCGCAGATGGTCACGCCTTTGAAGCTGCGCTTTTTCGCATATTCGAATGCGGCGGCAACAATGCGGCGAGCAGCGGACCTGGTGATCACGCGCACGCTGATTGCGATGTCAGGACCTGGCACATCTGCGAATGGCTTGAATTTTCCGTGGGTGGCAAGAGCTGCCCGAACGTTCTCGGGAGGATTGGTCCACTCGATGCCGGCGTACATACCTTCCGTATTCTGGCGGAAGACCGTGCTATCAATCCGCGGCTCCTCGAAACCAACGCCTGATTTCTTGCGGATGTAGTTCAGAGGATTCCCGGCAAATCCAACGCACGGACGCACGCAGACATCGAGATTGAATCTCTGCCGCATGGTGACAATCGGGCTGTAATAAACGTAACCTTTGCTGCGCAACTCCGGTTTGAGTTCGACCTGGGCTGCCTTGTTTGGCTTGGATGTAATTGCTCCGAAGAGTCCGAGCTTGTGCTTCGCAAGCAAATCGATTGTGCGCTGTGGCAATGCATTCCCTTCATTTCTCCAGCACTCCCAGCCAATATCGGCATGGACGTAATCGGCGTCAAATCCGACGGCGTCAAGCACCTTCAACGCCTCAGGCAGCACCTGCTTCCCGATGCCATCGCCGGGCATCGTCACCACCGTACGTTTTGCCATAGCAATTCTCCTAGAAGAGCTTTACACACCGCACTTACGCCAATTCATTTCAAACCTAAACGTTTTGCGACGAGGTTCTCCACTCCTTGCGCGATCACCAAAGATTGCGGGACGCTGCCCAGGGCAGGAAACGGAAACGTTTCCCGCCTCCAATGAATGCGGCTACGGTTGAACTGAATATCGATCTCGTCTCCGGGAATGACGGTTTTCTCTTTGTCCCCAGGTTGCGAAGTACATTGCTTGCGCAGGCGCTGCACCAGTTCCGGTACCTCAATGCAGATAAGCCCATTGTTATACGCATTGCGCAGATATGTTTGGGAGAAGCTGGCAGCGATGATTAAGGGAATGCCCTTGGCTTTGAGGCATGTGACTGCCTGCTCGCGGCTCGAGCCGGTGCCAAAATTGAATCCGCCAACGATCACGTCGCCTGCGCGCGTACGCCGGGCAAACTGCGGATCGTAATTCTCCATGACGACCTTTGCCATCATCTCAGGGGTCATAGCGTCGCGGTACGTATAATCCTTGCCGTAGATCGCATCAGTGTTCACGTTATCCTGGGGCATGAAGACTAGACGGCCGCGGATCCGTGACGGAAATCCGGAAAGTATTTCTACCGGCTCGGATGCGGTATTCACTGGAAACTCGGTGTGTTGACGGGTGGGTTCGTGGCCGTTCCTCGCGTTGAGCCCGCAGATGTAGCCCGCGGCAGCGGAGGCTGCGACCACCTCAGGGCTGGCAAGATAACATTGCGCATCACCGGAACCCATGCGGCCCTTGAAGTTGCGATTGGTCGCCGAGATGCCGACTTCTCCTGGCTCGAGCAGACCTTTGCCCAAGCCGATACAGGGGCCGCAACCGGGTGGAAGAGCATTGGCTCCCGCATTCAGCAATATCTGCCAGCTCCCCCGCTTCTCGGCTTCCGCCTGCACCCATTTGCTGGCCGCACCAACATAGAAGGTCACGCCTTCCGCAACTTTCTTTCCTGCCAGCACGCGGGCTGCGGCATCAAGGTCTTCTACCCGGGAGTTTACGCAGGAAAGCAGATATGCCTTCTGAATCGCAATTTTCTTTTGTTCAATTGCGGCAAGCGAGCTCATCGTTTGGACGGTATCGGGGCCGGATACATGCGGAGTAACCTCGCTCAGATCAAGTGCAATGCGCGCGGCGTAAGCAGCATCGGCGTCCGGGTTCAACGGACGCTTTGCCCATTTCTCAAGCTCAAATTCTGAAAAACGCTCAGTTCCGGAGCCCTTCAGCCGCTGCTGGACGGCACGCAAGTAAGTCACCGTGGCTTCGTCCACAGGAAACCACCCGACCAGTGCGCCCCACTCGGTGCTCATGTTGGAGATGGAAAAGCGAGCATCCAGGGAGAGGCTGGCCACACCAGGGCCGACAAATTCGAGCGCTGCGTTCAGGACTTCGTCGTGGTTATAGAGGCCGCACAGCGTGATGATGACATCCTTCCCCGTAACACCCGGCGCAAGCCTGCCTTTCAGAACGACTTGAATGGAACGCGGAATCTGCCACCAAAAATCGCCAGTCGCCCAGACAGCAGCTGCATCCGTGCGAACGATTGGCGTGCCGATCGCACCTAATGCGCCATACATATTGGAATGAGAATCTGACGCTACGACGAAGGAACCGGGAACGACATAGCCGCGTTCGATCATGATCTGATGGCCGATGCCTGTGCCCGCGGGATAGAAGTCAACCCCGTGTTGCTTTGCGAAGGTCTCAATCGTGCCGTATTTCTTCAGGGTTGCTTCGTCCTGGTTCTGAATATCGTGATCGAGTGCAAAGACCAGCTGCGCAGGGTCGTAAAGCGCCTTTGCCCCGATAGCCTTGAATTTGGTTATGACGGCAGAGCTGTTGTCATGTGTCATGACGTGCCGCGGGCGGATGGACACGAAGTCGCCCGCGCGCAAGGGCCGCTTCGGGCCTTCTGCTAAATGATTCTGCGCGATTTTCTCGACGATGGTTTGTGGCATGATCGCTCCTGCCGTGAAGCGGATTCTTAACCCGCCCCGCTGGAATCTACGCGATTTTTTTTAGTCCTGCATCAGATTTCGTTAGTGCCATCAATTTGCCGACCGAACCGATGTTCTCAAGGCTCCAGATCGCATCTTTCAACTTTTTCTGAGCAGACGAAGACAAGATGCCTTCCGTCAGTGCGCTGAATTTCTCCTCGATGTCAGCGTCTGTCAGCGGATTCCGAGGGTCGCCCTTCGGAAAGTCGAGTTGCTTGCTGAAAGTGGTGCTGTCATTGCAAGTGATGGTCACAATCACCCGCTGCAATGCCGGGAAAACTTTCTCGATCTCCGGATCGGCAACTACTTCAACTTTTTTCAACTGCGCGCGAATGACGGGATTCATAATCTTTTTCGTTTCGAACTGCGCAGGCGTAACCTGTCTCTCCGCGATAGCAGCCGCGATGACGTAAGGCAAAGAATGATCTGCGGTTTCCTTTGTGCGCGGGTCGTACTTGCTGGGGTCGGAAAGAATGTCGGCGGCGCGCGCCAGCGAACGAATCTGTACTTTTGCAATGTCGTTTGGCTTCAGATCGTTTGTTTTAACCAGGTCGAGCACAGCAGAGATGGGGGTATGAGTAAGCGCTTCAGTGGGGAATGCTTTCATGCCACAGTGCGTGATGCGCCAAGAATCGCCTAACCCGTCGGCCAGAATGTTCAACCTCCATTCCGGCCCAAGGCAATGAGCCAAGCCTTCTTTTCCCTCGACGACGTGCTCCGGCCCGGTGTAGCCATGCTCGGCCATCAGAGCCGCCAGCACGCCGCTCTGGGTTGCAAGAGGATCGACGGTGTTCTTCATCATGGAGAGCTTGCCCGCGGTGACCGCGCCGAGGGTCGCATGGCGGCTGGCAGAGATTCCCACCGCGTGCTGAATTTCCTGCCATGGCAGGTGGAGACTGCGGCCGGCAACAAAGGGTGAAACGAATGCCGTCAGCGTCGCATGGTGCCAACCGCGCTCACGAATACCAGGAAAGGCTGCTTCGCAGAACCGCATCTCAAATTCGTGACCGAGCACAAGACCGACGATCAGCTCTCTGCCGTCACTCCTGGCTCGCTCACAGCAGGCCAGGGCCGCAGGAAAAATGTCCGAAGGATGGCAAGGGTCCTGCTTCCAGTAAATGTCGTTGTAATCCATGCAGCGGATCATCAAAGCATTGGCAAAAGCAGCAGAAACCGGGTCAACTTTTTTGCCGGTTCCGATAACTGTCGATGGCCCGCGCCCGGCGATTTCGTTTAGGACAGTCAGCGCGATCTTTACATCATGCTGCTGAAAGCCGCCTAATGCGCAACCGATCGAATCCAGCAGAAAGCGTTTGGCGTGATAAACAGCATCCTTTGACAACTGCTTGTAGTCGAGAGCGGCTGCCCAGCGAGCCATTCGAGCGGTGATTGTCTCTTTTGTCTCAACTGGCCTCGCAGCGGCTTCATTGGCCATGGCTTCCCCCGGGTCCCAGCTTTATGTTTTTCGGATTCTTGAATGGCAGGAATGCCATGAAATCGGCATGATGGACGATGAATGCCTCGGTCGTGCGCTGAACCAGATCCCCTTCAGCCGCATGCGCGGCAATGATGTGGCAGACGCGATCGGGAACACCGCATTCGAGAGCGAGGGCAACTCCCGTGAACGGGTGTCGCAGAGCTTCGCCACGCTTGCTCTGACGGCTGTGACCATCGGGACCGATTTCGTATTCGAGCAATTTGCCGACGTCAGCCAGGATCGCACCGGCGATGACGACATCGAGGTCGATAGGAAGCGCTTGTCCCATGAATTCCTGCATGGCTTCAGCGCTTTTTCGTGCGATGTGGACAACGCATCGCTTGTGCTGCATGAAAGTCACGGGACAATCCGGCACGAGCAAGGTGAAAGGAATTGTATTCAGGTCGCGCAGCTGGAGTGGGCTGCGCTCGACAGCTTTCATCCACGTCTGAGTGACTCGTTCGCGCAGCCTTGTATCTTCAATCCACTGGATCTCCGGCCAAAGGTCGGCGACGACTTCACGCGTTGATTTCAGTTCCAGCGATTTCATGATTGCGAATGTCAGAGACTCTGAGCAAGCCGTGACCGTTTTCAGCGTTACGGGGTCGCACACTTTCACATTAACTTGGGAAGATTCAGTAGGCGGTGACGTGGGTCACAAGGATTGGCGCACAAATGGGTTGCTTTTGAGGCTTAGTCGCGGAACTAAATCAATTCCGGGGGAACAAAGCTGCGGAGGAACCAACCCATTCCATATTCTTGTTCTGATCGACTCCCATCATCAGGCCGCGACCCATGCGGACGATGGTAAGCACGGGCGTGAGTTCATCCAGCCAGACGTACATGAGTCGGAGTTCGACCCGGGTTTTGCCGCGGGGTGTGTCGATGATGGGCTCAAAGTGCAGGCGCTCCTGCAAAATGTAATTCGCGCGATCAGCTTGGCGGATCGCGGCGATCTCTTCTTCTTTGGGGCCTATAACCACGCCGCGTCCAGCAAAGGAATAGAGGGGTTTGAGGGCATAATTCTCGAGATCGGGAGGAAGCTTGTCCATCTGACCGAGAAACCATGTTTTTGGAACTGATCTGTGCTTGAGGAACGGAATCGAGAACTTACTCATCCGGAAATACCAATTCGGGTGGCCGGCCCACTCGAGATCGAGATCGTCACGCCAATCGAATGGAGGCTTGAGATTCTTGCGCTGTAACTCGTCGACGATGGCGCGGTTGTAGATCCGCCGAATAGGAATCAGTTTCCCGGAGCTTTCATAAAAAAGCCGCGAGCCCTGCTTCTTGATATCCAGAATATCCACGGTTGGCACGCCCCAGAGTTTCTCTGTCAGCAGAAAATCAGGTAAGGTTTTTTGTTCGTTCGGGTGAATTTCCATCAGAATTACGTTCGCGGGGTCGTGCTCGCCTACGATGGCGCGGCTCAAGAGCTCACGATAGGAGGGTGCATTCAACCCGCTAAGGAGAAATTCGAGCGGCTCCGCAGGGCCATCTTGCCGCACTTCGGCGTCGTGCAATTTGTAGATCTCAATGAACCTCTCGGCGAGAGTCGCCTGATACGCGTAGAGGGACGGAAAGGCCTGCAGTTCGACCAGTTTAGGACGCAGCTCGCCATCCGCGCCGCGGACCAGGCCGAAATCCACTTGTACGAAAAGGGGATGGTCTGGCTCGTTGGGAACATTGAACTCAGGCGGTATTGCGATGTCAGACCGGGCTCGATATTGAGGCGTGACTAATTGAGCGATGAGATCCCTGCCTATTCCGGCCATTTCCTGGAGCAGTTCCTTTGGCATGAAACATGGGGTCTCTGAAATTCGGAACTGCACATGAGTCCCGCAGAGCTCATCCATGCGCTGCAGGAGCTTGTGATATTTCCCGGTAGTGAAATTACTGTTGAACCGATTCCGCAGGGTTGGAATCATAGCGAGAAAGCGAAGCGTACCAGCGGCGAACTGCCGAATTCAAACTTCCAGCAAAAACTTCCCGTTGCGCATGATCTGCTCGTCATCCACCCATATGTTGAACTTGCGGCCGACCACATCAATGTGCGTGGACGAATCCCAGTCAGCACCCGTATGCGCTCCATAAGGATTTCCGAACGCAATATGGACGCCAGGATATTTTTCGTCCTGCAGAATCTGGCCGATGACGTCCTTTAATTCGATGTTCGTGCCGATCGCAAACTCACCCACCCGATCGCTGTTCTCGTCGGTGTGCGTGTAACGCCAGAAATCGTCCTCAAGTTCGCGGTTTTCCGAGTGTACGTCTGTAATGCGATTGTGCTTGATGTTCACAGTCAGCGGGTTCGGCTGCAGGTCGCCAAACTTCGCGCACAGATAGTCGCCCACCACTCCATCAACCACGAACGTCCCGTTCACCTCGCCCGGTGTGGTGAAGATTTCGCCACCGGGAAGATTCCCCCATTTTTCTGGTGAGATAATCCCGCTGGTTTTGAGCCACTTGTATTCGGGATTCAAATGGGCGACGAGATCGGTGCCGGCCTCGGTTTGGGCCCTAATTCTATGTGCCTTGCGAACCATTTCAACCGCTTTCTCGCTCAGGCGATCGACTTTCAGGTAATCCGCGCGCATGCCTTCGAGCATGATTTGCGCATTAATGTTGACCATGTGCGCGTGACGGATTTTGTGCCGGTTCACGATATCCGTCATCTGCATGCGCGATTTCAATTCGTTCCTCTGGGCCTGCACTGCAAAGATCGAAACCTGGCCTTGCGCGAGATCATCTGCGATTTCCTGCGGCAGATTTGTCAGAGGACGTTCTGCAAGTTCCTCGAGCACCCAGGCGTGATAGGGTGCGCCGAGCTGATCCAGCTCATGCGCAATGGCAGCAGCAACTTCTATTGTGGCATGATCCGTAATCAGGCAAACTCTCTCATCCAGCCTGATCCGCAGGCAAACATTGACCGCGTTCCGTGCTCCGGGGGAGAATTCGGGATCAAACGGGATCTTGAGTTTCTCGTGACCTCGTTTGTTGGGTTTCAGGTGGGAACTAGCGCTGGTCTGTGCGTCGGAAATGGTCTTCATGATGCGGCTGTCTTTAGATTCACCGGTTCTTCCAGCCCGGCCGCTGTCTCCTCAATAATGTAATCGACAACTTTCTTGAAGTCGCCAGTGTCGTGGTAGACCTGCAATTGCCGGTCAGCGCCGCTGCCCGCTTCCAGAATCTCATAGATGTAATCCAGTTCTTCGCGCGAACCGAGCTCGTCGACCACATCATCGACAAAATTCATATACTCGTGGATCAGGTCGCGGGCCGGGACTTCCTTCTGTTTGCCAAAATCAATCAGCTTCCCACCCAAGCCATAACGCGCGGCGCGCCATTTGTTTTCCATAATTAAAGCGCGACGGTAAAGACGGAATCCCTGGTTCGCTTCATAGAGTTTATAGAGCTTCGCCACTGTTGCCTGAATCAGGGCGGCCAGGGCGATAGTCTCATCCAGCCGCATGGGAATATCGCAAATGCGGAATTCAAGCGTGTTGAAAAACGGATGCGGCCGGATGTCCCACCAAATTTTCTTGGCGTTATCGATGCAGTTGGTCTTCACTAGCAGCTTAATGAAATTTTCATACTCGCCCCAACTTGGAAAATAATCCGGAATATTCGTTCGAGGGAACTTGTCGAACACCTTACAGCGATATGATTTCAGGCCCGTGTCCAATCCCAGCCAAAAAGGTGAATTGGTCGAAAGCGCCAGAATATGGGGCACAAAATAGCGGGCGTGATTCATCAGGTGAATGGCGGTCTCGCGGTCCTCTACCCCGATGTGAACATGAAGCCCGAAAATTAGGTTGGCGCGTGCCACCAACTGCATGTCTTCGACGATGTTCTTGTACCGATCGTCCGGAGTGATCTCCTGAATCCGCCAATCGGCGAACGGATGTGTCGCAGCTGAAGCAACCCGTAACCCATTTTCGTTTGCGAGGTTTATGATGTCGCGCCGCAGCCTGCGCAACTCTTCTCTGGCGGTCTTGATGTCGCTGCAGACTGAGGTGCCCACCTCGACCACAGATTGATGTAGCTCGGCTTTTACCTTCTCCTGCAACATCATTTTGCCTTTTTCAAGGATTTCAGCGTGGATGTGCGAGCGCAGGTCGCGGGTCTGGGGATCGACCGTTTGATATTCCTCTTCGATTCCGATGGTGAAGGTGGGCCGCATGCTGATTTTCTGGGGGCCACGCCCGGCGGTGTAAGGCTGGAACCCGAACGTCAGGACAGTATAACCCGCCAAAGCGTCATTTTCGGGCGAAACATGTCCGTGGTAATGGGCTACTTTGAATCCGTTGGCTTTGATTCCTTAAATCCGCTAGCCAAAAGCCAGATTATAAAGGTCCACCAAATCAATACGGCAAGATCACGGAGAATGGCCGCTTTGCTTACAGGTTCCACAAACAAAAATATTGGAGTCAGGATCAGAAGGATAATCCCCCAGACTACCTTCGGCCTAACCCCCCGCTGGCTCACGCCGTTCTTTCTGACCTCCGTCGTTCGCAGGCTTCCGAGGTCCGTATCGTTCTGGGAGTAGCCTTGCCTTGCTACGTCCTCACGCCCTGGCACGCCTTTTCGCCGCAGGTTTCGCCGCGAGCGGTTGATCAGATTTGCTCCCTGCCAGAAATGAGGCCCAGTGCAAATCCCGCACCGGATTTTCTCCGCTCAAAGCCTTCCTTACGGCCATTTCGGCCACGGCGTTCACGATCCACTCGAAATTTTTCTGGCCAACCGATGTGGCCTCCGCATCCGGTGCGGGATTCATGAAATCAATCGCATACGGGATGCCGTTCTCGACGGCGAACTCAACCGTATTCAAGTCATAGCCGAGCGCCTTGCAGAGAGTCTGAGCGTCTTTTTCTACCCGGTCCAGCAGCTTCTGCTCGGTTGGCGGAGGGTTCTTTACATAGCGCTCATGAAACGGTGCTTTGGGATCGTAGTGCATGATGTGCACCTTTTCCTGGCCGACCACGTAGCAGCGGAAATATTCCTTGAACTCTACGCCACGTTGCAGGGTCATGCAGAGGTCGCCCGTCTGATTGTAGAAGTGAAAAAATTCTTCAGGCGAGTGAACTTTGTAGACGTGCTTCCAGCCGCCTCCAGAGTAGGGCTTGAGGAATGCCGGGAAGCCGACGTACTGAAATATTTCGTCCCAATTCAGCGGATATATCAGGTTGCGCATCGACTGGTCGGTCGTGCCCTCAGGATGCTTATTGTGCGGCAGGAGCACGGTGGGAGGAATCGCCACGCCTATTTTGTGTGCCAGCGCATAATTGAAGAACTTGTCGTCTGCCGTCCACCAGAATGGGTTGTTGATCACAATCGTGCCGTGCAGCGCAGCGTTTTTTAAGTAAGCGCGGTAAAACTGGATGTCCTGCGAGATGCGGTCGATGATGACGTCATATTTCTTCGGCTCGTCCATGCGGATGCCGCCGATTTTCAGAAATTCGGCGACCACGCCATCGACCCTCATCCCATTGATCTTCTCGACCAGTGCGGCAGGAAATGTGTTCTCCATTCCGAATACGATCGCAATTTTCTTCGCCATAGTTCTCCTGCGTTGCTAAAAATATTTCGCAGCCATCTTCTTCCATAGCGGCCAGTCGTGGCGGGAATTGTCATTAAAGATATTCAGCCAGTGGGGTACGCCTTTGCCGTTCAGTATTGCCGAAAACTTAATGTTCTGGTCGAGGCACATGTCCCAGTCTGCTGAGCCCAGAATAATTTTCATTTGGCGATAACGGCTGAGATACCAGTCATCGTTGAGGTTAGGCAAATAATCCTGCGGGCAATTGAAATAGCACTCGCTGTCATAATATCCGTCCAAATACTGATGGATATCGAAGGCCCCGCTCATGCTTACACAGTGGGTCACGACATCGGGATGGCGCAAAGCAAGATTGACCGCGTGAAATCCGCCAAAGCTGCACCCGGTTACAGCCAGGTTGTCGGACGAATTTCTGGAGCGGACAAACGGTACCAGCTCGTGCAGAATGTAGCGCTCGTATTGTTCATGCCTGAGGACGCGGATGTGAGGGTGAACGCCTTTGTTGTACCAGCTTTCCGTATCAACGCTGTCGGGGCAGAAGATCTGCAGCTCACCGCGCTCGATCTTCTGCCAGAGCACTCCGATCATACCGGCATCTTCGTATTCAAAAAATCGGCCCATCGAGCTAGGAAAGACCAGCAGAGGCATCCCCGCGTGCCCAAAAAGGAGCAGTTCCATATCGCGCTGCAATTCGCGGCTGTAACCCTTGTGATATTCCCTTTGCATCTGGAGCGGTGTTTATGTCTGCGAAAGCGCTTGAAGCTGGCTCCTCGCAATCGAGTATCTTATCTGATTCTGGTGTGGATGAGCATGCAGGAAAGGGGTAGGCACTCACTGAGATCTGCCAGTAATGATTTCAGTCAGTACCAAGAGCTATCGAAGAAACGGCGCTAGCCGGAGCGCCGGAGGGCGAGTAGCGTCAGGTCGTCCTGAGGTGAGTTGCCATCGGCAAACGCCCGCAGATCGTTGATGAAAGCAGCGATCAATTCGGCGGGTGGGCGCGCAGACTGCTGACGCACCAGATGCGTGATGCGATCCACTCCGTATTCCTCGGTTTGGCCTCGGGCCTCCAAAAGACCATCCGTGTAGAGAAAGAGGGTGTCCCCGGGCTCGAGTTGGAGCCGCGTAGCGGAAAACTGTCCGTCGAGGAACATACCCAGGGGCAAACCGGTGGATTCAATCCGGAGAACCCCGCCCTTCCCGGCAACGATGGCGGGCCAATGACCGGCATTATGGATCTCCACTTCGCCGTTTGGCTTCGCATGTCCGCAGACCAAGGTTGCGTATTGCCCTGCCAGCGCGCTTTCACAGAACACGCGGTTGGCACGCGTGACGATCTGGCCAAGTGGCAGCGCAAGGCTGGTGAGGCTTCGGAACAGAGCGTGGAGTTGAGTCATGAGCATGGAGGCGGCTACTCCCTTGCCTGACACATCGCCCAGTGCGAAGAAGAGCTGGCCGTCGGTTGGGATCAAATCACAGTAATCTCCGCTGACGGGACCGAGAGGCGAATAATGATAGCTGGTCTCCCAGCCACCAGCACGAAGTCCCATCTGGGGCAGGAGCTTGCGTTGCACCTCGGAGGCGAGGTCCAGATCACGCTGCAGGGCGTCACGTTGCGATTGAGTCAAATGGTCGAGGCAGTAACGCACGAGGGGATCGGCCAGCAGACGATCCTGCTCCACCGAATCATGGCATTCCTCGCAAACGCCATAGGTACCTTTATCCATCCGTTCGAGCGCCAAATCCACTTCACGCAGCAAACCGGCTAAGCCCGCATTTTGCGGAGTGAGTGCGATTGCCGCCTGTAAGCGTCGTTTGCGCTCCTCAAGCTGGCCTTGAAGGAACGTGATCTCTAGCGTTGCCATGGAAGCCTCACGGACCGATCAATCCTCGGTGCTTATTGGATTACGCGGGGCGTGATTGCGATGCGGACACTTCGGAGCGCCGACCCAGCGGCCGGAGCCAGTCGCCTATTTCAAATGGCGTGTCGGAAAGAAGGCTCTCGGGGCAAACCGCGCCACCGGCGCCTGGTTCAGACACTTATCCGTCGTTTCATTAAGTCATGGCTATACTGAAAAAGCCTACTCGTGTGAGAGCGGGAGGCTTTTGAGGTTAGAGCAGATGTCAAAGGCCACTGCCGACAACAACAAACAGACCAGACACAGGAAATACGTCTTCTTCATGATTCCCCCGTTCAAGTCTCTGGAACTGATGACTCCAGCCTTGTGCCTCGCGCATGCCAACCGCTGAAACTAGCGGCAGACAGGCACGGACGTTCGAGCGAACCCTTCACCGCGGCTTGCCTGGAACCTCCGTTGATTAGTGCACGGTCAGCTGAAATCCAGCCGACGTGCTGGTCTGGTTGTTATTGTCGCCGTTATATGTCCCGGTCAGGTTGTAGCTGCCCGCGCTCGTGAATGTCATCGAGCAGTTCCCGCCTCCGCTGATCAGATTGACCGTGCAACTCGGGCCACCGTTGTCGCTGTTGACTGTCACGGTGCCGGTCGGTCGTTTGTAGGCCGCCGCCACGTTAACGTAGACCTTCACCGCCTCGTTAGTGGTTGGCGATGCCGGTACGGTTTTCGTAATGGTGGTAGTCGTCGATTGCGGGTTTACCACCAACGTCACCGAATCAGTTGCTGTGGCGAAATCGGTAGTCATCGACGGCTTGAACGTCGCCTTGAGTGTCTGGTTCCCCGCGGCGAGAACCCTGCCGCTGGGTGGCGTGTATGTAAACGTGCCGGACACCGGCGAGTTGTTGTAGCTGGCCGTGGCATTCAGTTGCGTGGCGCTCAATGGCGTGCCATAGGTGACCGGATCGGGCGTCGGCCAGGTGATCACCGGTGTCAACTTCTGTGCTGTCGTGTGCTGGGTCAGCGTCACCGCATTCCAGTCAGTCGTCGCTGCCCACTTCGCCGTGGTCGTGCACATGCCCATGCCGGTGGTCATCGTCACCATCGTGCCGCTAATGGAGCAGGCACCCGTTGCCGTGATCGTTGGCGTTACTTCGTCGTTGATCGTCGCCATCACCGTAAACGTCGACTGGTATGGTGCGGTCGCCGGCGCCCCGGTAAAAGTCGCTGTAGGAGTTCCCTTCTTCGCATTGACAAGCGCATCCAACTGCGGGGCTGCCGAGTAGTCAGTATCTCCTGACTGGTTAACCACCACCTCACACTGTCCCGATCCGGCGGTCATGGTGTACGTCGCTCCGCTGTTAGTGCAAACTCCCAGGTTCGCGTAGGTCACAGAGAGACCGGAAGTTGCCGCTGCTGCCACGGTGAAGCTGCTGTCATAGCCGGCGCTTGCCGGTGGAGGCGTAGTGAAGGTGATAGTCTGGCTGGCCTTAGTGGCAGTCGTGGTTTGAGTTACCGGCGGTGCGGCCGAGTAGTTGCTGTTGCCACTCTGATTGGCAATCACCGAGCATGTGCCGGTGCCGCTTGTCATGGTGTAGGTCGCACCAACGTTCGTGCACGAGCCTGCGCTCGTTAGGGTCACCGGCAGTCCCGAGCTCGCGGTGGCAGCAACAGTAAAGTTGCTGTTGTAGACGGCACTCGCGGGTGCATTCATGGTGAATGTGATCGTCTGGCTCGCAGGGTTGACCGTCTGTCCGCCGTTCAAACTGCCCGACGAACCATTGTGCTCGCTGTCACCCGAATAGGTTGCCGAAATCGGATTGTTGCCGCCACTCAAACTCGACGTACTACAGGTCGCGACTCCTTCTGTTCCCTGCGTCGTCACCGGCACCGTTGCGCAACCGGTGTTGTCGCTCCAGGTTACTGTTCCAGTTGGCTGTGGCGGTTTGCTGTTGCGGCGTCTCGCCAAGTTATATTCGCCGGTGATCGTCGCCGTGAAGGTCACGGATTGACCATAGGTGGAGGGGTTCTGGCTCGAACTAACTGCCACCGTGGAGCTTGCATTGTTGATGACGAAGTTGTTCGTTTGCGAACTGCCCGAGCCGCCGTAGTTGCTGTCTCCGGCAAAGGCTGCTGTCTCGCTGTAGGAGCCCGGCGCATCCGAGGCTGTCGGCGTATATGTCGCCGTGCAGGTGATGGTGTTGCCGCTCGGGCTGCCGCAGCGGGTTGTGCTGTAACCGCTTGGCCCATTGCCGCCGATGGTCACCGCATTGGCGGCTGGCGGGGTGCCGCTGCCAGTCCACGACAAAACCGCGGTGATTGTTGCCGGCGCATCCTGTCCGTAGTCTTCTGACGATGGAATGACGCTGGTTACGTTAAGCGATGTCGATGCCTGATTTACCTGCTGGCCGCCGCTCAGAGTTCCTGAGCTGCCGCCGTGATTGCTGTCTCCGCTGTAGGTTGCAGTGATTGGGTCATCGCCCACTGCCAGCGCAGAGGTGGTGCAGGTCGCCGTTCCCGAGCTGCCCGGAGTTACCGGTGTCGTGCCGCAATTGGTGTTATCGCTCCAAGTGACCGTCCCGGTCACCGTGAGGTGCTTCACGCGCTTATTGCGCCGCGCATTGTTGTTTTCTCCGTTAATGGTTGCGGTGAAGGTTACCGATTGACCATAGAGGGACGGCGTCCCGCTAGTGCTGACCGCCGTGGTGGAACTGGCGCTCGCTATTGCGAAATTATTTGTTTGCGGACTGCTCGAATTCGTGTAGTTCGCGTCGCCAGAGAATGCTGCCGTCTCGTTATACGAATCCACTCCATCCGCCGTAGTCGGAGTATACGTCGCCATGCAGGTTATGGTGTTGCCGCTCGGGCTGCCGCAGCTTGTGGCTCCGTAGGTTCCGTTTCCGTTGCCGCCGATGCTGACGTTAGCTGCAATCGGAGTCGAACCGGTGCCCGTCCATGACAACACGGCAGTGATTGTGACGGGCGCGTCAAGTGCGTAATCTTCTGAGGCTGGGCTGACGCTGGTTACGTTGATCGAGGTCGAACCTGGGGTCGCGCTCACCGAATAGGAGACCTGAGGCGCGGCGGAATATTGCGAATTCCCGGGCTGATTTACATACACGCCGCAGGCTCCGGTACCGCTGGTCATGGTGTAGGTCGCTCCAACGTTCGAGCATGATCCCGAACTGGTGTAGACGACTGCCAGGCCAGAACTGGCGCTGCACGCGAGGGTAAAGCTCGTACCGTAAGCGGCGCTGGATGGCGGCGGGCTGGTGCAAGTGATCGTCTGCGACTGCACAGGCGCGAAGTTTGCGGTCTCCGATTGTGGCGAGTTCATCACCAAGGTCAACGGATTATCCGTCGAATTTGTGGTGCCGGTGAAATTCACAAAATAGTAGCCCACATTCGGTGTCGCAGTGACAGTTGCATCGCTGCCTGCCGCAAAATATCCGCCGGGACTGACTGTGCCGCCGCTTCCGGCAGCAGTCGTCAGCTGGTATTGCGTAGTGAATGTCGCAGTGTAGGTCGCTGTGGTTGCCGGTGCAGTAACGACATCAGATGTGCCGGTCGTACCGTCCTGCCATTGTGCGAAAGCGTATTGAACACCGGTTCCGCCCGATTGCGGTGTGGTCACGCTCAAAGTACAGGTGCTGCCCGGAGTCCAGGTCAAGGTCACCGGGGTGGTGAAAGTACTGGGCACGCAACCCGAGCCCGAAGTGGTGACCGTGAGGCCGGAGATCACGCTCGTGATTTCAACGTCGCCGTTAGGGATGGTCGGTGCAAACGAAACACCCTTGAAGTTGGAATCGGCGGGAGCCGTGTCGAGAACGGTAAACGACTCCCCTGACGCTTGTGGCGCCGTGGTGTACGTGATGTTATCGGTGATTCCGTAGAGATATGTGAAATCGAGATCGTTGAGCGTGTAGTTAGTGGCGTAAAGTTGGACATTGTTGCCGGAAACTGTGCCGGCCAACCCGTACAAACCACTCGTGCCGGTGCTGCCACCATTGTTCACCAGGTTCAGGCCCTGGTAGAGCGTATAGGCCAAACTCCAGGTACCCGAGCCGTCGCTTTTGCTGTTGATCCACTTTTGCAGTCCGCCGTCGCCGATGTTTGCCGAGCCGTTGGAATTGTTATCGCCGTTTGAATCATTTTTCGGATCGCCGCTGTCGGAAACATACAAAACGGACGGGCTAGCTAGGTAATAATTGACCGCGCTCAGGTTAATCGGCAGGCCTGCATTCAGATTATTGCCGTTGCTATTGGCACCCGTGCTGATGGTTACCTTGCCCGTGCCGCCAGTATTTCCATAGCCGCTGAGCATGCTCGGGCCGCCCCCGCTGTTGTACAGGCTGGTCGCCGGGGGAGTGCCCAGCGTGCCGATAAACGAACGGTTGTTGCCCGAACCCTCCTTGCTATCCACCGAAACATAAAGCGTGTTGTTGATGATGCGAACGTCGCGCGTGTCCTGAGCAATAGTCTTGCTGGTTGCGTCAAGCCCGGTAATCGCGGTGGGCGAGTTATTGGGCACACCGAGAACTGGAAGATAGAAGACACCCCCGGTGGCATCGCTGCCGGTACCCTGACCGGAAATATACCCAGTGGCTCCGGTCAATGTGAAAGCGCTACGGGGGTTGTTGGTATTGAACACATTGTAAACGGCGGTCGCGGAGTTCACGTTGCCGTTGGCGTCGACCAAGATCAAAACGCGCGGTATGGCAGTGTAGCTTTGCCCCGTCAAACTGCCCGACTGGGCAAGCGAGCCGGCGGAGCCGTACGTAACCGGATTCGCATTGAATGCCGCGTCATTAACCCCGTAGCCGAGAAGCGTCAAGTACTGGCCTGCACCCGAGAGGTTCAGCGTTCCTTCTGAAGAAGACCCGTACTCACCGGAGAGAGCAACGTTCGCGCCCGATGCGTTTTGCGGCAACACAAGAGAGTTAATGAATGTGGCGCTGCTCGTGCTATTGGGGGTGTACTGAAATAGGGTGAGTGGCGCGGCCTGATTGTCACCGTAGCCGCCATTCGAGCTATTGCCGCTGCCGGTACCGGTGCCGTTCGGCACATTCGTACACGTGCCCCCGTACACTCCGCAACCCTCAACCGTCACCACGATGTTTCCAGGAGCAAAGCTCTGGGAGAAGGCACTTGCCGAGAAAAACACAGCAACTGCGACACAGATTGCACGAATCCGACCTTCGATCATGGCGCACCCCTTTTCTAGGAGCCGTATTTAGTTCGCTTGTTTGGAAAACGCGAGGAGCAGCGGAAGGCTAACAGTTAAGTATTAAGAGATTGTGAATTCCTGAAAAATTTTATGAGGATAAGTAATTCAGAAGTCTGCTTTTCTCTCTACGGTAGAACCAGTTTTTCCAGAAGCCCTTAGACAAGCGCTGCCGCGCGGGCGTTTTCTAGGAAGGTACGCTTGAACGTGAGCGCAGAGACACGGCGACCTTTTCCAGCAGTTCAGATGCTGCTTCGGCCGCCTCGAGCCCAGAAAACTGCTCTCCGAGCGGCAAAACTCCGGTTCCGACGCAAGCCTGCTCAAAATTTCGCTGCGTCGTCACAGAGGCAGTGAGTCCTGAGCCAAGAAGTACGAGCTGAAATTTCGTGACCCGCATCAAAATGACAGAATCCACCAGGCTGGTACAGGTCTGCGCCTCATACCCCGCTTGCTTCAACAATGACTGCAGGTAAGCGAGCACATCTCGGTTGCGATCCACACAAAGGATACCTGCAGACGCGGGAGCAGATTGTTCAAAACGCGTTCGAGCGCAGTAGAAGGCAGCAATCGCACTTTCTTCTGAATCGTGAACGTCAAACAACCTGGTCAGATTGGTCAGGTTCAGTATCTTCCGGGTATGTTCCGGGACATTGCACAGCTTAAGTTCCCCTCCCTTCTGGCGAACGCTTGTCAGGCTTCGAACCATGCTTCCCAGACCGCTGCTGTCCACGAAGACGACGTCTCCTAAATGCAAGACGATCGCCTTACGGTCATGCAGCAGCCAGGCGACATGCGCACGCAGGGATTCGCTCTCATCTCCAGTGACGATACGTCCGTTGCAGCGCACGATTGTGACTGGGCCGACGTCCCGGGTTTCCAATGATAGTCGCATCGGAAGGTACGCCAACTGTGCTCAGTCGGGCATTATACCGTCCTGTACCTGCCCTGTTAAGCCTGGACTTGTGCGACGGTGTTGATTGACTTGTCCGTGTGGGCGACGTAAGATTCGCCAACAGTGATCGGGCAGTCCATCTCGCATTACCGCATTGTTGAAAAGCTGGGTGGTGGCGGGATGGGTGTTGTTTACAAAGCGGAAGACACCCGTCTCGGCCGTTTTGTCGCTCTGAAATTTCTTCCCCCGGAAGTTGCCCAAGATCCCCAGGCGCTGGAGCGTTTCCGCCGCGAAGCGAAAGCTGCCTCGGCTTTAAACCATCCAAACATCTGCACCATTTACGACATTGGCGAACAGGGTGGCGAGGCGTTCATCGCGATGGAGTTTTTGGATGGCGTGACGCTGAAGCACCGTATCTCTGGACACCCACTCGACACCGAGACGATGCTGGCTTTGAGCATCGAGATCGCGGATGCGCTGGATGCGGCCCATGGCAAGGGGATTATCCACCGCGACATCAAGCCTGCCAACATTTTCATCACCAAGAGAGGCCAGGCCAAGCTGCTGGATTTTGGCCTGGCGAAGCTCGCCGCTGAGCACAGTGAGCACACCGCGACCAACGCGACGCCCCATGCGCTGATGACCAGTCCGGGGTCGACGATTGGCACGGTTTCTTATATGTCTCCGGAGCAGGTGCGCGCCGAGGAACTGGACGCGCGCTCAGACCTGTTCTCGTTCGGGGCAGTAATGTACGAGATGGCTACGGGACAGATGGCGTTTCAGGGTAGCAGCAGCGGAGTCGTCTTTGAGGCCATCCTCAACCGGATGCCGACTTCAATTTCTACGTTGAATCCCTCACTTCCAGCGAAACTTGATGAGCTCATTTCCAAGTCATTGGAAAAAGAGCCGGATTTGCGCTTTCAAACGGCTGGGGAAATACGTGGTGATCTGAAGCGAATCAAGCGCGATCTGGACACCTCGCGAATACGCGCAAGCGGGGTCTCCGCTACAAGTTCGATCCCCGTGGCGGCGGCGGTATCAGGTGGCAAAGCCCACGGGTTACGCCGCCTCGGATGGCCGGCTGTTGTTGCTGGGGCACTTATTACGTTGCTCGCAGGGGTGGCGATCGGGATGTTCCTTCTACCGAGATCTACCGAGACTTCCCTTCCTGTTTACCATCCGTTAAGCTTTCGCCGCGGCATAGTGCATGCGGCCAGATTCGGCCCGGACGGCAAGACCATTATTTATAGCGCCGCCTGGGAAGGAAAACCCCTGCAGCTATTCACCACTCGTCCGGAAAGTCCTGAGTCGCACGAACTAGAGCCAGCAGGTGCCGACGTGTTAGCCGTGTCTTCGGCAGGAGAAATGGCGCTATCGCTGCGAAGCCACCCGGTCGCGCAATTCCTTTACGCGGGCACGCTCGCGCGCGTGCCACTGGTTGGCGGCGCACCCAGAGAAGTAATGGAGAACGTGGAATTTGCGGATTGGTCCCCGGATGGAGAAACGCTGGCAATCGTGCGCGAGGAGCAGGGACGCCACCGGCTCGAATATCCGCCCGGCAAGGTGCTATACCAGGCGGACGGCTGGATTGGGCATATGCGTATTTCACCCAAAGGAGACAGGATTGCATTTATCGAACACCCGCAACTGGGTGATGACGGCGGATCGGTTGCCGTGGTCAATCTGGCAGGGAAGAAAACCGACCTCTGCAGCGGTTGGGACAGTATTCAGGGCATAGCGTGGTCGCCAGGTGGAGAAGAGATCTGGTTTAGCGCGACTCGAACCGGCGGAGACCGTTCTTTGTATGCAGTGAATTTGTCGGGAGCGGTACGGCTGATGGCGCGTGTGCCCGGTGAATTGACTTTGCTCGACGTGCGGCGCGATGGAAACGTGTTGCTGACTCGTGGAAACGACCGGGCGGGACTGATCGGTTTGGGTCCGGGGGACGCCAAAGAGCGCGACCTGTCCTGGCTCGACTGGTCGGTTCCGGGGGACTTGTCGAATGATGGTAAAACTGTTCTGTTTGGCGAGACCGGGGAAGGTGGAGGCCCGAAATATGCCGTTTACCTTCGCAAGACCGACGGCTCGCCGGCCATTCGTCTCAGCGAGGGAATCGGCCTCGGTCTGTCGCCCGATGGCAAATGGGCTATTACGAGACCGAATTCCGTTCCGGCACCCTTAATGTTGCAACCTACCGGGGTCGGAGACGCCAGCCCCTTGTCGCACGATTCCATCAATCATCTCTGGGCGCGCTGGCTTCCTGATGGCAAAGAAGTGGTCTTCTCTGGTAATGAGCCTGGGCACGGGTTTCGTTTTTATATTGAGTCGCCGGAGGAAGGTAAGCCACACCCCATCAGCCCGGAAGGAGTCAACCCATCCATCGTAATTTCTCCAAAGGGCGACTTCGTTGCCAGTGTGGGACCCGACGGCAAACCCTATCTTTACCCCACACACGGAGGCGAGCCCGTAGGCGTCCCAGGAATGGAACCAGGCGAAGTACCGACGGGCTGGGCTGGCGATGGCCGGTCTATTTACGTTTTTCGGTTCGGAGAAATTCCAGCCAAAGTGTTTGAGGTGGAGTTAGCCACGGGAAGAAGGAAGCTCTGGAAAGAGCTGGTTCCGGCCGACGCCGCAGGAATTGATACGATTCGTGGCATAACTCTTACGCCGGATGCCAAAGCATATGTGTACGGCTATATCCGAACCCTGTCCGACCTTTATCTGGTCGAAGGTTTAAAGTGACGTGGTCGGTGGTTGATGTCCGATCTGTTTCTGAATTTCGCAATCGGCAGGCCAAGCAGGTACTCACGAAGAGGACCAAGTGTGGCCGCCATCGGCCTGATGAGTTTTCTGGCGCTGTCCTGCTCTCGCCAGCCCGCCCCCATCCGTCAAGGTAATTGGAATCGAACAGCCGCTGCCACCTACCTTGATTCCCGCGAAAACTGGTGGATGCAGTGGAATGGCGCGAGCCGTGACCATGGCACCTTCTGCGTCTCTTGTCACACGACATTGCCTTACGTCATGTCACGCGCGGTGCTGAGCGATCAGCCCTCGGAACGGGGTCCCGCAGCGGACGAGCGAGAAATTATTGACAACGTCAAAAAACGTGTACGACTGTGGAATGACATCGGCCCCTATTACAGCGACCATGGCTACGATAAGAAGACTGCCCAATCACGCGGTACCGAATCTGTTCTCAATGCTCTGATATTGTCCAATTATGATTCGCAGCGGAGAGCATTAAGTGAGGAGACTGAAGCGGCCTTCGTTAATATGTGGGCACTGCAGCAGTCCACGGGCGAGTTGAAAGGAGCCTGGCTGTGGTTGCAGTTCGATCAGGAACCATGGGAGGCTAGCGACTCCGCGTACTATGGCGCGGCACTGGCCGCAATCGCTGTTGGAATCGCACCGGACGACTATGCGAGAACGCCGCAGATTCAAAATAATCTAACGCTTCTGCGGGAATATCTCACAAGCAAGAGTACCGCGCAGTCCACAATCAACCGCATGTTCCTTCTGCTGGCGTCGACAAAACTATCCTTGCTCAATCCGGAAGCGCAAAAAGCGATCATTGACGAAATTCTGAACCGGCAGCAGGCAGACGGAGGCTGGAGGCTTGCTTCGATTACCTGGCGATGGCATGGCTGGAGCCTCGCTTCGATGCTCAAGATGTGGTTTAGAGAAGACGGGACACCACTCGAGGGCAAGAGTGATGGACTAGCGACGGGTCTGGCTACATTTGTTCTCGAGGAAGCTGGAGTTCCCGGCAATAACGTCCAACTTCAGCGTGGCCTGTCGTGGTTGGCAACAAATCAAAACGCAGCCGATGGCTCCTGGCCAGCATCCTCCGTGAATAAACGAAGAAGCATGACGTCGGAGACTGGCCGGTTCATGAGCGATGCAGCGACGGCTTATGCCGTACTTGCGCTCAGCGACGCTAAGCACAAAGGAGCGAACGCAAAGTCAATTGCGGAACGCTGAGGGACAACCGCGGATCGTCCTAAGATCCCATAACCTGAAGCCCTCGAAGCGATAATTCTTGCAACATCGACAGAAATGCCGCGTGCTGCCCTCAGCCCTCGCAGCATCTGAGGTCAGTTAGAACCAATCACAGGAGAACGTGATTCCGATCACTGCGCCCTGATTCGGCTGTCGGGCATTATGAAAATGAATTTCAATTTCATTTTCATCTTGCGATTCTTTTGCAGCGAATGAGGAACGTTATGTTACGAGCCAGTTGGTCGTCATTCGGTTCATTGCTTATCTGGACGCTTTTCGCACTGACAGGGTGGCCCACCCAGTTGTGGGCGCAAGCCAATGGAAGGCTCTCGGGCACAGTCAAAGACCCGAGCGGGGCAGTCATCACGAACGCGCAGGTCAAACTGGAAGACACTTCCACTCATTCTAAATATGCGGTGGTTTCGGACGGAGAAGGATTCTATTCGTTCTCCGAGGTACCCGCTGGCCATTACGAGTTGACTATCGAAGCATCCGGATTCACGCTTCGGAGGACGCCGGACCTGACGATCTCTGCAAATGCCGCGGTCCAGTTCGATGCGGTGCTGGAAATTGCCCAACACACGGAAGCTATCACGGTGGAAGGAGGCGGAACGGCGGTTGAAGTTCAGGTCGACACCACTGGGACCACTCTGGGCGGCTTTCTCAGCGGATCGCAGATGGCAGCGTTGCCACTCAATGGACGAAGCTATACAGATCTGCTGTCGATCCAGACCGGAGTGGCCCCGGCATCGACGCTGCTGTCGAACTCCGTGATCATGGCAGGCGTGACCGGCAATCTTTCTCCCTCCGGCGATTTGAATCCAGGCAATTTATCGATCGATGGCCAGCGAGAGTCGGCAAACGGATTTCTGGTCAATGGAATCGATGTCCAGGAGCATATGAATGGTGGCACTTCAATTATTGCCAATCTGGACTCGGTGGATGAACTCCAGGTGCTGACAAACAGTTTCGACCCCGAGTATGGCAACTATAACGGCGGCATGGTAACAGTCGTGACCAAATCGGGCGGCGATGCATTTCATGGCAGCGGCTTCGAATTTCTGCGCAACACCTCGCTCGACGCACGTGGATACTTCGATCCTGAGCGCCCGGCGTACCGGCAAAATCAGTTTGGCGGAACATTCGGAGGGCCGATCAGCCACCAGAAAATCTTTTTCTTTACTGATTACCAAGGCACTAGAACAAATGAAGGAGCAGAAACCGGTTTGATCTCCGTTCCCTCACTTCCGGACCGCGCCGGCAATCTGTCGGATTTGGCAAGCACCTTGACAGGGACAGTGAGCGGCCCCTACCTCGCCCGTTTACTCTCCCAGGAACTTGGCTACGGCGCATCTGCAGGTGAGCCATACTTCAAAACCGGGTGCACAAGTGCCTCGTGTGTGTTTCCAAATGCGGTGGTTCCGAAATCAGCATGGAGTGGCCCAGCGGCCCGCCTGTTGCAGTACATTCCGTCTCCGAACAGCGGCAGCGGCCAATTTTCGACTTCTGCCTATGCGGAGTCGGTTCGCGACGACAAATTTTCCGGGCGCGTGGATGCAAACAATTTGTTGGGCCAGCTCTCAATGTATTACTTTTTTGACGATTACCAGCTCAATAATCCATATCCGGGCCAGCAAGGGGGCGCTACGGTTCCAGGGTTTAACGCGCTTACTTTCGGCAGGGCGCAAATGATGAGCCTGGGAGATGCGAAAGCGTTCGGCAGCAGTACGGTTAATGAATTTCATGCTGGATTTCTGCGCAACGCCAATGTCATTGGCCAGCCGCAGGGAGGGCTCGGCGTGAGCCTGTCGGAACAGGGTTTCGTAACCCCATCGGGAAACCCGAGCTTCGCAATTCAGGCTCCGCAATTCGGAGGTGTGGAGAACATTGCTTTTCCGTCCTTCACCATGGGCGTTCCGATCACAAACGAAACCCAGGTGAACAACACGCTTTATCTAAGCGATACGTTGTCGAAGATTATCGGCAAGCATAGTCTCAAATTCGGCGGCCAGTTTCATCTTGATCAGGTCAACGAGCATCCCAACGCGACATTCAATGGCACATTTAATATCGCCGGGACAGAAACCGGATCGGCATTTGCCGACTTCCTGATCGGCGTGCCAAGCAATTTCACGCAATCGTCGGGCCAGCCGTTCTATTTGCGGAACCGCTATGAAGGCCTGTTTGCGCAGGACAGCTGGCAGGCGCGTCCAACCCTGACGATTAATTACGGCGTGCGCTGGGATTACATCATGCCCTTCGGGGAGAAGAACAACCAGATTCAGACCATCGTTCCAGGGGCGCAATCCGTTCTTTATCCAGGTGCTCCTGCCGGTTTAGTTGTGCCCGGGGATCCTGGGATTCCGAGCACGATTTCGCCCTCGAAACCGGATAATTTCGCCCCTCGATTCGGCATCGCGTACGCTCCCAGGTTCAATCACGGATTCTTGAAAGAGATTTTCGGGGATGGAGGAAAGAGCAGCATTCGGGCCAGTTACGGGATGTTTTACACCGCTTTTCCCGGTCTCTCGACAGGCATCATGTACGCCGTACCCCCGTTTGGCTATACCTATTTGACGCCGCAGCGTCCGCTTTTTGCGACACCCTTCGTCAGTGCCCAAGATGGCCAGCAGAACACCAATCCGTTCCCGCTAACATTCCCTTCGGGAAATGTGTCAGCGAAGCAACCCGGCAACTTCACCTGGGCCAGCGTAATCCCCATCTCTGGCGACCCGTATTTTTATTACCGGAACACAGTCCCGTACACCGAAAATTACATGCTGTCGTTCGAACGGGAAATTGCGGCCAGTGCGCTTCTGACAATGAGTTATGCGGGAAATCAGGGACATCATCTGCTCGCAGTAGAGTCCACCAATCCCTCCGATGAAGCTTTATGTTTGAGCCTCAGCCAACCGGAGGAAGTGGCGCCCGGGAGCCCAACCTGCGGGCCATTTGGCGAAGACGCGAGAATCAGCGGTCGCAGCGGCCAGGTTTATCAGGGGACGCGAATCGGACTAGGCTCCAACTACGGCGAGATGACCGCACAGAGAACAGTTGCGAATTCGAATTACAACGCGTTAGAAGCCAATTTGCGCTTTGTTGGAAGACATTCCAATCTCGTCCTCGGCTACACGTACAGCAAGTCAATCGACCAGGGCTCGAATCTCGGGGAGCAGCTAAACCCGTTCGACAATCGAGCTACCCGTGCAATCTCGGCCTGGGACATGCGCCACAACTTTGTGGCCAGCTATAGAATCAACCTTCCGTTCGATTTCTTCTTCCATTCGAATCGTGCCACTCAGGGATGGAGCCTCGCGGGAACCGCCCGCTTCAGCACAGGTTTTCCTGTCACTTTGTACGATGATTCCGATAATTCATTGATGGGGTCATTGGGAAATGGAGTGAATAATTATCTGCTCGATACTCCGCAATATGACGGAGGGCCGATTAGCATCAATACGAACCCGCGAAATGGAAAGCCCGAGTTCAATACTTCAGCTTTCAGCACGGAAATGCTTGGACACCTGGGCAATGTTCCGCGAAGGTTTTTCTATGGGCCCGGAATCAACAATTTTGATGCGACCCTGGCCAAGACCCTGCCTGTGACCGAAACGAAGTTATTGGAGTTTCGCCTCGAAGCTTTCAACGTCTTCAATCACGCTCAGTTCTACGGTCCTGCATCGGTGGATGGAGAGGTGAATAACGATCCCCACTTTGGCCAGGTGGTCAGCGCCGCCTCGCCACGACTGGTGCAAATCGCGGCAAAATTCAGCTTCTAGAACGAACCACTCGCCCACGACAGGGCCCCAATTCCGTTGCGTTCCGCGACGCAGTCTCAGAATCCACGCGATCAGTTTGGTTAATATTGACTCTGCTGGCAGTTGGGCCTACGCTTTTATTGGGTGAGGGGAAAGGGGCACCTTGCCATGGCTCACAATGCCCTCACTCAAGAGACGCTCGTCGGGGAGACCATCTCGCATTACACCATCGTCGAGAAGATCGGCGGCGGTGGCATGGGTGTCGTATACAAAGCTGAAGACTTAAATCTGCACCGCTTTGTCGCACTGAAGTTCCTGCCGGACGAAGTAGCGAACAACCCTCAAATGTTGGCCCGCTTTCGACGTGAGGCCGAATCAGCCTCCGCTCTGAACCATCCGAATATCTGCACCATCTATGACGTCGGTAGCGACGGAGGACGCCATTTTATTGCGATGGAGTTGCTGGAAGGGCAAACGCTCAAACATCTCATAACGGGCCGCCCCTTAGAAATGGGGCAACTGCTCGAGTTGGGGATTCAGATTGCTGACGCTCTCGATGCGGCGCATACCAGGGGCATCATTCATCGGGACATCAAGCCTGCCAATATCTTTATTACTAACCGGAACCAGGTAAAAATTCTGGATTTTGGGCTGGCCAAGCGGACTGCCGGTTCCTCTGCGCTGTCTGCCGGCGCGGCTGGGGCGCAGGCGACGGTGGAAGACTCGTTTCTCACCAGCCCCGGCTCGGCCGTCGGAACCGTAGCCTACATGTCCCCCGAGCAGGCGCGCGGCAAAGACCTCGACGCTCGTACTGATTTATTTTCCTTTGGGGCTGTCCTCTACGAGATGGCGACCGGGTCTGTCCCGTTCAGGGGTGACACCTCCGCAGTCATTTTTGAAGCCATTCTCAATCGGCCGCCGGTGCCGCCTCTGCGTCTCAACCCGGACCTTCCGGCTCATTTCGAAGACGTGCTGAACAGATTGCTCGAAAAAGACCGCGACCTGCGCTGCCAAAGTGCGGCCGAAGTGCGTTCGGAGCTGAAACGCCTCCGCCGTGACGCTGAATCCGGTGCGATATCGGCCGCAGCATCCATTGCACCACATCCCAGTGTGTCCGCACCTTCTCGCAACGTCGCGCGTTGGCTGATTCTCACGGTGGTCTTAGTTCTGCTGGTTTCCGCCACCGTCGTATTTATGCTTTCGCATCGCAGCCACGCCCTCACGGAAAAGGACTCGATCCTGCTCACGGACTTTGTCAACACTACGACTGATCCCGTATTTGATGGCACGCTAAAAAAGGCGCTGGCTGTTGACCTTAGCCAATCTCCCTATCTCAACGTTTACCCTGAGCAGAAGATCCGTCAGACGCTGCAGTTCATGGGTCGCAAGCCCGACGACCGTGTGACCGCAGACATCGGACGCGAAATCTGCATGCGCGATGGCATCAAGGCCATGTTAGGCGGCAGCATTGACAGCGTCGGTGGACAGTACGTGATCACGCTCGAAGCGACGAATGCGTCATCAGGCGATTCCCTGGGACGCCAGCAGGTGGAGGCGGATCGCAAGGAAGCGGTGCTGAACGCGTTACACAGTGCCGCCACTAAACTGCGCAGCCAACTCGGGGAGTCGCTGGCGACAGTGCAGAAATATGACATGACGCTCTCCATAGCTACTACGCCCTCACTGGACGCACTGAAAGCGCTAAGCGTGGGAGATGCCAAGCACAATACAGGCGATGAACTCGGGGCGGCTACGGATTATCAGCGCGCCATCGAGATCGACCCTAATTTCGCTATGGCGTACGCTCGGCTGGGAGCCGTTTACAACAACATGGGTCAAACCGAATTGTCAGAGCAGAACCGTCAAAAGGCGTTTGAGCTGCGCGACCGTGCCAGCGAGCGGGAGAAGCTTTACATCACCGCCCACTATTATGCCGATAGCGGCCAGCTCGACAAAGGCATCAGCGCCTACGAGCTTTATCGCGAGACCTACCCGCGCGATTCCGTTCCCTATAACAATCTCGCCAACATTTATGTACAGCTGGGGCAGTTTGAGAATGCGCTAACCGATGCGAAGCGAGCGATTGAACTCGAACCCGACGGAATCACCGGCTACAACAATGCTGCTGACGCCTATGCGGGCCTCAACCGATGGGAAGAAGCGAATGCCACCCTCAATGTGGCTTTTCAGAAAAAACTTGCACCGTCTTCTCTGCACGTTCCAATCGCGAAATACTACTGGGCCGAGGGCAGAGACGCCGAAATGGAGAAGGAACTCCAATTAGCGTCCGGCAATCCTCAGGGAGACCTCACGGTGCTGGGTTTCCGCACCTCGCTCGCCTGTGCCCGCGGTCAAGTACGCCAGTGTAGAGATCTTGCGCAAAAGAGCGAGGATGCGCTTGAGCGCCTCCACTTGCAAGGGCGCGCGGGCATGGAAGCTGGTCTAGCCGGGTTTGAAGCATTAGTGGGCAATGATGCCGAGGCCGTCAAAGACGCTGATGAGGCACTTCGCTTGTCCCATACTTTCGACGTGAAGTTCAACGCCGCTGTCATTCTGGCTGTCGAGCGCCAGGAAGAGAAAGCTCTCGCCCTGGCGGATGAAATCCAGCGCACGCGGCCGAACGATACTATTGCCCAGAATGTGGCCGTCCCTATGATTCGTGGGTTCGCATTATTACGGCCAGCAGACCACACCAAAGCGGATCCAACCAAGGCTATTGACTTATTCAACGCCGCAGCTGCTTATGCCCGTTCCAACACCGGCATCCTGTTCGGACGCGGCTTGGCCTACGAAGACGCAGGGCGATTCTCAGAGGCGACACAGGACTTTCAGCGGATTCTTGATTTGAGGCCCTATATTGGCCCCGATATTGTGTGCGTCATCGCACAACTGGAACTCGGGCGCGTCTACGACAAGCAGGGCGATGCTGCGAAAGCCCGCATTGCCTATCAGAACTTTCTCACTGCGTGGAAAGACGCCGATTCTGGCACGCCCGTCCTCAGGAAGGCCAAAGCGGAATACGCGAAACTGCAATAGTCGGTTTCCGAAATGAGACGCACGCACGTGAATCTGAGCTTAGTAATCTCTTAATCCACGTGTTCGCCTTCGTCGGCAAACTTCATCTCGGGCGGCGGCAGAACGTCGCCCGGACCGGCCCAGAAAACATAAAGAGTCGGCCATAGAATCACGCTGACAAACAACTCCACAATCAGACCACCAACGATCACGATGGCAAATGGACGCTGGGAGTCCGAACCAATATCATGCGAAAGTGCCGCCGGGACGAGGCCAAGTGTTGCCACCAGCATGGTCATCATGATGGGCCGCAGACGGAGGGCTGCGCCTTCTTTTGCGGCATCGCGTGGGTTGAGACCCCGGGTACGCAACTGGTTAATGTATTCCACCATGATCACGCCTACTTCCACCGACACCCCGATTAAAGCCAGGAATCCCAATCCCGAAGACACGCTGAAATGCGTCCCAGTCAGCAACAGGCTCAATAACCCTCCCAGCGGCGAGAGCGCCACCACAGCGAAGATCAGGAAGACCCACTTCCACGAGGCGAATGCCGAGTAAAGGATGAACGACATCAGCAGCAGAGTAATGGGGACGATAATCGAGAGCCGTTTGTTGGCGCGCTGCTGGCTTTCGTATTCGCCCGTCCAGTCAAGATGGTAACCTTCCGGCAGCGAGACCTTCTGATTCACCTCGTCGATGGCCTGGCGAACTGTGCTGCCGAGGTCTCTGCCACGTACGCTGTATTTGATGGCAATGTAGCGCGAATTCCCTTCGCGATAAATCGTAGAGGCGCCATCATCCAGGCTGATATGGCAAAGCTGGCCGAGCGAAACGCGTTCCCCCGTAGGGCTAAGAAGGCGTATCGCGGCAATGTCGTCAACGGTCTTGCGGAATTGCGGCTGATAGCGCACGGTAAGATCGTAGCGTTGCTCAC
>Ga0335078_10000952_pt1 | contig 43966 bp, 30 predicted proteins | sample Lox_Sample_32_FD_206711 | JGI IMG/M metagenome (GOLD analysis project Ga0335078, IMG submission 206711) | Soil microbial communities from Loxahatchee National Wildlife Refuge, Florida, United States - Lox_Sample_3.2 | ecosystem: Environmental > Terrestrial > Soil > Wetlands | place: USA...
TGGTCCTGACCGGCAGCCGCCGATACCTGAGAAGCAAATGGTTATGGATGGGCGTGGTTCTGTCGCTCGTCATTTTCCTTCCGAACCTGCTCTGGCAGTGGCAAAACCACTTTGTCTCGCTCGATTTCCTGAAGCAGATTCATGCTCGTGACGTCCGCAACGGGAGAACGGCGAGTTTCCTGCAGGACCAGCTCACGAACACCTACCTTCCCCTGGTTTTGGCAGGACTCTATTTCTTCCTGTTCTCGCCGCGGGGCAAGCCCTTCCGGATGCTGGGCTGGATGTTTGTCTTGACCTTTTTGCTTTTCTTCATTGCCAAGGGCAGATCCTACTACATGTGTCCCGCGTATCCGATGGTCTGGGCGGCTGGCGCGGTCTGGGGAGACGACTGGTTGGCGTCGATGCAACGGCGGCACAGGGCCAGGGTGATCTGGAGGACGGCCTGGGCAGTGATTGCGGTCGGCGCCGTGTTCACCTCGGCTTTCTATCTGCCGATGGCTCCCGTCAATTCGCGCTGGTGGGAAGAGGCCACCGCGCTTCAGGAGACTTATCGCGGAGAAATCGGTTGGCCGGAGCTGGTGGAGGAGACCGCCAGGATCCGCAACACGCTGGCTCCCGGACAGCAGGCGAGCCTGGGAATCCTTGTGGGGGGCTATGGCGCCGCGGGTGCGATCAACCTCTTCGGTCCTCAGTATGGATTGCCGCGCGCCATCAGTGGGATCAACTCGCTTTGGCAGCATGGCTACGGGGATCCGGCGCCCGAAACCCTGATCGTGATGGGCCTGAAATGGCGGGTCGCGGACGAGAACTTCCAGGGATGCAGAGTAGCGGGACACATCTGGAACCGCTACGGCGTGAGGACGGACGAGATCGCGTGGAATCCCGATATTTACCTCTGCGGCCCGCCAAGAGAGGGTTGGCCGCGGTTCTGGAAGCACTTCCGGTACTTCGGATAGGGGCTAGAGATCCGGTGCGCAGGGTGCGATCGGATACACGGCAAACAGCATGCCTGGAGCAGGCTATTTGGATTCCTCCATCACTTCGATGGCATTCACACACGCCATCCCCACGACGGGAACGAAAGTGAGGACAATCTTGCCCTGGGCGGTAGGCCGGATGCCGGAAAAGGTCCGGTCGAGGGGGCGGCCCTCTCCGCCCGCCTCCTTGAAGATATCGAAGTCCCGGAGCAAGGCTTGGCCGTTGCAATACACGTCGAAGACACGACTGCCCAGCCCACCCACACCGGTGTTCCGCCGTCCGTAATGACCTTCGCAGAATTTCAACGTCACCCGATAGCGGCCTTCGGCTACGGGCAACGCGTAGGAAAAATGACCCCATCGCTCGCTGGCGTAGATCGCCACGTCGGTCGGGTTGGAGTTGCTGTCCCGGGCCGGATTCGTATTGCGGAGCAAGGCGTTTCCGCCCATAAAATAGGAGTCCGCCTGCCACTGGTGTGCGGCGGAATCCTGCCACGACGCGGTCCAGCCGGCACGAATTCGGATCGGCCGCACCTTGCCCGGACTGACCGGCAGCACCTCGATTCCACTGAGCATGGCTGTGCCGCGAACGGAGGCGAAGCTCAGGTGCAGGAAGCCGTCCTGGGCGGGAGATATATCGCGGAAGACCCGCTCATCCGATGTATTAGCGCCGGCGGCGTCAGCCACGACATCGAAAAAATCCAGGATCGATTTCCCGTTGGCGGTGACCCGGAAAAGGCGCTGGCCCTCGCCGCTGGACTCGGCGCTGATGAAATCGGCCAACCCCGTCTCGGCAAAAAGCAGGTGCAGCTCATAAGAGCCCGGCTGCAGGGGAATGTCGTAGCGAAACTCGCCTTGGCGAAGGTGGCGGAAAATATCGGGATCCAGCGTTCGAAGGATTCTTTGGGATGAGCGAACCAGCACCGAGCCGCCGGAAAAGAATCGATCGGGGCCCCAGGTCCGTCCGTTGCGGTCGGTGTAGGGACTGTCCGAGCCGGCCGTCAGGCGGAGATCCTCGGCGTCCGGCAAAGGTTGTGGAACAGGAGCAGGAGCATTGGCCGGCAGGAGATCATGGGCGATCGACCTGGCGGAGGGCCATCGCCACCAGAGGAGGGCCACCGCGATCAGTAACCCGGCGGTGGCGACGGCAAACACCGGGCGGGCGAGCAAACGCGATGGTGCCGCTACCTGCGGCTCCGGAATTACCGGCGTTTCAACCGGAGCCTGTGGCTGTTCGGCCGGAGCCTCCCATCTGAACTCGGCGCTGTAGGATCCGGGCGGTAAATCGATGCGGACGTGACTCGAGCCATTTTCAGCCAGGTAGTATTGCGCCAGTCTTTTTCGCACGTCATTGGCGGTGACACGCACAATCGTGTGCTGGCCGGTATCGAAATCCGGCCGAAGGCGGAAGAGTTCCACCCCGATCGAGCGTTCCTTGAGAGTGCCGCTCGGCCCGCTAATAGTGTGCTCGACGATGTACTCGAGGAACTCCCGGCAGCGCTTGCTGGTCCGGAACGCGGCACTTCCCAACACACGGCTGAGCTCCGCCCGCACGGCCTGCTCCCGCGATTCGTCGGGTCCATTCATTTCGCTCTGGCACATTGACTGGTCTGGGCGGATCATATCACAACGATTCTTGCCCGGTCGAAGTGTTGTAACCGGGGCGGCTAACGGTTAACGGGACCAGAATACCAGGTTTTCAGCGGAGGACAACAACAAGATTCCATTAGCCTTAGGCATGGGACACCGTTCCAAACCTAGTCCGTATAGAATCTGGCGTGTTATGATCGTCCCCCGATAGTTGGAGTGCCGTCCTGAAACCTGTTCCCAGGGCTCTCATTCCCGGTTGCATGATTCGCCTCCTTGGGTTGGGGGGGACGTGCCGGCAGCCGCGACCATCTTCCTCAGGACAACCGGTCGGCCGGGCGTTTCCGACTGAGACGAGATGCTCCACGACATGAAGCACGCGCTGCTGGTCCTGATGTTCTCCCCCGGGCTTGCACTGCCTGCCGTCACGATCGAGCGGGATGCCGCGGGAGCGACGATGCGAAATGGGGGAGAGACGGTCCGCGTCGCCGTCTGCGGGCCATCGTTGATTCACGTGGTCGCGTCGCCGGGCGATGCCCGAGGCGCTTCTCCCGAGCAGCCCTGGTTCGTGGCGCCTTGCAAGCCGGCCCCATTCGATTTGGCCCAGGACGAGAAGAATGCCACTCTCTCCACGGCGGCGTTGCGCGTGTTGTTCAACCTGAATGACGGCCGCCTGACGTTCCAGGACGTTTCGGGCAACGCGCTGGCCGCCGAATCGGACCGGGAGCCGCGACGCTACGACCGGGTAGAAGCCAACGGCGAGAACCTGTACCGCGTCAGCGAGAGGTTCTTCGTGGATGCTCACCAGGGGCTTTACGGCCTGGGCCAGCACCAGAATGGTGTTTTCAATTACCGCGGAACGGTGGTGGAGCTGGCGCAAGCCAATACCGATATCGCGGTGCCGCTCCTGATTTCCTCGAACGGTTCCGCCATTCTCTGGAACACGGCTTCGCGTTCCTGGTATGACGATCGTTTCGCCACCGAATTAAAGGTCACCGCCGACGCGGCCGACGCCATTGACTACTACTTCCTGTATGGCCCCGAGTTGGACTCGCTGATCCATCAGTATCGCGAGCTGACCGGGCATGCGCCCCTTTTCCCGAAATGGGCCTACGGCTTCTTCCAGTCCAAGGACCGCTACAGATCCGCCCAGGACCTGCTCGATGTGGCGGCCAGGTATCGCGCGGAACACGTGCCGCTCGACACCATCGTACAGGACTGGTTCTGGTGGAAGCGCCAGGGGGACACCGGGTACACCGAATCGTACCTGAAGCCCCATCCGGACGTTCCGGGTGCGCTGCGCACGCTGCACGACGAACACGTGCACGCCATCATCTCGGTGTGGGCCATGATGGACCAGAAATCGGCCAACTTTCAGGAGTTCGCAGGGCGGGGTTTTGTGGTCCCGGGCTCGTTCGATTACGACGCCAGCAACCCCGCCGCGCGCGACGCCTACTGGAAAATGCTGCTGGGGCCGATTCTGGCGCAGGGGTGGGACGGCTTCTGGTTGGACAGCTCGGAACCGGAAGTTCTCAACGGCCGGAGCGATGCCGTGCTGTTCGACAAAAAGATCGCTATCGGCAATGGAGCGCGCTATACCAACGTTTTTCCTCTGCTGCACACCGGCGGCGTGTATGAGCACTGGCGCGGCAGCGGGAACGAAAAGCGGGTCTTCATCCTGACGCGCTCGGCTTTCCTTGGCCAGCAGAGAAACGCGACGACGGTGTGGTCGGGCGACGTCTATGGCACGTTCATGACGCTGGCGCGGCAGATTCCGGCCGGCCTCAATTTCGCGCTCTCCGGCATGCCTTACTGGACCACCGATATCGGCGGGTACGGCTGGCCTTGGGAGCGCGATACGCGCGACCCGTCGTACCAGGAACTATACGCGCGGTGGTACGAGTACGGGGTCTTCTGCCCGATCTTCCGCACCCACGGGCACCGGGCGAACGACACCAACGAGGTGTTCTCGTATGAGCCGGTGACGCCGATTCTGATTCGTTACGACAAGCTGCGGTATCGTCTGCTGCCCTACATTTATTCGCTTGCGTGGCGCGTGACCCAGGACGACTACACGATGCAGCGGCCCCTGATCATGGATTGGCGGAACGATCCGAAAGTGGCGGCGATTGGGGATCAGTTTATGTTCGGCCCGGCGATCCTGGTGAATCCGGTGACGGACGAAGGTGCCACGAGCCGTTCGCTTTACCTGCCGGCGTCGAGCGCCTGGTACGACTTCTGGTCGGGTGGGAAACTGGCGGGCGGACGGCGCATTATTGCGGAGGCGCCGCTGGACCGGATCCCGCTATACGTCCGGGCGGGGTCCATCCTGCCGCTTGGGCCGGAGGTCGAATATGCGGAGCAGCGTTCGGACGAGCCGATCGAACTGCGCGTGTACCGCGGCAGCGACGGCGCCTTCACGCTCTACGATGACCAAGGTGACACCTACGCCTATGAGAAAGGCGCCTACTCGGTGATTCCCCTGGGTTGGAATGACAAATCGTTGGCCCTGACGATCGGCGCGCGCCAGGGCGATTACCCGGGCATGCCGCGGGAGAAGACGTTTCGGGTTGTGCTGGTTGACGGGTCCAAGACCTCCTCGGCGAAAGAGGTGCGCTATGCGGGGCAGGAGGTGGTAGTACGGTTCGAATAGCCCAGGTGGTAATCGGGCCGGCGGCAGAATTCTCACTACTCGAAGAGGAATCATGAAAATCTTAACTTTGGCGTTACTCGGTTGCGGATTGTGCCGGGGACAGGCCGCGGACGAATGCAGACCATCGCCGTTGAATATCCCGGAGGCAAAGTATCCCTGTGTTTATGCGGATAATCGCGCGATGTTCCGCGTGGCCGCGCCCGACGCCCAGAAGGTGACCGTCCGAATCGGGCGGGGATTCGATATGACCAAGGGTCCGGATGGTGTCTGGGCCGTGACCACAACGCCGCTGGTGGCGGGTTTTCATTATTACAGCCTGCAGATCGATGGAGCCATTGTGGCGGACCCGTCCACCATGACCTTTTTCGGGTCCGGCTGGCCGAACAGCGGAATCGAGATTCCGGAAACGGACGTGGACTATTATCGCGCCAAAGACGTGCCGCACGGCCACGTGAGCGAGCAGTGGTATTTTTCAAAAGTCACCGGAAAATGGCGGCGCTGCTTTGTCTATACGCCGCCTGATTACGGGACCAGCTCCAAAGCGCGCTACCCGGTTCTGTACCTGCTGCACGGCTGGGGTGAAGACGAAACGGGCTGGTACACCCAGGGGCACGTGGATTTCATCATGGATAACCTGATCGCCGCCGGGAAGGCGCGGCCGATGATTATCGTGATGGACAATCTCAACGCCGTGAAGCCCGGTCAGAGCGCGGCGTTATTTGCCGCCCGCGGGTTGGTTCCGGCTCCGGGAGCCGCGCCCGCGGCGGGCGGGGGAACGGGCGCGCCGGGTGCGCAGCCGGGTCGAGGCGGAGCGCCGGGCGGGCGAGGTTTCCCGGGATTCAACCTTTCGACTTTCGGCGACATGATGTTCGGCGATTTGATTCCCATGGTTGAGCACACCTACAGGGTGCTTCCCGGCCGCGAGAACCGCGCCATGGCAGGGCTCTCGATGGGTGGGATGCAGACCTTCACGACCGCGCTCAACAACCTGGACAAGTTCGCATACCTGGGTGGATTCAGCGGCAGTTGCGGAGGCAGAGGCGGCACATTCGATCCCAAAACCACCTGCGGCGGCGCGTTCGCCGATCCCGCCGCGTTCAACAAGAAGGTGAAAGTGCTGTTCCTGGGGATTGGCTCCGTCGAAGGGCCCGGCACGAAGGATTTCAGCGATTCGCTGACCAAGGCCGGCATTCACAACGTTTACTTCGAGTCACCCGGCACGGCCCACGAATGGTTGACGTGGCGGCGGTGCCTGAACGATTTCGCCCCGCGGCTTTTCCGATAGGGCAAGAGGTGAATCCGCGGGAATGAGACCGAGTACACTTGTTTTCGGAGGAAGAGGCGATGCAACGACCAAATCGTAGAAGTTTGATCAAGGGCGGGCTGCTGTCGATTGTCGGCATGCAGGGACTGCCATCGCTTTCAGCCGCGGTAGAGGATGCCACGACTCCGTACAATCGGCCGAAACTGAAGATCACCGAAATCCGCACGGCCGAGGTGCGCGTCCACGGGTACCAGGTACACGTTCGCGTGTACACGGACCAGGGCATCGTCGGCCAGGGCGAAACCACCGACGCATCCGCGGGCAACGTTCCGCTGATCCGCTCGTTCGGGCGGATGCTGGCCGGGCAGGATCCGCTCAACGTCGAAGCCGCGTTCGAACGGATTCGCACCTCCGGAGTCTTCGCCGGCGCGCAAGCCGGCCAGTACGTGACGGCGCTGACGGGGATTGAAATCGCGCTCTGGGACATCGCCGGAAAAGCCCTGGGGCTGCCTATATACCAGCTGCTCGGCGGCCGGGTGCGGGACCGTGTCCGCATTTATTGCGACTCGGGCGCGCGCGAGATGATCCCCGGCGACGAGCGCTCCAAAGCTCGAATCAAGCAAATCCAGGATATGGGCTTCACGGCGGCCAAAATCGATATCGACGATGCCGCGGATCCGGCGCGCTTCGACCGCGTGAACTGGACCGCGTCGAACGGCGAGATCGATCACATGATCGCGAAGATCGCGTTCACCCGGGAGAACTATCCCAAGAATTTCGACCTCGCGGTGGACATGCATGCGCGCTACGATGCGACCACCGGCAAGCGAGTCGCAAAGGAGGTGGAGCCGTTCAAGCTCATGTGGCTGGAAGAACCGGTCCCGGCGGAGAATATCGACGCCATGCGCGAAGTTCGCGCCTCCACCAGCACGCCGATCTGCTGCGGCGAGAACATTTATATGCGCTGGGGCTTCCGCGAAATATTGGAAAAGCGGGCCGCGGACATCATCATGCCGGATTTCCAGAAATGCGGCGGCCTGTTGGAGGCACGCAAGATCGCCGACATGGCGCACACCTACTACGTGCCAGTGGCGCCTCACGCGGTCACCTCGCCGGTTGGAATGATGGCCACGGCGCATGTGTGCGCCGCCATTCCGAATTTCCTGGTCCAGGAATGGCACTGGATCGATTCGCCCGACCTGTGGCGCAACTGGGTCAAGGAAGGCGAAATCATCCAGAAAGGTTTTATCACCCCGCCGGAACGGCCCGGTATCGGCGTGGAGATGAATGACGACGGAGCACGCAAAGCGCAAGTGCCGGGCACGCCGTGGTTCGAGCCGGCGAACGGACGATAGTTATGCGGCAGTTGACATTTCACATCGCGCTCCTGGGGGCAGCCGCGGCGTTCGCGCAACCTGGAATTCTCACGAAGGAACTGCTTATCCAGTACACGCCCGACTGGAAAGGCGAGCGCTTCGCGGACGGACGGCCGAAAGTCCCGGACGGCATCTTGAAGCGCATGAAATCGGTGACGCTCGAAGAGGCCTGGGCCCAATTGCGGACTGGCGGATTCAACCACGAATACGAGGACGGATGGTATTGCATCCATCCCGAGAAGGTCCTGGTGGGCCGCGCGCTCACGGCGCAGTGGCTGCCCGGGCGGCCGGACATCCAGAAAGTAATCGAGGAGCAGGGCAAAAAGGACGGCCGTGTGGGGGCTACCAACGCCTGGCCCGTCGACATGCTGCAGCCCGGCGACGTCTACGTATGCGACCACTTCGGGCTGAAGCAGGACGGGCCCTCGATCGGCGACAACGTGGGCAATGCGATTTACGCCCGAAGCCATAACGGAATTGTTTACGACGGGGCGGTGCGCGACATCAACGGCCTGGAGGAGCTGGAGGACTTCACATCCTTCGTTCGTTCCTACGACCCCTCGCACCACTTCGGCAGCCTGGCCACCGGGGCGCGGCTGAATTCCACCATGGTCGGAATCAATATTCCGATTCGCATCGGGAAGGCGACGGTAATGCCTGGCGACGTCGTCCTGGGCCGCAATGGCGGCGTCCTCTTCATCCCGCCGCAACTGGCCGAGGGAGTGGTGCAGTACTCGGAGATCACACACCTCCGCGACATGTTCGGCCATCAACGCCTGCGCGAGGGCAAATACACGGCCGGCCAGATTGACGCCGCATGGTCCGCCGCCATCGAGGCGGACTTCGCGGGCTGGCTGCGCGAGAATATCGACAAGCTGCCGGTGGCCAAGGAGCAGGTGGAGGAGATCCTCAGGCGCCGCCAGCGATGAGCGTTCCGATCGAGGTTGCGAGTTCCGGTTGTATCCTTCGGCTGTGGCCGCATTGCCGCGCCAGATTTTGTATCCAGGATTCCTATGAACCGTTTCGTTATTCCCGCTGCATTCCTGCTGAGCTCCATCGTTGTCCCAGGCCTGCAAGCACAGTCCCCGGCTGAGCTCACCGTCGATGTGAGTCAGCCCAAAGCGGCGGTCAGCCCGACGTTGTACGGCCTGATGACAGAAGAGATCAATTACTCGTACGACGGCGGTCTGTATGCGGAGCTGATCCGCAACCGCACGTTCCGTTCCGACTGGAGTGGAATTCTCAACTGGTTCCTGCTCGAAAAAGGGACTGCATCGGCGAAGGTGGCGATCGACGACAAGGATGGCCCGTCGTCAGCGCTGCCTCATAGCGCGAAACTCGAAGTCGTGAAAGCCGACGCCAACAGCCCCGCCGGGCTGCTGAATGAGGGCTACTGGGGCTTCGCCGTGCGGCCGCATACGCGATACACGGGCTCGTTCTTCGCCAAGAGCAGCCTGGAGGGACCTTTGCCTGTACGGGTGTCACTGGTCGCGGATCAATCCGGGCAGGTGCTGGCCAGCGCTTCGGTGGCGGTGAGCGGCGGCTGGAAACCGTATAAATTCGAATTGCGCTCCGGCGAGGTGGCGGCCTCGGTCGAAAACCATCTGGAGATGACCATCGACCGGCCGGCTACGCTGTGGCTGCAAATGGTCTCGCTGTTCCCGCCCGCGTACCACGACCGGCCGAATGGAAATCGCATCGACGTCATGGAGAAGTTAGCGGCGATGCGCCCCACATTCCTGCGATTTCCAGGCGGCAATTACGTCGAGGGGAACCGCATGGAGAGCCGCTACGATTGGAAAAAGACGATCGGTCCGCTGGTCGACAGGCCGACGCACGCCAGCCCTTGGAGTTATCAGTCGACCGACGGCATGGGGCTGCTGGAGTTCCTGGAGTGGTGCGAGGACCTGCATATGCAGCCGGTGCTGGCGGTGTTTGCAGGCTACACCCTCGACGGACGGGTGGTGAAGCCGGGTCCGGATCTCGAACCCTACGTGCAGGAGGCGCTGGACGAGATCGAATACACGACCGGCGGGACGGATACCAAATGGGGCGCGTTGCGCGCGCGCGACGGGCATCCGGCTCCGTTCACGCTCCACTACGTGGAAATCGGAAATGAAGACAACTTCGACCGGCAGAAAACCTACGACGGCCGCTATGCGCAGTTCTACAAGGCGATAAAGGCGAAATATCGGGACCTGCAGGTGATCGCCACCATGCCAGTGAACGGGATCACGCCCGATGTCGTGGACGATCACTACTACAAGCGCGAGCAGGGCATGTTCGAGGAAGCCAAGCATTACGACCAGGCGGATCGGAAGGGCCCGAAGATCTTCGTTGGGGAATGGGCCACCAGGGAAGGCGGGCCGACCCCGAATTTTGGCGCCGCGATGGGCGACGCCGCATTCCTGACTGGTCTGGAGCGGAACAGCGATGTGGTGGTGATGGCGGCATACGCGCCGTTATTCGTTAACGTGAACCCCGGCGGCATGCAGTGGAGCAGCGATCTGATCGGGTACGACACCCTGAACAGTTACGGCTCTCCGAGCTATTACGCCCAAGTGATGTTCGCATCGTGCGTGGGCGACCACACCGTGACCTCGTCGCTTTCGGGTGCGGGCGACCGGTTCTTCTACTCGGCCACCTCGTCCCCGGCGAAGCTCTGTCTGAAGCTGGTGAACGCGACCTCTACAGGGCAAGCGATGACCATCACGCTGCGCGGGCTGGGTGCCGCGGCCCATGCGGCTCGCATCAGCACACTTCACGGGAATACCACGTGGGCGACGAACACGATCAAAGACCCGAAGCGCATCGTGCCGGTAAGTTCCACGCTCGCTTTCAAGGGTGAGCGCGTGCCTTATGTGGTGCCGGCATACTCGATTCAAGTGTTGGAAGTGGATCTGAAGTAGACCGGAAGAGGGCCTGACCATGAAAATCAGATTCTGCATCGCACTCACCATCGCTTGGGGGATTGCGTTCTCTCTGCCTGCCCAAGTCAAGACCGACGTGCCACCCGTCATTCCGGGCGCCAAGGCGGTAACGGTGGAACACATCAAGATTCACGGCGCCGCGCTCGAGGGGAACCTGGAAGGCGACGCGGTCGACCGCGATGTGATCGTCTGTCTGCCGCCGAGCTATGCGACCGTCAGGAACCGGCGCTATCCGGTGGTCTACGCGCTGCACGGATACTCCATCGGCGCGGAGCAATGGACGCAGGAAATCCATGTGCCGCAGACGATCGAAGGAGCGTTCGCTCAAGGCGCGCCGGAGATGATCGTGGTGCTGCCCGATTCCAAAACCGTGCACAACGGATCGATGTACTCCAGCTCCGTGACCACCGGCGATTTTGAGAGATACATCGCCCACGACGTCGTGGCTTACATCGACGCTCATTACCGCACTCTTGCCAATCGTTTGAGCCGCGGATTGGCCGGGCATTCCATGGGAGGCTACGGCGCCAGCCGGATCGGCATGAAACATCCCGATGTCTTTGGCGCCTTGTACATCATGAGTCCCTGTTGCATGTCGCCGCGGGGGGCGGGACCCGCCAATTCAGAGAGTGCCAAAGCGTTGGAAGCGGTCAAGACGCCGGCTGATTCCGCGGCTCTGCCATTTGGTCTGCGTACGACGCTTGCCGCCGCGGCGGCGTGGTCGCCGAATCCGAAGAAGCCGCCGCTCTATCTCGATCTGGCTACCGAAAACGGCGAGGTCCGGCAGGATGTGCTGGCCAAGTGGGCGGCCAACGCGCCACTGGCATTCGTCGACCAGTACATCGGGAATTTGCGGCAGTATCGGGCGATTGCCATGGATGTGGGCGACCAGGATGGCCTGCGAGTCGACGCCGGCAAACTGCACGACATCCTCGATAATTACGGCATCGCGAATACGTTTGAGATCTATTCGGGCACGCATACCAGCGCCGTGGCGGACCGCTTCCAGAATCACGTGATTCCATTCTTCGGCAAGAATCTGTGCGCCGCCGCAAGCTGCAAATGAGGTCCTGGCCCATGCAGCGATTCTGGCTCCTTGCCGTTCTCGTCGCGACGTCTGCCGGCGCCCAACAAAACCCACGATCCTGGGCCGCGGACAACGGAAATGGGACCTATTCGAACCCGCTTTTCTATGACGAGTTCTCCGATCCCGACCCGATTCGCGTCGGCGGCGATTATTACTTGACCGGCACCACCATGCACACTATGCCGGGGCTGCCGATTCTGCACTCCCGCGACCTGGTGAACTGGCGCATCATCGCGTATGCCTTCGACCGGTTGGATCTCGGGCCGGATTTCCGCCTCGAGGACGGCAAGGAGATTTACGGCCAGGGCATATGGGCGCCCAGCTTCCGCTATCACAACGGCACCTATTACATCTTCGCCAACGTAAATCGGTTCGGGCTGCAGGTGTTTCGGGCGTCGAATCCACGTGGTCCGTGGAAACACAATCGCATCGAACAGGGACTGCACGATTTGTCGGTGTTGTTCGACGACGACGGCAAAATCTATGCGGTGTACGGCGCGCGCGACATCCACATCGTCGAGTTGAACCGGGAGATCACCGCGCTGGTTCCCGGTACGGAACGCGTGCTGATCAATCGAAGCCAAGGCGTGGGCGAAGGCTCGCACTTTTACAAGATCAAAGGCAAGTACTACATTGTGAGCGCCATTCCCGGTGCGCACGTGCCGATGAAGTGCGCCCGGTCCGATAGCATCAACGGACCGTGGGAAGTAGAGACCATCAGCGAAGGCGAGAGCCTGGGAATCGGCCAAGGCTACCGGTTGAAGGACAGCCGGCGTACGGCTCCACCTTTTGCGTTGAACCCGCCCGATTCCAGCGAGCGGTTGAGCCTGACTCTGCACCAGGGCGGGATCGTGGATACGCCCACGGGAGAATGGTGGGGCTTTTCCATGCAGGACCACAACTCCGTTGGCCGCCTGACAGCGCTTTCGCCGATCACGTGGACTGACGGCTGGCCGTATTTCGGCCTTCCCGGAAATCTGAAGCGAACTCCATCGATCTGGGTGAAGCCGAATACCGGGCACGTGGAGGCAATCTCCTCGCCTTACGATCGCAGCGACGATTTCAACGGTCCCACGCTGGGGGCAGTTTGGCAGTGGAATCATGTCCCGGACGATTCCAAATGGTCGCTGACCGAGCGGCCGGGCTATCTGCGTCTTCATTCGATGCCGGCGGCCGATTTCTGGTGGGCGCGGAATACGCTGACGCAGCGGGCGGTTGGGCCGGAGTCGGTGGCGACGACGGAACTCGATGCGGGCGGGATGCAGATGAACGATGTCGCCGGGCTGGCGCTGTTGAACCTGCCGTATGCATGGATCGGCGTTCTTCGCGGCATAGATGGCTACACCCTGGAGCAGTTTGACCAAACCACCGGCAATTACGTTCGCCAGGCCATCGGTGCGCGTGTCTGGCTGCGCGTACACTGCAACTTCGACAGCGAGATCGCCACATTCAGTTACAGCGCGGACGGCAAGGATTTCAAACCGATCGGCGGGGAATTCACGACCGTGTTCCAGCTCAAGACATTTCAGGGAGTTCGCTTCGCGTTGTTCCATTACAACGAAGGCGGCCAAGCAGGTGGGCAGGCTGACTTTCGCGGCTTCACGGTGTTCGAGCCACGTCCTCGAGGGCTGACGAAGCCGGTTCCGGTGGCGAAGATCATCACGCTGACGGACCTGGCGAATGGGAACGCACTCACGGTGGCGGATGGCAAGCTGGAATCGGTGACCGGCGCCGGCACGCCCTTTCGAGTGGTGGATCGCGGGCGGGGGCGGATCGCTCTGGAGACGAGCAGCGGGCAACATGTTTCAGTGGGTGGAAGCGGAAAGGCCGGCGAGGTAACAGTGAGATCGGGCAAGCCCGGCGAGGCCGAAACCTTTCAGTGGGTTGATTTGCAGCGCGGCGAGACGCTGTTGATGTCCCTGGCGACGCATCGTTACTTACTGGCGCCAGCGGCAGGAGGCGCGGTGTCGGCCGATCATCCCGGGCCTGAGCCCAGCCGCAAAGACGGATCTTGTTTCATATGGAAATGAATCGCGTGACGCACGCTCTCAGCGTGCTGCGCCGGCACTTTGCCGGCGTGGGTGCTCGTGGCATTGATTTCGCTGGCAGGTCGGGGCCGGCGCGGGAGCCGGAACGCCGACAGGAGTGTCGGCGCTGGGCGCAAGAGTGCGCGCGCCACGGCTGTCCCGCTCCGGCAATCGTCCTCCTGTTTCTTGGGACAGCATTGGCTCTCTGGTCCCAACCGGCCGCGCGCAGGCCGGCGGCCCGATACTGCAATCCTCTGTCTCTCGAAACTTCGTCGACCGACGGCTCGCCGCAGGGCGTCAGCCTGGGCGACGTCACCGTGGTGCGCGAAGGCGATCTCTACTACCTGTTCGGCACCGGCGGCGGGGCTTGGATTTCCCGCGATTTCGTCGACTGGAAATACCAGGCAGTCGATGTTCGCGGCGCCCGCCTGCCGGTTGCGCCGCACGTAGTCAAGTTCAACGGCGCTTTTTACATGTCCGGCAACAACGCTCCGCTGTATCGCGCGCCGAACATTCTAGGGCCATACGAAGTCCTGGGGCCGTGGAAAGACGAAAAGGGCGAGCCGTGGAGCGGCGTCTCTAACGGCAGACAGTGGACGGGTGCATTCGATGTGGACATTTTTGTCGACGACGATAACAAGCCGTACCTTTACTATCCCGGCCGCTCGATTGACGGGATCTACGGCGTGCCTCTGGATCCTAAAGATCTGACCCGTTTTCTGGGGGCTCCCAAGCATCTGTTCGGCTTCGATAGATCCCACGTCTGGGAGCGGTGGGGCGAACACAACGAATACGCCGACGTGGCGTGGATCGAAGGTCCGTGGATGATCAAGCGAAACGGGACCTACCATCTGGAGTACAGCGCGTCGGGCACGCAGTGGCTGTCCTACGCCAGCGGCATCTACACGGCCAAGAGTCCGCTGGGACCATTCAGCTACTCGCCGCGAAATCCCCTGATGCGGAAGACCGCGGGGATTGTCACGGGGCCCGGTCATGGCTCGATCGTGAAAGGGCCGGACGGGAACTATTGGGTCTTCTACACCATTGTGATGGCGAACCCGCCCGGCGGCCGCCGCATCGGCATGGACCCGGTGGGATTCGACGCCGCGGGCAACATGTTCGTCCGCGGACCCAGCGAGACACCGCAGTGGGCGCCGGGCGTCGTCGCCGACCCGGCGCGCGACGGCGACTCCGGCTCCGTCCCGCTCAGCGTGAACAAACTACGCGCCATGAACCAGCGCGGCAGCTTTTCCAGCCAGCGGCCCGGCCATGACGCCGCTTACGCGCTCGACGATTCGAACGGAACCTGGTGGGAACCGGCTGAAGACGACGCGCACCCCACGTTGACAGTGGACCTGGGTTCGATCACGGAATTTGAAACAGAGCAGTTCTTCACCGTCGATTCAGCGCGAATCGAGTTCGTGGCTGGCCGTGGCGGCTTCGGCGTTGGGCGCGGCCGCGCCCCCGGGCAGCAGCCAGCCGCTCCGCTCACCGGGAGCCCGGCCTTCCGCTACAAGATCGAGGCCTCCCGCGATGGTCAGACCTTCACGACGATCCTGGACAAGACCGGGAACAACGTCACCCGGTACACGGAATTCGATGAGATTCCTCCCACCGATTGCCGTTATGTGCGGCTGACCATCACCGACTGGCCGCACATGGGCAATTCGCCGCTGGGAATTACGGAGTTTACGGTGTTTGGGAAGGCTGCTGCGACTGTGAGGCATTAGATTGTGACCCGTACATCGCTCCCGCTCGTGTCGATGCGCTCTTCCGTGCGGCGAGCGGCCACCAGCGCCGAGACGAGTCTCGGCGCGGCAGGCACAACTGCCTGCGCCACGGCTTGCAGAGGAGATCAGGGAACATGAGCAGGACATTGACATCCTTATATATCTCGGCGACACTCGCGCTCTTCACTGGAGCCGCCTCCGCCGCGCCTCCGCAGGACGCCGCCGCGCCGCCATTCGTCAGCCCGGTCTTCGGCGACCACATGGTGCTGCAGCGCGGCAAGCCGAACCTGATCTGGGGATGGGCGCAGCCTGGCGACGCGGTCCGTGTGGACATCGGAGACAGCTCGGCGACGGCAACGGCTGCGGCGGATGGCCGCTGGCAGGCGCGAATTCAGCCTCCCCCTGCGGGCGGACCTTATACCGTCAAGATCGCCGGCCGGCAGACGGTCGAGCTGTACGACGTGCTGGTGGGCGACGTTTGGATTTGCGCGGGCCAGTCGAACATGCAGTTCGGCCTGGCGGGGGCAAGAAACGGCGCTGAGGAAGTGAAGAACGCCGATCATCCGCAGATCCGTTTCTTCGTGGTCGGCGAGAAGGTGTCGTATTCGCCGCAGCCGGTTCCCAGGGGCGCCTGGAAGGTGGTTTCACCGGCGACCGTTGGCGGCCGCGGCGGGATTTCGGCCGCGGCGTATTTCTTCGGCCGGAAACTGCAGGAGTCCGTGCATGTGCCGATCGGTCTGGTTCAGGACGCGGTGGGGGGCGTGCCCGCCGAAACCTACACCAGTATCGCCGCCTTGCGTCCGTTGAAGGATTTCGACGCGCGCATCGCGTTTTTCGAACGACAAAAAGAAAAGGGCGGCAAGGAGTACGGCAACTACATCATGCACTGGTACGACGACTACGACATCGGCTCGAAGAACGGCTCCTGGGCGGATCCGGCGCTGGACGATTCGTCGTGGAAGACGGTCCGCATCCCCGGCGGGTTCAAGGAACTGGGCGTCGCGGATGTCCCGAGCCTCTGTTGGTTCCGCAAGGAAATCACACTTCCGGAGACGGTTCCGCAGGGTCCGGCCCGCATCTATCTGGGCAACGTCGACAAGATGGATACCGTCTACCTGAACGGACAGCAGGTGGGCTCCAGTTCGTGGGTCGAAAACCCGCGAGTCTATTTTGCGAGGACGCTTGAACCCGGACGGAATGTGATCGCCATCCGGCTGTTCAACCTTAAGCCCGATGGCGGGTTCATCAGCCCGGCCGACACGCTTCGCCTGGTTCTGGGGGATGGCACCGCGATTCCGCTGGCTGGGGAGTGGAAGGGCAAGGTTGCGGTGGATGGGCATCCTCCGCAGCCGCTGCCGCCCGGATACGAAAGCGTGGTGAGCATGGTGAGCGTTTTGTACAACGGCATGCTGGCGCCGCTCGCTCCCCTGGCGATTAGCGGCGCGATCTGGTACCAGGGCGAGTCCAACGCCGAGCGCGCCGACCAATACCGCAGGCTGCTTCCGGCCATGATTGCCGATTGGCGAAAGCTGTTCGGGCAGGGCGATTTCCCGTTCTACATCGTCAGTTTGCCGGCGTATATGCATCGCAAGGACGAGCCTGGTGACGATTCCTGGGCGGAAATGCGCGAGGCGCAGGCACAAACAGCCAAGAACGTGCCGAATTCCTGTCTTGCAGTCACAATTGACACGGGCAATCCCGACAACATTCACCCGGTCGACAAGAAAGAGGTCGGCGACCGCCTGGCCCTCTGCGCCCTGGGCGAGTATTACGGCCTCAAGATCCCTCACGTTGGGCCGACGTTATCCTCGGTGGAGCGTTTGCCCGGCGCGTTGAAACTCCACTTCGATCATACGGATGGAGGCTTAGTTGTTAAGGGCGGGAAGCTGGGCGAGTTTTCGATCGCCGGCGACGACCGCAAATGGTATTGGGCGGAGGCGCGGATCGAAGGCGACACGGTGGTCGTGTCGTCCAAGTCCGTTGCCGACCCGAAGGCGGTCCGTTACGCGTGGCAGGCGAATCCGCTGGCGACGCTGTTCAACGGCGCGGGTCTTCCGGCTGCGCCGTTCCGGACGGACCAATGGCCCGGGATCACGGAGGGCCAGACGATTTATTGAAACGTAGGACAGACGGTCGCAGTTTGCCGTCTGTCAGCGGCTGGCGCTTGGATCAAACGACAGACGGCAAGAAGCGGCCCTCTGTCCCACGCCGGCGGAGGACAGACATGCACGTCAGCAGGTATTTGTTTCTGATATCGACGCCAATTGTCCTGTTTGCGGGAGTGGCGGCGGCGCAGCCCGTTGCGGCGACGATCGATACAACACATGCCGGGCAACCGATCACGAGGCTGATGTTCGGCGGCTTCATGGAGCCGGCCACGACCCAGGTTTGGGCCGAAATGTTGTCCGACCGTAAGTTCCTCAATGAGATCACGTCAAAGCCATCCGCGGCGCCAACCGGAGGTTTTGGCCGGAGAGGACCGCAACGGCGCTGGATGCCCGTCGGCGGAGACGCGGTTGTGGTGATGGACAAGAGCAGCCCCTACGTGGGTGACTGGAGCCCATCCGTCCAGTTGGACGCGGCGACGCCGCACGGCATCAGCCAGTCGGGGATTGCGCTGGTCGGCGGCAGGGCTTACACGGGACGTGTCGTGCTGGCCGGCAGCCCCGGGGCCAAGGTGGACGTCAGCCTGGTCTGGGGGCCGAATCCGGCCGATCGCGAGACAGTCAGCATCCATACGCTGACCGGCGCCTATGCCAGGTTCCCTCTGAAATTCATGGCCAGGGCCGACACCGCCGAAGGCCGGTTCGAGATTGTCGGTACCGGCAGCGGCGCGTTCCACATTGGAGCCGCTTCTTTGATGCCAGCCGACAACCTATCGGGTTTCAAGGCCGCGAGCGTTCGTTTGTTGAAGGAGCAGGGAATCTCGATTGCGCGCTGGCCCGGCGGCAACTTCGTCTCCGCCTACGACTGGCGCGATGGAATCGGCGATGCCGATAAAAGGCCGCCGCGGCACGAGCTTGCGTGGGGCGGGCTGGAATCGAACGACATGGGGATCGACGATTTCATGACCTTCTGCCGCCTGCTGGGCGCGGAACCATATATTGCGATCAACGCGGGGCTCGGCGATGCCCACTCTGCCGCGGAGGAGGTCGAGTACGTAAACGGTCCGGCGACAAGCCGGCTCGGGCAGTTGCGCGCGGCCAACGGGCATCCCGCTCCGTACGGCGTGAAGATCTGGGGCATCGGCAACGAGATGTACGGCGAATGGCAGTGGGGCCACATGTCCATCACCCAATACCCGGATAAGCACAACCTGATCGTCAAGGCCATGAAGAAGGTGGATCCGACGATCAAGGTGATCGCTTCCAGCGCTACGCCCGAGGAGGTTTCCTGGACGTACATCGAGAACCGGCAATTGGGCAGCTTTCCCGGGCGCGAAGAGGTGAAGGACAAGGTGCCGTTCGCCTTCGGCACGAAGTACGACTGGACGGGTGCGCTGCTGGCCCATTCGGCCGATTACATCGACTACCTCGGCGAACACTTCTACGGCTACCCCAATCTGGCGATCGATGCCGAAAAGCAGGCGTTCGTGGAAGCCAACGATTCCATCACCGATCGGGTCCGCCGCATGTCGAACAAAGTGCAAATGAAATTCGAGGCTTGGGAAGAGTACCTGAAGCGGATGCCTGGATTGAAGGATCGAGACATCAAGTTCGCTTTCGATGAGTGGGCGCCGCGGAACCGGGCGGTGAGCGCTTCGAGCGCAGTGCCTGCCATCAATAATCCGATGTTGAACCCCATGACCAACGCACTCGTCTATCACGAGTTCTTCCGGCACTCGGACATGGTGGCGTTGGGAGTCGCCACCGGGGGCATGGGAACGCTGGCGACGGACGCCCACGGCGACGCCGCCGGTTATCGCATGGAAGGGCTGGTGATCAAACTGCTGCACGATCACTTCGCGGGGGCGCTGCCGGTGGCCGTCACCGGCAATTCTCCCCAGCACCCCATCAAGGGAACAGTCTGGGTGGACACGTCTGTACGTCCGTCCGGAAGCCCGACCTATCCGCTGGACGTCTTTGCGGCGCTGAGCGCGGATCGGAAGAGACTCGCCATTTCCGTGGTCAACCCCACGGAGAGTTCTCAGGATTGCGACCTGAATCTGATGGGAGTCCAGCCCGGCGGGGCTGCCAGGCTTTGGCAACTGACTGCTCCCGCCGGAGCCGCAACAGCGCCGCAAGGGCGAGGAGCGTTCGGTTTTGGCCCTCCGGCGACGATGGCGGAAAGCTCGCTGGCGCAGCCGCCGCGCAGAATCACCTTGCCCCCCAGCAGCATCAGTGTGTATGAATTCGAGGTGAGATAGGAAACGAGGCGCCCCGCCTCCCTAAAACCCGGCGCGGCACACGAAATTTGCCGCGTCGTCGGTGCTGCCGGTTCCCTTGTACTTCGCTACCAGCGGAAATTGGCACAACGGCCGGGACCGTGTGATCGCTCCTGACGGATCGCGCCGGGCAGCCGTCAAAGTATCCGGCGCCCGGTCGTTCTCCACCCAGGAAAGCAGCGCGTCCAACTGCCCGTAAGGCGTGGGTCCGGCTCCTCCGCCGCAGTGGCCGACTCCCGGAGCCAGAAACAGCCGCGCAAACTGCGCGGTTGGTTCCGGACCGCCCATGTATTTCTGAACGCGTGTGTAGTAATCGATGGTTCCGTCCGCGGTGATGAGCGGATCCGCCCAGCCGTGCCAGATGATCGCCTTTCCGCCGTGGTTGCGGAATGCGCTCAGATCCGGATTATCGGTGCCGATCACGATGCCGTACTCCTCGACGGATTGATCCCAGTAATGCTGGAATCCGGCGGCGCTGATGGTTGTCCAGTCGAACTGCGGATTTTGGGTGATGAAGTACTTCAACCACTCCACGGTGTAAATGAACGGTTGCGGCTTGAGGGGATTACCCCTGCTGGCCGCCAGCGCATTCAAGTCGGCTCCCCGGGACTGACCGTACCACAGGAAACTCCCATCTTCCTTGCGAGGACCGTCCCACAGCTTGCGGATCAGGTTCGCATCGGCCTCGGTGAACGTACCGCAGTCCCCGGCGGAGGCGCCGATGAGCGCCTTGGGATCGTAGGCGCAGCGCTTCGGATCTTCGATCACGCCGTCGTTGACCCCGTCGATAGAGTCGCAAGCGGCAACGGCGGCCGCGGTGGCGGCTGCCAGCTTGCACGCCGGCAACGGATCGTCCGCAAGGTTCATCTGCACCGTACCCCACATCGACTGCATCATGAGCTTCGGCCAGTTGATGGCGGGCGCGCCCGCCACGACGCCGTTGTAGTCCTCAGGGTAGCGCTGCGCTTCCATCAAGGCCTGGCGTCCGCCGGTCGAGCAGCCGTTGAAGTACGAATACCGGGGCGCCACTCCGTACATAGCCTCGGTGAGCGCTTTGCCGACGATCGTCATCTCGTGGATTCCCACGTGTGCATTGTCGCGGACGGACTGCCAGTCCAAGTGGCCGCTCGCGTCCATGGCAAAACTGCCGCTACCGCCGGCGTGGCCGGTGTCGGTTGCGCTCGAAGCATAGCCGAGAGCGACCGGCTGGTTGACGCCTCCCGCGCTGCCGCCGGAAAATCCGCCGCCGCCGGTGCCAAGGAACCGGCCATTCCAATTCGACATCGGGATGGCGATCCAGATCGTCACCTTATCATTTGCCGGCGGATGCGTGGTGATCGCCGTCACGCGGCAGATGCCCGGATTGTTGGCATCGGCCGCGGCCGATTGGATGGTGGTGTTCGGCAAGGCAACCGACGACAGGCTCTCGCATGAGCGGACCGCCTTGACGTCGGCAATCGCCGGCCTGGGAACGGCGCCGAGCGGAGGCGCGGCAGCCCCGCGTCCGGCGCGAGCCGGAGGTCCAACCTGCGGCCCGCCGCGCCCGCCGGCCTGACCTTGGGCGTGGGCCACGGCGGCAGCGGCTACAAGCATCGCGAGCACGGTTCGGTTCATGATGATCCTCCTATTGTCCCTGGCTTGGACTTCTGGTATCGAGCAGGCGTGGTCACGGCTCTTCTCCCGGAAGATCGATCGGCAGGCCCGTATAGTTCTCCGCGAGCCAGGTTGCGGCTGCCCGGGAACCGGCCACCTGATGGAGTTCGGCCAACTGGCGGCGGCGGTCGAACTCCGAATGCTCCTCGAACCGGTGCAACAGCGAAGTCATCCACCAGGAGAAGTGCTGTACCCGCCACACGCGGCGCAGACAGATCTCCGAGTAGCGGCGCAAGTGCTCTTCGGAACCGGAGTGGAAGCGGCGGGATAATGCGTGCGCCAACACCCACACATCCGCGGCGGCGAGGTTCAGCCCCTTGGCGCCGGTCGGCGGGACGATATGCGCGGCGTCGCCCGCCAGAAACAGCCGGCCGTACTGCATGGGTTCGGCTACGAAGCTGCGCATCGCGGTAACGGCTTTTTGAAGCACCGGTCCCTGGTTGAGGCGGAAGCCGTCCGCGGTCTCGAAACGCCGCTGCAATTCCTCCCAGATCCGGCCGTCCGGCCATTCGGCCAAGTCCTCATCGGGCCGGCATTGCAAATACAGCCGGCTGATCCGGGGAGTGCGCATGCTGTGCAAAGCGAAGCCGCGCTGGTGGTTCACGTAGATCAGTTCATCCGACGCGGGCTTGGCCTCGGCGAGAATGCCGAGCCAGGCGAACGGAAATGTCTTCTCATAGAAGCGCAGCGCTCCGGCGGGCACGGAAGGGCGGCAGACTCCGTGGAAACCGTCGCAGCCGGCGATATATTCGCACGCGATCTCGCATGGTTCCCCGCCATGACGGAACCGGATGCGCGGCGCGTCGCCTTCGAATCCCTCGATGCCGACGTCTTCGACTTCGAACAGAATTTGTCCTCCGGTGGCCAGCCGGGCCTGTACCAGGTCCTTGATGACTTCATGCTGCGCGTACACGGTAATCGCGCGCCCGGTCAGCTCCCGGAAGTCGATGCGGTGACCCCTGGCGGCGAAGCGGAGTTCGACGCCGTGGTGCACCAGGCCCTGCCGCCGCATCCGCTCGCCTACTCCGGCGGCGTTGAGCAGATCGACGGTGCTCTGCTCCAGCACTCCGGCGCGCACGCGCTGCTCGATATGGCCGCGGCTCTGCGACTCGATGACCACGCTTTCGACGCCTTTGAGGTGAAGCAGGTGCGACAGGAGCAGGCCCGCAGGTCCGGCTCCCACAATTCCCACCGGCGTGCGAATGGTTCGTGCGGCCGGCATGGTTCAGACCCGCTCCAGGATGGTCGCAATACCCTGACCGACACCGATGCACATGGCGCAGAGAGCGTAGCGGCCGCCGCCCGATTGCAATTGCCGGACAGCCGCGCCCAGCAGGCGGGCGCCGCTCGCGCCCAGAGGGTGTCCCAGCGCGATCGCGCCGCCATCGGCATTCACGTGGGCAGCGTCGTCGGGCAGCCCAAGCAGACGCAGCACCGCGACCGCCTGGGCGGCAAAAGCCTCGTTCAACTCGATCACGTTGATCTGTTGCAAGCTTAACCCAGCGCGCGCCAGGACCTTGTGAACGGCCGGAAGCGGACCCAAGCCCATCACGCGGGGCGCGACGCCCGCCGCCGCGGTCGCCACCACCCGCACCCTGGGCGTCAGTTGATAGCGCGCGGCGGCGCTCTCGCTGGCTATGAGCATTGCCGCGGCGCCGTCATTGATCCCGGAGGCGTTGCCCGCGGTGACCGTCCCGCCCGGCCGCACCACCGGTTTCAAGGCCGAGAGGCCCTCCAAAGTGGTGGCAGGGCGCGGGTGCTCATCCGCGACCACGGCGCCCTTTTTGGGAACATCCACGGCGATGATCTCGCCAGCCAGACGACCGGCCGCAATGGCAGCGGCGGCTCGTTGCTGGCTGCGCCACGCGAACGCATCCTGGTCGGCGCGGCCAATCCCGTTTTCCGCGGCCACATTTTCAGCGGTCTCCGCCATGGAATCGACGCCGTACCGTTCCCTCATGAGCGGGTTCACGAAGCGCCATCCCAGTGTTGTGTCTTCCAGCTTCTGCGAGCGCGTCCAGGGGGCGTCCGGCTTGGAGAGGACCAGGGGCGCCCGCGACATGCTCTCGACACCACCCGCGATGGCCATCCCGATCTCGCCGGCGCCGATCCCGCGAGCCGCGACCGCCGCCGACTCCAGGCTGGAGCCGCAGAGCCGGTTGACGGTGGCGCCGGGGACGCGCTCGGGCAAACCGGCCAGCAGCAACGCCATGCGGGCGACGTTGCGGTTGTCTTCGCCCGCCTGGTTGGCGCAGCCGTAGATCACGTCATCGATGGCCGCGGGATCGAGGCGGGGATTTCGAGCCAGTAGGGCGCGAATGGGAACGGCCGCCAGGTCGTCGGCCCGCATTTCGGCCAGACCGCCGCCGTAGCGGCCGAAGGGCGTTCGAATACAATCGCAGATGAAGGCATGTGGCACTGTGCGCTTATCGGCTACTAGTACGATAAACGCGCGAAGTTGTCAAGCCGGCGCCAGCCATCACCCCAGCGCGATGCCCAGGCGCTGCGCGCCCTCCCGCAAGACGGGAAGGAATCGCGCCAGCATCTCTTTCGGCTGCACCCGCGCGGCGTGCACGCCGCTGTTCATGGCGGCGACCACCTTGCCCGATCGTGTGCGCACGGGGACGGCCAGCGAGCGCAGGCCGATTTCCAGCTCTTCATCGACCAGGGCATAGCCCTGCGCGCGGACTCTCTCCAGCTCGGCCGCCAAGGCCGCCTTCTTGACGATGGTTTTGGGCGTCAGGGCTTTGAGCTCGACGCGCTTCAGGTAAGACGCGAGCTCCTTAGGAGCCAGCGAAGCGAGCATGATCCTTCCCATCGAAGTGCAGTAGGCCGGCAGGCGGCTTCCGATCGAAAGCCCGACCGACATCACCCGCCGCGTGGCGGATCGCGCCAGGTAGACGATTTCATTGCCGTCCAGGGCGCTGAGCGAGCTGGATTCGTGGAGGGCGTCGCTGATCTCCTCCAGAATCGGCCCGGCCAGCGCCGCGAGCGAGTTCGACGAAAGAAACGAGAAGCCCAGCCGCAGGACGCGGCTGCTCAGGCGGTAGACCGGTCCGCTGTGCGTGGCGTATCCGAGCAGCTCCAGGGTGATCAGCAGGCGCCGCACGGCCGCCCTGGACAGGCCGGTGCGCGCGGCCAGATCGCCGACGGTGGCGCCTTCCTGCCGGTCCTGAAAGGCTTCGATCACGGAGAGGCCGCGCGCCAGGGATAGAACGAAGTCCGGGTTGCCTTCGTGAGTCTCGCCTGGCACTTGGGCGATTATCGCACGTTTGCCAGGCTTGACGGCCGGTCGAGGTCCATGCGAATATCGCCCTCTGAGGCGATATTCGCGCAATGGAGTTCCTGACCCTTCCCGAGGCGATCTCCCGCAGCGTACACGACGGCGACACGGTGGCACTGGAGGGCTTTACTCACCTGATCCCGTTCGCCGCGGGCCATGAGATTATCCGCCAGGGCCGCAGGAACCTGACGCTGGTTCGCATGACGCCCGACCTGATTTACGACCAGATGATCGGAATGGGCGTGGCCCGGCGGCTGGTCTTCTCCTGGGGCGGCAATCCGGGGGTCGGCTCCCTGCACCGCATGCGCGACGCCATCGAGCGGGGATGGCCGGGGCCATTGGAGATCGTCGAACACAGCCACGCCGCCATGGCGCACGCTTACGAAGCGGGCGCGTCCGGAATGCCGTGCGCCGTTTTCCGCGGCTACCGCGGATCGGATCTGGCGTCGGTCAACGGCCAGGTCAGGTTCATCAGTTGCCCTTTCAGCGGCGAGGACCTGGCGTGCATCCCGGCGCATCGGCCCGACGTGACGATTATTCACGCGCAGAAGGCCGATCGTGAAGGCAACGTGCTGATCGAGGGTATCGTCGGGGTGCAGAAAGAGGCTGTGCTGGCGGCGCGGCGCGCGGTGGTCACCGTCGAAGAGGTGGTGGACGATTTTGGGCCGCGCTCCACCAACGCTGTGATTCTGCCGTCCTGGACGATCGCCGCGGTGGTCTGCGCGCCCGGCGGAGCGCGTCCTTCCTACGCGCACGGCTATTATCCACGGGATAATGCGTTCTACATCGCCTGGGACGAAATCGCCCGCGATCGCGAGAGGTTCGGCGCGTGGATGCAGGCAAACGTGATGCGCCGGGGGGCGGCGGAATGAACTATACGCCGCAGGAGATGATGACGGTGGCGGCGGCCCGGGCGCTCGGCAGTGACGATGTGTGCTTCGTAGGAATCGGACTGCCCTCGGCGGCCTGCAACCTCGCCCGCCTGACGCATGCGCCGCGGATCAACCTGATCTATGAATCGGGCACGCTGCAAACACGCCCGGATGTCCTGCCGCTCTCGATCGGCGATGGGGAACTGTGCGAGAAAGCGCTGACCACGGTTTCCGTTCCGGAGATTTTTCGCTACTGGCTGCAGGGCGGCCGCATTTCGGTCGGCTTTCTGGGCGGCGCCCAGGTGGATCGTTTCGCCAATCTGAACAGCACCGTGATCGGCGGCTATAGCCGGCCCAAGGTCCGCCTTCCCGGCAGCGGCGGCGCAGCCGAAATCGCCGCGTTCTGCGGGCAGATCTTCATCGTCATGAAGCAGGGCGCGCGCAGCTTCGTCAAGGAGCTCGATTTCCTCACCAGCCTGGGCCACGGCCGGACGGGATGCGAGCGGCGCCAGCTCGGCCTCCGCACGAAAGGGCCCACGCTGCTGGTCACCGATCTCTGCGTCATGCGGCCGGACCCGGTAACCAACGAGATGATCGTGAGCAGCATCCATCCCGGAGTCGCGCGCCGACAGATCGCGGATCACACCGGCTGGGACGTGCGGTTCGCGGGCGTGGTGGAAGAGACTCCGCCGCCGTCGGCGGAAGAAGTGGAGATCTTGCGCGACCTTCACGCACGCACCGCCCGCGCCCACGGCGCGACCGCAGGAGAATCATGACCGAGTATCCACGCCCCCGGCCGGGGACCCAGCCGGTGAACCGGCAGGAAGCGTACGGGTCGTCGCACCGCCGCGCTCCCCGGCAGCCGTTGATCGCGCTCCCTCACACCCTGAGCGAACTCACCGGCCCGCTGTACGGCCACAATCCGATCGGCGAGAGCGATAACGACTTGACCCGCCACTTCTCCGATGCGCCGCAGGGCGAACGCATCATCGTGGCCGGACGCATTTTCGACGAGGACGGCCGCGGCGTGCCCCACGCTTTGGTGGAGATCTGGCAGGCGAATTCCGCCGGTCGCTACCGGCATGCGGGCGACAATCATCCGGCCCCGCTCGATCCGAACTTCCTCGGCGCCGGGCGCGTCGTCGCCGACGCCGAAGGCAACTATCGTTTCACCAGCATCAAACCGGGCGCTTATCCCTGGCGGAATCACCACAATGCCTGGCGTCCGGCGCACATCCATTTTTCTTTGTTCGGCTCCGGGCTGCTCAGCCGGCTGGTGACTCAGATGTACTTCCCGGGCGATCCGCTGATTCCTCTCGACCCGATCCTCAACGGCATTCCGGACATCGACGCCCGCCAGCGGCTGATCTCCGGCTTCGACACATCGCTGACGGAACCCGAGTGGGCGCTGGGCTACCGCTTCGACATCGTCCTGCGCGGCCGCCGCGCGACACCTTTTGAGGAAACCGCGCGATGAGCCACATTCCCACCGCGTCACAGACTGTCGGCCCGTTCTTCAATTTCGGCCTGACCACCGACGCCGATCTGGGGAACCTGGTTGGTTCGGAGATGAAAGACGAGCGGATCCGGCTGACATTTCGGGTTACCGACGGCGAGGGCGCGCCGGCGCCGGGCGACGCCATGATCGAGATCTGGCAAGCGGACTCCGCGGGCCGTTACGCGCATCCGCTGGATTTGCCCGCCGAGGCCGGCCGGTTCCACGGTTTCGGCCGCCTGGAGACCGACCTCAACGGCCGCTGTACATTCGAGACGATCAGGCCGGGCCGTGTTGCTGCCCCCAGCGGTAATTTGCAGGCCCCGCACATCAGCGTGCTCGTGTTTGCCCGAGGTCTTCTGAAACACCTGCATACCCGGGTCTATTTCGCAGGCGACCCGGCCAATGCCCACGACCCGGTGCTCGCGCTCGTCCCCGAAGAGCGGCGGGCGACCTTGTTGGCCAAGCAGTGCGGCGATCCGGCGGCCTGGAGCTTCGACATCGTGTTGCAGGGCGCCGGCGAAACCGTTTTCTTCGACGTGTAAGATCAGAATCATGTTCACGCGATTGGTCGAAAGCCTGGCGGCCACCGAACCGCTGTCGCGGGTTTTCTCCGATCATTCGGTGCTTCAAGCGATGCTCGATTTCGAAGCCGCCCTGGCGCGCGCCGAAGCGAAATGCGGCATCATTCCCGGCGCCGCGGCGGAAAAGATCGCGGAAGCGGCGCGGGCTGAGGGTTTCGATCTCGATGGGCTGACGCGGCTCTCGCTGCGCGCCGGCACCCCGGCCATCCCGCTGGTCGGCATGCTCAGCGCACGGGTTCGCGCCGCCGACCCGGATGCGGCCGGGTTTGTGCATTGGGGAGCGACCAGCCAGGACGTGGTGGACACGGCTCTGGTGCTCCTGCTGCGGCAGTGCCGCGGGATTCTGGCGCGCGATCATGAACGGGTTCTGGCGGCCCTCCGCCGCCTGTCGGACGAGCACGCGGACACGGTAATGCTGGCCCGCACGTTGCTGCAGCCGGCGCCGCCGGTTACTTTCGGCCTGAAGGCCGCCGGATGGCTTGCCGGACTCCGCCGCGGCTGGGAGCGCGTGTGCTCACGGTTTGACGAGGCGCTGTGTCTGCAGTTCGGAGGCGCCAGCGGCACTCTGGCCGCGCTCGGAGACCGGGGACTGGATGCCGGCGAGGTTCTCGCATCCCTGCTTGGCTTGCCGCTTCCAGACGCGCCCTGGCACGCCTACCGCGACCGTTTGGCCGCGCTCATGGCCGCGCTTTCCATCTACACCGCTACGCTGGGGAAGATGGCACTCGACATTGCCCTGTTGATGCAGTTCGAAGTCGCGGAAGCCGCCGAGCCGGGAGGCGAGGGACGCGGCGGATCATCGGCGATGCCGCACAAACGGAATCCGACTGCCTGTGTGCTTGCGCTTTCGGCTGCCAGAAGGGTCCCGGGCCTGCTCGCGGATTTCGTGGGCGCCATGGTTCAGGAGCACGAGCGGGCCGCCGGCGGATGGCAGGCCGAGTGGCCCCTGGCGCATGGAATCGTGCAGTCGGCCGGGGTCGCGTTGGAGAGCATGGCCGAAGTTGCCGAAGGCCTGACGGTCGATCGGGAGCGAATGCGCTCCAACCTCGACGCCACCAGGGGCGCGATCTTCGCTGAAAAGGCGGTAATGATGCTCGCGCCCCGGTTGGGCAAAGAGGCCGCACGGAAGGCGGTGGAAGACGCCATCCGCGAAACCGGCGCGCCACCTGGTCTTCCCGGTCTGGACAAGCCCGAAGACTACCTGGGCTGCGCCGAAACCTTTCGCCGCCGCCTCCTGGAAGGAGACCGTTAGAGATGGCGTTTTGCATTTCGCGGGGCTGCCGCATCTACTACCGGCTGGAAGGCTCTCCGGACAAACCGCTCCTGGTCCTGGCGCACGCTCTCGGCACCGACCACGGCCTCTGGGAGCCGCAAATGTCCGCGCTGCTACGGTATTTCCAGGTGCTGCGGCCCGATCTTCGAGGACACGGCGCCTCCGACGCTCCGGCGGGCGATTATACGATCGCCCAGCTTGCGGAAGATGTTCTGGCCACTGTTTCCCGGGAGCATTTCCGGTATTGCGGACTTTCACTGGGCGGCATGATCGGGCAGTGGCTGGCCGCGCGGCATCCGGTACGCATCGAGCGCATAGTGCTCGCCAACACATCGGCACGGGTCGCCGATCCCAGCCTGTTTGAAGCGCGCCGCACCACGGCTCTAAAAGAAGGGATGGCGGCGATCGCGCCCGCCGTCATGCAACGGTTCTTCTCAAAGCCATCGGGTCGTGGGGCCGACTCCATCCGCACGACATTTCTGAATACCGATCCCATTGGCTACGCCGGGTGCTGCGCCGCCATCCGCGACATGGACCACCGCCCGCTGCTGCCATCGATCACCGTCCCGACGCTGGTCGTGGGGAGCGACCGCGACGTATCCACGCCGTGGACGGGGCACGGCGAGGTGCTGGCGTCGCAGATCCCCGGCGCGCGGATCGCCAAGGTGGCCGCCGCCCACCTGTCAAACCTGGAACGCCCGGCGGCTTTCACATCCGCGCTGCTGCATTTCCTGCTTCCGGATCCTCCCGCCGAACCGTTACAAGCCGGTTTCGCGGCGCGGCGCTCGGTTCTGGGTGATGCGCACGTGGATCGAGCCGTGGCCAACACCACGGAGTTCACGCGCGAATTCCAGGATCTGATCACGGGTTATGCCTGGGGGACCATCTGGACACGGCCGGGGCTCGATCCAGGCGCGCGCCGGCTGCTGGCGCTGGCGATGACCGCGTCGCTGGGCCGGTGGGAGGAATTCCGGCTTCACGTGCGCACCGGCCTGGCCGCGGAACTGGAAACGGAGGACCTGAAGGAGGTGCTCCTTCAAGTTGCGATTTACGCCGGTGTGCCGGCGGCGAACTCGGCTTTCCAGATCGCCGCCGAGGAGGTGGAGAAGGCGGTCGTTTGACGCGGCGATTCCGCGTACAATTTTCTCTGGGCCAGCCATGCGGTTTTGAGGCGCCTGTCCTTCCGGAAATCCTGTGAATCAGATCTGGCAACAGAATTTCGATCCCCTGGGCAACGCGGTGCTGTCGACCATCGCGGCGGCCTTGCCGGTGTGCACGCTCTTTTATCTGCTGGCAGTTCGGCGGATCGCGGCCTGGCGGGCCGCGGTGTATGCCTTCGTGGTAGGAATCGCGGTGGCGCTGCTGGTTTTTCGCATGCCGGTGCATATGGCCGCCGGGGCGGTGGCAGCCGGGCTGGTCTACGGATGGCTGCGCATGGCATGGATTCTGGTGGGCGCGGTGTTCGTTTACGACATCTCGGTGGAAAGCAAGCGATTCGAGATCATCAAGCAATCGATTGGCGGGATCTCGGCCGACCGGCGGTTGCAGGTGCTGCTCATCGCCTTCGCCTTCGGCGCGTTTCTGGAAGGCGCCGGCGGCGGGGGCGCGCCGGTTGCGGTCACGGGCGCGATGCTGGTGGGCCTGGGATTCCCGCCGCTCGATACCGCGCTCATCTGTCTTATTGCCAATTCGGCGCCGGTGGCATTCGGCGGGCTGGGGAATCCGGTGCGCACGCTGGTGGTGGTCACGGGGCTTCCGGAGGCCGATTTCAGCGCCATGATCGGCCGCATTCTCGTCATCATTATCCTGGTACTGCCGTTCTGGCTGATGTTCGTGGTCTGCAAGGCGCGCCAGGTGGCGCGGGTATGGCCGGGCCTCGTGGTGGCGGGCGTGACTTCGGCCGCGCTGCAATATGTCTGGTCCAACTATATGGACGCTTCGCTGGTGAACATCGTGGCCGGGCTGGGCACGCTGATCGTGCTGGCTTTGTTCTTCGGCAAGGTTTGGCATCCGAGGGAAACCTGGGGATATGAAGGCGAGCGCCTGGCGCCTCCCGTGCCGGCGGCCGCGAAACCGCCTTTGGGCCGCGTGCTGATGGCCTGGTCGCCGTTCCTGATTTTAAGCTCGCTGGTGGTGCTGTGGGGCGCTCCGGCCGTGCTCCACGTGCTCGATAAGACCTCCTGGAAGCCGCCGGTTCCGGGGCTGCACCGCATGGTCATGCGGATGCCGCCGGTGACGGCCAAGCCCACGGCGGAATCGGCCATCTTCGATTTTTCCTGGCTGACTTCGCCCGGAACCGCCGCGTTTTTCGCGGGACTGATCAGCGGTCCCATGCTGGGTCTTTCCTTCAAGCGGACCCTCCAGGTATTCGTGGAGTGCTGCTGGCGGATCCGCCAGAGCCTGGCGGCAATCATGTGCATGCTCGGCCTGGGGTATCTGACGCGCTATTGCGGTATGGATGCCACTTTGGGGATGGCGATGTCGCATACCGGCGCGCTGTTCCCGTTTTTCGGCACGCTGATCGGGTGGCTGGGGGTCGCGCTCAGCGGCAGCGACGCCGGATCGAACGCCCTGTTCGGGAGCTTCCAGGCGATCACCGCGAACCGCCTCGGGCTGAGTCCCATTCTGATGGGCGCGGCCAACAGCGCCGGCGGCGTGATGGGCAAGATGATCGCGGCGCAATCGCTGGTGATCGCGGCGGCGGTGACGGGAGAAGCCGGGAAGGAAGGCATCATCTTCCGCAAAGTCCTGAAGCACAGCCTCGGTTTGGCAATATTGGTCGGCTTACTGGTGCTGATGTATGCTTACATCTTCCCAGGCGCCGTACCAAGCGGTCATCATTACTGGTAAGCCGGGTCCGGACGGATCCGGCCGGAGGGAGTTTCAAATGCGCGGGACCATTCCCATTTACGGTTGTCTCCGATTGGCAGCGGCCGGGACGCTGGCAATGCTCGTTGCGCCGGCGGTCAATGCCCAGCTGTTTTCCTGGACCAAGGACGAAATGTTGGAGTACACCAAAGCGTGGACGGGCGAACGCTTCCCCGATGGACGGCCCAAGGTACCGGACGGCTGGCTCGAGCGGGCCAAGGGCTTGTCACAGGAAGAAGTGATCATTCCGCCCGGCCGCAACGCCGGCCCTCCCAACATCTCCAGCTTCAGCCAGTTCGATGGCGGCTTCCATGTGCTGCACCCGGAACTGAAGATGGCGGGCCGCGTGGTGACCGCGTTGTACATGCCGACACGCGCCGATATCGACACGATCCTTTTCGCCAAGGCTCGCGAAAAAGGTGTCGCCCTGACGAATCAGTGGCCCATCGATCAATTGCAGCCGGGAGACGTCCTGGTGATTGATCTGTATGGAAAGATGGACGGCGGCGGCATCATCGGCGACAACCTTTACTACTACATCATGAAGGCGACCAAAGGCGGCGGAGTGGTGATCAACGGATCGCTGCGCGATCTGGAGGGCGTGAGCGAGATCAAGCTGCCGGCGTACGTCCGCAGCATCACGCCGACCTGGTTCGGCGGCTCGACGCTTTACGGCTACAATGTGCCCGTCCGTATGGGCAACGTGGTGGTGATGCCGGGCGACATCGCATTCGGCGACAAGGAAGGAGTATCCTTCATCCCGCCGTCACTGGCCGAGAGCATCCTGGATAAAGCGGACGAGACCCACATCCACGATGAGTGGACCAAGATGAAGTTCGACGAAGGCAAGTACAAATCGACAGACATCTACTCGTCGCCGAAGACGGAAGAGCTTCGCAAGGAATACCGCGAATATCTCAAGAAGAAACTGGATGAGCTGAAGGCTGCCCGCGCCGCGGCCGGGAAATAACCACGCCGATCAGATCCGGCCGAATTTAGCGACGGCTTCCTTGATGGACTTGAGCTTCTCGATCAAGGGGATGGTCGAATGCTCCTGGTAATCGAGGTCCTGCGCCTTCTTGAGGACATCGCCGGCGTGGGCTTTCGGCACCACCACGACGCCGTCCTCATCGGCGGTGACGATGTCGCCGGGGTTCACCTTCACGCCGGCGCACGTCACCGGAACGTTCACGCCCGCGAAGCGGTAGTGGCCCACCATGGTGGACGGCACGACACCGCGGCTGAAGACCGGGAATTGGATCTTCCTGATTTGCGGCGTGTCGCGGATGCTGGCATCGATGACCGCTCCCGCCAGCCCCCGGACCTTCATTCCAGTGGCCATCAGACCGCCGATCCCGGCATAATCTCCGCCGTTCTCCACGGACATGACATAGACGGCGCCGGCCGGGGCGGCGTCGATCGCGTCGAGCATGCCCTGCACAGCGGCGCCGCCTTCCTTGTTGTCATCTTTCTTCATGAGCACGGTCCACGCGGGACCCGCGAACTTGGTTTTTTCGAGAGGCCGCATCTCGTGCGACATGAATGCCTGCTGGCCGTAGAGCTGCTCCATGGCGTCAGATACGGACGCCACTTCGGTGTCGCGATAACCCTGGATCAATGGATCGCCCGACGGTTGGGCGACCAGCCAGAACACTCCCACCGCGGCGATGACGCCGCTGATCCACAACAATCGTTTCATAACGGTCCTTTCAAATCCCCTGGTCCGGGCTGGTGTTTCACGGCTTGATGCCGTTCGGTTTGAACTCGCCGCCTTTCACCAGAACATCGAGTATTTCCGCGGTCCGCGCGGGGCAGGCGCGGGCTTTGTCGGGTGTGAAGTTGTCGTGGTCCGATTCGACCATGGGCAAGGCTTCTCTGGGGCCTGGAATCTGGTTGAGCGCCGTCCAGATGCCGGCGGGCGGCGAAGTCGTGTCTATTAAACCGATGCCCGCCATCACCGGCGCCTGAATTCGCGAGGCGAAATTGACGGGGTCGAAATAGAGGGCGGTGCGCATCGCCTCGGGATTGTCCGGGGGCCAGTTGGGGTAGCCGGCTTTGCGGCCATGTAGATCGCCGTTGGTGTCGGCGCCGGCCGGGACACAGACCAGAACCGCGGTGATCTTTTCCGGGCGCAGGCCCGCCAGCGCCAGGCTTTGTTGGCCGCCCATACTGCCCCCCGCCAGTACGATCGTCCTGCCATCCCAGTCGGGGCGCGTCATCAAGTAATCCAGGGCGCGCGAATCGCGCAGGTACATATTCAGGAAATATGACTTTTCACGATCGGTGTTGCCGATCGTCTGGTAGTTGCGCGGCACGTCACCGGAAGGGTCGGACGGCAGTTTGTCGTGGGCATCGACGTTGATCACCAGCCAGCCGCCGGCGGCGTGCAGGGCGTCGGCGCGGGCGTTCAGCGCGTAGACGCCGGCGTACTGCAACTGGATGAGGGCGGGGAACTTGCCTTCCCGGGCGGGTTTGGCTAGGTAGCCGTGCGCCTTGGATCCGAGCGCGTCGAGGACAAACAGGCTCATCTCGACGCCGGGCACGTCGGTCTGGACGGGCGAGAGGACGGGGTTGATGGGGAGCTTGGCCTGGGCGGCGAGTTTGCTCTTCCAGAATGCGTCGAAGTCTTCGGGCCGCGGCGTCGAGAGGCCGATCCTGGACGGGGCGACGGCGGCTCCGACGGCGTAAAAGCCGTTGTTGCGGCCGGTGTTGCCTCCCACAAAGCGCGCCGCGGGGGCGTCGGGATCGAGGTTCGCATAGGGCTCAATGGCGACGTAGATCATTTCCGCCTGGTCGCCGGTGATTTCGATCCTGTCTCTTCCGGAGGAAAGATCCAGCTTGCCTTCCTTGAGAACCACCGCGTTATTGCGGCGGATGGTCCACTTGTAGGCATAGGTGGGCGTTGCCGGGCCAGGCATCACGGTCCAGCCGACGGTTTCGCCGACATCGTAAATGCCGCCGGCGCGATCGGGAGTGAACACGAGCTGCTGTGGGATCGGACCCCGCTGCGCGAAAGCGGACGAAGCCGCGCACAGGAAGGCGAAAACGAAGACAAGGTGTGGACGGGTGCGAGTCATGAAGATGTTTAGAAGGTGCAGATACAGTTTATCGCCGGGCGCGGGAGATTTTGGCGCCCCTATGGCTGGAAGATGACGCAACCTCCACGCAAGCTAAGATGGAGAGGTGAATGGCGCGGACGCACCCAGGAATCCCGTAGAGGACACGACGTTTTCCATGCGGCCCATCGGGCACGTAAGCAGCCCTTTTAAGGACGTTGCCCAGATTCCGAAGGGACTGGGAGCCCGGCACGAGGCGGAGGGGGCTCTGGACATCCGGGCGGAATTTGAACCTGGACTCACGGATATCGAAGGTTTTTCACACCTGATCGTCATCTGGGTCTTTGATCGCGGCGGAGAGTACCGCCCGATGGTAACGCCGCCGAGCGATGACCGGCCGCACGGTGTGTTCGCGACCCGCGCGCCGCGACGGCCAAATCCGATCGGATTGACGATGGTCGAGCTGATTGAGCGGAAGGGAACGCGGCTTCACGTGCGCGGCATCGACATGCTCGACGGGACCCCGATTCTCGATCTGAAGCCTTATCTATCCAACGTTCCCATGGAGCGGCTGCGGCGTGGATGGTTGGCGGATGCGGAAGCTCGCCCCGGCAAATAGAATCACTTACAATACTGGCTATATCAACCGACACAAAGGGGGGAAGTTATCCCCGCATCAGCGCGTATACGGATTCGGGGAGGTTCATGCTCCAATAGAGTCACGGCAACATTGGAGTAGATATGCTTTCCCGGAGCCGCAGGCTGAACAGATTGCGACGGCGCTTGAGATCGGCGGCGGCGCATTTGAAAGCCGCCATGGATGGCAATCGCCCGTGGCCCGAGGTGGTTGACAGGGGCGCCGTCTACTCCGAACATGTCCGGCACTATTTGCATCATATGAGGTCGGCCTATGTACCTCCGGCCATGATGGCGCGGCTCGAGGAATGCAAGGAATGCGAGCGACGCTGCCCTGGGGTGGTGGAGTGCCTCGAGGAATCCACCACCGGTAAACATATTCCGCAACACTGATCGGTTCCACCGGCAGAGCCCAGTTCATTCGAGCTGTTGGAACTTCAAACACCCACAAAAGGACACTCTAATATCCTTCAATTGCGGGTCCACTAAGATCGACATTGCCGGGGAGACTGCTGGAATTTGAAAATGGCTATGTTCGCCTCTTTAGCCCGAGGACTGTATGAGTGAAGCTATTCTGCTGGTAGATGACGATGTCCGTGTTGTAAGTGCGATGCAGCGTTCTCTGCATCGTCTTTACTGTATCGAGATTGCGGCCGGAGCGGCTGATGCGCTGGATGCGATCAGCCAGAACGCCTATGCGGTGGTCGTTTCCGACCTGCAAATGCCTGGCATGAACGGCGTGGAACTCTTAGCCAGAACACGAGATGTATCACCCGATACCGTCCGCATCCTGCTCACGGGTCAAGGGGATATGGAGGCTGCGATCGCGGCTGTCAACGAGGGAAATGTCTTCCGGTTTCTGACGAAGCCCTGTCCGCAAGAGACTTTGCAGAAGACGCTGGATGCCGCCCTGGAACTGCACCGGATGCAGATCGCCGAGCGCAGCGTCCTGCAGGAAACGCTCAATGGAACCGTCGCCATCCTGGTGGATGTGCTGGCGGCAATTCAGCCTTTGGCGTTCGGCCGCGCGGCCCGTATCCGGCGGCTGGTTCGTTTGCTGGTCCGCGAGCTCGGCCTGGCGGATTCCTGGGAATTTGAGGCGGCCGCCATGCTCTCGCAGATCGGCTGTATTTCCGTCAATCCGCGGGTTCTGGAGGCGTATTATGCGGGGGCGGAGCTCTCCGATCCCGATCAGCGCCATCTGTTGTCGCAAGCAGGCGTTGGACGGAAACTTCTCCACCGGGTCCCGCGGCTGCAAGCAGTTGCCCAGATGATCGAGCGCCAGTATCAGGACTGGCCTGGCGTGAATGCTCTCAACGGGCAGGCACGCCACATCGCGATGGGCGCGGACTTGCTGCGCGGCGCCTCTGAATTCGACCGGCTGGTGGGAGCCGGCCACACCCCGGCGCAAGCCATTGCGATCATGCGGCAAGGGCAGAACCAATATTATCCCGATCTGCTGGTTACCATGGAGCGCCTTCAGGAAGAGCTCCTGCATGCGTTGGAACACGAGGATCCCTCCGATGAGTACCACACCCTCAATGCCGAGGAGCTGATTTACCGGCCGATTGCGGATGAAGTTCTCCGCTCCTTGCGCAGCTAAAACCACCTATGGGCGCGATGGACTCGATATCATCCACGACCGGCGGCGCCCCAGCGAACCAGGAGTCGGACGGCCGGGGCCCATACCGGAGCCTCTTTGAGCAGATGCCGCTGCCGGCTTGGGTTTATGACAGCGAGACTCTCCGCTTTTTGGACGTCAACCAGGCTGCATTGCGGAGGTACGGATTCTCCCGGGAAGAGTTTCTCTCGATGACCATTTTGGACATTCGGCCATCCGAAGATGTCCCCGCTCTGCGTGAATTTCTGGAATCTCCGATCGAGCCGGACAAACCGCGAAGCGGAACGTGGCGGCACCGGGCCAGGGACGGCTCGATTTTCGCAATCGAATCGTCCGCCAGCGGCATCAGGTTCAAAGGGCGCGAGGCGACGCTGGTTACGGCCCGAGAAATCCCGGCCTGGCGTCATGCCCAGGAGGAGCTGCGAGCCGCGGAAGAAGCATTCCGTGCGCTATTCGACGAGGCGCCCGTGCCGTACCACGAAGTCGATCGCAACGGCGTCGTGGTGCGGGTCAACCGGGCCGAGTGCGAGGTGCTTCGACGTCCGGCTTCCGAGATCATCGGGCGGCCAATTTGGGAACTGGTGAGCGCGGGCGAGCGCGAAGCGACGCGAACGCGGGTGGCCAGAGAGTTGCGTGAAGGCAGCGTAGCCGCTCCGTTTGAACGCACTTATCGGGCGCTCGACGGCTCGGAGCGGACGTTTCAAGTTCACGAGCGTCCGATTGTCGGGCCGGCCGGCGAGATCACCGGCATTCGCAGCGCCATGCTGGACCTCACCGAATCGAAAAAGGCGGCGCGTAAGATCGTGTTTCAGGCAGGCCTTCTGGACCAGGTGAGCGAAGCCGTAGTGGCCGTCGATAATTCCTTTCGCGTCGTGTACTGGAACGGCGCTGCCGCGCGATTTTTCGGTCGTTCCGCGGAAGAAGTGATCGGAAGGGATTATGGGGAGGCGGTCCAGGATGCATTCGATGCGCGCGAACGCGAGGATCTTCGGCGGCAACTGGTCAGTGCCGGCGAGATTTGCAAGGAGCTGTCCTGCCGAAACCGGAACGGTGAGACTCTCTACGTAGATCTCTCGGCTACGATGTTGCGCGACGAGGAAGGCCGCCTGGCGGGCGCGGTGGGAGTCCACCGGGACGTTACGCAGCGCCGGAAAACCGAAGAAGCTCTGGCAAGCAGCGAAAACCGCTTCAACCTGGCGAAGACGGCTCTGGGAATCGGGACCTGGGAGTTCGATCTGAGCTCCGGCACACTCGGTTGTTCTTCCGACATCGCCAGGCTCTACGGCATCACGGATGATCTTCCGGGGTTCGCCAGCATCGCGGAATGGCTGGAACGCCTGGACCCCCGGGATCGCGAGCGCATAGCGAAGGGGTTCGAGAAGGTCACCCGGGAGGCTTGCGAGCGCGAATACCGGGTACGCTGGCCGGATGGATCCGTTCATTGGATTTTCAACAAATCCAACGTAGTGTTCGATGAGAATCGCAAGCCCGTGCGGGTTGTCGGCGTCAGCTTCGACATCACCGGGAGGAAACTGATCGAAGACCAGCTGCGGGTTCTCTCGAGCGCCGTCGAGCAAAGTCCCATCGGAATTCTCATTACGGACCTGGCCGGCACGACCCTCTATGCCAATCCGAAGACCTCCGAAGTGACGGGGTATTCGCGCGAGGAGTTGCTCGGCCAAACGCCTCGGATCTTCAAATCGGACGGCACTTCGCCGGAGCAGCATCGCGAAGTCTGGCAAACGATTCCAGAGGCGGTCTGGCGCGGCGTCTACCAAAACACACGGAAAAACGGCGAGTCGTTTTGGGAGGCGGCCACCATCGCCCCCATCCGCGACGAATCAGGGCGGGTAACCCACTACCTGGCGGTGAAGGAGGACATTACCGAACGGCGGGCCATGGAGGCCGCCCTCAAATTCTCCGAAGAGAGATTCCGCGTCGCGGCGGAGAGCTCCGGGGATGTTGTCTACGAATGGGATTTTCGAACCAACAAAGTTCAACTGCTGGGGTGTCAGGATCTGGCCGTTCCGAGGGACGCCGCCGGCCGGCCCTTCGATCCAACCAGCTTCTTTGCCTGCATCCACGAGGACGACCGGGCGCGCGTCACGGCGGCCATCCAGGATAATTTGAAAACCGGGAGACGATTTCATGAAGAATACCGGCTGGCGCTGCCGGGCGGGGGAATCCGTCATTGGTCGGACAGCGGATCGGCGCTTCGCGACGCCACCGGTAATCCGTACAAGTGGGTCGGCGTAATCAAGGATGTTACGGAAACCAGAGAAGCCGAGCGGGCTAACGCCGAGCTCGCCGCCATAGTGGAATCGTCCGAGACCGCTATCTTCACGAGGGACCTGAATTCCATCACTACGTCCTGGAATGCCGGAGCCGAACGAATCTACGGATATAGCGCGGCTGAAATGATCGGGCGGGACCTCCGGATCACGGTGCCCCCGGAATTTCGAGACGAATTGGATGCCGTGGATGCCAGGATTCGCGCCGGAGAGCGCGTCAACCACCAGGAGACGGTGTGGCTTACCAAGGGCGGCGCCCGCATCGAGGTGATGATGACCGTATCGCCGGTCCTCGACCGGTCGGGTACCGTAGTCGGGGCGGCGCACCTGGCGTGGGAAATCTCGGAACTCCGCAACCTGCAGCGCCAACTGGCGCAAGCTCAAAAGCTGGAATCCGTCGGCCAGCTCGCAGCCGGAATCGCGCACGAAATCAACACGCCGATTCAATACATCGGCGATAATGCTGCTTTCCTTTCCGGCGCCTTTGACGACCTGAAGCGCATCATTCAACTGCACGGGCAGGTCGCGGAGGGTCTCCGCCATGGTCCGGCCCCCGAGCTTGCGAATACACTCGACAAGGCCATGCGCGACGTGGACGCCGGATATTTATGCGAGGAGGCGCCCAAGGCCATCAGCCAGCTCTCCGAAGGCGTGCAGCAGGTGGCCCGCATTGTCCGCGCAATGAAGGAATTCTCGCATCCCGGCACGGCCGAGAAGGTGATGCTCGACGTCAATCGGGCAATCGAGAGCACGGTACTGGTTTCGCGGAACGAATGGAAGTACGTGGCCGACGTAGTAACCGACCTCGACCCGGAGCTTCCGCCGGTCCCGTGTCTCGCCGGCGAATTCAACCAGGTGATATTGAACCTGGTTGTCAACGCTGCCCAGGCCATCGGCGACATCGTAAGAGGCAGCGGCCGCAAGGGCAAAATCTCCATCAGTTCGAGGGCGGACGGCGAATGGGCGGAGATCCGCGTGACGGACACCGGAACCGGGATTCCCGAGGCTATCCGGCCAAAGATTTTTGATCCGTTCTTCACGACCAAGGAGGTCGGCAAAGGCACCGGCCAGGGGCTGGCCATCGCGTACAACGTAATTGTGAAGAAACTCGATGGCGCGCTCTTCTTCGAAACCGAGTGCGGCGCCGGCACGACATTCGTGGTGAGATTGCCTCTGGAGTCGCGGGGCGCCGCCTGAAGGACGGGCTCACGCCCGGCCCGACACCGGAAGCCGGATGAGGAATGTCGTGCCCTGGCCAACCTCGCTTTCGAAGGTCAATGTGCCGCCGTGCTTGTCGACGATGATGGACCGCGAGATCGCCAGGCCCTGGCCGGTCCCCTGGCCCACGTCCTTGGTGGTGAAGAAGGGATCGAAGATGTTGCCGCGGATCTCGGGCGGGATGCCGCATCCGGTGTCACGGATCGCGATGGTTACCCAGCCATCCTGGTGCCGCGTCTCGACGCGGATGGTGCCTTTCCGCCCGCTGCCGTTCACAACATTACCGATCGCATGCGCCGCGTTGATCAGCAGATTCAGGAAGACCTGGTTGAGGTCGCTCAAGCGGCACTCCACCGGCGGAAGCTCCGCGAAATCCGTCTCCACGTCGGCCACGTACTTCAGCTCATTGCGCGCGACGACCAACGTGCTGGCGAGGGCCTCGTTGAGATTGGCGGGGAGCTTCTTGTTCGGGTCGGGGTGGGCAAAATCCTTCATCGCTTTCACGATGCTGGCCACGCGAGCTACGCCTTCCAGGGATTGCTCGAGCGCTTTCGGAATTTCCAGGGTGAGGTATCCCAGATCCGCCTCGACGGCGGCGCGGTTGATCTCTGAAATCAGCCCGGGGCTGACGGTTCCGGCGGCGGCCGCGGCCGCCAGATCCTGATATCGCCCCAATAAACCCCTCACGTCCTGGAACGCATCGCTGAGAAACCACAGGTTATCGCCTATGAACTGAATCGGGGTGTTGATCTCATGAGCGACGCCGGAGGCCAGGCGGCCGACCGATTCCAGTTTCTGGGCATGCCGCAGGTCCATCTCCATCTTCTTGCGCCCGGTGATGTCGCGGGCGATCACGGCCTCGACGATCATTTCTCCTTCGGAGTTGTAGATGGGCGATATGTTCAGGGAGACGTCGACAGCGCCGCCCTGCTTCGTCAGGCCGGTCCTCTCCAGGTTCGAGATACTCCCGCCCCGTTGGATTGTCTTCTGCAACCGCAGCAGTTCGGCGCGCGACTCCGGCGGCACCAGCAGCGACACGTCCCGCCCCTTGGCTTCGCTCTCCGTGTAGCCGAAAATGAGCTCGGCGCCGCGGTTCCAACTGACGATCACGCCATGATCGATGCCGAAGATTGCGTCTTCGGAAGATTGCACAATCGAGGCTAACAGGGCCCGGGTTTCCTCCACGCGCTTGCGCTCCGAAATATCGTGGAAGAACCATACCCGCCCCAAATACTCTCCGCCGGGAGCTTGCAGGGCCGTGGAGGTGCGGTCCAGCGTGCGCCCGTCCTTCAACTCGATTTCGCAGCGGTCGTCGGCGGAGGGGTCGGCGTAGAGAGCCGCCACGCGACGGCGGAATGCCTCCGGGTCTTTCACCTGGGCGGCGACGGAGGCGAGCAGCGCATCGTCCTCGCGCCCGACGCGATTGGCCTTTTCGAGATGCCAAATGTCGAGAAAACGGCGATTGTGCGAAAGGATAGTGCCGGTGCCGTCGACGACCAGAATGCCGACCGGCGAGACATCGTCGATGGCGTGCAGCAGGAGCGATTGAAACCGATGGCGGTGTTCGCTTTCCCGCAAATCGTTCTCCGCCTGTTTGTGCCGGGTGATGTCTCGCGAAATGCCGAATGTGCCGACGATCAGCCCATCCTCGTTCCAGAACGGCATCTTGGTCGAGGTAACCCAGGTCGCGCTGCCATCCGGCCAGGTTTCCCGCTCTTCTTTCGAAACTATGGGATGGCCGGTCGCCATGATCTGCCGCTCGTCCTCGAGTGCCTCCGAGGCGTGCTCGGCCGAGAAGAAGTCCTGATCCGTCTTGCCGATTGCCTCCTGGGGGTTCCGCAGCTTGAAGCGCCGGGCCATCGACTGATTGATCCGGACAAAGCGGCTCGAATCGTCTTTGAAGTAAATGCTGTCGGGGACGCTGTCCATCAAGAGCCGCAAGAGGGCCTGTTCGCGGGCAAGACTGACGGCAGCGTGTCGCTGCTGGGTGATGTCCTTCTTGATGGCGATGAAGTTGCTAATGGAGCCGGCGGAATCCCGTGTAGGGGTGATGCTCATTTCCTCGGTATAGAGCGTAGCGTCCGCACGCTTGTTGACAACCTCACCCGTCCAGACCTTGCCTGACGTGATGGTGTTCCAGAGATCGGCGTAGAACTTGCCACTCTGCCTGCCCGAGCTCAGAATGCGCGGGTTGCGGCCGATAATCTGTTCGCGTGAATACCCCGTGATTCGGGTAAAGGCGTTGTTGACGTATTCGATCGTTCCCTTCAGATCGGTGATCATGACGCCTTCGGATGCCTGTTCGACTGCGGCCAGCAGGCGTTGTTTGTCGCCCTCGGCGAGCTGGCGGTGCGCAGCCTCGGCTTGAAGTTGGGACACGCGTTCGGCAAGAGATTGCTGCAGTCGCAGGGCGCGTGCGCCGCACTCGATGCGCGCCCGCAATTCGGAGGGATTGATGGGCTTTTTGATATAGTCGTTCGCCCCGGCCTCCAGACCCTGGATGAGATCCTCCTGGCTGTCGCGCGCGCTGACCATGATGAGGTAGGGGGAGAGGGCGGGGGCGCCTTCACGGACTCGGCGCACGATCTCGAGGCCTTCCATGCCCGGCATCATCCAGTCCAGCAGGGCGAGTTGAGGGGCGGAATCGCTGGTGAGGATTCGCCAGGCCTCGATTCCGTTGCGGGCGGCCACGACGTCGTGTCCCCAGGAGACCAGTTGTGTGTCGAGAACATGCAGCAGGACGCGGTCGTCATCGGCGATTAGAATTCTCATGTTTATTTGCGACCCATGGTGTTTTCCAGGGACCGAAATTGATCCGGGCACATCGCGTGACACCACACCTTGATCTTCTTATCGGCCGGCCAGTATGAAATTTACATGAAAATATTCAAACCGAGGCCGATGAGACATATGTAAGGATTTTTCCGCCAGCGCCGGTGTGGGAACCGGGGCCAGCCATGAAACGCATTCTATTCGTTGACGATGAACCGAATCTGCTGGAAGGACTGCAGCGCATGTTTCGGCCGCACCGCAAAGAATGGCAGATGTCCTTCGCCAACGGCGGCGAACAAGCCCTGGAACTGCTGGAAAAAAACCAATTC